>ERZ833822.81-NODE-81-length-109533-cov-9.425775_pt1 | contig 109533 bp, 115 predicted proteins | sample MGYA00519913_ERZ833822 | MGnify/ENA primary metagenome ERZ833822 (study PRJEB31850, sample SAMEA3708746) | human gut metagenome | biome: human gut; feature: human-associated habitat; material: faeces | place: China | collected 2014 ... | reverse complement strand
ATGGTACGGACCATCTGAGAGGTGTAGGAGTTCTCGTTGTCGTACCAAGACACGACCTGGACCTGGTAGGTGTCGTCGTAGCTACGCTTGTTTTTCGCGTACTTTTTGTAGTCGTTCATAATTTTGAAACAACAGTTACAGTACCACAGCGCACAGTTGTCGTACCAAACACGGCTTGTTCGTACCACCATTATACCACGTTTCATCGTTATTTTCAAGTTTTCCCGTTTCTTTTTTCGCTGGTATATTCATGCGAGTGATAACGTATATTCTCATCTACCAGTCTTCGGAGAGCCTGGGGCCCGGGGCCTCTGCCGGGGCGTCTGCCCTACCCAGGTACTCTCCTCAGTCCGTGATCTTGCGGCTTTGAGGGGCGATCTTGGGGTGGATCTTATAGGGGTGAGCAGATACCAGACCGCTGTGCAGCAGGTTGTTCGTGTCCCTTCCTGCGCCTTCCCGGCGGCTTTCTAATTGAAATTTCACCGGACGTGTTTTTGAAGGGTATGGTGGGAAAAGGGAGATATTTGTTTGATATGAGACAAATTATGTGATTCCTTCATTCATTCTGTCTCCGTTTCCAGCGAGGACGGGCTCAGCGAGATCTTTATTTTCCCTGGCATCAATCGTCCCCCTAGCACACGGGCCATCATAGAATACACCTTCTTATAGTCAGGCCTTGATACGTTTGGAAAACATACAAATATCTTGCTATCCTCTGTCAGCTTCTCGACGTCATTCTGAAGTTTTTCTACCAAAAGAGCAAGCCCACTGTATGTTGCAAACAATTCGCCTCTTTGGCCCGTTGGTATTTCGCCAATATCGATGAAGTAATATCGAAACTTGCCCTCAGGATACTTCAGTTGAATTCCTCCACTCATGTAGTACAAGTCCGGTATCACAATTTCGCTCATCTGGTTTACATCAAAAACCTCATTCGGGAATATCATTTCAAAGCGGTTCAATCCACCGGCATAGGTGCTGTTCAACACGATCTCCGGATAGCTCTCCATCACGTCCTGCAATGCCATTGCACCACCACGGCATTCTTCATGTTGCTTCATCTCCTGTGGGTCAAATTTTGTTCCATCGTCGAAAATAGCAATGGAGTTTTTCGTGATCTGTACAAAGCACTTCTGCGCTTTTCCGTGCTCTTTCGCATTTAGTACGATTTCACAAATCAGGACCTTGATGGTATACCAACACGTTTTGTCCAGTTCTACTCTGATGTCGTCAAACAAGGACGGTAATTTTTGTAATTTCTCGCATTGAATCTTGCAGAAGTTTCCCTCCATGCACCCTGTCATCCACTCGTAGTCTCTATCCTTTAATTTGGCAATTTCAAAATTTGCCGAGAGCTTGTTGTAGAGCCATTGATATTTTGGTTTTGAGCACACTTCTACAAAAAGAGCATTCCATCGCTTTAGTTCCTCATTGCCGATCGGAACGTTCAATGTATCCGATAAGATCTTATTACTCACAGACTGGTTTCCAAAATCCTCTGTACTGTTTATGTTCTGCAGAAAGGAGTCCATGACAAGCTGCTCGTCATATTCAAGGTTCATGCAGCCAGCAAATCGTTCAAATGTTTCTGACAGCACCCCATACAGTTGATTTTCAAGCGTATCATCACCCTTTTTGCCCAGGAGCTTTATTGCATCCCAGGAGGCACTCGACCCACAACCAATAAGGTAGCTCTGAATGATGGGATCGCTCAGTAACGTCTTAATTATATGGGTATCCTCCCATTTATCTGCCAAATCAGTTTTTAACAGCCTATCAATGTTCATTAGGAGCTCCGGACGTCTGTGAACATAGCCTCCGTAGGCAGTGTTACCGTACGAAAGAAACCCACAGATGCCGTAGTCATAATACAGCTTACGTCCAACTAACCACGCCGCATATTCAGTTTCCATATACTCAAGCGGACACCTATCATAACTAACGTCAAACACCTTATCGAAATAATGAAGTTCACGCCTGCTCAAATCAATTGCAACTCCGTTTTCATGAAGAAACGCACACAATTCAAGGATTTTTCTATCTAAATACAAACAAATCTGCGCAGTTGCAGATTTCGGAAATATCGTTGCGATAAGTTTCCCAGCTTAACGCTACCGTAAGAGGTGCATTTATGCCTGACTCCACTCTGGAATTTCTTCCAATTTTTAGCAGTTCAAAATATACGAAAACGTCGATAGTTAGTTGTTTTCTCCACTCATTGCAGTGGTTTGGCCCTCAGAAACGCCCTCAGTGCTTTCAGGCATAAACAGGATTCAACGCTGGTCGCAGAGCAAACCGCTATATCTAGTATTTTCGCTTTCTTCGTGTCAATATATAGTATTCTGTCACGAGGACGGGAGTGCCATCAGAAATAAACATCCGTTTGGACACGAGGCAGATTTCTACCCCTCCCCGGCTCCGGCAATTCAGACGCGAGGCAAAGAGTGCGGTCGGGAATAAATACCCGTTCAGACACGGAGCAACTGCCCTCTGAAGGGCAAAAAAGCAGCCCACCGGGTAGCCTTTCCTTCCTGCTGATCTCTCAGCTCGTTGGAAAGCAACCTGGTGGGCTGCTGCATTTTCTATTCAGTTTTCTCTGCGGCTGCGGAGCCTAACCATTTCTTCTCTGAACTCTCACAGTCAAATATTCTCCGCCCCAGAAGCCGCTTGTGTCGGCTCCTGTGCGCTTTCGTTCTCCTTGTCCACCCTTCCCTCAAAGATGGGAATGGCGCGACGCAGGTCATAATTCACGAGTCTCTGCTGCGGATACTCGACACCCGGCAACCGGTAAGATCTTGTCCTGTCCCAGCCACAGCTCTGATAGATCAGCCGCACAAGATTCTTGCTCTTGATCTCATATCGGTCGTCCTGATTTTTCTTTGGAACACGATTGGCCCCCTCTGCGTCCATCCCACACGCTTGTATTGCAAACATCTGCTTGGTCGGGTTGTAGAGAAAATGATAGAATTCTGGGCGGCCAATAGATTCAAGGGCGCTCCGGAAGACCGTGATGCGACCGTCTGCATATCGAAATGTAATTCCCAGCATATTCTGCTGCCATGTCTTTGCTGGCATGAATTTTCCTCCTTCCTAAAAAAGGGTAGACTACCCCCTTGGTGCTCAAACTCAATTTTTACAAATTTTGCTGCTGTCCCGGCATTCCCGTAAGCATTCCAACCGAGACAAATCCATCCATTTGCCTCAGCTCTGACTCTTGGCGATGCTGCTCAACAGGCATGCCAAATGTACCCGCAATGTCCTCCGGGTAGTACCCCTTCCGAGGATTCACAGGCTGATCTTCCTTGTTCTCTTCAGCTTCTGTCGCTGGCAGCTGGTCAGCAGACTGCTTCTTCTTGCGCTCATGGAACACCTCAGCCGCCACAAGGTCGAATACATAGAGAGCTTCACCCTCGAACTCAATTCGGTATCCGAGGATCTTATACCGGCAGTCACCGGACCAGTCCATTTCCTTATAAAGCAATTCTGAAAACAACCGGCAGGACATTTTCCGGCTCTTACGCTTGTCCGGCTTGGCGATACACCAGCGCAAGGCATCCCTGTCATTTTCATTGCAGCCTTTGACCACGAGCCGCTTTAAGTCGCTGTTGAACATAATGTTAACATAAACCACATCCTCCAACCCCGCAATGCAGGCTGTGTTGAAAGTAATGCTGTCTTTCCTTATTATAATGGCGGGATCTCGAAGATGTGCAAAAAGTTCCCTCCGGGCGACCTGATAGCCATCATAATCAAAGGTCTGCTCGATCTCTGTTCTCCTCTGTTCCCTCTCCGACATCTGATCCGCACTCAGTTCCAACATCTGCGGATTCTCCATCTCCATTGTCTGCTGTTTTTCCAGTTCCATGTTCATCTGGTATAGGCCACCCTTCTATTATTTTCTCTGCTTCCTGTAAAAGTTCTTCAAGGTCTTCTGAGGTTAGTGTACTGTATTCGGCCAGTTCCTTTGCCGGCCGCAAAACATCCCAATCAGCCGCATAGTGCCTCTGCTCCAGTAGATTAATCTCTCCGATGCTGGTAATCGATCTTCCAAATGTGTCCTCCCATTCCGGAGGCAAAATGTAAATAATCTGCTTAACTGTCCTCCCTGCGATTTCAGCTCGGTCATCTGTTTCAGCTTCTTTGGGCGGAAGAACGATGTTCTCCGTCTTTACTATTTCAGGTTCGTCCAGTTGAAACAGCATAACCTTTTGGTCATCATTCTCGATAAAGTCACCACGGAAACGGTATTTCAGGTCCTGATCCCAATCCATAATGTCAAACAGCGTTTTCGCCAGTCCACGGCACGACTTGGACAGCGCACACCACCGCCCTTCGCGCAGCTTTCCCCAGTGAATTGCATTTGGATTGTTCCCATCACACGGTCGAACAGCAATACACCTGTTCACTGAATTCAACAGCAGCTCTACATACTCCACATTCTCAAATTTTTTGAGGCAGGCCGTATTAAAGCTCAGTTTTCCATCTGCTATTGTCATCGCAGGGTTTTGCGTAGTAGAGAAATACTGAGACCGAACCACCTCATAGCCACGCATGTCTAATCCTGCTTTATATTCAATCTGCCGCGTGTCCTCCAACTCGCTCATAACACTTTCAGATGCCTTTTGATATTCATCCGTTGAGAATCCGGTCCAGTCTTTATCCAGTGGTACATATCCTCGAAGGATTCCATTGTCAACAACGCTTAGTACAGGCAAGGGCCTAGCTTTCTTCGCATAGGCACGTGATGCCCGAAGAAAATTTGCTGCTTCATATACAGTTCGAGAAACTATGGCTTCATGATGATTTTTTCTTCTAAACTGCGTTCTTTCACCATTGTTCTTTTTGGCTTTGTGTGTCAAAAAATTAGGGGTAAATGTCTTCCACGCCCTAATGTCACCACAATGACGTTCATTTGCAACAATCTCGGCCAGTGTGCTTGCGCTCCACTCATAACTTCCCTGCTTTGTCTTGCGTTTATAGGCTTTAAGCAATTCTGCAATATCAGAAAATGAAACACCATTCAAGTAAAGATAGTAGATTGCTTTTACAGTTTCAGCTTCGTCCTCATTGACGATAAGGTCACCATCTTCGTCCCGGTCATAGCCAAGCAGCTCTGGTGTTAAAAACAGTCCCTTCCTAAACCGGCGTTCAATCGACCAGTTCATAATGACCGATTTTGAATGGGATTCTTCTTCAGCAACCGAGGCCAAAATCGTCAAGATCATTCGTCCATTATTGTCAAGCGTATAAATGTTGTCTGCTTCAAACTGAACACCTACAGGCGGTTCAAGGTTTTTCAGAAGGTCAATAACAGAAAGGCAATCAACGATGTTTCTTGCAAATCGAGCAATCGACTTGGTCATGATCAAATCTATTTTCCCGGCTTTGCAATCCTCAATCATCTGGAGCATGCCTTTTCGGTGTGCAATAGATGTTCCGCTTATACCTTCATCTGCATAGATTCCAACAAGTTCCCATCCAGGATGTCCTGTAATGTACTCAGTATAATAATTCTTTTGAAGTTCATAAGAAGATGTCTGTTCGTCATTATCCGTTGAGACCCGAACATAGGCCGCCACACGGCGAATTCCACCGCTCTCCATAAAATCCGCAGTAGGCTTTGCAGGGATTATTTCGATTTCAGACGCATCCGTGCCTTTATATTTATCACGGATTTTCTGCTTACGGTCTTGTCCACTGTTTTCTTTCACGGTTTCACCTTATTCCCTGAGCGTCCAGTACCACTGGCGCATTTTTCTATAGCTTTGTATTCCCAGCACATGTTTTGTCTCAGCTATGGTTCTGCGACTTATTCCAGCTTCTCCAAGCCTTTCATAGATTTCTTTTGATGCCATATCACCTTTTACAAGATACTGCTTCAAAAGAGCGCAAGCCATTTCCGTTTTTGTCTTATACTCCAAAGTCTGCACTTCTTGTTTTTCATCGCAGCTTTCAGATATGGAATCCAGCCATTGGAACCCGTAATCCTCTGTTATCGAGAAACTGATTTTAGACCCATCTGGTCCTAAGCTGTTTTTTATCTGGTGAACGACACGGATATCCATGTTTTCTGCATCGCGCTCAATCTGCAACACACTTCTTGCAGCCGCCACCACGTCAATGCTTCCAAGGCTTCTATACAAGCCTTTTATGCCTTCCTTTTTGTTCAAGTGCCCTATCAGCACAATGGCGCAATCATAGGTAGCCGCCCACATTCCAAGGTGCTGCATCAGCCGCCTTGCTTTTCCAGCAATCTGCAAATCGGAGTCACTGGAGAGGTATGCTTGAATTGGGTCAATCACAACAAGCCTCGGTCGAAACGCAACGATTGCATCCCTAATGCGTTCATCATCGAGTGTCAGCCCACTGTTGACTTCTTCATTGATAAATGCCACTTTGCTGCAGTCTGCGCCCTGTTCTTCCAGACGGGGTTTTATCGTATCCGCAACCCCGTCTTCTGAGCATTGGTAGATAACCCTCTGTGGTTGCTCCAATGGTTTTCCGTCAGGAAAGGCACCTCCTGTGGTTATTTCAGCAATCAGATTCATCATCATTGTAGACTTGCCATCACCGGGGTCTCCCTGTAGCAAGGTTATTTTTCCAATTGCAATATATGGATACCAGAGCCAGCGGACTGGCGATGATTCGACCTCACTATACAGCGTCAAAAGTCCTTCTTGCACTCGTCCCAATCCCCCGTTCCCGCATTGTATAACCCTTAGAGTTCTTCAGTTTTATTATACATCTGCACTGGCGAGTTGACTGTCAAGCAGTAGACGACACGTTTTTCTAAATGTCAACTACTGCTTGACATTTGATAGAAAATATTCTCTAAGGATGCAACACCGTAAGGGGAGGAAGGTTGCATCCTTACCGCATTAATTTGCTATGTGTTTTGTTCGGCGCAATAATTGTCTTGTTCTTATGCGGGCCAGTTTGGAGGTAAAGCCATGCCTATAGACTACCCTGCGCTCGGAAAACGTATAGCGTTTTTTCGGAACCAGTCTCACCTCACGCAAGAAGACTTTGCATACGAGGTTCATCTTTCCCGTCAATACATCAGTCAGCTCGAAACCGCTGCCTGCCGACCAAGTCTTGAAACAATCGTAGAGATTGCAAACACTCTCGGCGTTTCTACAGATGACTTGCTTGTCGATAGTCTGACCCACTCCGTTTCCACAGCAGACACCGAAGTTCATCGGGTTCTGATTGACTGCAACGAACTCGAAGCTGAAATTCTCACTCGTACCTTGAAAGAATTACGCGCCATCCTTTACAGCCTCGGCGTATAAACAAAAATTGCCCGCATAAGCCACCGCTGCACCTTCTTTTCCAGAGGGTGCTTCTGTGGTCTATGCAGGCTGTATGTAACCAAGGTCTACCTTTTAGTTGAAGTCCAGCAATCGTACAGGAAATCTAACAGCCCTGTGGCTACTGTTTGAACTGTAACCGATCCGTTCACCAACTTAAGCTGGGCCTCCATTGTCTGCCATAATTCTGGCGCAAGCTCAGTTTTCTGGCCTACTGCTCCCAGAGCGTATTCTACCGAATCGTTCACCAAACCAGACAGGGTTCTCCCATCGATCGTCACTGCCCCTCTCTCCAAGCTTATCACTGCATCCATTTTCTTTTTCGCGTCGGACCATGGCAAATTCATCAAGTAAACTTTGATTGCTGCGGCAACTACCACTTCTGGCCCAGTCAATCCATAGGATTCAATATGTACCTGTTCAAGTTCATGCTTCATACAAGTTCCTCCCAATCGTGTGTCTCTGGCACCCAGCATAAAGCAAAACTCTATACATAGCAATCCCATCCAAAACAAAAAGGCCCACCGGGTCACCATCTTCTTTTGCTTATTCGCAAAGCCAGAAAGTGACCCGGTGGGCTGTATCAGTTTTTCTCAACTTCAATATGGTCTGGATATACCAGTACCTTCGATACTTCCTTTTCAAACCGTTCCTGATCCATGTTCAGCCACTCAAGTTCTCGCAGGATTGCATCGATAAGTTCTTCTTCCTTAATAAAGCGGTTGCCGCATCGCTCATTGCCTTTTCCTTTTTGCCGGTTTCGGCAGTTCCACGCTTTATAGGTGCTTTGCGTCTTGAAACCGCCAGCAGCTTTCAAAGTCCGGCGCAAAAAGGGAGCACCACATTCTCCACAGAATACTTTGCCGTAGAGGAAGTGATGCTCCCTGTTCGTTTTATGAATACCGACCTTTGCCAGTTCTTTTCGTTTTTCCAGAATTTCCTGTGCCTTATCCCATGTCTCCCGATCTATGATTGCTTCATGGTCATCCCACAGATAATTGGATTCCATCTTCTGATTCGGATTGGGCTTCTTGGTCAGGTAGTCCAACGGAGCTTTCTTCTGCAACCGCTTGTCACCCACATAGGTTTCATTTGAAACCATGTACCGGAGAGTTTCTACTCCAAACCCCTTTTTACTGTGCAACGATTGAGCCCCCAGCTCTTCCAAACCTTTAGCGATTTGCCTATAGCTCTCGCCTTCGATGAATCTGCGGAATACTTCCTTTACAATCCAAGCGTCCTTGTTGGGAACCAGCTCGCCATCCACACAGTCGTAGCCGAGAATACGATTATTGCCGAGATTGTACTCACCTCGTGCAAATCGGCTTGCATAAGCAGCCTTTTCATTTTCACTGATAGAATGACTTTCATCCTGTGCCACTGCTGCCAAGATGGATAGGACGAAATCACAGGTTGGATCATCTGTGCGGATATTTTGTTCCTCAAAAATGATTGTAACCCCCAGCGTTCTAAACCATTTGGCATACTGCTGGCAATCCACCATGTTCCGAGAAAACCGGGAAATACTCTTGCAAATGATAATATCCAGCTTCTTGGCTTCGGCGGCCGCCGCCATTTCCTGAAAGCCCGGTCGATTTTTCACTCGTGTAGCAGAATGCCGGTCAGCATATACCTTAACCAGTTCCCAGTCGGGATGACTTTGGATCAGCTCCTCGTAATACTTCTGCTGAGTTTCAAAGCTTTCATCCTGCTCGTTGCGAAAAGTGCTGACACGGCAATACGCGGCCACACGTTTCTTTGCCACTGGGATTTTTGGCATTACCTTTTTAATAATCATTTGCTGCTACTCCATTCTCCTTGGCACGGAGGTTCTTTGCCGTCTGCATGGCAGCATTACGCTGTGCCTCCCGCGTATTCACTGACTTCTTATCAGCCCGCACCACGCTCACCGGCTTGTTCTCGCTCCGCTGCGCACGGTCCAGCGAGTTCCGATAAAGCTCTGCCACATGGGTCGGTTCCTCAACCTTGGATGCATTCAAAGCAACCTCGCTCTCCAGACCACATTTCCAGAACACCCGCATGGTGTCCTGTTTAAATTCAATGTGCCCCACCAAGTCATCCAGCCAGTAATACTGGACGGTGTCCAGTTTCGGGCTCTCTGCCTTGATTTCCAGCATCCTCTGCATAGCTACCGTCCGCTTCTTTTCCTTGATTTCAAGGGTGTTGTAGGCTTCCAGCAGGGCAGCATCCACAAGATACCCTTTGACCGCATACCCACGGCAGCCGTCCACATCAAAGCAGCCAAGGATGCGCTTGTGGCTGTTCACTTTCATGACCCTCGGAATCATCTTCTTCCCACACAGCGGGCAGACAATGTTTGTATCGAAGTAGGGATACCGGCTGTACTCCCCATGCGGAGATTTCAGTTCCATAATGCGCTGTACCTGCTGGTAGGTATGGCGGTCGATAATAGGAACATGGTGGTTCCTGACGTTGTAGACCGGAATCACAGTCGAGTCGTTTCGGACACTCCTATGGGAAATATGGTCAACACTGACCCATTTCTGAAGCCGCATATCACCAATGTACTTCTCGTTCTCAAGGAGATACTTAAGGGCGGTCTTGTTCCACGTCTGCTTGCCCCTTGCGGAAGGAGCCTGTATAAAGGTCAGCTCATCCAGAATGTCCGTCATGGGGATGCCGTACTGGTACATTTTGAAAATCATCCGCACAATGGCAGCTTCGTCCGGTTCAATGACAATTTCACCGTCCTTGGTCTTCCGATAGCCATAGGTCTTGGTCCAGCGCGACTCACCACTTTCAAACCGCTTGCGAATGCCCCATTTCAGGTTTTCGGAGATGGAACGGCTTTCCTCCTGTGCAAAAGCCGCCATGACCGTCAGAATCAGTTCGGACACCGACGTTGCCGTATCCAGTCCTTCCTTTTCAAAGTAAAGCTGGACACCGATGCTCTGAAGATGGCGCACATAGGACAGACATTCGACCGTGTTGCGGGCAAATCGAGAGATACTTTTTGCCATGATATAATCGACCTTGCCTGCCTCGCAATCCTCCATCATCCGCAAGAACTCTTTACGCTTTTTCACGCTGGTTCCGCTGATGCCCTCATCGGCGTAGACATCCACCAACATCCAGCCAGGGTGCTGGGCAATCTTAGCGCGGAAGGCTTTCATCTGCTCCTCCAAGCTGTGGAGCTGAATCTCCTGGTCCGTGCTGACACGGGCATAGACTGCAACGCGGACTGTTTTCAAGGTGCTAAGTGCCTGAAAGCCAAGCTTCTGTACCCCAGTGTCTACCTTTTCTACTGTAATTTCCATGTACTTTTCTCCTTATTGCCATTTGGGGTCGTTCAGGACCTTCTGCTGTTCATCATTGTATTTTTTTCGTCCGGAGTGGAGCAAGCCCATCTGAATCATGGTCTGCACACGCTCGAACTGTTCTCTGCTGACAATACCTTCATGATGGTCCTCCAGATGAACTTGGGCGCGTTCTCCCCTGTTCCGCTTGCTGTATCGGTGGCCGTTCTTGCCGTAGGCCGTGTAGTAGCAATCCGTCCAGTAATCCCCCATGTATGCGACATTTTTCAGCATATTGGGTAGTCGATTTCGATTCTGAGACCATGACACACCGGTATTTTCCTCATCCTCCATCTTATCCAAGCAAGCTCGGATATCTGCGTAGCAGACTCCTTTTGCCGCTTGGTCAAAGGCATAGCGGACACGGCGGGCCTCGGATTCTTCAATTCTCCATTCACCCTGCTTGTTGACCCTGCGAAAGCCGTAGGTCACACGGCCGGTCGGAATGCCCTGGTCATGGAGATAGGCGATGCCTGCTCGAACATTCTCACCGATGCTCTTGGACTCCTCCTCGGCAATGATGGCAAGGATGTGGAAGAACAGCTCGCTCTGGCCATTCATCGTGTTAATGCCCTCTTTTTCAAAAATGACCGGGATGCCCAGCTCTTTCAGCCTACGCACCACGGTCACACAGTCAAGCATATTTCGGGAGAAACGGGAGATGGACTTGGTATAGATGATGTCGATTTTGCCATCCATGCAATCTTGAATCATCTGTCGGAATTCCGGCCGACCCTGCGTACTGCGTCCGCTGCCTTCATCCGCATAGACCTTTACGAGTTCCTCATCGGGGTTATTGGAGAGCAGCTCTGTGAAGTAGCTTTTCTGAATCTCATAGGAACCTTCCTGACACTCCATGCCGGTGCTGACTCTGCAATAGGCCGCCGCCCTTTTCTGTTTCACTACAATTTCCATTGCGTCATCCTCCTTGGGGTAGTCGTATAATGCCGCATGTATGGCTGAATAGCAAGTTCTGTCGCCCAGATAAATCGGCATATTACCGACAAACTATCTGCCTGACAGAACGCCTGAATTGCAGCATATATGACAAATGTAAAGGGCTTCCCGGTTGGATTTGGGAAGCCCGGAGTGCGGCGTTTGAATCAGCCCGGTCTATGTGCCAGAGAGTGCTTTTGTGTCATCGCAACGAGGTGATATTAGACCTTCTTGACGTAATCGAGGCTGATCCAGCCGTTACGCTTGCCGGCAAAGGACTTCAGCAATCCCCACTTGGATGCACCCTTACCTGTTGCCTCCGCAACAATGGTGAACACACCCTTGCCAGTAAAACCACGGGAGCCATAGTTCGTGCCGGGGCCTTTGCGGATGCGCAGGTCAGAGATAGACACCCGGACCGTGTAGGGCTGAAATGCCGTGCTGGTGGGATAGACCGCCTTGCCGTTCTCATCGAACACCGAGTAGCCGGGATTCTTGTCAGCACACGCCTTGGCGTTGCTCAGGTCACGGAAAGCTCCCTTCTGAGATGCAGTATCCGACCAGTTCTTGCGCACACGGTACAGGGTCGCGGCGGGTGTGACAGGCGTAACAGATGCTGCCACATCGAACTGGGTCAGGTTCCACTGCTCAATGACCCGGCAGAGGTTCTGCATATAGTCAAGGCTCGTCGCATAACCGCCATCCTTGATGATCTGCACCGCTTTCTTATAGTCCGTGCAGCCTGCCAGTCCCTCGTACCGCTTCTTGCTGCCGTTCATGGCACCCAGCAAATAAGCGGAGTGATCTGCAATGGAGTCCTCAATGGAGCCGTACTTGCGGAAGTCGGCCGTGACGGTCACATAGCTGCCATCCGTGTTCTGCTCTCCGGTCTGCATGGTGTAGACGGAATGCCCATCCCACGCAGAGCCAGCCCAGCTGTTCCCCGACAGCGAGGATTTCATGCCAAAGCAGTTATTGGCATTCTGTGCCAGCTCGGACTTGCCGTAGCCGGATTCCAGAATGAACTGCGCCATGGACACGCTGGCAAGGATGCCGGACTGCTTCTGGCTTGCGGTAAACAGCGTGGCCACCTTTGTCACAACCTCTGCGGACTCCATATCCTTCAAAGAAGCTGCCTGCAAGCCAGTGGACGCAACAGGAGTGCCCAGTGCCGCCGTTACCTTGGCCGCCAGATCACTGAGGCGGCTGTACAGCCAGTCGCCGGGGCAGGCTTTGTTCGCATACCAGCGGTGGACGGTCAGAACCATCTCATCCGATGCCGGCGCATAGTTCAGCGTCTTGTTCTTGTCCCCCAGCCAGAGCAGCTTGGTCTTACCGTTCCGCTTGCAGATGTCGGTACAGAGCTTGATAAGCGAAGTGTAGACGGCACTGTTCATGGCGTATGGGTGGGTCAAGTCACTGGCGCACTCGATAGTGATAGCCCGCTGATCGTTTGCTGCACTGGAAGAGCACCAGCTCCGGTTCTTTTCTTCGACACAGAGCGACACACGGCCGTCCTTGCCGATGCCGTAGTTACAACTTGCCTGACGACTCGGGCTGATGAAGCAGCCACAGATACTTTCCGCAGACAACTGCCCCACCACACAGTGCGGGGTGATGCGGTCGATGCTGTGTGTCCGCTGCCCAGAATGGTTCGGGCTGAGGTTCGTATAAACCACTAAGGGACTGTTAGTGTATGCCATAGAAGATTCCTCCCAATAGAAAAAAGCCCGGATTGCTCCGGGCCAGACTGTGTTGATTTGGTTCTTTGTCAGGGCAGAAGCAGCTTCATGCCGATTCGGATGGCATTGGAAGTCAGGCCGTTCAGCTCACGGATGTCCGTGTAGTGGGTACCGCTGCCGAGCTTACGCTCTGCGATGCGCCACAGGTTGTCCCCTGCTACGACTTCGTACACATCTCTGCCGACAAAGACATAGGCATTATCCTCGTTCAGCACATAGGCAATGCCGTCCTCCGCCTCCGGGCACTTGATCTTCAGCCAGTTGTCGCAGACCTCCAGCACCTCCACGATGGTGTTCATCGGGTACACAGTCACGACCTCTGTTTCGAGGCTGGGTTCCTTGCGGATGTTCATCAGGGTCTTCAGCTTGCCGAAAGCAATGGCATCCGGCTGCGGCTCTGCGGACGGGAAGTCCTCTTCTGCACCGCCGGGTGCATCGTCGCTGGGCTTGTCCTCTTCCGGGATATCCGTTACAGGCTTCTCCTCAACGTTCTCCTCCCGGGTCGTAGGCTCATCCGCCGGGTAGATCACGGTGCCGTCCTCGGCAAAAACATAGCTGCCGGGGTTCTCGTCACACTTCGCCTTTGCATTCGCCAGCAGCTTATATGCACCGAGCTGGGATGCGTCATCGTTCCAATCGGTCCGAACACGATAATAGCCGGTGTTCAGCTTTGCAGGATATTCGTTCATAGTCGTTCCTCCATCAAAATTGAAGGAGAGGTTGCCCTCTCCCAATAGACTCCTTCATAAAGCGCACGATTTTTTGGCTTTGGGGAGGTACTTTTCAGAAAACTTCTCTCATTATGCTTACTGAAATTCAGCATTTGGTACCCAGTTCTCCAAATTTTCCTCTCATAAAGCACAATGAAAATGGCGAAAAGTTGTATAGTTACCCTTCTTTTTCGTCATTTTTCTCCGGGACGTGCTTCTCGTTGGTCAGCTGGATCAGCATATCCTTCAGCTTTTCGGGGATGGGAATACCGATCACAGCAGAATTTTCCAGAATGGACAGACCTTCATTGGACAGGTAGAAGAAGATCACGGCGGTGCGAATCGCTGCGCCGTTCTGAAGCACCTGCGTATCGATCACATTCGCCATACCTACCAGCAAGAAGATGCACACCTTCTTAGCAATGCCCTTAAAGCCCACCTCGCTGGACAGTTCCTTGCGGATACCCGCCGCAAGGATGCCGGTGAAGTAGTCGGTCACCACAAAGACGATGAGTGCGTAGAGGAAGCCATCAAAGCCTCCGAAGAACCAGCCGAGAAAACCGCCCAGTGCCGCAAAAGCAAACTGGAGCTTGTCGATTACATTTTGCATATTTGTACCTTGCCTTTCCTGCCCGTTTCCGGGCATAAAGAATGGGACGGTTTTCGCCGTCCCTGTGTAATGGTGATCTATATTAACACAGCCGTAGAGCTGTGGGGTATTAAATGGCGTTCAGCATACGAGCAAGACTGGCTCCGATCAGTTCATGTCCGATGGGGTTCGGATGCACACCGTCAACGATATACTCTGCTTTCACCTTGGCGTTTTTCGGACTCAGACCAACAGTCCAGCCATCCAGCACCGCAAAGCCGAACTCATCTCGTGCCACATCGTAGATAGCCTGTTTGTACTGAGCCAGTGTAGCACCCACCTTGTTAGCAGCCTCACTGGAACGATGGAACGGTGTCAGGAAAACGATGCGCTTGCCGGGATACTTCTCGCAAAGCCCACTACACAGTACATGAAGGGCTCCATAGAACGATACATCTGTGGTGTCAGCAATTGTTCCGAGCGCAACGCCTGTGCCGTAGTCATTGGTGCCTCCTGCGATCACGACCATGTCTGCCGCAGCGTCCATACTCGAATATCGCAGAGAAATCGCGCCGGTCGGAGACTGGTACGAGGTACTGGAAATGCTGATGCCAGACACACCATAGTTTCGGCAGGTTGCGCCCAAACGCTCACAGGCGATTTCACAATAACGCTTTTCAGCCCGCTTATTGGGAGAAGAACCGCCCACAGGGGTATACGCTCCATAAGTGATGGAGTCCCCGATAAAGTTGATGGTCTTTCCTCTCCAGTTGGAGTTCTGCACCTGCAAAGCCTGTTCAATGGATTCCTTCACGGATTCGTTCCACTGAGCGAGTTTCTCATCCACAGCCTTGTTCTGATTATCAATAGCGGTCTTGTTCTCTGCCACCGCAGTCCGAATCGGCTCCAATTCAGTCTGCTTGTCCTGTTCGATCTTGCTCAGAATCGCCGCCTCTCTCTGGACTGCCCTCCGATCCCTATCTGCACCTACTCGGTTCAAAAGTTCCGTCAGGCAGTTCATACACGGCGTTCCTTCCGTATCACAAACCACAACCTGTGCTTTCGCCGCTTCCTCCTCAGTCAGATTGATATAGAGATACTTCGCAGAACTGCGGTTCCATGCGGAAATCGATGTCAGCATCATAATGGCGCCGTCATCCATCTCCTTGAAATGCTGGGCAGGAACAATGGACAGTCGTCCAGCGTAATGGAAGTCTCCCTCCATGCCGCCCCAATTACCACGCATAATGGCAGGCTTGCCGCGCAGCCCATAAAAGAGGACATTCAACCTGGCGTCATGGAGGCTCCCGGTCGGAATCAACAGATAATAGCCTTCGCCATTGGGATCAACACGCCCCGACATATCATCGCTGGTATTCAGCCCACTAACATCCACATGGCCTTTATAAAAGATTCCGCCTCGAATCAGGTCATAATCGTTGCGCCATTCTTCGTGAATATACTTTGCAAGACTTCCGTGAGCTGTGCCATCCACCGTCTCAGCGTCGGCCCCTGCATAATAGGCATCCACTGCCTTCAAGCGCTCACTCAGATTAGCATAGATTTTTCCATCTGCATCCACACGGGCATCAAGGATCTCAGTATCAGTGGTATTACCACCGACAATACTGTTCATCCGAGCTGTAAGCTGATTCTTGGTGGTTTCCAAGTCTTTTCGGCCAGCCGCAAGGTCATTTCTTGCAGTTGTCACCTGTCCAGTCAGGGTAGTGGTCGTTTCCTGAAGATTTTTGGCAATACGCTGCTCGGTAGTTGAGAGTTCCTGACTGATTGCCGTATGCGTATCCGTCAATTCTTTGCTCATAGCTGTATGAGTTTCCGAAAACTCCCTGCTCATATCAGCCTTGGTCTGTGTAAGGTCAGTATGCATCTGCTGAACGTCTGCATCAACATCCTGCTCCAGCTTACGGACCTGTGCGGAATACTCCGAGCAGATTGCCCAGTATTCCTCGCTGCTCAAAGCAGTACCCGCCGGGACGGACTTACGGCTGATATAGCTGTCGCCTGTCTCCGGCTGATACACGATACTGAGCATCTCGTACTTGCTTCTCTTATTCCACGTGCCGCAATGCTTCGGCACAATGCGTCCGCCTACGAATTCACCCATGATTTCATTCTCCCTTCTGCTTGCTCAAAGGCTTACCAACGTCTTTTTCGCAAGCAGGGGGAGCATGAAAATCATCTTACAGGAGTACCCCCCCCCCCGAATTTTTTCTTCTTATTATCGTTCATATTCATAGTTATCACTCCATTTCACAGAATCAGTCGTTCCAGCAGGCTCTGGAAGGAGGCGGCGATGATCTCATGCCCCTTTTCATCGGGATGCACGCCATTGCCGCCGTCCTTAGAGAATGCGAGCTTGCGGAAATTCTCATCATCGGGTCGCAGGTTGGATTCATGGTACAGATCCAGGCACGGGATGCTGCGCCGCTTGCAGATCTCAACGATTGCCTCCGAGTACTTCGCCATACCGCAGGTTGTCTTAGAAGGCATACTGCCGACCCACGGAGTCGGGGTCACGATACCCAGCCGAGCCAGAGGGATGCGTTCGTAGATGGCGTCAATCGTTGCGTTGATGCAGCCACAGATCGTATCGGTACCCGTATCCGTAACAGTTCCCAGCGTCTGGTCAGACGAGAGATCGTTGCCACTGCCGAAGATGGTGATCACATCGGCATCCTCCGGGATATCACTGACGCGCTGGTAAAATGCTCGGTTGATATCCTTCCGGCGCATATAGCCCGTACCGCTGACACCGAGATTCACCGTCTTAATGCCTGTCTTTTCGGCGATATAGTCGAAGTAGTGCTTCGTGGTACGGCTATTACTTTCCGTCAAGCTGTCACCAAGGCACACCCATGTGCGGCCAAGCCACTTGGGTTTCATGCCGATAAAATAGCCACGAGTCATAGGCTGGATGCCGCAACTCTGCATACCGTTGATGCAGGCAATCCGAATAGAAGCTGCTCGTGCCGGAGAAGTCACAACTTTATTCTCAATCTTGCGATCAGTATTGCCCGTGTTGTTTTCGCCGCCGACCCGATTTCCATTCACATCGTAAAACGCATAGAGGCCGTACCCGGCTTTTCCGGCTGCGCTGATGCAGTACGGGGTATACGGTTCCACAGTGATAGGCTCGGACAGCCGGTAATTCGTGTTACCAGTCGGCTCTTTCACTGTGGAACCTGTTGTCGGATTCAGGAGCATTCCGTTGTTTTCGGTAACTTTGACAGCTTCTCCAATAGCATATTCGTAGTTCTCGTCCACAACCTTGCTTGCCAGATGGTTTTCCAAGCCGGAGATTCTGCTATCGCGTTCTGCCGCCTGTTCTGCTGCTGTACCGACCAGCTCTGCCGAAGGATAACTGATTCGTGTAACCTTTTTGATTATACCCGTGAAGTGGTTGTACTCCACCCATGCGATGCGTACCGTTGCGGCAGTTGCCGGGACCGGAGAAATGCGGTCGTTGTAAGTTCGAATCATATCGGTCTTCTGCTGGAATCCGCCTACCACCTTATCGTCTGCATCGTAGAAGGCATACAGGTACTTACTCCAGCCGCCGGATACCGTAAACGCATACAGTTCACCGGGTGCAACTGGGATAGGATCTGATACACGGAATGCCGTGTTCTCACTTGACAACGGCACAACCTCGCCTGCTTTTTCATTGATGCACCTGTTGGCAGTATAGGTGAACTCAACTGCTTCCCCTTCCACGACCGCAGCACTCAGAAGCGTATTCTGCGCCCCGGTTGCCGCTGCAATCAGGTCGGCCTTCGCCTTTTCCAGACCAGTCTCCACCGCGACCATCCTGGATTCAGGTTTCTCGTTCAGCTCATTGGTCGGGAAAAGGAAACGAGTCACTTCCTCCACCTTACCCATAAAATTCGAAACCTGAATCCAGGTGATACGCATACTGACTGCCCCAACCGGCGCGATTACGATTCGATTTTCGATTTTGTCGGACTTGTTATCCGGCGCGATCTCACCAGCGAGAACATTCTCGTTGCTGTCATAGAATGCATAGTAGTATTTCTTCCAACCACTTGATGCGGTGATAATATACACATGGCCTGCCACAACAGGGATCATCTCCGAGGTGTGCCAATGACTGTCGCTTTCATTCGCCAGCGTACCCACCGTGCCGTTCAGATTGATGAAGGTCCGAATCGTGGAATCAAAGGTCAGTTCCTTTGTTTCACGACCAGTCGCCTCATCCAGAAGCTGGGACACGATTGTGGTAAGCCAATCATCCCACAGACCGCGTGTCTTTTCCGCAGAGCGCATTGCTTCGCCTAGTGAGGCATGGGTCGTGCCCTGGTTGTCCACGCGAGCATCCAGAATCTCCGCATCCGAGGTCTTTCCCCCGGCAATGCTGTCCATCCGTTTGTTCAGCGTATCCTTGGCATCCTTCAGTTCCTGCCGGCCAGTGTTCAGGTCGGACTTGGCCTGTTCGACCTTGCCAGTCAACTCCGAACTGGTCTGTTCCAGATTTTCATTGACACGCTGTTCCGTTTCCGACAGCTCCTGACTGATCGCCTTGTGCGTATCATCCAGTTCCTTGCTGATTGCCGTATGGGTCTCCTGGAACTCCTGACTCATGGCATTTTTGACAGCCGTAACATCACTGTGCATCTGCTGGACATCCACATCTACGTCCTGTTCCAGCTTCCGCATTTGTGCAGAATAATGGGCGCACAGCGACCAGTAGCTCCCATCTGCCAGCGAGATACCCACAGGCACAGCCTTCCGGCTGATATAGCTGTCACCCGTTTCACTATCCAGCACGATCATCAAGGGTTCATAGGTCTTCTTCTGGTCCCAGACACCCACATGGTCCGGCACCACTCGCTTGCCAACAAACTCTCCCATTCTAGTTCCTTTCCGGCTTACGCCTCATTGTATCTCACGATGAGATGCCCCTCATCGTCCATCTCAAAAATCAGACCCAGCGCATCCCAGCTCTGGAATACCAGATGCCCGTCCATATTGATAGACGAGGTGACCATTCCCTCCTCGATGTCCTTCGCCACTTTATCGATGGTGCTGGACACAGACCCCTGCGCCAGTCCTAGCTTATCGTCCAAGCGCATCACGAGGTATCCGTCATCGGTGATGAGGAATTCCAGAATGCCCTTGGCGGCTGCATCCAGAGCGTGTTTATAGGTCAGCGTGGCGATCTTACCGTTCATGACTGCGGCACGTGCCACATTCAGCACCAGGCTGAACGAACCAATCACATCTCCCTCATCGGACAGAAGGTAGATGTCAATCGGGAACCTGCCGTATACTTCGGTCATAAAGGATGTGACCGTCAGGATGACCGCACCGTCATCCACGAACACAAGATCCGGGCGGGTCTCGCTGGAATACTGGAACACCGCACCGTCCGGCCGAGTAGCCGAGTAGCTGACGATGGTGTCCTTACTGACCTTGTACTCCAGCGAGTTCTGATACAGCCGACACCGCACTTTTCGGGCTTGGTTGTCGTACTGCTTGACCGGGATGTGGGTCGGAATCAGGTTCTCTGTGAATGACAGTTCCACGTCCTGAAACACCGTGAACGACTTAGTCACCAGTGCTTCCTGCGCCGGTTCCTCCGCTGTCTGTACCACTGCTTTCGCCTTCCTGTTTGCCATCTTCTTCGCCTCCTCCCTCTGTCGGGGTATCAGGGTCGGGCTCAGGCGGTGCCGGCTCATAGCCTACCGTCTGCCAGATTTCTCCGTCCCACAGCTTCAGCCGCAGGGCGGTTGTATCGACCCAGAGTGCATTTGTTTTCGGATTCTTTGGTGCTGCCTCCTGCGCACAGATGGGCGAAGCATACCGCTCATCCAGTTTCGCCAGCAGCGTTTCGGACAGCTTGTCCGCTGTTCCGTACCGCTCGTCTAGGTTTTTGATGAGTTCTTCTGACAAGGCGGACGCCGTCTTATATCGCTCATCCAACTGTGTGAGCAGCACCTCAGACAGCTTATCTGCCGTACCGTATCGTGCGTCCAGGCTTTTGATGAGTTCTTCGGATAAGGCGGATGCCGTCTTATACCGCTCATCCAACTGTTCGAGCAGTTCTTCAGTCAGTTCTCCGGCTTTCTTATAGCGTTCATCCAACTCCTGCAGGGTGTTATCCAGCAGCAACGCCGTCTTGACCGGGGAATTGTCCTGCTCCCAGCCGTAGCCCCATGTCTTACCGCCATCGGTGGAGATGAAAAAACCATCCAGACTGTTCTTCCACGCAAAGGTAGACTTTGCCAGTGACCCGGCATTGAAGGCATACCGCACGGTATCGCCGTTCACCTCGGTCACGTTCTGGTAGTGCAGACCGAACAGGCCGGCCAGCAGGGTACCGTCATAGACCATCGACACGGAAATGCCGCCGATCTGCTCACCCATGCTCGTTTCCACACGGAGGGCTGTGTTATAGGCTTCATTGGCTGTGTTTCGGATGCTGCTCAGTGCTGTAGTCAAAGACGAGTTCCGGCTGCTAACCGTAGAGTTCGACAGCGTAATGCCATCGTACCGTTCCAGCAGACAGTCGTACTGCGTTTCGGTCACCTTGGAGCTGACCTCGATACCAAGCTTGGAGATGAACACATGGACGGTATCGCACAGACTCACTTGCTCCGCTTCCACCACATCCTCATAGTCCGGGGTGTTCCAGAGCTGGATAAAGTCGATGTCGATATCCACCTGCGGCTCGGTCAGGCTGGTATTCTTCAGATAATCCTGCGCAAAGGAGCGCAGCATCTCATCCGTAGGCTTATCCTGAAATCCACTGGTGCAATCCAGTACCGTGATCTTCTGGTACGGAACTGACCGCTGCTCCACCAGCACCACCTTCTCCGGCAGCTCGGTCACCTCGCCGGTCTCGGAATTCTGCCAGTACGGATGTACACCCGTGATCACGCTCTCAATGTTCTTCTCCATCTTGAAGTCGATGAGATTTTTGCCGTAAACGATATGAACACCGTGGTCTGCGCCCCGGTGATGATGGAGCTTGACCGTGTATCGATCCCACTCGTACTCTCCGCCAAAGGTGTCCAGCACCGAGCCGTCGATACCGCCGAGGCAGTTCCGAAAAGAGGACGGCACCGAGAGCCGAAAAGAGGCGCTGGAGGAGATATCCGTCCAGACCCCAAAAGGGCACTCGGATGCCGCGTGACTTTCCAGTCCTGCCAGCGCACCGGTGCAGCCGGTCGTAGCAAAGGGAGAGACAGTAATGAAGTTTAGCTGATACGAGATGTGCCTTGCCTTGACAGTCAGCTTGCCGTCAATCGGCGTTGCGATTTTGTAGATACGAAACGGCTGCGATCTGCCTGTGTCAGATGGCTTTGCAAGGATGATGTTCCCTTCTTCCAACTGCTCCGCATGGATACCATCTGCCGGGTATACCATCTCCAGCTCAAAGCTGCCGTTTCGTTTTTCCGTCACGATGCAGGACTGTGCATCTGCCAGCTTGCCGATGCCGTTGTGGTCGAACTTTACCTCCGTGGATGCATACAGGCAAGGGATCATCCCGTTCCACCTCCTTCCTCACAACGTCCACCAGCGCGGAGTCACCTCCACCGCTGTGATACCGCCCGTCCATGCGATCTGTGTCTTTCCAGCCGGCAGTTCCGGGAAGTCGTCCGAGAGGATGGTCTCATTGCAGAAGCCGTCCGCATTGTAGGCATTGTGCGTCTCACAGTTCAGCAGGACATAATCCTTGATGCTGTGGATGGTAATGGATTCATCGCCCACATACAGCACACCGCCCGAATCTCCGTAGACCTTGAAGATGGGCTGTGCCGGGAATGCGAAGGGGTTCATGAGGTTGCTCCGGCTTTCCAGCCGCACAGTTCTCTGTCCTTCCACGCTCCACCGCTGGGGCTTGCAATTGAACACCAGATCCATCCTGGCGGCTTTCTGCGCCGTTACATCGAACTCCATCGCTTCGGTGCAAACTGCCATCCGGAAGAAATCCGGGTCATAGGTATCCTGCAATTTCTGGTAGCCGACCGGAGACAGCAGCCACGACTTGACCGCGGCGGTCTTAGCGGGCAGACCGTTAAAGAAGAACGCTTCATACTTGATATCCACATTCTGATACCGCCGCCGACCTGCCCTTGCATTCTCGCTGATGATGTCTCCGTTTCTGCCGGGGACCGATGTGCTTTCTACATCCGCTGCCGGAGAATCGTACACACTGGGTCCAGACAAATATAAAAGGAAGTCCTTGCTGGACTTCCCGGCAAAGGACAGATACTGCCGTGCAAACCTGCCCTTCAAATCAAACTGGGATACTGTCTTTTTCTCAGGCAAATAGCCCATACGCATCACCTTCTTACTTATAGACCGAATCGTCCTGGTCGATCATCTCATTGATCTTGTCAGCCACGATCTGTGCCAGTTCGTTATCGTTCCGGGCGTTGTAGCCGTTCACTGTGATGTGAACGCCACCCAGATTCGTGTTCTTTGTCGTTCCGCCGCCGGCCAGAGCAGCCTGCGGAAGATTCCAACCGCTTGTGTTCAGCCGGGGAATATTGATCTCCGGCAGGCTGAAGGAGCAGATTCCCGCCATCCCCTGCTGAACCTTAGAGGCCATAGACCGGATCTGCTTTAGCAGACCGCCCTCGCTGGCCTTGATGCCGCCAGTCAGCAGCTTCATGAAGTCAGGCATATAGGTGTCGGCATCTGCCAGCGGTCCTTCGTCCGGCACCGAGAAGTGCAGGAAACTGCGGATGCCGTTTGCAACGCTCTTGGCGGCATTGCCGACCCACGACACGCCTTTCTTGATGCCTCCAGCGATACCGCTGACCACATCCTTGCCCCAGTTCACCGCCGAGGAAGCCACGTTCTTGACGCCGCTCCAGATGGAGGATGCCACATTGCCGATGGCAGACGCCGCATTGGAGATGCCATTCTTAATGGCAGTCACACCATTGGAGAACACAGAAGTGACCTTATTCCAGATGTTGGTCACGCCCTCACGGAAGCCGTCACAGTTCTTCCAGAGAGCGGCCAGCCCAAGGCCGACACCGCCGACTGCGGCCACCGCAATACCAGCAGGGCCAGCAAGACCAGCCAGTGCTGTACCTGCCGAGGCAAGCACACCGCCAGCCGAAGAAGCGATACCAGCCAATGCACTGCCTGCACCGGCTGCAAGACCAGACACCGTTGTGCCAACAGAACCGAACAGCCCCGCAATCGCGGAACCGGCTGAGCCAGCGATACCGCCCAGCGTGGAGCCTACACCGGAGAGCAGCCCGGACAGGCTGCTGCCAACACCGCCGAGTTTGGAGAAGACACTGGTCGCTACACTGCCGAGGTTCGACAAGATGCCGGTTCCGCTGCTGCCAAGGCCGCCCAGCTTCGAGATGACACCGGTGATTCCTTGTCCCAGACCACCCAACTTAGAGGTCAGCCCGGAGATCAGGTTTCCGAAGTTCGAGACGATTTGTCCACCATCGGCATTGCCGATCTTCGACAGAAAACTTCCCATCTTTGTCAGCAGACCACCGCCGCCATCCGTTCCCAGTGCATTGCCGAGGTTCGTGAGCGTCTCGCCCAAGCTGCCGAAGGTACTCTTCATAGAGCCGAGCTTATCCACAATTCCGGTGACCGTGCTGACCGTATCGCCCACCTTGCTGATACCTTCGCCCAGTCCCTTAAGAAAATCCGAGTTGAAGGTATCACCGAGGCTGTGGATCGCATTGCCCAGAGAACTGGTCTGGTCGCTTAAGTCTCCGATGGAGGTCTTCATGTCGGAGAACCCCTGCTTCACCTCATCGCTCATGCTGCTGACCGATGTTTTGGTGATCTTTTCAAGGTCACTCCAGACAGACTTAAACTCGCTGGACATGCCTTCTAGACCGTTCATAAGCCCAGTTCGGATGCCGGATGCCAGTCCGCTTGCAGCAGACCGTACTCTGTTGGTGCTGCCAGTGATCGTTGAAGCAAATCCGCTCACCACAGACCTCACCTTGTCGCCCATGTCTCCCACGGGCGTGTTCAGGTTGGTTCTCATGGAGCCGGACAGGGTCTTGACTGCCTTAACGACCTTGCCTTGATTCTTCTTGATGCCGCTTGCCAGCAGCTTCATGAAGTCCGGCATATACTCGTCCGCATCGGACAGAGGACCGGTATCGGGCACAGAGAAGTGCAGCAGGCTTCTGACCTTGCCTGCCACATTTTCTGCGGCCCGAACGACCGAGCCAGCCGCCGCACGAACACCGGCCGCCATCTGGGAGCAGATGTCACTGCCCCAGCTGTATGCCGAAGAAGCAATGGAGCTGAGAGAGTTGAAGCTGCTCTTGATGCCGGACACACCGGAAGAAACCGTGGAGCGCAGGTTCGACATTGCGCCGGACACCGCCGACTGCACGCTGGAGAAGGTAGAGCTGGTCGCGGATTTCACACCGTTCCAGCCCGTGGATACCGTTGACTTCACAGAGTTCACAGCCGAAGTTGCCGTATTACGGATAGTATTCCAGCTGGAACTAAGGACCGACTGGATGCTCGACCAACTGCTGCCGGTCAGGCTGCGGAGATTGTTCCAGCCAGCCGTGACTGCGCTCTTGACTGCGTCGACCGATGCTGTTGTCGCATTTTTAATGCTGTTCCAGCTCGTGTTCAGTGCCGTTTGGATGGAGGTCCAACTGGATGTTGTCAACGTGCGCAGGTTTGTCCAGCCGGTCGTGACGGAAGTTTTCACTGCGTTGACCGAGGCTGTCGTTGCGCTCTTGATGCTGTTCCAGCTTGTGTTCAGTGCCGTCTGGATGGAACTCCAACTGGATGTTGTCAACGTGCGCAGGTTAGTCCAGCCATTGGTGACAACCGTTTTGACTGCACTGACCGCAGTTGTGCTTGCGGATTTGATGGAATTCCAGCTTGCCGTCAGGCTCGACTGGATGCCGGACCAGCTGGATATTGTAAGGGTGCGGAGCTGTGTCCAGCCATTGGTGACTGCGGTCTTTACGCTGTTCAGGCCGGAAGTCACAGAAGTCGTGATGCCGCTCCATGCTGCCGTAAGGTTGGTCTTGACCGCATTCCATGCCGTAGTAGTGTCCGATGCAATACCGGACCATGCTGCCGACACAGATGCCTTGATGCTGTCGATCTGGCTCGTCACAGACTGCGCCATGCCAGTGCAGGCAGTCGATACGGAGGTAGACACACCCGACCATGCGGTCTGTGCTTCCACCTCCACACCGGACCATGCGTTAGAGGTATCCGTTTTCATCTGGGTGGTGGAATCACTGGTCTTGCCGATAATGGCATCCCAAATGCCGCCGAAGAAGCCGGAGATTCCCTCCCATGCGCTGGAGATGCCAGACTTAATGCCTTCCCACGCAGTGCTTGCCGTAGACTGGATACCTTCCCAAGCCCCAGACAGCCCGGTGGCCACCGTTTCTACCGCCGAGGTCACGCCGGACTGGATACCGTCCCAAGCAGTAGAAATCGCACCCTTGATGCCATCCCATGCAGACGAGGCGGTCGTCTGGATTCCCGTCCATGCAGTCGAAAGCCCAGAGCCGAGCGTCTCAACCGCGCCGGACACAAAAGAGGAGATTCCCTCCCATGCGCCGGAAATGACGCCCGAAATGTCCTCCCACACAGTCGATACCGCCGACTTGATATTTTCCCAAGCCGTAGACCAGTCGCCGGAGATGACGCTCATGACTGTCGAAATGACCGCCGAGATCGCATCCATGACGCCGCTGACCACACCGGAGATTGCATCCCAGACCGTAGAGAACACAGTCTGCAAGCCAGTCAGGACACCACCAAGGAAATCCGAGATTCCGCTGAAGGTGGACTGTGCGTTCTCATCCATTTCCCCGGTTTTCCCCGTGAAGAACGAGACGATGCCGTTCCAGATACCCTCGAAGAAATCCTTGATTCCCGTCCAGACCCCGGTAAAGAAATCCGAGATCCCGGTCCAGATGTTGGATGCAGTGGTCTGGATGCCTGTCAGGATGCCGGAGAAGAAATCGCTGATTCCCGTCCAGATTCCTTCAAAGAATCCCTGAATGCTCTCCCAGACCGAGTTCCAGTCCGTACCGAACCAGCCGAGGAACACATCCGCTACACCCTTCAAGGTGTCCAGCACTGTGGAGAAGATGGACTTAATTCCTTCCCAAATTCCGGAGAAAATACCTTTGACTGCCTCCCATGCTCCGCTCCAGTTGCCCTGGAAGAGATTGGAGAACACATCAAACAGACCAATCAGCGTGTCGAGGACTGTTCCCAGTACCGTGGATACAACCTGAAAAGCACCCTCAAATACAGGGGCAAGCACCTGACAGAAACCATCCCAGACTGCTTTCAGCACCTCGACAATGTCTTTGAAGTCAAAGCCGAGGGCATTGAGCCGCTGGGTCAGCTGGTCGCAGAAGCCGCGCACTTTTTCGACGATGCCATTCCAGATGTTAGTAATAGCTGTACGGAACTCCTCATTGGTATTCCAGAGGTGCATAAAAGCAGCGACCAGTGTACCAATGACGGCAACCACTGCCATAACCGGTGCAGAGATGCCGCCGAGGGCTGCACCCAGCTTCCCGAACAGTCCGCTTGCGCTGCCCACCCTAGTGGAGAGCAGCCGGATGCCCTTAGCCAGCGAACTGAAGCCCTTTAATGCTGTGCCTGCTGTCGATATGGTTTTGCCCAGCACAATGAGCAGCGGCCCGATGGCCGCGGCCAGAGCCGCCACCTTGAGGATAGTCTCTCTGGTGCTGTCATCCATGCTGTTGAGCTTGTCCACGAATGCCTGCACTGCCGACACGATCTTGCGGATGGTGGGCATCAGGAGGTCGCCAAAAGAAATAGCCAGCTCTTCCAACTGAGATTTCAGAATGGTGAGCTGACCATTTAAGTTGTCCTGCATGGTTTCTGCCATGCTCTCCGCAGAACCGTCACAGTTTTCAATGGCGCCACGGAGCTTATTGATATCCCCTTCCCCGGAGTTCATCAGGGCAAGGAAACCGGACATGGCGTTCTTGCCGACCAGCGATTCGGCATTGGCTGCCTTTTCGGATTCGGTCAGACCGGAGAAGGCCACACGGCAGTCCGCAAGGATATCGTTCAGGCTTCTCATGCTGCCATCTGCGTTGCTGGTAGCAATGGTGACCTCGCCGATGTTTTTGCCCGCAAAGGTCACTTCGCCGGCAAGGTTGTTCATGATGGAACGCAGCGAAGTACCAGCCTGGGATGCCTTGATACCGCTGTTTGCCATGAGGCCGATGGCTTCTGCGGTGTCCTCTGCGCTGAAACCCAGCGCACCAGCGATAGGCGCACAGTACTTGAAGGTCTCGCCCATCATGCTGACGTTGGTGTTTGCATTGGACGATGCCGCCGCAAGGATATCCGCAAAGTGACCGGAATCCGAAGCCGACAGACCAAATGCTGTCAGTGCATCCGTGACGATATCCGAGGTAGTCGCCAAGTCCTCACCGGATGCAGCAGCAAGGTTCATGATGCCCTCGATACCATCCAGCATGTCCCCGGTCTTCCAGCCGGCCATCGCCATGTATTCCATAGCGGAGGCAGCTTCGGAGGCGGAGAACTTGGTCTTGGCGCCCATCTCGCGGGCCTTTTCACGCAGGGCATCGAAGTCAGAGCCGGTCGCACCGGAAATGGCGGCGACCTTGCTCATTTCCTGATCAAAGTCTGCCGCTGTTTTGACAGCCGCTGTACCTAAGCCCGTAACGGCTGCCGTAACAGGTAAGAACTTTTTGCCCACACCCTCGACCTGAGAGCCGACCGTCTGGAGCTTTTCCCCCACCGCATCGATCTTGGCAAGGGTCGTATTGGTTACCGCCGCCTGTTCCTGCAGGGATTTGAGGTTCTGCTCCGTCTCCACGATCTCACGCTGGAGTGCATCGTACTGGTCCTGCGTGATCTTGCCATCTGCAAGCTGCTGATTGGCCTGCTCTGCCGCCGTCTTTAAGGTGGTGAGCTTCTCCTTGGTGGCTTCGATAGCCTCCTTCAGCATCCTCTGCTTCTGGGTGACAGCCTCGGTGTTGGAGGGGTCCAGTTTCAGGAGCTTGTTGACATCCTTCAGCTCAGCCTGCGTTGTTTTGATGGTTTTGTTGACGCTTTCCAGGGCCCTGGAAAGTTTTGTAGTATCGCCGCCAATCTCAACGGTAATGCCTGCGATTCTGGATGCCATGCGGATAACCACCTCCTTCGGGGCATAAGTAAAGGCCCATCCGCACAAGGCGAATAGGCCAAAGAAATATTATAGTCAGTATCAAATCCGACCAACTTGCATACAATATATTTGTAAACAAATAAGTCGATGTTCTTGTTGACGTTTTTGCAAACCCGTGCTATAATGCAAGTGAAGAAAGGAGTTGACAATTATGGCATCTGTTATGAGTGCAATCACCAATACCGTTCCTATCACCCAGTTTAATCGAGGGCTTGCCGGCAAGATTTTTGATGAGGTTAAGCAGTGTGGTGCAAAGGTTGTCATGAAGAACAACACTGCGGAGTGTGTCCTTATCTCTCCTGACGAGTATGTCCGCCTGATGGACGAACTGAATGACGCTCGCCTTTTGGCGGTCGCCTCCGAACGTATGGCGCACTTTGACCCTTCTACCTTGATTTCCGAAGAGGAAATGAACCGTCGGCTCGGTGTCACTGAAGACGACCTCGCCGGTTTTGACGAGGTAGAAATCGAATGAGTTGGAAAGTCGAATACCTCCCAGAAGCGGAAAAAGACCTCAAAGGTTTAGATGGAAGTCAGCGCAATCTTGTTCTAAAAGCAATCAAGAAAGTTCAGCAAAATCCTCTTCCTGTCGATGAGAATGGCTACGGAAAACCTCTCGGCAATCATAGCAGCACCAGCCTTGCAGGTTTAATGAAAATCAAACTTCGCTCCGCTGGTCTGCGCATTGTTTACCAGCTTCGTCGTACTGAAACATCCATGATGATAATTGTCATCGGAGTCCGAGCTGATGAAGAAGTATACGAACTTGCGCAGAAGAGAATCCGCAAGCACGATATACTCGGTTGACTATCTGCGCCTAATCAGCTATAATTCAATAGCAATCAGGTTTCAGTAATCTTGCGAGGTCTGAGACCGGGAAGATGACCTTCGGGCCACCTTCTTTCTCCCCCAGCTGTGCACGGCTGGGGGATTTTTCTTTATCCTCACAAACTTTCGTGCTTATTTTGCAATCAATATAAGCACGAAAGTTTGGTCAGAACCGGTCAAAGTCTGCCTGCGATGCCAGCTCCTGATACGGATACTCATCGTTCTGCCGCTCTGTGAACATGTCGTTGACCAACCCGATGGTCAGCAAGTCTAGGTCGGCTATGCTGATACCGAGCTGCACACAGCGCAGCATGAAGAGCGGGGTGGTCATTACCCGCTCACTTTTGCGAGGTTTTTTCTTGCCTCTACCTCCGTCTGGACATTCAGACCCCACAGTTCGATCAGCTGAGGCAGAATCTGGTAGATAGAGAAGGTATTGAAGTTTTCCAGCCACTCATCCGGGGTGTCCGGCACCTGGTCCGGATGGGCGTGCTTCGCCATAATATAGGCGATATTCTCGAACATCTCCAGACTAAACAGGTCAAGGCTGGAACTTTCCTCATCGTTATCCCCCACGCTCTTTTCCAGAGAACGCAGGTCTTTGTAGATATCCCGGCCGAACTTAATGCGATACAGCCTCGGCACGGCTGCGCTGGCGCGGAAATCAACCTGCTGTCCATTGATCTCGATTTTCTTCGTAATAGCCATAAGTCAAATCCTCCATTTCATGTAGAAAGGGCAGAGCCTCCGCCCTGCCCTCAGTTCGTGTCGCGCTTACTCTGCCGGGTCGATGCTGACCAGTGCATTGCTGCCGCTGACGGTGGGCAGCTTGCCATCCCATTTCTGGATCTTCTGGTACTCGATCAGAGGTTCCGACAGGCTCTCTGCAATCTTGCGGTTCGCTTCGGCCTGTGCATCCGCAGCAATGGAAGTCTTCTGTGCCTCTGCCTCGGCGTTGGTGATCGCCACTTGCTTGTCGGCTTCTGCCTTTGCAATGGCGGCCTCGTTCTCGATTTTCTGCTTGTCAGCGTTCTGCTGGGCAATAGACTTCTGCTGGATGGCAGTGTTGTATGCCTCTTCAAAATCCATGTTGTTGATGACCACCTTATTGATGAACACAGCACCCTCGCCATACTTCTGGTTCAGGGACTCTGCCAGCTTCTGCTGGGCCAGAGGCTCGATCTTTGTGCGGTTGGTCACTTCATTGGGGCCAAGCTCGGCCATGGCGGACTTGATGGCAGATGCCACCAACTCGTCACCAACCAGATTCTTGGTGTCAGACACATTTGCGTACAACCATGCGCTCCTTTCGGGAAGCACCTGATAGGTCACGATCACATCTGCGGCATACACAGGAGTCTTGTCGGAGGCTTCGCCCCAGATCTGTGCCTCGATGTGCTTGTCCTGCTGCTTGTTGGACACGGTATGGATGCTCTGGACAAACGGAATGGTGAAGTTGAGCTTGCCGCTCTGGATGGTGGCCTCCTGAATCTGGCCGAAGCTGGTCTTCACGCCCGTGTAGCCGGTTGGGACGATGGTCACCGACTGGAACAGCAGGAAGGCCACGAAGATGACAGTGAACATGGAAAATACACGATGCTTTTTCATATCAGAAATCTCCTTACACAATAATGTAGGAAGCAGAGCCGAAGCCCTGCCTCAGTTTTGTCAGCCCTGGGGTTCATCCTCCACAGGGTCGGTCACGCTGGCGGCTTCTGCCTGCGGCTCGTAGACCTTCTCGTACCACTTGTTGTAGACATCATCGCTGGTGTTGGTGCCTGTCTTGGCCTTGACATAACCATTCGCCAGCGGGGTCGCCTGCAGGGTCAGGGTGTCGGTCTTGACCTCCTTGCTGTCCTCGTTGGTATCACCTTCGATGGACGGACGGCTTGCCACACAGTTGTACATAACATGGCGGATATGCCGCTGGTCGCCATCGAACTCGAACAGGAATGCGAAGTGCTCCAGCTCGGCATTGGCGTTTTCCGCCAGAACGCCGTTCCCATCCAGTTCCTCGTGCATAATGTCCGTGAGGAAGGACTCCGGGATCAGGGCGATTTCCAGATCACCCTCATAGCCGGAGTTGTTATTCACGACATAGTAGGCGATGTTGTCCGCATAGAACGGTTCGATCTCACCATTGGCATCCAGGGACAGACTGACTGCACCGGGAATGCGTACCGGGGTATCGTAGGTAACGCCGCCGTCCTCGTCAAAGGTCGCCTTGGCGTAATGGCAGTTTTTCAGGCCGTACTTGACCTTGTTGCTTTTCTTGCCCATTGCTTTCTCCTCTCGTGAAAAAAAGCCCTGTGGCTGACTCAGACGGTCAGCTCATACAGGACTTCATACATCTTCTCTGTCACGATCCAAACCTCGCTCTTTTCATAAAAGAGTTCATGTTCGGTCAGGACTTCTTCGATTGCTGCCTCCATATCCGGGTCTTTGTAATCGGTGTAGACCTCAATGTCCAGCCGATTGAAGTGGTGGTACACGATGCCGTCCGCACTAAAATTTGCGGCTTTCGGATACAGAAAACAGATGAATGGCGGATCAGGGCTTTCCCCTTCTGCAAAATGGTCATACGCATAGGGCAGCCCCATTTCTTCCACCATCGCTTTGACTTCTGCGTGGGTCATGGCATCCTCCTACTTCAGTGCTTTCTCGATGAGGCTTTGGAGCAGCTCGACACCCTCCTGCTCGGCAGGAGCAATGTGCGGTCTTGCCGCCACACGCCCACCGCCGCGCTTGGCGTGCCCATTTTCCAAAAGGTGCGCCAATTGGTATCGGTCCTTGGAATGGACGACCATCTGGAGGCTCTGGCTGGATTCTTCCTGTTTTGTTGCCACCCAACTGGATTTATACCGACCTGTCCGAGACGGTGCGCCTGTCTCGATTTGTTCCTTGACCGTCTTGGCCGACTTTCGAACAGCCCGTTTGACCTCGGAGGATGCCAGCTTTGCATATTCCTGCAAGCCTTCATTGATGGCTTCTGCCATCCCGTCGATACTCACGGTCTTGCTCATTTCTGCCTCCGTTCCAGCCGACAATGCAGCTTAATGGTCTTTTTACCATAGTTCATTGGGTCCACGGACGTGATGTCATAAAGCTCCCTACGGAACAGCACCCGAAAGCCGGTGGAGGTCAATTTATTGACCTCACTGCACCAGCGCACTGTGAACACAACGCTTTTCTGTTCGGCCGTGACTTCACCTTCATCCTCCTGCGTCTCATAGGTCGAAGCGTAGGCGAAGCAGGTGTAATAATCCACCCATGCGTTCCGATGATTTCCGACCTTATCGGTCATGTGCTTACTCTGCTGGATCGTGATCCTCTCGTTCAGCTTATCGATCATCAGAACACCCCCTCCCTCACAGCGAACAGAATGGAACGGAGCGTCAGCATCAACTGCTTATGGTCCGCTTCGTCCCGGTGTTCGTACAAATAGCCCAGCGCATACAGAATTGCCACACGGCAAGTGCTGCGCAGAGCTTCCAGCTCCCTCGTTGGTGTGACCCCGTTCTCGGCATCCCGGTCAGCGGCATTGACTGCCTCCCACTGGTCGTCCGTGAGCCGGCCCACATCCTTACACATCTGCTCGGCCGAGGAAAGCAGAATGCCGATCAGGGCATCTTCATCCCCGCTGTCCACGCGCAGATAGGTCTTTGCTTCAAAAAGCGGGATCAGTGCCATGATCGGTCATCCCCCTCTCTTATCAGCCGCCGGCAGCCATCTGAAGGAGCTGCACGGACTCGGGCAGGATCAGCTTGCCATCGACACGCTGGGTGGTCAGGAAGCCGACCTGATCCGTGCGGGCATACAGCTCATTCAGGCGGCGGAAGGTGCGGTTCTGGCGGTCAGCCACCCAGTAGTAGCTGTAGTCACCAAAGGCCATGACCTTGTTACCGCCCTTGATCTCCGGCATAAAGGCGGAGGTCTTCAGAGGACGGTTCAGCAGAGTATCGGGCTTGCCGATCTCCAGACCCGGCTTCCAGATATAGTTGCCGTTGTTGTCCTTGATGGTCATCAGCTGCAGCACCAGTGCCTCGTTGCAGAGGAACTGTGCCTTCTTACGGTAAGGAGCCTTCAGCGCATAGTACAGCTTGAAGATCTCATCAAAGGTGACAGCATCCTGCTTGGCCGCCTTGACACCGACCTTTGCACCGCCGGTCTCAGCCAGCAGACCCAGAGGCTTACCAACACCGTCACCGGTGATGAAGGCACGCTCCTCGGCATTACCCATACGCACACCGAACCGGCGGGCAATATAGGTGGCGAGGTCGAAGGCAGAATCGTTCAGCAGCTCGTTGGAGATCTTGATCATGGTACCCAGCTTGTAAGCGGACAGCATGGTCTGACCGAAGGTCGCATCGCTTTCGGGGATTTCCTCGCCCTCATCGATCCAACTTGCCTCGCCGGTATCCTCTGCGATGGGGATCTTGCGGGTGCCGGAGCTGGTACGGATGACAGTCGCCATGCCACGGAAGATGTTGTTCTCCTCCAGTGCCTCCACCAGCTTCTTCTCGAACTCATCAGGAACGGTAAAGCCGCCCTCGGTGTCCTCGCCCACGGACAGAGCGTTGCGGACCTCGCCGTAATGACCACGGTTGCGGATCATGTTCCAGAAGTTCTCGGCGTACTCGGCAGTAGCAGTCGGCTTCACATCCTTCTTGCTGCCGTTCTTGGGATCGGCATGGACGGGGTTGGAAGTGGGCGCAGACAGCTGTGCCTCGATCTGTGCCTGCTGTTCCAGCCGCTCGATCTCAGCACCCAGGTCCTTGACCTCCTGTGCCATCTTGTTGTACTGCTCCACAGCCTCGGCCTTCACCAGACCGTTATCGCCACGGTTCTTTTCCAGGAAATCCTTGGTCTGCTCCCAGAGGGTATTGCGCTTGGTGCGCAGTTCCAGAATCTTACTCATAGTGTTGTACCTCCATGAATTTCGTGTTTTCGGCATGAAAAAAGCCGGGGTGCATCATTTCATGCACTCCAGCTGTTTCATCAGAACGTTGTAGGAATAATCCCCTTCCTCCGTCTTGCCGTCCATGTCAAGGACAGGACCAGCTTCCGCAGGGGGATCACTGGGCGGCTCCGTTTGAGCCGCAGGGGTATTAGGCTTGACTCCCAGACGATTCAGGACGATTAGATCCATCTGACGGCTGGAGAAAAGGTGCCCTGCCGCATCCTTCTGGATCGACTGCTTTTCTTCGCCCTCGCCCGGCTCCTCATCGGGAGTCTCCTCCGGCTTTTCGGGGTCTGCCGGATCACTGTCGGGTTCATCCTCCTTCTTTGCAAAGAGAATCTCATCCGCAAAGCCCAGCTCCACGGCTTTCTTGGCGTTCATCCAAGTCTCATTGCTCATGAGGTTGGCAATGCGGGCATGGCTTAGACCGCTTTTTGCAGCGTAAGCATTGATGATGCTCTCCTTGACCTCGGTCAGCACCTCGATGGCCTTTTCCATATCCTTGGTGTTGCCCATCGCAATGGTGCTGGGGTCGTGGATCATCAGCATAGCAACGGGACTCATCTGGACAACATCACCGGCCATAGCCACAACGGATGCCGCAGAGGCGGCAATCGCATCAATCTTGACCGTGATACTGCCCTTGTAGTCCTTGAGCATGGTATAGATCTCGGCAGCGGCGAACACATTGCCGCCCGGACTGTTGATCCAGACAGTCACATCTCCCTCACCGGATTCCAGCTCATCCCGGAACATCTGCGGCGTGATCTCATCGCCCCAGAAGGATTCCTCATCGATGGGGCCTTCCAGCCGGAGGGTTCTGGTGTCATCACTGTCCTTGATCCAGTTCCAGAACTTCTTCATCTACTTCTCCTTCCACTTTTCTTCGGCATACTCTCACTCTGCCGATTATCGCTGTCAGGTTCTTCTTCCGGGTCTTGTTCCTTCGGCTGTGTCTGCTTTGGCTGATTCTGCTGGACTGCGGCAGCCTTGTTCTGCTGTGCCAGTCCTGCGTCTTTCAACTTCACATATCCGCCGTTCAGGTAGTAGTCGTCTCCGCCCTGGTCAGCCGGGATCAGGTCCATGTTTTCCAATCGATGGATATCGTTGGGAGACAGAAAACCATTGCTGATGCCGGTGGCATAGCCGTTCATCCGGCTCTGGTAGTCGCCGCGCAGCAGACCGTCCACATTGAACTTCGGAAAGTAGGTATCCTGCTCTTCCTCCAGCAGGAGATCCTTGATGATGCCCTGCTCAATGCGGACGAGCCACGGAGTCAGGGAGTGCATCACGAAGTTCAGCGACTGGTATTCGATGTTGGAGAAGGTCGCATGGGACAGATCCGCTACCAGATGCGGAGGCACACGAAAGATACGGCAGATCTCCGTCACAGAGAACTGCTTGGATTCAAGGAATTGACTGTCCTCCGGCGGCAGCGACACGGGCTTGTAGGTCATGCCCTCTTCGAGAACAGCCACCCGATGCGCATTTGCCGCACCGCCGTACGCTGCTTCCCAGTTGTCCCGGACACGGTTCGGGTCTTTCATGACGCCGGGATGTTCCAACACACCGCTGGGTTGTGCGCCGTTCTTGAAGAACGCCGAGCCGTACTTGTCCACCGCAATGGAAGTGCCGAGGCTGTTCTTCATCATGGCGATCGGTGAAAACCCGATCAGCCCATTGAAGCCCAACCCCGGCACATGGAATATCTCATCCCGGCGAAAGTAGATATCCTTGTTCTGCTCTCCCGGAACTTCATCCGTATAGGCGTGGTAGATGTAGTACAGCTCTCCGCTTTCATCGCGATCCACTTCGACGTTTTCCGGCAGCAGCGGATACAGACCTAGTACCGTGTTCTTTCCATCCCGGACGATCTGTGCGTAGGCATTGCCCCAGAGGAGCAGATGGGTCATCAGGGTCTCCCAAAACACAAAGGACGTCATTTCCGGGTTGGGCTGTCTGTACAGGATCTTGTACAGCGGATGATCTCTTGCCTTTTCCTTGTTGCCGTTCTCGTCCGTTATCCGATACAAGTGCAGCGGCAAGGCGGCAATGGATTCTGCCAACAGTCGGACACAGGCATACACAGTCGGGATCTGCATGGCCGCCTTTTCATCCACCTGTTCCCCTGCATTGGATCGGCCAAACACAAAGGTCTGCCCAGAATCACGGACATTGTCCGTAACCTGGGGCAGACCTTCTTTCGGTGATGGGGTTTCAGGTTGGGGAGAGTCTCTTGGGTTTTCAAAACCCAGCCATTCCCAGAATGTCATCAGGCGTTATCCCCCTTCTCCAGCTCAGGCAGACCGGCCAGGCTGGTTCCGAGGGAGGCCACGCCAGCCACGATCGCCGCGCTGCCTACCGCCATCCAGTCCACCGTACCGCTGGGCATCTGGGTCACGACCAGCGCCGCGCCGGTCTGGAACATGGTCTTTGCGGCGCGGATACTTGCTGCGCGCCACCATTCTGCACTCATCAGATACTTCATAAACTTGTCCTCCATGATTTTTGTATCAAAAAACGATCATGTCACGCTCATCGTAGATGCTTCCCTGCTGCTGTCCTTCATTTCGGATGCAGCGGTCCAGTGCCATGATCGCAGCGACGATACCGTCAATTTTCTCCGGCGACTTTGCCTTGGTAGGCTTGATATTGCCGGCAGGATCGGTGTCCACGACCACATTGCCGGCCATCCATGCCATGATGGGGTTGCCGCCGTGAACGATACGTCCTTCCATCAGGAGCTTATAGAACTCCTTGGTAGGCGGGCTCATATCTTTGAACCCCTGTCCGAAAGGCACAACGGTAAAGCCCATCCCCTCTAGGTTCTGGGTCATCTGCACCGCTCCCCATCGGTCAAAGGCAATTTCTCTAATGTGGTATGTGTTTCCAAGTTCCTCAATGATCTTCTCTATGAATCCGTAGTGGATGACATTTCCTTCGGTCGCCATCAGATACCCTTGCTGGTACCAGACATCGTATGGCACAGATGCCCTGCGCACCCGCTGCGGAATCGTATCCTCCGGAATCCAGAAGAACGACAGCATGATGTACTTTTCCTCCGAGGTTCTGGGTGGGAACATCAGCACAAAAGCCGTGATGTCACCGGTGCTGGACAAGTCCAGTCCACCGTAGCAGTCACGGCCTTTGAGAGCTTCCATATCGATTGGTTGGTTGCCGAGGTCATAGATGTGTTCCGGGATAAATCGGGTCAGTGAGGACACCCACATATTCAAACGGAGCTGCTTGAACACATTCTCCTCTGCGGGATTATCCAGCGCCTCCTGAAACGCATCCCTGACACGCTGGATCTGGATGGTCTGTCCCAGTGAGGGATTGGCTTTGTACCAGTTGGCTTCATCATGCCAGTCATCTTCATCGGTCAGTCCATAGACCACCGGATAGAATGTGTGGTCTATCTTGCGACCGGCAAGAAGGTCAAGGGCTTTCATGTGCAGCTCATAGCAGATGCTCTCCTTGTCCGTACCGGCCGTGGTGATCAGGAAGAACAGCGGCTGTTCACGGGCATCACCGGAACCTTTGGTCAGAACGTCGTAGAGCTTGCGGTTGGGCTGGGCATGGACCTCATCCAGCACAAGCCCTGACACGTTCAGGCCATGCTTCGTACCGACTTCTGCCGACAACACCTGATAGAATCCAGCGTTGCTGTAGTTCACGATGCGCTTGGTCGCTGCCATGATCTTGCAGCGTTTCATGAGAGCCGGGGTCATCTGCACCATCTGATTGGCGACATCAAAGACAATGGATGCCTGCTGGCGGTCTGCCGCAGCACCATAGACTTCGGCAGAGGGTTCGTTATCAGCAAAAAGCAGATACAGTGCTACCGCAGCGGCAAGCTCGGACTTGCCGTTCTTCTTGCCGATTTCGACATACGCCGTGCGGAACTGACGGTTGCCGCGCTCATCCACAATGCCAAACACATCCCGGATGATCTGCTCCTGCCAAGGGAGCAGCCAGAACCGCTTGCCGGCCCACTTGCCTTTGGTGTGCCGGAGGTTCTCGATGAAGGTCACAGCCCGGTCAGCTTTAGCGGCATCATAGTGGCAGGTCGGCAACATGAACCGGCTGGGCTTGTAATCTTTCAGTTTCGGATAGTTTTTAGGTCTTGTCTCTGCCATTATCCGTCACCCCCCAGCAGGCTTTCCATCTCATCAGCGGCATTCGCAGGTTCGCCGTCCGATGCAATGATCCGGCTTCGGGAAGAAGGTGTCAGACCGAACTGTTCAGCAAACCGGTTCATGATCTTCAGATACGTCTGGGCAATGGACACCTGCGGCACCTGCTGCCAGTACCCGGACGGTGTCTTAACGATGGAACCGTGCTGGGTGATGAATTCTTCCGCCTCCTTCCATCGGGCATATGCCTGACAATAGCCGGCGAAGGCAGCCATGTCCACTTCGGTCAGGATGCCGATGGCTTCCATCTGCTTGGCAAGCCGCCGCCATTCCTTTTTTGCTTCCGGCTCCAGCCATTTCGGACACGCCGGTGCCTTCTTTGTTGGCTTCGGTTCGCTGGTATTCAGCGGATGCTTACCCGGATTGCCTTCCAGTTCCTTCATGGCGGTCGGCTTCGGTTTTCTGCCTCTGGTAGCCATGGGCTTCCCCTCCCTTCTTCAAAAATTGGTATAAGAAAAAGGACCTCCGAAGAAGTCCTTTGTATATCAAACACGGTGGATACGAGACACAGCCCCCTGCGGGGCGTGTGTCCTTTGTGAGTTATGCGTTGGGGTTAGCTTCCTTCCATGCTTCGTACTCGTCGGCAAGCTCGGCCTCCTCGATGACCTGCCAGATGCTGCAAAAGCGGATGCGCTGGTGGGCGATGTCCTCGGCTGTCCAGCTTTCCGGCTTTCGACTCATGTCGTGGTAGGCGTCCATCTCGGCCTTCGTCCGCTGGAAAAGGATGTCCTTGAGCCGCAGGGTTTCAGCGTTGTTCCGCAGGGTGTACCGCTTGTCCTCGGCTGCCCGGCATAGTCTGCCAAGGTCATCGCAGTTGATGCTCATGTCCTGCTTGAAGGCGATCTCAATGCCGGTCAGCTCTCGCTCGGTGGCGGCTGCCTGGATGCGGGTCAGGTAGGTTTTGGCGTTCTTCATCATGGTCTGTATCCTCCGTGTGTTTGTTTTCCCTTTCGGTGTCTGTATATTACCGTCACCGGGGCAGTATATCAAGCGGCTATGATACACGATCATTCGCCCACAGTCTTGTCGGATATGTGTATATCCTGCACGCGGAAGATCTGCCGCAACGAGCAAAAGCCCCCCGCAGGGAGCCCCCGCCCATATCTCAGTGTGCGTTCCGGATGCACCACTCCATGGCGTGTCCGGCATCCGTGTACACCTCATCCGAAATCTTCAGCAGTTCCAGCCGGCACTCGATCGATGAAAGCCCTTTCTTGGGGTCCTCAGCGAATCCGTAAACCGCAGCCTCCACGCCGCCCTTCCAGTTCGTTTTAGCCACCAGAACCCGGTCTCCAAACTGCAGGATGCTGTCGTAGCAGGGATTGAGCAGGTCGTTGTAGCTCTCGATGTTGATGCTGTGTTCCGGGAAGTTGTTCAGATGCTTCTTCATGGTGAAATCCTCCGTGTTTTTCATTCCGTAGGGTCTTTCCCTTTCGGTATGCACATATTACCGTCATGTAGGGAGGATAGCAAGCGGCTATACCGCACAATCATCTGCCCGGAATACCGGGCAGAATGTACATCACTCTCCGTCCTCGGCATCCTGTTCAATGAACTCCCGGATTACTTCATAAAAGAGCTGGGGGGCGTATTCCAGTGGCTCACGACCATGAGAAAAATCAATTTCTATCTGGTCCTTGACCATCTCCTTGGCAGTCTCCAGCGTGAAGCCGGCCTTATCCTCGTCATTCATATTGTTGTAGATGTCCACGATAAGGTCCATGACTTTTTCGTCGTTCATACTCATTCCTCCGTTGCCCCACCACCCCGCCACACAGCCCCTGTGTGGGTCTTGTGCGGTTTGGTTGGGGAGTTTGTCGGCCTGCGCCTGCGCCCCTTTGTGGGGGCTGTGTCGGGCTTACTTCTCCGCCCTGCCCAGAAGGTAGGCTTCCTCCATGGCTTTCTGGATGCCCCAGACGGGAACCTCGATGAAATCCTCGCTGTCGCAGCCGCGCGCTTCAAGGTCGCCTCGGTTTTCCACCTCCACCATCAGGCGCTTTGCGATGTCCAGCAGGGCTTTCTGCTGCTTCTTGGTCAGGGTCTGCTTTTTCATATCAATGTACCTCGCTTTCGTTTTTGTGGCTGTATATTACCGTCACGTCCCGCAGATAGCAAGGCCGCAGATCACACGATCATTCACGCCCGGATCGGTGTATATTTGAGAGTCCATGCACAGGAAAAGGGGCTTCCCTTTCAGGCAAGCCCCCCGCAATTTTCTGCTCAGTAGTCTTCTTCCTCATCGTAGTCATCTTCGCAGTCGTCGTAGTCCTCTTCCTCATCGCAGCTGTCGTCCCAGTCTTCCGCCATATCGCGATAATCCCACATATCCTTGGTGGGCTGGCTGCGAAGGTCGGGGGTCTGCTTGATGTAGTCGGCAACCGCACCTTCAAGGGTATCCAGAACCTTTTCGTAGGCATCCTCGCTGAAGATCTCCCAAAGGGCTACGGTCAGGCTGCTGATCTCTGCGTTGCCCTTGGCGATCAGGAAGCGGGCCGCGGGGTTGCAGGTTTCTTTGCCGTAGCCCTGGTTGACCATGTCGCCGTCGTTGAAGAATCGGTACCCGATCCGTGCGGTGGCTCTGACCAGTTCTCTGGCGAGGCTATCCGCCTTGCCGCTCGTGGGAACCAGTTCCTCGAAAAGCTTATTGATGCGGTTTTCATTCTTCGTCATTGTCGTATCCTCCAGCGTGTTTTTTGTGTTTTTCGTGGGGTTTTCCCTTTCGGTATGCACATATTACCGTCACTTTCGCACACTATCAAGCGGCTATGATACACGATCATTCGCCCATGGATTTGTGTACATTCGGGCGATATGACATTGGACGGACACGAGCAAAAGGCCGGTTTCCCAGCCCCTTGCCCCTATCCGTCCGGTTTACTTGCGGATTTCGAGGTAGCTTGTATTTTCCCAGCAATCCGTGGTCTTGAACCGCACCCTCTGCTCGGTTTCCCGGTCGAGAGCAACCTTCCTCAAAAGTTTCATCCTCTGGATGCGCCGCAGAAGGTCTGCTGCGTTCTCGGCATCTTCAATGGCATCCTGGATCTCGACCACCGAGCAGTCGGTACCGTACCAAAGGTTGCTGAGTGCCTCCGGAATGCCGTTGGCAGTGAAAAGTCGGATATTCGTGTAGGTCATGGTGTTATCTCCCTTCGTTTTTGTGACTGTATATTACCGTCACTCAGGGGTGATAGCAAGCGGCTAATGTACACGATCATCTAGCCCAGCACTCCGGAAAATGTTTCACTTTGCGCCGTCGTGGTATTCCTCGATATACTGCCTTCCGTCCGGTTCGGTGACCACCGCAGGGTAGCGCACACGGCTGCCGTGCCGGGTCAGGAGCTCGGCGGCAAGGTCTGCAAGTTCTCCGAGGATCTCCATGTTCCATTGGAGGTCGTCATCCTCCGCCATGACCTTGCAGAATTCAAACGCAGCGTTGTAGATCTCATCATTGCGGGCACTCTGGGCATCCGAAAGCTCCAGTTCCTCATCCGTATCTGGCACCGTGGGCTTCTGGCACTCTGCCCAGCGCCCTTCGTAGGTCTCGCCAGCCTCACAGCCGTCGGCGTCGTATTCGTTGACCCGAACCCACCGGTTCGACTGGAACACTCGCTCGGTGATGCCGTTCTTCCGGATGCTGAGCATCACCTTCTCCCCATTTTCATTGACACCCCACAGGGCATCCGGGTAATCCCCGAACTCCTGAATCATCTGACGGCGAGTGGCAAGGTCGCCAAAATTGGCGGCCAATACATTGAGCCGGATCGTGTCCAGCTTCTTGTCCAGTTCCATTTTCATGTTCGTTCTCCCCTTTCTCAAAAATCCAAGGTCTCCAGAACCTCGTCCGTGCCGGTCTCCCAGTCGTGGCGGGTCAAGCGGATGCGGCTGTACATCTCGGTGCTGTCCGGCTCATCGAAAAGCCGGAAGCATTCTCTGGCAAACCCCTCATCGGTGTACTGCTGGGTCTCGTCGGGCTGGCCGTCCAGCCGGGTGAAGGTAATCTCGTAGGTGTAGCGTTCCATGTTTTTTCCTTCCTTTCCGTTTCGGTATGTGCATATTACCGTCGTTTCGGCATAATAGCAAGGCCATAAAACGTCATATTAACGACGATCATCAGCCCATATCTTTGGTGGATCTATGTCGATAAATGGCCTTGATAAATATGTGTTTTAGAGCGAATATACAGACACCGAAAGGAAAACGCACACGGAAAACGGAGGCAACCACCATGAAAAAGACCATCAGCGAGATCGAAAGCATCATCGAGGACCGCATTGCAGAGCTTGAAGAAGAATACGAGCTGGACATTTTCGACCACAACGACATCCGGGAAGAAGAATACTGCAAGGGCGGTTGGAAACACGACCCCTTCCCCGAATAATTGGAGGAGGAAGAGGACGAGGAAGAAGAATGGCATTACATGAGCCTTGAGCAGCAGCTCTACGAAGTCGGCATGAGCATGCGGGATTTCCTTTAAGGGAATCCGCCAAGGAACCCCCAGCAAGGCTGGGGCTGTTCCTCGTTGTCCCCGTTTTCCGTTGACCATATACACAGTTCTGCCGCCCAAAGATCGTGGAAGATCCTGCTCTTTCCCGGCTTGCTATATTTGCAAACCAGAGCTAATATACAGTAAACTGGGAATGGGTTCTCGACAATCCGAGGCCCCCACCAGCCCACAAGCCAACCCCTCCTGCCTTGGCAGAAGGGGCCGTTTTCTTTATTCGGGCTGTGTGCCGTCGCTGGTTTGGATGGCTGCGAGTCCCGATGCGGTGCGAACGAAGAGCTCCGGATTCCAGAACCGTTTCCTGAACCTGTCCATGAGTTCCGGCGGCAAGTCCGTGAAGTCTTCCTTGCCCAACCCGCAGAGGAAGAAGCCGCCTCGGATCGGCTGTCTCAGTTCCCGGATATACCGGCTGAACAGCTTGTCCGTAAACAGTCCGTTGTCATCCGTGACCAGGGCGACCGGTTCCGGCCACGGGTAGGTTGCCGTGATGCAGTCGCAGTCCAGCACCTTATAGTACTCTTCCAGCGTGGGCTAGATATCGATCTCCTTCGGATGTTCCATCGGCTCGACCAAAAGCACCTTCATTCGACCCACCCCGCTTTCACGATCGCCCAGTCGGTCAGCGGTGTTGCTTTCCCAAGAAAGTCTTCCATCGCTTCGACCGTACCGCAAGTGTTGCACACCATGATCTCTGCGTAGCGGCTGAGGGCTTGCTGCTGGTGGTCGTAGCTGTCCGGCTCAGCGCCGCACCGTGGGCAACGTGGGCCCGTCTGTCGCGTCTTACCGAGGTGGTCGAGCGATTCCTTTACTTCGGCCTCGGACGCCACACGGTGGCAACTGTTCGCGCCGTAGGCAACGTTCAGGCTGCCGCCTGTATCCCAGGAGACCATCACATTGCCGACATCGTCCACACCACGGCAGATTCCCTGCGTGCCCAAGGCCGGTGCCTGGGCATCTTCCATTCGGTCCAGCACCACACGGCAGCCGACCGGGAACTGTGTCCGCAGAGTTTCTACGGTCTTTCTATCCGGAAATCTCATCCCTGCACCTCCTTGATCATCTTCTCCGCGAGTTTCTTGTTGTTGGTACACTTCTTCAGTGCGCCCTCCAAGATGTGCATCGGGAAATGAAATGCCTTATAGCCATCGTGAAGGACTCGATAGTAGTACAGACTCGGCATTTTCTGCCCATAGTCGTGTTCCATGATGTAGACCATGGCGGTGACGGTCATGGGCTCCGCATCCTTGCTCACCACCTCGACCGTCATATTTTCCTTGCGGTAGTAGTGTGGGAAGCCCTCATAAATGTCGAGGTTCTTCTCATCGCCAGCGGAGATCTCCCACACCAGAACCGGTGTGTTCTTTCCCGTGTTCGGCAGGATGGTCGCGCAGCCGTGGAAGGCCAGCTCCCAGTCTTCCAGAACAGCCTGGCCCACAATGCGGGCATCCGGGCATCGCTGTGCCATCTGCTCCACCGACAAGTTGCTGCCGTATGCGATGTAATACTTCTTTTCGTTCATAGTCGCTTGCTCCTTTCGTTTCCGCTGTTGTCTGGCGGTATGCTATATATGCCTCTGTTTTGCCCGAATAGCAAGGCCAATGTGCATCATATCCTGCACAATGATTTCCTCACAGGATCGGCAAAATTGTACTCAGTCGATTTCTTTGAGGAACTCCACCGCTGCCGCCTTTCCGATGCTGGAAGACAGCCCACTGTGCAATGTATCTGTCGGGAATCCCCACTCCGTATACCCGTCTTCCAATAAGTCGAAGTACTCATGGCTGGGGCAGCCGAGCTGCCGTTCTTCGTGCAGGATGTATGCCATGCAGGTTTTCAGCTTCTTCATCCGATGCCCATCCAGATTCCAGACTGGAAGCTGGAACTGCTTCTTGTAATAGTACCGCGGGCAGCCCTCGTACCGGTCCAGCAGCAGCTCATCAAACTCCGAAAGTAACCAAACCACAGCTGGGACGCTTTCATTGGCATCCTGCTCGATGGTGGCGTAGCACCCAGTCTTGCTTTTCTTGAACAGGAGTCGGTATCCGTAGATCTCGGTAACACCGACCGGCACCGCATAGGGACATCTGTGCCCCATCCGCTCCATGTCAAGGTTGCTGCCGTAGGCAAGATAGTACCGGGACGGCTTTCTGCTGATCCCGCCCTTGTCGAACCGGAAGTGATCAATCACCGACCTCACCGCCTTCCGCTGCGGAAAAGTCCACGCCGTCAAAGTCCTCAGCTTCCAGAACGATCTGTCCGTTGTGCCACCAGTCGCTGACCGCCTGGACGGCCTCATCCATCGTGGGTTCCTTGATCTCGGATTCGTTGACCTCGACCACCCGTTTGAGGGTCTCGGTGATGACCACCCGGAACGTTCTGCCGGGTGCGGTTTCTCTGGTTTCATTTTTCATGGCGTATTGCCCTCCTTCTACCGCCTAAAGGGCGGTTACCCGCCCGATAGGTGCCCGTGCAAGTCGGCGCTTATGCGTTGCGCCAGCTTGCGTTGCCCTCCATATTCCGCAGAAGGATCTCCCGTGCTGTTTTGAACTCGTCCCCGATGAAGCCCAGCCGAAGCATCCAGCACCGCATTGCGTATTTCTCGTTGTCGGTCTGCTGGGGCTTGGGGCTTGCGGTCTTCACCATCTTAGCAAGCTGGCTCATTGCGAGGCAAAGCTGGATGTAGGCTTTCAGCTCACCGGCGTGAAGTCCGTTCTGCTTGCCGTCGCTGGGGTCGGCAAACTGGAAAAGCCGGAATTCAATCGTGCCCTTGGTAAAGGTGGCGTGGAGGTTCAGCATATGGTATCGGCTTTCATTGTAGTGTGCCGTTCTGCCGTAGTTTGCGTGGTTGCCGGCGTACCAGATATCGGCAAGCTCGGTCATGGTCGTCGGCTTTCTCTTGTTCAGCTGGTCAAGGAATCGGGGGTCGACCACTCGGCAATATTGTCCGGTTCTGCCTGCATCGATGCGAATCGCTCTGCCGATCTGCTCCTCGTGCGCCGCCATGATGTTGACCAGATTCCGCAGGGTCTTGGGGGTGTGGTTGCCCTTGCCGATGTGGATGTGAACACCGCATCCCCGGCTGGGGCTGGACTTTGCGCCAGCCTTGCGGAGCAGTCGGATGATCGCCTGCAAGGTCTCGATGTCCTCGTAGGTAAGGATGGGGGTCACCATCTCGCACTTTTCAGCTTCCGGTCCGTGGATGCTGATGTCTCGCTGGAATTTCCAAACCCTGCCCTGCTGGTCCTTGCAAGCCCAGCTCATGTACCCGTACTCACCGGCTGCGTACCATGCGGTCGTCCCGAAGAACTCGGCAACCTTTCTAGCGGCCTTCTCGCGGGTGATGTTGTTCATCTCAACCTCGACCCCGATGGTCTGCATCTTCATGGCTTCGATCTGCTCTCTGGTCTTGTCGTTCATGGTGTTTATCTCCTTTTGTCTTGTTCTGTTCCCCTTGCGGTATGTGCATATTACCGTCATGTGGAGATGATAGCAAGGCCATAAAGGGTCAAATAATCACCAATCATTCAGAGCAAAGATCGTGTACATTATGGTGAAAAACACACTTGATACTGTACATTTTCAGAGTTAATATCGGTACAATGGAAGAAGCTCTCTCTTATCCAGCGGCCCCATAAGGGGTCAGGAGCTTACGCTCCCGCCTCCTGCGCCTGGGGTGCGCCGTCAGCCCCACAGTCGGGCTGTGTGGGGGCTTCCGCTGCCGCTTCGGCCGTTTCCTCGGCGGCAGAAGCGCCGCCCTGTGCCGCCTGTTTTGCGGATTTCAGGGCATCCCGTTTTGCCTTTTCCTTGACCCGGAACTTTTCGGCATCTTCCTCGGTGCGGAATGCCGCATGACCGGTAAGGTTCTGCATCAGGAGCCTGCGGATGGTCTTGTGTTCATCTCCGTTCAGACCCAGTCGGATCAGCCAGATGCGAAGTGCGTACTTCTCATTGGCGTCGTTGACGGTCTTTGCCTGAATCCTCTTTTGGGTGACTGCCATCCGGTTCATAGCGGAACAAAGTTCTGTGTAGGCACTGACCTTCTCCTGCGTCAGCGGACCGGCAAAGGTCAGGCTGATTTTTTCTGCCGTGATAGAGATTCCAGTCATGCCGGTGTTTCCGGCACCCAGTCGGTACTCTTCCAACTCATCCAGCATCTCATCCACCGTGCGGGTGGTTGCCTGTTCCAGTGCGTCCAAAAGTCCCTGCGACACCGTGAAGTTCGTGCTCATCGCTTTGTTCAGCAGAGGGCCGCGGCTGTACATCAGGTTCAGGAAGTTGCGGATGCTCTGGGCGGTGTGTCCCGCCATCGGCAGGCTGATGGTCAGTTCGTCCACATCCTGCAAAGTTGGCTGTTCGGTCGGAACAGGTGCCTCATCCGCATTGGTGTCATTCACAGTATCCATCGGCTCATCCTCGTCCACCGGTTCTTGAATTTCCGGGGATTCCTCGGCAGTTGCGTCCGGTTCCTCGGTGGGCTGGGTATCCTCGGTGCTGTCCACGGTCTCGTCTGACTCTTCACACTCCGATTCCGTGGTCTCCCCGCAGGCGGCTTCGGTTTCCGGAGTCTCCGGGGTTTCCGCACCTTCCTCACGGATGATGCCCTCGTCCAGCAGCGTCCGGATGATCTCCGGCGCAGCGTTGTCTTCGATCACAAGCGTTCCCTCCTTTTCTACGGTGTAGTTGCCAACGATGTAAGCGCAGCGCGGCATGAAAGTGTACCGGGAATGAAGCCCAGTCAACTCCATCAGGCGGCTTACCAGAACCTTGCGGTCATCAATATTCAGTGCGTACTTTTTCATGGCTTTGTGCCCCTTTCTTTGTTTTCGGTAGCACATATATCGCTCTGAATCGATGAAATAGCAAGGCCATTTCTCGACATTCTTCATATTCGACCTTTTACACGATCCGTGCAAAACACGACTGTGCAAGATCATCCGATATGTACGCCCACGGTATCACGGGGTAGCCTTTACCTCGTAATACCGTGGGCCATTTTATTGGTTTCAGCCGGCTCTTGCTTCCAGCGCAGCGATGCGCTGCTCAAACTCAGCCGTCTTATTTTCCAGAGCTTCCAGACGCTCGGCCTCGGTCAGGGGCTTTTTCTCCTCGTCCAGGATCAGGTAGCGTTCCATGACGTAGCCGGGAATGGTCTCATAGGTCACAGCGCACCAGCCATCTCCCTGCCCGGTCACGTCCAGACGGGCACCATTGGGGATCCAGACAAGGCGGTCAGCGGTCCTTTCGGGAGCCTGCCGCAGACTCAATCTTCCGCCCATAACGGTTGCCTTGCAATGAACTGCCAGCATATTGACCTTTTCCATCTCTACCTTCTCCTCTCGATTACTTTTATAGTTGATGCCTTTCAGCCGGCCGCCGAACTTCCACTTGCCCAGAACTGAGTCACGGTGGATGCTGTTTCCTTCCACGCTGGTGGAGCAATGGGTGATCTCCAGCGGATGCACTCTTGTAATCACGCCCACATGGTAGTAGTCCCGCAGGTCTCCGGTACAGTTTGCACCTCCCGACTTGTACCGGTCCGGCAAACTGTAGCTGCTGTCGCCGGGGTTCCGGGCTTTGAAGACGATCTCGCCCACAAACAAGTGTGCGGTTTTGAGTTCCACAAAGTCCGCCATCTGTTTCCGGGCTGCGTAGTTACTGCCTTGGTAGCCGTTCCAGCTTCCCCCGGCTCTGCGGACTGCGCCGATGATAAGACCAATGCAGTCACAGGTTCCATCCGTACCGCTGCCGCCGATGCGATAGTCCGGTTTCGTGGCACAGATGGTTTCGAGCTGCTCAAGAAAAGCAGTCAGGGTGATGCTCACTCCGATTCACTCCCATTCTCAGGCGATCCGGCCACCCAGACGATGCCGGACAGTACAAAAAAGACACACGGCAGTGCGACACCATTGCCCCAGAGCTTATACTCTGCGGCATCCGAATACGGATCAGCCAGCCATTTCCGGATCTGCTTTTCCGTCTTCGGCTTCTTGGCCTGAGTCACAAGTCTGCGGTGCGTTTCAAACACATCCCGCCAGAAAGAGATTTCTTCTTCCGTGGGATTCTCAGTTTCGAGGTCACGGCACCACCAGTCCGGGAACCCCTGCAGCCGAGCGCACTCGGTCGGGGTCAGACGACGAACCGTATAGGACACTGGAACCGGCTGTGCGTCCGGGTTATCGATGACCAGCCGGTCATTGAAAGCGTCCTGCCCGTTGAAGCCGCTGGGATGTGCCCCGGTCGCCACCGTTCCCGACACGCCATCGTTCAGGTGCGGCACCGGTGCTATGGTGGCAGGATCTTTAAAGTCCCGGGCCATAAGGGTGGGAGACACATTCTCCTCGACCCTCATGAAGGAGCCGGTGGTCATGGCGTAAACATCTTCCGGTGCGCAGACTGCGTGACGGTCAGTGGCATCCAGCGTAAAGCAGACATCTTCGTTGATGCCGTCACCTTGCGGACCATTCTCGTCTTTGCGGCCGATCATGTTGCCCTGCAGCACGAAGGTCTGCATCTGGTCGCTTCGGGTCGCCATGAGCGCACCGGACTTTCCATGCAGGTCGATCAGCTCATTGCGCTGATTCACATGGAATGCCGTCACGTCATCCGGCTGCGCCACAAAGGTCTGCTGTTTCATTCCCGGCTGTGCAGACAGCGAACCCGCCGTCTCGCCCAGATCCCGGACTTCATCCCGCTGGTTCTGGGTAAAGGCTACTGCCGGAGCCCCGCCATGGGTGCAGGCCAGAGGCGGTGCCACCTGTTCGTCTACCGTGCAGTTCGACTTGCCTCCACCCTGATCCACGCAGACAACAGGTTCACAGATACACAGCCCACCCTGGTTACAGGTCGGGTCACCGCCGCTACGATCCAGCGTCCGGGAAGTTTCCGCTTCATAGAATCCGCTGTGGGGGTTATCCGACATCATGGAATGGCTGGCCTTGGAGCAGACACCGTAGCACTTAGGCACGAACACGGTCTGGTCGTTGTTGCAGCCGAGGGTAGCAGATTTTTCCTCCTGCCAGATAGCACCTTTGCCGCCACCCTCACATCCAGAACGAATTTTCAGTGTGACTGCAGGTGAGTTTTCCACCTCTTTCCCGCTGTTTTCCACGCCATCCAGAACCAGCGGAACATTGCCGCCGCCCGTACCGCATCTACTGGTCAGAGTCTGTACCTTGCCATCCTTGGAAATTTTCACTCGACTGTCAGTCGGATGATTTTCCAAAGCGATGGCGGCAGGCACGACTCCGGCCCGGAGAGTGGGAGAACGTTCTTCCTCATATCCGATGCTCCTCGCATTGGCGGAGTGTTCGGTGCAAAAACCTGCGGATTCCAAAACGCAAGGCGGGCGATGTGCCTCTGCACGGAGAGTGGAGGTCACCTCCTCGGTCACATCCATCCTCTCCCCACCCTGATCGTTCAGGCAGATTCTTCCGCAGCAGCCTGCCGCTCCAGTGCCGCCTTCAGCACCGGCGGCAGCTCTTTGCCACGCACGGAAGCTCTCCGCAGAATACCCAGACACGCCTTCGGACTCAAATAATACTTTTGGAGCACCGTGGTCTGCAAAATCTGCGACAAGGTAGATGCGTTTTCTCCTTTGGGGTACGCCCCACCATTGAGCGTCAAGAACTCGATATGCGACGCTCCATCCGTCTCCCAGATAGTAATCTGCATCGGGCCAGCCTTTTTTGTCAGGCGCAGGCACCTCGGTGGACGGTTCCTTAACACCGATGACGGCTTCGAGGACTGCTTTGAAGTCCTGCCCTTTGTTTGAGGAGAAGGCCCCCGGCACATTCTCCCATACGATAAATCTTGGTTTTGCTCCATTGGTCTTACACCTCATTTCCTTCACGATGCGAATCGCTTCATAGAACAGGCTGGACCGTGAACCATCCAGACCGTCTCGTTTACCGGCAATGGACATGTCCTGGCAAGGACTGCCAAAGGTGATGATGTCCACCGGCGGCAAGTCTGCGCCGTTGATGGCGGACACATCCCCGTAGTGCTTCACCTCGGGCAGACGCTTGGTCGTGACCCGGATGGCGAAGGGTTCCACTTCGCTGCTCCACAGCGGCGTGATGCAGCCTGTCAGTAAACCGCCCAAAGGAAAACCCCCGGAGCCATCAAAGAGGCTGCCGAGGGTCAGTTGGATATTCGATTCGGTGCTCATACAGCCTCCTCTCCGAGCATCTGCTCTTTGGCTTTCAGGTAGAAATCCCTGGACACTTCAAATCCGTAGCTGTCACGTCCCAGTTCTCTGGCTGCCCGGAGCGTTGCTCCGCTGCCGGCGCAAGGGTCGATGACCACATCTCCGGGATCGGTAAAGATCTCGATCAGGCGTTTCAGCACGGACACCGGTTTCTGGGACGGATGGATCTTTGGATAGTCCTTGCCATCTCGTTTCCAGTCAAACCAATTGAAGATCATGTGGGACTTGCCGTCCTTACCGACGTTGTTGAACTTCGGGAGCTTGCCCCGGTAGAGGACCAGCGCATACTCCGTTGCACCCACGATCTTCATGTTGGCTTTCAAGACCTGCGGGCTGTAGTTCTTACAGAAGGTCAGCGGGATATAATTTTTGAACCCGTACTTCTCAGCTTCCGTGATGACCTTGGGGATCTGCTGGAACGCACAGAACACGATCATACACGGTGCGCCTTTTTCCCCTTTCATGGGTTCTTTCTTCAGCAGCCGGTTACAGAAATGGAAGTATTCTGCGATATTGAAAGTAAAGTCGGTGTTGAATGCCGCTTTCCGGGCCTTATCGCTCTCTCCGTTCCGGTTATCTCCGTCCACATACCAATCCGGCCGACTGGCGTAGAAGTCCGACCCGATGTTATACGGGATGTCGGCGATCACTAGCTGTGCCTTGGGAATGTTGTAGGACTTGAAGTTTTGGAAGTTGTCATGGAACAGGACACATCTGGGTTCAGTCATCTGCGACCTCCTGTTCCGGCTGGAAGGATGCCACTTCATCGAACTTCAGCTTTTGACCGTTACGGAGGACATACACATCCTCGTAGCGGCCTTCGCTGTGCTCGATATAGCGCTTGACGATAACATCCACGAATTTGGGGTCAAGCTCAATACCCCGGCACACCCGGTCAGTTTCCTCACAGGCGATCAGGGTCGAGCCGCTGCCGAGGAAGGGGTCCAGGACGATGCCGTTGGTCATGGTGGAGTTGCGGATGGGATAGCTCATCAGGCCAATGGGCTTCATGGTCGGGTGGTCCTTGTTGGCTTTGGGACGGTCGTACTCCCAGATGGTGGTCTGCTTACGGTCGGAGTACCACTGGTGCTTGCCCTTCAGTTTCCACCCATAGAGGCAGGGTTCATGCTGCCACTGATAGGGACTGCGACCCAGCACCAGAGCATTCTTTTTCCAGATACAGCAACCGGACAGATAGAATCCCGCATCCTTGAACGCCTTTCGGAAATTCAGACCTTCCGTATCGGCGTGGAAGATGTAGATGGAACCGTCATCCGCCAGATGACCGTGCATCTGCTTAAACGCCGCCAGCAGGAACTCGTAGAATTCCGAGTCGCCCATGTTGTCGTTCATGATCTTACCGGCCGTTTCTTCCACATCTACATTGTACGGGGGATCGGAAAGCACAAGGTTGGCCTTCACGCCGTCCATCAGAGTATCGTAGCACTCAGCCTTCGTAGAATCACCGCACAGAACACGGTGCCGGCCCAGCATCCAAAGGTCACCTGCCTGCGAGAAGGTCGGCTGCTTCATCTCAGATTCCACATCGAAGTCATCTTCTTTGATGTCCTTGTCGTGGACCTTGTTGAACAGCGTCTCGATCTCAGGCGGCTCAAAGCCCGTCTTGCCCAGGTCGAAGTTGGAGTTCTCGATATCCTTCAACAGGTCAGCCAGCAGGGAATCATCCCACGCACCGGTGATCTTGTTGAGTGCGATGTTCAGGGCTTTCTCTCGGGTCTTGTCGATGTCCACCACCGCACAAGGCACTTCGGTATAGCCCAGTGCCATCGCAACGGTCAGGCGTTGATGACCGCCGATGATCGTCATATCGGCATTGACCACCAGCGGATCAGCAAAACCGAACTCCTCAATGGAGTTCTTGATCTTCTCGTACTCCTTGTCCCCCGGCTTCAGCTTTTTCCGGGGATTGTATGCAGCCGGCTTGAGTACGGACACCGGCAGCATTTTCAGTTCAGCAGTTGCTTTCATGTAGCTCCTCCCAGTTTAGATTCACACACGCATGACCTCAGAGAACGGTACAAAAAAGGAGCCGAACTCAAAGCCCGACTCCAATTCATCGCTGTCCCCGCCCATCCCCGACTGCGGTTTTTCCGTAATCGGATACCATTCCGGGTCTATCCCATTCATGGAAGCAAGGACTCTGTCCTCTGCATGGTCAATCTCATGTACACAGATGCCTGCGGTGTTGCAGACTGCAAATACGCCAATCACTTTATTTCCCAATGCTGCTCTCTCCCTTCGCCCTGCCCTTATTGGCACAGGCTCGACTGCAATACTTTCTTGAAAGACCGTACTGGTGGCGGTAGGAAAACTCTCTGCCGCACATCGGGCAGACCTTTGACCGCACGGTCTTCCAGTTCTGCGGTCTTGGGTGGGTGTTGTTCCACTTGGATCGGCATTCCGGAGAGCAGAACTTTCTCGGTCGTCCCCGATGGTTCGGAACGATGGCAGCACCACACTGCGGGCAGAAGGAAAACGCCATGTCCTTGATCATCTCGGCCGTGTAATCTTCCATCCATCCTCACCCCGTCCTCATTTTTCGCCGTTTCCATGTCGGTTCCAGTGGAAAATCTCAAAAAGCATACGAAAAGAAGCGAAGCGGCAGCCGGCCCTGCCCCGCCGGGTTAGTTTGTTTTTGCGGCGTCCGGCTGCTGCTTGCTTCTCCTTGTCCCGGAACAAGCTAAAACGTGCGAAAAGTCCCATGTAGCAAGGATTTTCACACGCTTTGGTTCGTTTCGGGGAAAACAAAAGGCACCGGAGCGTTCACCCCGATGCCCTCATCTTCACCTTGTTCATTTTGCGCCGTTAATTCCGGGACCCCCGGCCTATGAATTTTGCGTTTTTCCACACGAAAGGGGCCACCGGTCTCCGTGTGACTTCACTGTAGAGAAGTGACCCCGGCCCCGGCGGGGGTCAGTAGCGGTACACTGGGTGGATGTCTTCGGTCAGAGTCTTGCGGTCGTGGCACTGTTTGCACATCGGCTGCCAGTTGGCTTCGTCCCAGAAAAGTCTGGGATCGCCACGGTGCGGTGTGATATGGTCCACCACGGTGGCTTTCGTGTATCTCCCCTGCCTCATGCACTCGGCGCAGAGCGGATGGGCTTGGAGGTACTGCCTGCTTATTTTTTGCCACTGCCGTGTATAGCCACGCTTACCCGCTGGGCGTGTGACTTCCGGGTGCAGCGGCAGGTGCTTTGCACAGTAAAGGCTGCCCGGCTCAACCAGCTCCGGGCAACCGGGGTGCCGGCACGGCACCTTGGGTCTGCGGGGCACGGCTCATTCCTCCCACGGCAGGCCGGGCTTGCCGAAGTGACCGTAGGCACTGACCTTGTTATAGTCCACGTCCAGCAGACCCAGACGCTGGATAATACCCTGCGGGGTCAGGTCGTAGCTGTCCTTGACGTAAGCCTGGATGAAGTCCAGCGGCTGGTGTTCCGTGCCGAAGCACTCCACCGCCACGCCCACCGGCTGTAACACGCCGATGGCATACGCCAGCTGGACTTCGCACTTGTCTGCGTAGCCGGCCTGCACGATGTCCTTGGCGATCTTCCGTGCCATATACGCTGCGGACCTGTCCACCTTGGTGGGGTCTTTGCCGCTCAGGGCGCCGCCGCCCATTCGACCGATGCCGCCATAGGTATCGCACGCCAGCTTACGGCCGGTGACACCACAGTCAGCGTAGCTGCCGCCCAGCACGAACCGGCCGGTGGGATTCACAAGTTTCTGGAAGTTCCCGTCCAGACCGTACTCACAGGCAGCCAGCACCATCATGGATTCGATGATGTGGCGGAAGTCGCTGACCTCCACGTCCGGGCTATGCTGCACAGAACAGAGGAAGGTAGTGATCCGACTGGTGTCGTAGTCGTAGCTGACCTGTGCCTTGGCATCCGCCCGGAACATCTTGCTCGGATGGTTCTTCAACAGTTGCAGGAACTTGGTGGCGACCATGTAGGGGATCGGCATCTGTTCGGCGGTCTCGTTGGTGGCGTAGCCGTACATGATGCCCTGGTCACCGGCACCGCCCTTATCCACGCCCAGTGCAATATCCGGCGACTGCTTATCGACCAGGATGCCGATACGGAGCAACTCCCGGAAATCAAAGCCCATCTTGTCTGCACCGATGCGGGTGATGACCTCATGGACGATCTGCTGGTAGTTGGGCTGGTAATCGGTGGTGACCTCGCCGGCGATAAAGAGCTGGCTGCGTTTCAGCAGACACTCGATCGCTACACGGGCGTTCTTGTCGTGCTGGAGGATGTCGGTCACAATGGCGTCTGCGATCTGGTCACAGATCTTGTCCGGGTGACCGTTGCTGACCTGCTCACATGTGATAATCTTGCTCATAGCTGTTCCTCGCTTTCATGTATCACAAAGCAGGCCGCCTTTGCCGTTGCCCACAAACGTAGGCTCCCACAAAAGCTGCCTGCTAAGTATCGTGTGGCTTTCATCTTTTTTGTAGATGGTCGAACTCTCACAATATGAGGTGCCAAATTCAAAAAAAGCGTTGTAATTACGATGGTTTTCAGTCTTCTTATCTTCTCTTTTTTCTTTTTGTAGCTGATGTAGCTAGTAAAAAGTAAATTGCATATAAAAGAAAAGAATAATAAGAAAATAGGGTTTTCACCGTCTACATCAGCTACAAGCCCAAAAACGTCGTGGAATCAGCATTTTCTTGTAGCCAGTCTGTAGCCGATGTAGCTGGTACGAGCCACTGGAGCCGTTCTAAGACAGTATCAGGGCACGACGTTAAAGTCCTCTTTAATGCCTTCTGTCATTGTGAACTCCACACCCATAACCACTTGCGTCGGTCCTCCGACGCCATCCGCCGGACGCTTTTTCTGAACGGTGTACCTCTTGTCGATCTCGGTATTCAGCACCTTGGCAGAGTCCGCCCTGTACCCGTTTTCGGCACACCATTCCTTGTAGCGTGTATAAACGGCAGCACGGCGAAGCTCACTATCTGCTTTCGGTTGGAGGCATTCACTGAAGAACTGCCCCATCTTATCCGAGAACATCTGGTAGTCCATGGTGGCCTGCACGACAGAGTCCGGCATTTCCAGACCCTGACTGCGAAACAGCTTATACCCCTCCAGCATCCAGTTCAGGATGCCGGACATATTTTCCGGTTCCGCAAAGAAGCCCTTCAAGCCCTTATCCTGCTCTTTTTCATCAAAGTGGCGGTCAAAGGGGATGATCTTGATACGGCCAGACTCGAACAAGGTCAGGTCTGTGATGTTCGGACGATGGTTCGTGTTGATGAAGATCTTGAAGTTCGGACGGAACTCGAAGCTGTTCTCATGCAAATATCGGGCCGTGATGGTGTCGTTACCAGTCAGGCGTTTGGTCAGGGCGGCATCCAGCGTGATCTTCTTCTCCGGCTCTGAGATATTGACGAACCGGGAGCCGGCAAGGCGTGCGATCTCCTCAGACGGTCCACCGCTCTGGGCATTGAACTTTGCCTGCAGCATGGTAGGGTCGGCGTTTTTGCCGTACTCGCCCATGATCCGCAGGATGCTTTCCATGGTGGTGCCCTTGCCGTTTCGGGAAGTAGGACCATAGAGGATGAACAGACATTCCATCCTCGTATCGCCGGTCAAGGCATATCCGATGGCTTTTTGCAGATAGTCGGCTCTCGCCTTATCCCCTTGCATGATCTCTGTGATGAAAGTCCGCCAGCGAGGGCAGTCTGCTTTCGGGTCATAGATGACCGGGGACACCTTTGTGAGATAGTCGTCCGGGCGGTGTTCCCGGAACTCCATCGTCCGCAGATCCAGCGTTCCGTTCTGGCAGTTGAACAGGTAGATATCCCGGTCGTAGTGTTTCATGGACAGTGGGAACACAGACTTTGCATCCTTCAGCATGGTTTCCCGATGCTTTCGGAGCTGGAGCTTCCGCACCCGGTCGATGAATCGCTTTCGAGCATCCTCCTCTGTGATCGTCAGGGCAAACACATACAGCTTGTCCGCCAGCAGCTTCGCCAGTTCCGCCACCTTGAGGTTTTCTGTGTCCGGCTGCCAGACCTTCCCGTCATAGACATACCAGATGCCGCGCTCACTGTTATACCGGGCGATGGGCTTGAAGAAATCGGCAAACATATTGCCCATGCCGATCTCATCTCTGCCGTATCTGGGATTGGTATGCGGAGCCATCTCATCCAGTGACAGGGTGAGCTTGGTGATGTCCGGCTGGAACTCCGGGGATTTAGACTCCGGGTCAAGATTTGTGAACTCCTCGTCCACGATGTCCTGTGCGTTGACCGGAACGTACACCGCTGCACAGGTGTTGACGGTGTTCCGAATGGAGATCGCGCCGTAAGTCGTACCGGCCTGCCGGCGATCCCACTTGTCACGCATCAGGCCGGAGGTGCGGAAGATGCGGTCCATCTGTTCTTCATCGCAGCCGCACCAGAATGCGAGGATGGACAGAAATGCCATATCCGCATCCGACTGGCTGTCGTAGAGTTCTTCCCAGTCACCGGCATAGAGCTTCTTGAACTTGTCACCGTTGCTGGCTTCCTCCGCATGGGCAATGACTGCGTCATCGTCCAGATACGAGTGATGCCGGAGCTGTGTGTTCTGCACCTGCTTGTTGCGCTTCATCAGCGAGTCCAGCAAGGTGGTCATAGCCGTCTCATCGTTGGGGATCTCCCCTGTGCGGTAAACATCTCCCGTCACGGTGACGAAGCGGTTTGTCGCACCTGGCATATACACTTCCAGCCCTTTGCTGCGGTTGTTGATGTAATAGACTGTCTTGTCGTAGACAAAATCTTCCGGCACACCAAAAAAGCCTCGCAGTCCCTTACCGGACGGAGACTTCTCAACGTATGCCGTGGGGAAAATGGAAAGGACGGTCGCTGCTGTGTCGTTCAGCGTCCCGTCCTCTCTGAAACAGTGGTCGATATCAAATGCGCCGATGCCGTTGCCGACCGCAATGCCGATGCCATCATAACCACCCATGGCGTAGGTCATGAGAGTGGTCTTGAAATCGGCGAAGGTCCGCAGATCGTTGATTCTGGCCCGGTCACCGTTGGCCGGGTTGTACGGCATCTTGGTCTTCTGACCGCTTCGCTTTTCAAACTTCCAGACGCAGAACCGGCAGTCACTTTTCAGTCTCGCAGGGATGTTCTTGATGTCTACCACGTTCTCGCCTCCTTCTTGGTAGTAGTGTCGGCAGTGCCCATGTTGAAGAACACCGCGATTGCCTGCTCCACTTCCCGCTGCTTGGCGGTAGAGGTCAGGCTGCCCAGCTTGTTCAACAAGGCGTTCTTTCCGATGGTCGTGACCTGCTCTGCCAGTGCGACAGAGTTGCGCAGATATGCATGGTCATTGATCATCTGGCAGTCTGCCTCTGCGATTTGGATGTGCGTGGGCAGACCCAGTTTCTTCTGCACGGTGGTCAGGGGGATCACCGTGAGCGTGCTGGAAAACCGATTCGCCACATCGTTGCTGATGACCAGCACAGGGCGGCTGCCGCTTTGCACGGAACTGCCGTAATGGTCTCCCAGCTCGGCAAACCAGATCTCGAACCGCTGCACGATCTTCTGCGGAGAATCCTGCTGCGATATGTCCTGCCGCAACGCTTTCTGCTGGGCAGACTTTTCAGTCCGGGCTGTGCGCTGCTTATGCAGCAGCCGCCCTTTCTGGTTGATGTATTTATTCACATGAGGTCTTGAACGACCGTTTTTATTCTTGCGACCCAATGAAAACTCACCTCTTTTTCCCGGTCGATAGACCTTAGGTTGATGTAAAAGTAAAAAGCCGGACAGCGAAGTCACAGCTTTGGCGGCGAATCGATCACTGCAACAAAAAAGCCGAAGCAAAGTCATTTCTGACCGCCTCGGCAATGCGCTTCTCTATCCAGCTTTTCCAGTATAAATTATACCAAATTGAGGGCGTACCGTAAAGAATTTGTTTTATCAAAGAACCCTTGGAAGTGTCAATAAACCGCCCAAATGTGCGGTCTATTTTAACTTTTTTCAGGAACTTTCCGAAGCTCTAGCGCAAGCAGTTCCAGCCCCAGTTTTTTGAAGTGCCGGGCTCGATTTACGCCCAATGTGCGCCCTCTGGAATCCCGGATTTCCTTGAGTGCCTTGCCATCCAGATAGAAGCCAACAACGGCTGCTTTTGCGTTGGCGTGTGGAATCGCCAATACCGCACGGATCAGCTTTTCCAGTGCTTCCCATTTCTGCTGGATCTTCTTTTCCTTTTCTTCAAGCATGAATTCGTACAGCTCATGCTCGTTCTGATTCTCGGCTTTATCCAGTCTCTCCCTGATGTCCGACATTTCCTGCTCCATAGCCAGTAGTTCTTCCCGAATACGGGGAACTGCCTTGCAACATTCAAGAGCACGGTTTACTTCCGCCTCAGTCGGTGGGTCGTTTCCCAGAATACTCGGTCTTGCCATTCTGCCTGCCTCCTCTCATGCGATCTTTGCATTCCAGAATTTCCGCTATCATCTCCAGCGCCCTCTCCCGTTCAGCCTCCACGGTCTTCCGACCCAGCGTTCTGCCGGAGCCGTCCTCCACCGTGGGGATGGCTTTCCGCTGCACAAAGAGCTGCCGGGCAACGAGCTGTGTCCGTCCCCGCAGACTCCGCAGCCCGATCTCAAACAACTCGATTTTCTCACAGACCCGGCGGTACGGAGTGATCAGTTCTTCTTCCCGGCGTTCCTGGATCTCCCGGTTCATGGATGCCAGCACCTTGTCGCAGTTGAGGACGGTGCGCTCCACCGGGTTGGAGGTGCCGCTGGTTTTGACCCTCTCGCCCTGCTCATGCGCCCCCTGCGATAGCTTGTAGATGACCTCGTCCCGGGTATAAAACCAGGCGTGAGATTCGTCGATCTGCCGCTTGAGTTCCTGCTTTCTCACCAGAAGCTGTGGATAGGAATCGGCCAGTTCTCTGGCTTTTTCCATATAATCCGGTGTCCCAACAGAGGTCTGCACCTCACCGGTGTGTGTTTCTTCACTCATGGTCAAGCCCTCCTTTCTGACCGATGTTCTGTATCACATGACTGCCGCAGCCGAGAGATTCTTTTTAGCAGCTTTTCTCTCGGCTCGTTCCCGTGCCTTTGCCCTGCCTCGCTCCCAGCGTTCAACATTGATATCTGCCTGCCGCTTTGCCTCCTGCATGAGGATCGCAGGGTCCAGATCGGTCAGGGTGCGATACCACTTCGAGTGGAAGAATCGCTCCAGTTTCTTTTTGCTGGACCGGTGTTTCCATTCTTCCGGCTCCTGCACCAGCTTGAACAGTGCCTTCCGATAATCCTTGAATGCCTGCAAAACGATGGCGTTTGCCAGTTCTGCATAGCAATCGGCATACTCAACATTTCCCATCGGCGTGCTCCTTGCCGTTCTTGCGAACCTCACTGACTGTGTCGTACCAGGGCTCCGGCACCTGATCTCTGGTCATCCCAAAGCGGTAGATGCAGATGACATGGCAGGCAGCTTCGTACATCATGTCCAGCACTCTGCGGTTGGGTTCCGGCAGGGCCGCAGCATACTGAATGAAGTCCTCCACAAACCGGGATTCCTGCAGGTTCTTCGTTCCACCGTTCTTCTGGCGTGCAATGATGACCTCGGCAAACCGGAAGCATTGCTTTTTGTTCTGCTGAATCCAGTCGTATTTCCAGGTGACAGCGTTCAAAATGGCCTTGCGCTGCTCCTGCGTGGTGACCTTGGGCGCATCGACCGACACGCCCTTCTCCGTCATCCGAGTGTAGTGCTCCATTGCCCGATCTTCCTTGCACATGTGCATCTGGCAGCGAATCTCGTTCAGGCGCGTGCTGCACATCATCTGCTCGATCATGTGCTCATAGGCTTCCTTCATCAGGAAATCGAGGTTCATCTTGAGGTCTGCACAGCGGCGCACCGGGTTATCACCCAGCAACTCACAGAGCAAGCCTTGCTCTCGGATAGGGCGAAACATCGCATACGGAGCAATGAACCCCGCCTCATCTTGCTTGGGCTTCGTGCCCGTCACGGGTGCCGCCTTCTTGTAGACGTACTCCTTTGTGCTCGATGCATTATCCGGGCTCAGTGCCGTATTCGTCTCCGATGCCGCCATGCGGTCGGCCTCCTTCAAAAACAAAATCTTATCCATTCTCTTTCCTCGTGTTTTCATGCTTCCAGCCGTGCTTTGACGGCAGAAATCAACTTTTCTTGTGTCATGTCCTTCTGTTCCAGAGCTGCCATCACGTCCTCATCCACCGTGTCCTTGGTGATGATGTGGTGGATGGTGACCACCTGTGTCTGGCCTTGCCGCCAGAGGCGGGCATTGGTCTGCTGATACAGTTCAAGGCTCCATGTCAGACCGAACCAGACCAGGATGTGTCCGCCCTGCTGGATGTTCAAACCGTGTCCGGCCGATGCCGGGTGGATCAGGGCAACCGGGATCTTGCCGGCGTTCCAGTCCTTGATGTCGGTGCTGGTCTTGATGTCCCGCACGGGGATCTTGAGCTTTTCCAGATGGTTGATGATGCGCTCTCGGTCATGCTTGAACCAGTACGCCACCAGCACCGACTGGCCGTTGGCGGCTTCGATCAGGTCTTCCAGTGCTTCCAGCTTGTGGTCGTGCAGAACTCTCGCCTTGCCGTTTTCGTCATAGACCGCGCCATTGCTCATCTGCAACAATTTTCCAGTCAGCGATGCAGCATTGGCAGCATCTATATCCCCATCCTTCAAGGGGATCAGGAGGTCTTGCTTGAGCATATCGTAGAGCTTGCGCTCCTCGGCGTTCATTTCGACTTCGTACCGTGTCGGGATGCAGTCCGGCATATTCAGGTAGTCCAAAGCCTTCATGGAGATCGTAATGTCCGAGATGCGCTGGTAGATTAGTTTCTCAGCTCCCTCTTTGGGCTTGTACTGGAACACCACGCCGCTGGACGGATTCATGGACGCAGCCTTGAAATAGGCTTCACGGTAGCGTCCGATGAACTTACCCAAACGCTCTCCTCCATCCAGAATTCCGATCTCTGCCCAGAGATCCATAAGACCATTGGAGGACGGTGTGCCGGTCAGCCCGACCCACCGCTTCACATATGGACGGACTTTTCGCAGGAACTTAAACCGCTGGGACTGGTAGTTCTTGAACGAGGATAGCTCGTCAATGACCACCATGCTGAAGTCCCAGCGCATCCCATTCTTCTCATAATACTCCACCAGCCACTTGACGTTTTCACGGTTGACCACATAGATCATGGCCGGATGGTGGACGGCGGCAATGCGTGTCTTCACATCGCCCACGACGATTGAAATGTCCAGATTTTTCAGGTGATCCCACTTCTCGATCTCAGCCGGCCATGTGTCTCTTGCGACACGCAGCGGTGCGATGATGAGGACCTTGTTGACCTCGAATGTGTTCAGCATAAGGTCTTGGATTGCGGTCAGGGTAATGACGGTCTTGCCTTAACCCAGGCCCATATCCAGAAACAGAGCTGCAATGGGGTGAGTCTTGATATACTCAGTGCAAAACCGCTGATAATCATGGGGAATGAACTTCATTTTGGCATCACCTCACTTCCGACTCTGCGCCTTGTGTATTGCTCTGCGTCAACGCGACCGCCGGCATCTCCGGGATCTTCGCTCCAATGCCTTGTGGAATAGGTTCTCCGGGGTTCCATTGGATCAAAGCATCAATGGCAGGCTGGATCTGCTCCGGGCGGTCTACGCAGAACACCGGAAAGCCCAGTGCTTCAAGCTGCTGCCGACGCTTGCGCTGCAACAGCCGCATCTGCTTGCCGGGAGCTTTCAGCTCCACAAATGCACACTTTCCGCCCAGCAGCAGAACCAGCCGATCCGGTACACCGTTCATGCTTTGGCTCGTAAACTTAAGGGCCTGCCCTCCGGCGGCCCTCACAGCTTCTACGAACTGACGCTCGACTTCACTTTCCCTCACTCTGCTCCACCTCCTCTGCCCGCCACACGCCGGTGCGCGGACGCTTCTTCTTGTTCTTCCGGCGTTCTTCCAGCAGCACATGACCGATGGCGGCATCTGCCGTAGGGTCGGCGTGACCGCGGTTGTGCCTTCTTTCAGGCAGGCTTTCCTCTTTGTGTTCAACCCAGCGGACTGCCAGTGTCTCTTTTTCCACGCTGCTCACCTCACCGGTTGATTTCTTTCCACTGAGCCGGCTCCATGGTGGCGACTTGCCAGCCGATTCCCTCCAGTGCAGTGGCACGGTCATACGAGGCAACGTCCTGTGACGCTCTGGTGACCGCATTGGACAAGCCATAGAGCGACAGGTCACCGCCTTCGATGAGGTATTTGAGGATGCCCTCCTGCTCATCTGCGTTGATGCCGTAGCTTTGAGAAGTGAGCTGCACCACATCCTGCACCTTGCCGGTAATGGGGACCGCCATAGACTCCTGCAAGCGTCCGACCACCTGTGCGAAACGCGCCTCATCAATGGCTGCCATGGTGGTGTCCCGGAGTTTCAAGAGGAACGCCTTGTCCTCCGCTTCCATGGTCTCATCCGAGTACAGCGTGAAGCTGTCCTCGACCGCCTTTGCCTGACGGCCCACATGGTGACGACGTTCACCCATGTCATTGACCACCATTCCGTTGGTGCAGACCAAGCGGTAGACCAGCGGCTGGATGGACACAGCCCCCAAGCCAACCTCAGAGTTAGAGATCATCACACCGGCCTGCACGATGTCGTCTTTACGGACTTCCATCTCCAGGCGGTGGTTGACCACTTTGAGGTACAGCCGGTTTTCCGTCACCTCGCAGGACATGACCTCATACTGGTCGTTGCCTGCGAACAGCGGCAGCACCGATGTGGCGATTTCCATGTTGTCGATACGGCGGTATCGCTCCGACAGCAGCGCACGGGCGACTTGCCCGGAGCCGTAGTCCATCGAGCGCACCATGTAGGAGCTTGTCCTGTCCGCAAACCATGCGTTCACGTTCTCCGCCAGCAGTTCCGGCTTCTGGCTCTGCATCAGGTCGTAGTACTTGGCCGGGATGCCCAGTGCCGATGCCACCTGACGGTGGAACAGCACGGTAGTGCCGAAGGTCATCTGCCGGTCTATGGTCAGATGGTTCAGCTCAAAGGTGTGTCCATCTTCCCGGAGGCGCATCCCCTGCGCCGGAGCGATAAAATCCTGCTTTGCCTTGTTCTGGCGATCCAGTTCTACAAGGACTTCCTGCAAATTTCTACCTGTTTTCATGTTCTATCCTTTCTGTGGCGCATTTTTATACGCCCTCTTATACGCTGGTGTCCTTATGACAAGGGCACCGTGTTTACAGTTCCCGGTTGATCATCTGTTGGATGATCCGGACAGCCCCCTGCATCCTGGCACGGTTCAGCCGTGTGTCGTGCAGGAGTGTGTCCAAAACATCCACCTCTTCCCGGATATTACAGAGGACAGACCGCTGATGGTCTGCAAACCGTTCATTGTCCTGCTCCATGCGGTCGTACTCTTTTTCGTAGTCATCGATATCTGCTACATTCGTGTCTATGTAGCTCTCGATCTCTCGGCGGAGTTCCTCACCGGCGTAGTCCTGCACTGCATCCAGCAGATCCCGAATGCCAAACGGTGTCAGGATCTTGCCGTCCTTCAACTCAATGGCGTGCGGCATATTGCTCCCCCTTAGTCTTTGAAGTAGTAGTCGCCCTTGTACCCGGCAGCCGCCAGTGGAAGGCCATCACACCAGTCCGGGTTGGTCGCCATGAGCTGGCAAATCTCATCCACCGTGTACTTATCCTTGGGGGCTTCGATGATGACCTCGTCGTGGACGTGCGCCACAATGTTCAGACCTTTGTCCTCAATCCGGGCCATTGCCTCGGCTAGAATGTCACGGGCAATCGCCTGTGTGGCATTCTCGACCAGTCGGCCGGAATAGGTCTCCTGCCGTGCCCACTTGTGGTTCTGGCCTACGCCCTCGTAGGTCAGGCTCATGCGGCCAAATCTGTTCGGCTGCTGTTTGGGTTTGAGGTACGCCAGCTTTCGACCGGAGGGCAGCACCATCCAGAGAGTGCCAGAGTAAAACACAAAGCTGATTTTTCCAATGTCCTGCCGCTCTTTGCTTTTGAACGCCCGCATTGCAGCTTTCTCTACGTCCCACCAGTACTGAACGATCTTCGGGTTGGCTTCGCGCCACGAGTCGATGATCTCCGGGAGTTCTTCCTCTTTCAGTCCCATCTGCAATGCTCCCATGCTGATGAGCGCACCGGAAGAACCGCCGTAGCCACAAGCCAGTGTTGCGATCTTTCCTTTCTGGCGCAGGTCTCCGTTGATGCCGTGTTTGACCACCGGCACATGGAACATCTGGGAGGCTGTGGCGCAGTAAAGATCCTCGCCGTTTTTGAAAGCATCCAGCACCCACTGTTCCACTGCTTCCCAAGCAAGTACCCGGGCCTCGATGGCGGAGAAGTCTGCCACGATGAACTCACAGCCCTCCTTGGGGATGAGCATGGTGCGGATGAGCTGGGAAAGAACATCAGGCGTGTTGCCGTAGATGCTCTCCACCATGTCAAAGCAACCCATCTTTATCAGTTCCCGTGCCTGATCCAGCGTGGAAATGTGGTTTTGCGGCAAATTCTGCAACTGGATATTCCGGCCGGAATACCGACCGGTACGGCTTGCGCCATAGAACTGAAAAAGCCCTCTGGCTCTTCCATCCGGACAAACACAGCGTTCCGCCGCCTGATACTTTTTAACGGAGCTTTTCGCCATCTGGAGCCGGAGCTTCAGCATATCCATTGCCTCGGCATCCACGCCGTTCTTGTCCAGCTCGCCGATCATCTCCGTCACATTCTTCTTGCCCAGCGTGTCCATCGGAATGCCGCGTTCATCCAGCCATGTCTTCAGCTGAGACACGGAGTTCGGATTTTCAAGCCCCGTCAGCTCATACGCTTTCGTAGTCATGGCATCCGACAGAAGCAGGTCACAGGTGATGGCCTGCCGGACCAGTTCCGTGTCGATCCTTACGCCTCGGTCGTTGATGCGTTCGTTGACCCGGTAGTGATGCCACTCCCGGTCGGGCATCGGGAAGTGTTTCAGCCGCTTGTAGATGTCCACCTCTGTGTTGACATCCTGAATGCAGTAGTACTTGAACTTCGCCCAGTCCTCCGGGAGATGACGCGGAAGATTGCGTGTCCTGCCGCCATTGCTCTTAGTCGGCTTGCAGGGTGCAGAAAACAGCTTGATAAGTCGTTTGCCTTCTTCGTCCTTCTGCTGCGCGGTCCTCAATACCTCGCCGACGTCTTTCAGTGCCATGGGCAGGGTCAGCGATGCCGCCATGACCATCGTGCAGATCCATCTATCCGGCGACAGGAATGCACCGGGTTCCAGATACCGTCCGGGATAGTGCTGCTGGAGATACCGGGAAAAGCTCACACGCTCGAATGCCGCATTGTGAGCGATCAGGGTAACATTGCTGTCCTTAAAATCGTCCAGTAGTTCTTGTGGGAATGGGTCCCCGGATGCAAGGTCAGCCAGCTTCGTTTCTCCGAACCCCTCGCCATCATCCGTTGCCCATGCAATGAGCAGGATCTCGAAGCTGGGGTCGGCAACGTAGCGGTACAGACCGCATTTCTTGATGTCCGCCTCGCAGTAGGTTTCAATATCGATCAGTGTTTCTTTCAAAGTTTATCACCTCGGTTTTTCTATGTAAAAAGAGGGAGCCGAAGCTCCCTCCCTGTCAATGTGTACTCAGCGCAGGTAGTCAGGCAGTTCCTCGCCGGAATCGCCGCCGAGGACTTCCTCATCATCCTCCAGCGCATCGAAATCTGCCTCCGCAGAGGCACGGCCAGACAGACGGTCGCCGTCCTTGACGAACTGGATGTTGCCGAGACCGGCCGCCACGCCGCGATTGCCGTTGGCGTTGAAGGCGTAGAAGTTGACGCTGACATTGCAGTAGCAGCCGGAGTAGACCATCATGGGGTCAAGGACAGGCTGCACATGACGGTCAACCACCTGCGGAGCGTCCTTGCTGGTAGCGTTCAGGAAGAAATGCTCCTGATAGTTTTCATCGTCCGGGCGGTCGATGTCACCGTCACGCAGAGGCATCTTCAGATTGGGCGGAATCTTGCCGCTCCACTTGCGGGTCTTGCCATCCTCCTTGGCTGCTTCGATAGCCTTGTGGATCGCCAGCAGGGTCTTCTTGTCCGTCTTGGGAATCAGGCAGGACACGGAGTACTTCGCCTCGCTGCCTTTGATGCTCTTGGGCTCGAAGATGTTGGCAAAGGAAATGCGGCAAGGGATGACCACCTTGGTCGCGCTCATAGTCTTGTTTGCAGTAGCCATAGATTTTTTAATCCTCCATTGTGTTTTATTCGAGTGGTGTAAATTCGTCTGCGGCAGTATCAAGGTCAACTGCCGGTCTGGGATCGGAGTCTGGAACAAGTGCCAGCTTACCGGGCGGCTTCACCACATACTCGCCCAGAACTTCCTGAAACTTCTTCTTGCCCATGAGCTTTTCAAACTCAGTCAAGGAGATCATCTCAGTCTTATAGATATCGGTATAACCAGCCTGTGTGGCAGCTCCCGCCACCGCTTTGGGGTCAAGGAACTGCCGCTTGCTGCGACCTTCCACCACCTTGTACCCATCCCAGCAGACACCGTGATTGATAGCCTCTGAGCTGACATAGGCAAAAATGGCTTCGATCCAGGACTCAATGCGGTTCAGCGTGGGAAGCATCTTTTCGATGTCTGCCTTAGACAGCAGTGCCGGAGACTTGAAGGTCGGTGCGGTGGTGTCCGGGTCATAGGCTGCCGTGGCATCCGTTTCTTCCTGCTCGTCTGTCAGCACGCCGGTATCCAAGTCAAAGAACTCGGTCTTGACCAGCGCCAGCGCTTCAGCGGCACAGGCTTTACAGGAAGTCCGGGCACGGCAGAACCGGCACCAATCGCCGGGAACCTGCTCACCCTTGCCTTCAAAGGCGAGCTTGGCTCTGGGGCGGACATAGCTTTCTGCCCAGTCCAGCAATTCCTCCACACTGCATTCAAAAGTTGAGATGTTTTCCAACCGGGGCTGGATGATGGTCATGGACACCTTTGTGATGTTGTACAGATACCCGTAAGCGTGGTAAGCACCGATGGCGTACAACATCATCTGAGGATTGTGGTCACAACTGACAAAAACGCCTTTGCCGTTTTTATAGTCCATGACGTAAAGAGTACCGTCTGCGATGATGACGCAGTCGCCGGTCCCGAATCCCTGCGGAACGAGGTAGCTGTAATCCAGCCGTTCCTCCACCATGACCAGCGGATGCGGACAAGTCTCCTTAATCTTCTCCACTGTCGTGATGATGAACTCTGCATAGATGTCGGTGTTCGCATCCATCTCCTCGTTATCGAACTCGGAGGTCGGCCGCCTGACTCGCTCATGCAGATACTTGCGGAGCTTGTACTCGCCCAGCGCATGGGCGGCTGTCCCCTCCTCGGCGTACACCGAGGATTCATTGGGAAAATTCTGCTCCAGCCGAGCCGATAGCGTACAATTCAGCCATCTTTTCGAGCTGGACGCAGAGAGGATCGCGTGTACTTCGGGCATATGGCACCTCCGTTACAGCTGGGAGATGTCTGTGAGGAACGCCTCGTACTTCGCTGCCGGCAGTTCAGAAAGCTGACCTACGCCGTAGGTCTTCAGCAACTGACCGATTTTCTCGTTGTTGCTGCGCTTCTGCTTGATCTTCGCCACGATGACCGATGTGATGTCATCCTTGGAGATGGTCACAGCAGGCTGTTCCGGCTCCGCCTTTTGGCCAGTGTCCACATCAAAGGGCAGGTCATCCGCCGGGTCAACCGGGAAGTCGGACAGTTCCTCCTTTGCCTCATCTGCGGCAGAGGTTTCCTCTGCAGGAGCATCCTCGGTCGGCTCCTGGGGCTGTTCCTCCATCACAGGCGGAGTATCCTGCTTGCGAGGACGCTTTACCGGCTTCTTACGAGGATGCGGCATCTCCTGACCCTTGGGTGCTGTGTCCACGGGCGAGAGCTTTGCAGAAGGCAGCGGCTTGTCCTCCTCCGTGTCATCGTCAGGAGTGAACTCCAGGAGTTCGATCTGCTCTGCCATGCCCTCGCACATCTGGGTCAGGCCACGGAACACCTCCGTCAGACCATCCACGATTTTCTTGGGTCCAGTCAGCATCTCACTCATCCTCGTCCACCTCATCGTCCTCGCCACAGACGGAATCCAAATACTCAGCCTGAGCATCCAGAACCATCATGATAGACTGCTTGCACAGGCCGGTCTTGGCCGCGATAGCATCGATCATAGCCTCGATGTCGATATCCGGCTCTTCTTCCTCGACACCATTGAAATAGGTGTTGCTGGTGCTGCGCTCATCCAGATGGATGTGGAGGTTCTCGACCTTCAGCATCACCGGGAGGATTCGGCGGATTTCCGGGGCCTTGGAGTTCAGATTTTTGTCATTCATCATTGTGTTGCTTACTTTCCGCAGCCTTGGGCTGCTTATCCTGCTGACCATTTTCGGCCATGTTGTACTTCTGTGCGATGCTCTGGACGAGCAGCTCCGCTACCCGTCCGGGTTCAGGAAGAGTATGCACCGGCTTGCCCAGCTCCTTAGCCTTGGCTATTTCCTGCGCCATACCATCCGACACGCGCTCACCGAACACCCAGAGTTCATCTGCTTGTTCCAGCCATGAGAGTGCGAACCGCATCCCGGTGTCCCGCTCCGCTGCCACATCGTCTTTGAGAAAACGAGTGAAATACAGGTGCGGTGCCAGCGGCTGGATGCCCATCATGGCGAGGATTCGGCAGGCTTTGAGTGCCCTCTCGATATTGGACCGTTGCTCCTCTGCCCTGTCTGCCAGCGATACCGCCGTAGGACGGAACGGAGAGCAAACGTAGACTTTCTTCGGAGCGGTGTTTCCACCGGGCGGCCGCACCGGAGCCGAACTCTTTAAGGGATTGCTCTGGGGATTCTTGATGTTACTCATGGGGCTTGTCCTCCTTGGATGTATTCGTGAGAGGAACTCCTCTCATAAAGCGCACGATTTTTTGTCGTTTGGGAGGTAGTTTCTTAAAAATTCTTTCTGATTTTTTTCAAAGCACCCTCAAGGCAGTCCCCGACAGAACGGCGAGCAATGCCCAGTTCATCTGCAATCTCGTACTGGTTTAGTCCCTTATAAAAGTAGAGCTGGACGACTTCCTGCTGACGCTCCGTGAGCTTGCTCATGGCGGCATACAGCTTCCGGAGTTCCTCGTCAGCCAGCATCTCAGCGTTTTCTGCCTCCATGAAGTCCACCATAGCGGCATCGCACCAATCAGTTCCATCGCAGGACAGAGCGAACTCCTCGTAGTCACGGCTGATCTTGCTTCGGTTATTCTCCAGCCGGCGTTCGCCCTCCATAACCAGGCGCACAGTCCACTCCACTTCCTCGAACACCTCAGCTGGGACGACCTCATAGGTGCCATCGTTGAAATCATAGCGGTAGTCTCCGCAACGGTTCACATCCAGTACGGTGTGTGTATCGTCTGCTTCGTAAACTGCATAGCCGTTCGTGTATGCCGTGATCGTCGCACCGTTCACGGTTGCCCTTGCCGCCACCACCGGGTTCATCTCCATAAGCTGCTTATAGCCCGGGATTTTCTTCTCCAGCACCTTGTCCACGCAGTTCTTCAGCTCACGCAGCGAGATGTGTGCGTTGACAGCCAAAGCCTCGACCGCCTGTGCCACGCTCTCCACTGCCTGCGGTAACGGCTGGCGGATCTCCATCACGCCTACGCCACCGTAAATTGCAACTGCCCCGTTCATCATGTTAGTCATTTTCTTGTCCTTTCCCCCGGACTCTGGGAGGGAGAAGGATACCGATGACGGAGACGGAACAGGGCTCACATTCTGAGCTTGGGCTGCCTGCAAAACGCAAAATGCCCGATTCCAGAGATGGGAGGTACACCCATAGACCGGCTGTTCCACCTCCAGCAGATGACATCTGCCAGTGCGTAAAACTCCGTTATGGTATCCTCAACCCTCTCTAGAATCGGGCTCACGATATTATTTTTGTTCTTGGGGCTTGTCCTTTTGGGTTTGCCCCCTTGAACTGACTACATGATAGCTGAAGTCCGCGCAAACAGCCAGCTCACCAAGTGAGCCCTACGAAAAGCATCGTCATTCCGTGCTTTTATTGAAATTTAGGCTACACCAGACGGTCTCACACCACCTCATTGCGCCATTTTGCTGCCATTTAGGGCTCACTCTTTGAGCTCTCCCCACAGAAAAAATTTCAAAAAAAAGAGGCGACCAGACCATTTTGTGGTCCAATCGCCTCATGGGGATTCTGTTGTATGTGCTTCAGCAGGCAGTTTTGAGCGGGGTACATCCGCAGGCTGTAAGGAATACATTGACTTGCTCGATACCATCTTTGTAATGAGCCATCAGGATCATCTGATAGACGGTATTCCTTTGATTGTTGAAGTCCAGTGTGATTCCACACATTCTCAATAAATCACTGCTGACCATTGGTGGAAGACGCAACGCCACCGAAATGGCAACGATTTGTTCTGCGCTTGCCTCCTGACCTGCGCGAAGCCGCTTCACTGTGGACACAGAGAGTCCGGACTCAGACTCCATCTGCTCTACAGACATATCCCGGTCATTCATCAACAGCTTCAGGGCATCCCCAAACTCCAGCCCTGCGATCAGCTTTCGTATTGCCATAGACCACTGGACCTCAGCGACAAACTCATCCGGAGCAGCAAACTCCTGCTCAGCAGTATTCTGCGACATCTGGCGGCAAACCGAGTTGGCATTAACAGCCGCCACTTTAGGCTCGATATTCTTATATGCCACCTCGGTCCACCCCCTTTCCTCAAAAGCGTAAACAGCAAAAAAGGCCGGAATGGTCCCAGAACGTATGTACTCGGATCACTCAAAGTACATACAGTTCCATGAACCATTCCGGCCCGCTTTCTAGGAAAAGGGTGTCGGCAACAAATCAGGTCAGAAGCTGATACTCCCACCTGAGTCGCAATGTACTTCGGCCTATATTCTTTTCAGATGCGCTTACTACGCTCTTGATTAAGATCAAAATCTTCATTATGTAACGTCCTCGTATATTACTTCTTCAGGCATTGACCTGGTCTTAGGGGTGGTATTTGCTGGCAGCAAATGCATCAGACAAATCTCTCTATTTTTCGCTGCTTTTTTATTATACTCCCTCATAAACCTGTCGGCAACCCACTCGCAGACATTACTTGTGTAGATTTTTGTCAATCTTTTTTGTGCTTTTTAACTAATACTTAGTACGACTTTTTGTTGTGACTGCATAAAATTCTGTAATTTAGAAGAATTCCACCCCGTGTAAGCGACCTTTCCTTCTTTCTCGCGCCTATAAACGTCTGAGAGACGAAAATCACTCCACTCTTAAGCAAATTTTTTTCATATATAGTTTTTATGTCTAGCTCCTTGTGACATAATTCCTGCAACCTTTTAACTGTCCATACACGATCATTCCAAACAAAAAAGCCGAGGCAGACTCCAGACAGCTCCAAATAGAGCTATCTGAATGTCTACCTCGGCTTACCACGCTTTCGAGCAGCACCAAACAGGCAGCAGTTCAGTTTTTAACTGGCTCACACGATTCTCCGATGAGCCAAGTGTGCGAATTCACATCCGCTTCTTCTCATTTCCGTCCTCAAACTTGAGACACGGGCCAACGCAACACTGGGCTGCCAGATCATCTAAGTACTCATAGGCTTGCAGCTTTCCGTTCTTTACATACGCCACAGCCTTGCGCCCATTGACCGTTGCCCGGACTGCAAGCAGCATCCGCTTGCCTTGGGTCGTATAAATTCCGCAGTTTGCTTCCAACACTATCACCCAACCTTTTCTGGAGATATATATTCCAAAAGCCGAAACACACGCTGGTACCAAAGCGCATCTTCCAAACTTTTCTTCTATCTTGCGCTTGACAACTTGCGTGTTGTGCGTTAATATAAATACGCAAGTTGCGTTTGCGATTCACATTATACGAGCCAACTTGCACATTGTCAAGCGCAACATAACTCACAATGCGCTATCAATTAGGAGGAAACGACCATGAAGTTCGGTGAGAAAGTCAGGAAAGCCCGACTTGCTGCTAAGTACTCTCAAAAGCAGCTCGCGGAAATGACCGGCATTGCACTACGCACCATCCAGAATTATGAAAGCGGAGAACGGATGCCAAAGCAAAAGGAGACCTATCCTCTGCTCGCCGATGCACTCGGAATTGAAGTCAGCTCTCTCATGGACGATAACGCCGACTTCGTTATCAAAGCCACCGAGAAATATGGTTCTAAAGGACATGAGCAGGCCGAACGCCTTATTAAAGAGGTGTCTGGCTTGTATGCCGGTGGTGAATTGGCCGAAGAGGATATGGAGGCCATGATGCGCGCCTTCCAAGAAGCGTACTGGAAAGCCAAAGAGAAAAACAGAAAGTACGTTCCTAAAAAATACCGGGGCATTTCAGAATCCGGCAGCGAATCCTGATTTACAGCGTTCAGCTGTTCCCCATGATAATGGAGTGAAGTGCAATCATGATTAGTAGGAAAGCCTCCATCTTGCCGGGTCGTCTGGCTCGAAAATACAAATCCAACGATCCGTTTGAAATTGCCGAAGCCCTCGATATTGAGGTTTTGGAGCGAAGTGATTTCAAACGGCAAAAAGGCGCGTTCAAGGTCATCTTGAACAACAGTTTCATTTTCATCAATGCCAACCTGTCAGATGAAATGAAGCGCCTCGTGTGCGCCCACGAACTGGGCCACGCTCTTCTCCATCGCTCTCTTGGAAAGTCTGAAACCGGGCTGATGGAGTTTGAGCTGTTTGACATTACAAGTACAACCGAATATGAAGCGAACCTTTTCGCTGCCAACCTGCTCATCGACGAAAATTCGATTGAGGAACTGGTCAGCGATGGCTTTGACATCGTCCAGATTGCTCGGCAGCTTGGCACGAATGTGAACCTGCTGCTGCTGAAGCTACAGCAGATGAACGATGACAACCGTTTCCGCCTTCCCGATATGCCCGACCGAAACTTCCTCGGTGTCATTTCGGATGATGCCGGGCACCTTTAATAGTGGGAGGTGACCCACATGGCTATTCCAAAACGAACCAAGATCGAGCGCGTCTATGTGAAGGTCGCCTCGGAATTCGATTCTACCGGCTATATGCTGCCGACCTCCATCACATGGGCAGACGGCAGAACCTTTCCTATTGAGACCGTCCGAGACTTTCGACCGGCTGGCACAGCAGACAATGACTGCACCGGTGACTGCTTCACGGTTCTCATTCAGGGCAAGGAGAAACACTTGTTCTTTGAACACATCGACCCTCGCTTTACCGGACGGCTTGGACGCTGGTATGTGGAGCGGACAACCTAATGGAAGGAGAGTGACACAGCATGGCAAAGCGCACATACCTTGCGATAGACCTGAAATCATATTACGCTTCCGCAGAGTGCGCTGCTCGGCATCTCGATCCGCTGACCACTAATCTGGTCGTGGCCGATGCAAGCCGCACCGAGAAAACCATCTGCTTGGCTGTGTCCCCTTCTCTGAAAGCATACGGCATTCCCGGCCGCGCTCGACTGTTCGAGGTCGTGCAGCGCGTCAAGGAAGTCAACAACGGTCGCCTGCGCGATGCCATCCAGAATCGCACTGCTGTGTATAAGGATGGCAAGGCTACACTGTCCGCACCGTCCTACGATGCCACCGCCCTTGCAGCAGACTCCTCTCTTGAGGTATCCTATCTGGTGGCACCGCCTCGGATGGCGTACTATGAAAAAGTGTCGCGGCAGATCTACGGCATCTATCTGAAATATATTGCCCCGGAGGACATCGTGGTGTATTCCATCGATGAGGTGTTTATCGATGCCACCGCGTACCTTACTCATTATAAAATGTCTGCCCACGACCTTGCCATGACCATGATTCGGGAGGTTCTGTACACCACCGGCATCACCGCCACCGCAGGGATCGGCACCAATCTATACCTGGCGAAGCTTGCAATGGATATTACTGCCAAGCACGCTGCCCCGGACAAGGACGGTGTCCGCATCGCAGAGCTTGACGAAGAATCTTTCCGATATCTGCTCTGGGATCACAAGCCTCTCACGGACTTCTGGCAGACTGGCCCCGGCACCGTTCGCAGACTGGAAAAGCACGGTATCCATACGATGGGTGAGCTGGCAAGAGCCAGCATTCACTCCCCTGAGATACTATATAAGGAGTTCGGCATAGACGCTGAGATTCTCATCGACCACGCCTGGGGGCTGGAGCCCTGCGGGATGAAGGAGATCAACGCCTATCGGCCGGAAACAAACAGCCTGTCTGAAGGGCAAGTCCTCTCCTGTCCTTATCCTTATGATAAGGCTCGAATCATCGTCCAGGAGATGACCGACAGTCTGGTGTTCCAACTTACAGACAAGGGGCTGGTCACGGACAGCCTTACACTGGGCATCGGGTATGACCGCGAGAACTGCGACAAAGGCATCTACCACGGTCCTGTCCGCATCGACCACTACGGCCGCACTGTTCCGAAAGGTGCTCACGGTAGTACACGGCTAGACAACCCGACCAATCTCAGCAGCCAACTGATGTCCGCCACGGTAGAGCTGTTCGACCGCATTGCCAACAGAAATCTAACTGTGCGGAGAATTACAATAGCGGCAAACCGTGTGGTCAAGGATCAGGGTATTTTACAAATAGATCTGTTCACTGACACCAGCAAGCTGGAGCGGGAGAAATCCCTGCAAGCGACCATGCTCGGCATCAAGAAGAAGTCTGGTAAGAACGCCGTCTTGAAGGGAACGAACTATCTGGATGGCGCAACCATGCGAGAACGGAATGGTCAAATCGGCGGTCACAAAGCCAAGTAACCGAGGGAGGATTTTATGGCAGACTCCAAGAATACCAAGGAAGGGCGGCTGGTTGCCCTGAAGTATGCGGACATCCTCCATCTCAGCCGTCCTGAACCTCCAGTAAAGCATCCACGGATGGCACTCTCAAACCGGGCAAAGATATTCAGCCCCTTTGCTGCGCTGCGTGGCTTCGATGATGAAATTTCCAGCGAGGGCGCAAGCAAGCTGCTGGTGAAGAAGGTGGAGCTTTCCGATGAAGAGAAGAACAATCTTTCTGACAAGCTCCTGCAGGTCAAGAAAGGCATGAAGGTTGTAGTACGGTACTTTATGAAGGCCGCAGAAAGTACCGGCAAGTACATAAGTCTGACTGGCACAGTTGTTATGATCGACCCAGTTTATCGAGAACTGAAAGTCATGCAGGACAGTGATAGAAAAGCTGTGGGCATTGAGAAAGAGCTGCCGGTCATCATTCCCTTCGATGACATTGCCGATCTTGCCGGTGAGGGCATCACCAATATTGAGGATTACCTTAGGATAGAAAAGTATCCCGATGAGATATAAAAGAATATTACTACACAGATTGGAAGTGCAAACGCTGTGAACTACTATTTCTGTGATGTCTGCCATTACTGCTTTGAGGCAGAGTCACTGCCTGACCGCTGCCCTGACTGCGGCAAGGTCAAATTTCAGGAAAGAGCTGCCGTCCAGTCGGCCACGAAGAAAGAGATTCAAGACCTGCTCCGGGCAAGGGCTGAAGATGAAGAACAATAGCGATATAATCCCATATTTATGTTGACTTTTTGCCAGATAGCCTATATAATGATAATTGAACTTCGGTTCTATAGTGTTTAGTAAAGGGTTGTTTGGCTTTCGAGCAGGCAACCCTTTAGTTATTATCGGAGGTCAATTGGAATGTTACGTGCAATGGTTTTTATCGACTTCGAGAATTTTGATATTTCTAAGTATAATTATTATCGTGCTAAGTGTCTGGAAGATGCGAAAAGTGCGGCCCTTGCTGCTGGGACTCCTGTTCCTACCCATGTGCAAACGGTCGTCCCAAAACTTGACTTTAACAAAATTCCAAAAGAGGTCGTCAATCTGCTTTCCAATCCGCATACACTAGTCAAGACCTTTTTGTTTGCTCCTAAGCCAGACGATTTTCTCATCACTGATGCGAAAAGAAAATCAACCTATAATTGGATTACGGGTCTGAAAAATCAAGATTACTTTACGGTTATTGAAGGTCAACATGTGGCACGTCCGGTTGCCGGAGCAACAATGGATATAAATAATCCTGCCACTTATTATATTGAAGAAAAAGGAACCGATGTTAATCTTGCAACACATGTTTTAACGAAAGGATTTCATAACGCTTTCGACACTGCTATCATCATGAGTGGTGACACCGATTACATTCCTGTCATGGACATTCTGAATACTATCGGTAAAAATGTAGTTGTAGTTGGCGTCAAAGGTCAGAATCTTTTCAAATTCAAGCATCATACAGATGCCCAGCTTATCCTTGATGACAACTTCTTCCAGAATTGCCTCCGTACTTAAACTTAAAGTCCACTTGTTTTAACGAAAGAGCCGTGCGTTTTCTCCCATGTCTGGGAATTGGACGCACGGCTCTTTATCATGTCGGCTATTAGGTATTGAGTTTATGCAGCTACCTGACCCAACGGCTCACTTCCTCTTACTTTTAGGTATTCATCCACTTCATCAACGGATCTCATAAACATGCAGGTAAGAACCGTCATAAACGCCTGCTGCTCTTCGGTCTCAGCCAACGCAAAGCCAGCTTTTTCTATGAGTTTAAATGAAAGCCACGGTGGAAGGTGCATAGCAACACACAGCGCCACTACATTTTTCTCAGAATAGTGCTTAACCTTTCCAGTTCTGTAGCGGCCAATCGTCGACTCAGACACCTTCGATTCAAAGGCCAGTGCCTCTTTCGTGAATCCTGAAAGTCTCATTACATAGCAAAGAGCCTTTGGGAAGCTGTTCGGCATACCATTTAGTACCTCAACCTCCTTTTTTGCCCTTTCAATTTCAGACAATGTTCCCTCTGGATCTATAATATGGTAGTAGTTTCCGATTGCATCGAAGTGTTCTTCAGCATGCGAGGGCATCCAAATCCCTCCCACGTCCGAAACTACTCAAGGCAGCCTCAAACGTGGGCGGAACAGGCAGTGCGATGCTCATTGGGTCAAGTGATGTGCTCGCTAATGTTCGACTGCTGTTTTTTATCCTGCAAAGCCAAAGTGCGCGCAACTTCGCTGGAATTCTATTACTTTTCGCCTTTTTCAGGAGTTTAATGTGCTTCCGCATCCGTTCCAACTCTGCAATTCTTTCATAGAGCCACTGGGAATGCGGAAAATCTTCAAGCGAGTTATCACCCAAATCCAACAACTGTTGAATTTCCTTGGTGATTCGGGTGTTCATCCGATTCAATGTTGCTTTTGAAGCCTTTGTGATAGCTTCAACTATCTTATCAATATTGAACACGAATTTCTCGCTATGACAAATGATGTACATCTGCACATTCACCTGCCCTTTACAAGTAGTACGGTAAACCGCCGTTTCTATTATATCACATTCAGCCTTAAAACGGTATATTATCATCTCATTCTGTTGATGGGTGATGGCGTATGCCTTCTGTGGTTCACACGGAGGGCAGTTTTATTTTCGTCACAAACTATACCTACACCCTTATCACTTCGTCATCTTTTCTTTAACCTTTTTCGGCACGTCAATCAAGCCAAATCGGTAGAACACCCCATAGATATACGACACACCCCGGATGTCTCCCAAAGCCTTGGGTCTGTCCACGACCTCTCCAACTTTTCCAATATTCTGATATGCCCGCATGACAGAGCTCCATGCAAGGCTCTTGCTACTCTCCCTGCGGTCGATCCACAGTTCCTTGGTGAACTCATCTCCCCTGCCCTTCTTCAGTTTGTATGTAAAGGGCAAGCCGGACAGAGTCTTGAACTTATATCCCCGAAAAGCCACCACGCACTTCCAGAGGTTCTCCTCACACGGATTCTTCTTCAGCGCTGTGACCGCTCGGTAATGACGCTGACGTTCAGCGCCGGTGCTGATGTTCTCCGCATCGGCATCCTCCGGGAAGTACACGCCTTTCTCATACGGCAGATAAGAGGTCACAGAGGGACGAGACAATTGTAAGGCAGACATAGTGGAGGTGACAGCAATCTTATAGTTCTGTGTGTTTCTGAAATTGTTGAATGTCTGCTGTACGAGCTTTGCCGTGTCTGACTCATAGACTCCTGCAGTGATGAGCAACTTCCGAACCTTGATAGGATTGAGGGACAGGCCGTCTGCGATGGCTTGCAGGGTCATGTTGTCCTTATAGAGTAGCACTGCTGCTTCCATCTGCTTCGCCAGATTCTTCTCGGCACTGTATTTCGATTTTGATTTCTTTCGCCCTCCGCCGGGTCTGCGCTGCTTGCCCACAGATAGTCACCTCTATCCTTTTATTTTCGTCACAAACTATAAATCGTGCTTCAAAATATGCCGTGTGAACTCCTAGATTTTTTCTGATCACACGGCGTATTGCTTTATTTCAGTTTTTCGAGGATATCATCTGCCGTCATACCGGATGCCAGCAGCTTTTTCAGCACAGCTTCGGCCTCAACCTTCTTAGCAGCTTCGGCGGCCTTCGCTTCGACGGCAGCCTTCTTGGCCTCCAGCTTTGCGATTTCTTTTTCGGTCTGCTTGATCTCCGCCTTCTGCGGCTTTAGACTTTCACGCAGAGACTTGATGTCGGTCTTCAGCTCTTCGATATGGGCGACAGTCTTGGAAAGACCTTCTTCGAGCATTGCCTTGTCTTTCTGCAACTTTGCGATTTGAGCATCGAAGTCGGTAGATGCGGTAACACGGTTTTTGCTGCCTTTGGTTCTGGGCATAGGATGATACCTCCCGAAAGAATATGTAAGATTTGATGTTAGTATAGCACTGTGGAAGTTGGATGGCAATATCAGAAATATTGCTTTCATCGTTATGTATATTTTTTCTTATTAGTCAATAACATCTAATTCACTTAAATATTTCCTAAGTTCGCAGTTTAACTCTTTGAACTTTTCATTTATTTCACCTGTTCTCTTATAGGCTTCCACCGATATTTTTTCTTTCTCTTTCTGGGGCACAAGTGATCCCACATTCCAACGCTCCTGAAACTCGTCCAACTGCAAAATGCAAAGTTGACGAATAGCCTCATATTGGTTATAAAAGGTCTCGGGAATAAAAGCTGCATTGCTATTTAGTTCATCCTGTGCTGTAACAACTGCTTTTTGAGCCGCAGTATAGTGATCCTCATCCACTTTTTTTCGCAGTTCTTCATTTGCAGGCACCGTAGATAAGCCTTGAGGAATCATCACGTTGATACATTTCACCATTTCAAAGTATGCTTTTGATAATTTTCTATACAAATCAAATTCTGCATCGAACTTTGTTTTCGTCACATACTTTTTATTGTCAAGATTAGCCTTATAGCTTTCAAACTTCTTATCCAATTCAAGCTGATATTTTCCCTTCAGACGTTCCGCCAAACGATCCGCCATAAAGTGGAAAATGAAAAGCGCAATGGCAGCGCCCCCTCCAAGGCTCAGCACTATGGAACCCATGAGTTTTAACACACTATCCCAACCTAACGAAACAACTGTACTTATCGTCGAAGAATCCATGATTTCACCTAAATGTCCCTAATATCTCGTCCCTGCATCTCAGCCACAGTATCCACACTGCGTTGCCTGCCGCTCACCACGTAGAGGTGTGCAAAGTTTCGAGCGGCAAAGCTGTGCGGTGCTTTTACTACAGCCTCACAGCTTAAATTTACATATCTATAAAGCTATTTTCAATGATTCAAAGTACAGAGCGAAATTATTCGTCATCATTATCATCATCAGAAAAGGCCTTTCCGCTAAGAATATCCTCTTTCAGGATTTCCAATTCTTCACGCGTTGCAGAGTCAAGAAAATCCTGCCAATCCTGTTCACTATTAATTTCAATTCGTTCACACATTTTAGTTGTCCTCCTTAAAATACTTCAAATAAACTGCTATCTCTCTTCTCGTTGCCTCTGTTACAGACATCTCATATATCATTTTTCCCTCTTGAATTACATATTTTCCGTTTCCGCTTTCCAGTTCCTCAAGCATTTGTTTTGATTTAATCGCAAATATACAGTCAAAGAACTTTTTAGGTTTTATTGTGACAGGCATTTTATTCTCTGCCGCATAAATCTTTCCCCTTTGACTTTCTAAATACACCCTCTCTAAAGATTTCTCTTCAGAATAATTATTGTATACTCTAAAGACAACAGCTATTTGACTTCCATTGTCTACATCTTCAATTGAAAATTTATGTCTTATATACAAATGCCCGTTTTTTTCCGACTTTCTCACTGTACCAAAAGTATCGGAAAACGCATACTTTCCACTGATATATGCATTGTTCTGTTCATCCTGAAATACAAATTCGTCTTGTTCTATATCTGTCGGTGTCATCAAGCATAAATCACGAAACAGCTTACCAAAATCAGTAAGCGCATAAGCGACATCATCTCTATTGTCATATGTTATTCCGTTTATTATACCAAGTCGAAGTAAAGATTCGATAGTTAAAGACAGCTGTCCTTCACCATATTTCCATTTAATATCTTCTTGTTCAACAATATCTTCATCCTTAAAATATAAAAACATAAACTCTGCATCTAAAGGGCTAAGTTGCTTAAGCATCTCGGCGAATGCAGGGTGTACCATAGCTTCGACATTTTCCATCATCGCATTTGCCAATAGATTTGAAAACATCTCAGATAAGTTTTCCTCATCGAAAACAAATTTCACATGATCCAAAAGCGGTGCAGCAACCACAGCCTTTGGATCAATTCGCTTTTTCTCCGGAACCTTTTCAAGTGTTTTTTGTATAAACTTTGCATATTTCTTTTCTAATTCTTCTGCTGTTAACCCCAAAAAGGTAATCGGCAAGGCTACAAGTCTTATTAAGCTTCCTACCGCATTTCCAACTTGTGACAACGCTGGATGGCCCAAATCCTTATATATCAGCTTTCCAATCTTTTCCATTTCCGTGGAAGAATCCTTTTTGCCCATCTACTCGCCTTTCTTGTTTCAAATATCACACCAGATAACGTTTGAGGCAACACACCTGTAAGGCATGACTCTCATAACTTAAATATATACTATATAGTATATATTTTCAAGGATAACGGGCAAAATCGGACATATATACATCCAAGTGTCCGTGTTAATCATCTATGCTTTAAGGTGATTATAAAATGAAGTTTACTTTCAAAAGATTCCGCCATCAGAACTCCGCTGATGTCTGGGAGGACACTCCAGAGAAGCGTCCTCTCACTCACGCCATCCTTGACATACTGCTCTCTCCTACATATCGTTTGCCCATGGCTGTAAACACAGTCCGAATCTACAAGGACCGGAACTGCTTCTCCGTTTGCCCTCGGTGCAAGAAAGTCATCGAGTACGAATACTAGTCTTACTGCGGTAACTGCGGGCAGTACCTTGATTGGTCGAAACTTGACGAGGCCGAGGAAGAGTTCATCGGGTGGGATGGTGTAGAAGATGATGACTGATTTTTCCCTTGCGCCACGTCATCATGGTGTATGCCACCAGCACACCAATCCATCCGCCCATCGTATTACCGAACACATCATCGAACTCTGCAATGCCAAGTCCCGTAATATACTGGGTCGTTTCGATCGCCACAGACATCACGAATGGAATCAGCAACACCCATCTTTTCTGAAACCACCTATATAGTCCCGTTCCAAGTGGAATGAACAGCCAGATGTTATTGATGACCCCCACTCTCACGGATTGCTCTTTCAAGAACTTCCCAGCGTAGGAAAAGAGGATAAGATTTGTCCTTGCATCTCCTGACTCACGAAACATCAGTGTTTCATAAAGAATGAAAGCTATATAAACAGTCGTCAGTACTACGCTTAAACTCTTCGGAAGAACAATCATCAGTAAGCAGACTACACAGCCAATAACAACTACCATGCATGGGAAGCCATTCAGAAGGTTGTCCACACACAGCATAATGTTGCCGTTTTTGTCAAGCAGAAGGTTCACATCACCACTGCGCTTGATGCCGTACTGCCCTTTAGACAAAGCCTTTGGGTTGCCATTCGCATCAAAATACATATCCGTATCTGCTGTTCCATCTCTATGATAGGTACGTTTGAGGATGGTATAGCCTGCATTGGTAGGGGCGGGGTTGCCATCTGCGTCAAGATAAGTGATCTGGCCGATGTGTCCTTGCTCGTTGCGTTGGTATAACTCGCCATACTGACCAAGCGAAGACCTCGCCGGGTTTCCTTCTGTGTCAAAGTACTGCTCACCGACAACGGTTCCATTCCCATCACGCTGATATGTCTTGCTCGCATATCCAGATGAAATACACACCGCATGACCGACCTTATCGAGAAATGTCAAACTAGTGTTCTGGCCTTCAGTATTAAACTCACAATGAAGCCCATAGTATCCGCCGGAGCACTGTACCTGCTGTCCGTTCAGATCGTAGTAGAAATCATCAGAAGCCCTGCCGGCAACCTGCGTTCTGACAATAGTAGAATATCCGTCACTGCGTATTATTGGATTACCTTCGGCGTCAAGATATGTGATTACCGTACTCGTTTCACCGTATTCATACGATAATCCGTAATAATCTCCATACCTTGCCACAGGGTTTCCATTTGCATCAAGATAACGTTCCTTCACAACTCGACCGTCATCATCCCGCATTCTGCACACGGTTGCATAGCCCATATCAATGGCATCTGTGATTGTACCATCAGGATTCACATAGCTTGTGCTGGTCGCGCTTCCATCTACGTTTTCTTGGATAATCAGCTCTGAGGAAATGTATCCTACATCATGGTCTGCATCAGCATCTGGCAACAGTGCCAAGATGGAAAGAATAATAAAAGATACGATCAGCAGAATTCCACATCCTCGTTTCAGGTTTGCACTCAAACTCCGTAGCCTCTGCTCTTGATGGTCTCCACGACCTGAGACACATACTCCTGGCAGGTGTCGTGGTCAGGGGCTTCCACCATCACACGCACGACCGGTTCCGTGCCAGACTCACGCACGAGAATACGGCCAGTGTCACCCAGTGCTTCGGCTACGGCTTTGACTGCTGCCTGCACTGCTTCGTCATCCTGTGCGGCTTTCTTGTCGGTTACACGGACATTCTCCAGAACCTGCGGGTAGATCTTCAGCGGCTCAGCCAGCTTACTCATAGGCATCTTCTTGGCCAGCATGACCTCCATCATCTTCAGGCTGGTCAGGATGCCGTCACCGGTGCTGGCGTACTTGGAGAAGATGATGTGACCACTCTGCTCACCGCCGATACGGCAACCGTTCTTAGCCATATACTCGTAAACATACTTGTCGCCCACAGCGGTCTTAGCGTAACCAATGCCCTTCTCATCAAAAGCCTTGTACAGACCAAAGTTGGACATGACCGTGGTAACGACGGTATTGGTCAGCAGCTTGCCACGCTCCTTCATGTAGCAGCCGTAGATGTACAGAATATGGTCGCCAGTGATGACATTGCCCTTTTCATCCACACACAGGCAACGATCAGCATCGCCGTCATAGGCAAAACCGATGTCCAGCCCCTTCTCTACCACGAACTTCTGCAAGCCCTCGATGTGAGTGGAGCCAGCGTTATTATTGATATTCGTACCGTTGGGCTGTGCATTGATGACGTAGGTATCGGCTCCCAGAGCATCAAACACAGACTTAGCGATGTTCCAGGAACTGCCGTTGGCGCAGTCCAAGCCAACCTTGACACCCTTGAAAGAATAGATGCCCAGAGAGATCAGATAGCCCATGTAGCGGTTGCGACCGGACACATAGTCCACCGTGCAGCCAATGTGTTCCCGGTGAGCGAAAGGCAGCTCCGGCCAGTCTTTATCGAATACATGGAGTTTACCGTCAATGTAATCCTCGACTAACAGCAAGACCTCCTCCGGCATCTTCTCGCCATAGCAGTCGATCAGCTTGATGCCGTTATCGTAGTAGGGATTATGGCTAGCAGAGATCATAATGCCGCAATCAAAGTCATCCACACGGGCAATATAGGCCACGGAAGGGGTGGTAGTGACGTGCAGCAGGTAGGCATCTGCGCCGGAAGCAGTCAGGCCTGCAACCAGACTATACTCGAACATATAAGAGCTGCGTCGGGTGTCCTTGCCGATTACAATGCGTGCAGGTTCATTGTTGCCGTTGCGCTCACGCAAAGCGTTGTAGTACCAGCCCAGAAAACGACCAACCTTGTAGGCGTGGTCTGCGGTCAGAGTGATTCCGGCTTCCCCACGGAAACCATCGGTTCCAAAGTATTTTCCCATTATTAAGTTTTTCCCTCATTCAAAGAGCTCATAAACGATACATATGCTTTAGCCAGAGGTTGATAAGACACTCTCTGTTGCCTGCTGCTCACCACGGAGAGGTAGCATATTTGAGCAGCACAGCCATGTGCTTGGAACACATGGCCGATAAGAATCAGTCTCTGCGGAACAAATCGCGCGTGTAGACCTTTTCCTGAACATCGTCCAGGCAGCTATCGTAGCGGTTGGCAATGATGGCCTGGCTACGCTTCTTGAACTCCTCAAGGTCGTTTACGACCTCGCTGCCAAAGAAGGTAGTGCCATTCTCCAAAGTCGGCTCGTAGATGATCACAGTTGCACCCTTTGCCTTGATACGCTTCATGACACCCTGGATGGAGCTCTGGCGGAAGTTGTCAGAGTTAGACTTCATGGTAAGACGGAAGACACCGACCACAACGTTGTGTTCCTTGCTGGGATCGTAGTCCTCATTTGCCTCGTATGCGCCAGCAATTTCCAGCACACGGTCGGCAATGTAATCCTTGCGGGTACGGTTGGATTCCACGATAGCTTCAATGAGGTTCTCCGGAACATCGGCGTAGTTGGCAAGGAGCTGCTTAGTATCCTTGGGCAGGCAATAGCCACCATAGCCGAAAGACGGGTTGTTGTAGTGGCTACCAATGCGAGGATCGAGGCAGACACCTTCAATAATCTGCTGAGTATTTAAGCCCTTCATCTCAGCATAGGTATCCAGCTCATTGAAATAGCTAACACGCAGAGCCAGATAGGTGTTGGCAAACAGCTTGACGGCTTCTGCCTCTGTGAAGCCCATGATGAGCGTGTCAATGTTCTCCTTGATGGCGCCTTCCTGCAGCAGACCTGCAAAGGTGTTGGCTGCCTTCACGAGACGAGCATTCTCCACATCGGTGCCGACAATGATACGGCTCGGGTAGAGGTTGTCATAGAGAGCCTTGGATTCACGCAGAAATTCCGGGCTGAAGATGATATTGTCGCAATGGTATTTCTCACGCACAGATGCCGTGAAGCCAACCGGAATCGTAGACTTAATGACCATGATGGCATCCGGATTATACTGGATAACCAGCTTGATAACGGCTTCGACCGCAGAGGTGTCGAAGAAGTTCTTCTTGCTGTCGTAATTGGTAGGAGCCGCAATGACAACAAAGTCTGCGTCCTTGTAGGCAGCTTCAGCGTCAAGCGTAGCAACGAGATTCAAGTCTTTCTCCGCGAGATATTTCTCAATGTACTCGTCTTGAATCGGAGACTTCTTCTGATTGATGAGGTTGACTTTTTCAGGGATAATATCCACCGCCATAACCTCATTATGCTGTGACAACAGCGTAGCGATAGACAAACCGACATAGCCGGTTCCTGCAACTGCAATTTTCATTTTTTCTCCTCCTGATTTAAATCAGATAGTCCTATTTATGTATCCTTCCGTTGCATTGTCTCGATGTTTTATAATGCACGGATTTCCAAAAACAATTGAATGATCTGGGACATCGCAATTCACATAGGTGTTCGGGGCAATTAAAACGTCATTACCTATTTTGATTGCTCCAACAATTGTGGCATTTACGCCAATCCATACGTTATCGCCAATCACAGGTGTACCCTTGCGCTTTCCACGGTTTTCCTGCCCAATCGTAACACCCTTATGCAGATTTATGTTCCTACCCAAAACAGCCTTCGGATTGATTGTTATGCAATATGCATGGCCAAAATACAAACCGGCACCTATCTTGGTTTCAGCATCAAGTTCTATATATCGCTTAGCACGGTATCGATTATACAGTTTCCGGCATAATTTTTTTATCAGAGGATTTTGAGCTTCCTGTGCTCTTCGGTACCAAATCTGAAATTTTGGTACCCCCCCCCCAGATATCTCTGTTTATCCAACAACAAAACAGTATTACTCATTATTACGCTCCCATATAAAACTCTTTATACCACTCCGCAAACTTCCGCAGACCTTCACGCAACGGGGTGTGCGGCTTAAAGCCGAAGTCCCGCTCCAGTGCGCTGGTATCAGCATAGGTCACAGGCACGTCACCCGGCTGCATGGGAACAAGTTCTTTGTGCGCCTCGAAGTCGTAATCAACAGGCAGCACACCAGCGCGAACCAATTCCTCCGACAGAATCTGCACAAAGTCCAGCAGATTTTCCGGATTGCTGTTGCCGATATTGTAGATGGCATACGGCGGAATCGGCAGACCATCTTCGCCGTTCTTCTTCTCGGGCGGTTTTTTCATCACGCGGACAACACCCTCGACAATGTCATCCACGTAGGTGAAATCGCGTTTGCAGTTGCCATAGTTGAAAATCTTGATGGTTTCACCATTGACCAGTTTATTGGTGAAGCCAAAGTATGCCATATCCGGACGACCAGCGGGACCATACACGGTAAAGAATCGCAGACCGGTAGACGGAATATTGTACAGCTTGCTGTAGGCGTGCGCCATCAACTCATTGGATTTCTTAGTAGCCGCATACAGAGACACCGGATTATCCACCTTGTCATCGGTGCTGTACGGCACCTTCTTGTTGCTGCCATAAACAGAGGAAGAAGATGCATACACCAGATGTTCCACAGGATAATGGCGGCAAGCTTCCAGAATGTTGTAGAAGCCGATCATATTGCTTTCGATATAAGCGTCTGGGTTAGTGATGGAGTATCGCACACCCGCCTGTGCGCCGAGGTTGACCACGATGTTCGGGTGATACTGTTCAAAAATACTGTTAATGAGAGCCTTGTCTGCGAGATTACCCTTAATAAAGGTGTAGTTCTCGAACTTCTGGAGTTCAGCCAGACGAGCTTCTTTGATGCGGACGTCATAGTAATCGTTCATGTTGTCCAGGCCGATCACCTTGGTATCCGGTTCTGTGGCGAGGATTCGCTTAGCGAGGTTTGATCCGATGAATCCGGATGCGCCTGTGATAAATACCGTTTTGCTCATTGCTATCACTCTTACCCTTTTCTCCACACCATTTTATTGACCACGCCGGTGTAGCTCTGGATGATTTTAACGACCTTATCGGACACGTTCTCATCCACATAATCCGGCACGGGAATCCCCAGGTCGCGGTTCTTGTTCATCTCGACCGCCACATCCACAGCCTGCAGCAGATGGTCGCCGTCAATGCCTGCCAGGATGAAGTCACCCTTGTCCAGTGCTTCAGGACGCTCCGTGCTGGTACGAATGCACACCGCTGGGAACGGATGACCGACGCTGGTGAAGAAGCTGCTCTCCTCCGGCAGGGTGCCACTATCAGACACAACACAGAAAGCGTTCATCTGCAGGCAGTTATAGTCGTGGAAGCCCAGAGGTTCGTGCTGGATAACACGCTTGTCTAGCTGGAATCCGCTCTGCTCCAGGCGCTTGCGGCTGCGGGGATGGCAGGAATACAGGATGGGCATATCGTACTTTTCAGCCATCTTGTTGATAGCGGTAAACAGAGAAGTAAAGTTCTTCTCTGTATCGATGTTCTCCTCGCGGTGGGCAGAGAGCAGGATGTACTTGCCTTTTTCCAGACCCAGACGAGCGTGGATATCGGATGCCTCGATCTTTTCCAGATTATGATGCAGCACTTCGGCCATGGGGGAACCTGTCACATAAGTACGCTCTTTCGGCAGCCCGGTATCGGCCAGATAGCGGCGGGCGTGCTCGGAATAGGCCATGTTCACATCGGAGATGATATCCACGATGCGGCGGTTGGTCTCCTCGGGCAGGCACTCGTCCTTGCAGCGGTTTCCTGCCTCCATGTGGAAGATGGGAATGTGCAGACGCTTTGCACCGATGACGCTCAAGCAGCTGTTGGTGTCGCCCAGTACCAACACAGCATCCGGCTGGATGGCAACCATCAGCTTGTAGCTCTCGGAGATAATATTGCCCATGGTTTCGCCCAGGTCGGCACCCACGGCGTTCATGTAGACCTCCGGGTCTGCCAGCTGCAAGTCGTGAAAGAACACACCGTTCAGGTTGTAGTCGTAGTTCTGACCAGTATGAGCCAAAATCACGTCAAAATATTTCCGGGTCTTGTTGATAACGGCAGCCAGACGGATAATCTCCGGGCGGGTGCCCACGATGATCAGCAGCTTCAGCTTGCCGTTATTCTTAAAGGATACATTACTATAATCAGCCATTGTTTTTCTCCTCTCACACCGGCTCAAAGAAGGTGTCCGGGTGGTTCGGGTCAAAGATCTCGTTGCAGGTCATGACCGTGACCAGATTTTCCGTCTCGGACAGGTTGATGATGTTGTGTGTCCAGCCTGGGATCATGTGGACAGCCTCGATTTTATCCCCGGAAACCTCAAACTCCACCGTTTCACCGGTGTTGATATTGCGCTCCTGAATCAGACCGTGACCAGCCACTACGATGAACAATTCCCACTTGGAATTGTGCCAGTGCTGTCCCTTGGTGATGCCAGGGCGGCTGATATTGATGGAAACCTGTCCACAGTCTGCCGTGTGAACCAGTTCCGTAAAAGAGCCACGGTTGTCCACGTTCATCTTCAATGCGTACTTGAATTTGTCAGTCGGCAGATAGGTCAGATACAGGGAGTACAGCTTCTTTGCAAAAGAGCCGTCCGGCATTTTGGGCATCATGAGGGTCGTCGGCTGTGCCTTAAACTCATGCAGCAAATCCACGATTTCGCCCAGCGTGACCTTGTGTGTTACAGGCACACAGCAGTAATGACCATCCGCTTTCAGAACGGTCTCCACGCCGTCGAATTCGCAATGCTGCTCCTTGCCTTCCAGCAAGTCAAACATACCTTCCACGAGGTCATCGATGTACAACAGCTCCAACTCGGTGCTACGGTCGTTGACGGTGAACGGTTCATCGTTGGCGACTGCCCAGCAGAAGGTGGACACGGCACTGTTGTACTTCGGGCGGCTGTGTCCCATCAGGTTTGGGAAGCGATAGACCGCTACCTTTGCGCCTGTCTCCTTGGCATAGTCAAAGAACAGTTCTTCGCCTGCCTTCTTACTGCGACCATACTCGCTGTTGCCGAAGCGTCCAGCCAGAGTAGCCTGAATGGACGAGGACAGCATAATTCCTGCCTTGTTGTTGTGCTTTTTCAGGCAGTTCAGCAGGTCAGAGGCAAAGCCAAAATTGCCCTTCATGAAGTCCTCCGGGTTCTCCGGACGGTTCACGCCAGCCAGATTGAACACGAAGTCTGCCTTCTGGCAATACTCGTCCAGTTCGTCCGGAGCGGAGTTCAGGTCGTATTCATAGATTCCGTCAATATGAAGTTCCGGTCGGGTTTTGTTCTTACCGTCCCGGATGTTTTTCAGGTTGTTCACAAGGGCGGTTCCTACCATGCCCTTGGCACCTGTTACCAGAATGTTCATTTTTTCACCTCCGGGTATACCGCTGTGCAGTCAGGGACATCCGCCCCATCCGGCGCAGTAGCATTATTGCAAATCGTCACATTACTTCCGATGCGGACGTACTTCCCGACTTTTGCGCCGGTACGGATAACGCTGTTGGTGTAAATGAGTGCGTAATCCCCCACGACCGCATCACAGTGGACTTCCGCCCCTGCGTTCAGCAGGACTCCGTTGCCCACGACTGCACCATTCTGGACACAGGCGTTTTGCAGGATCACACAGCCTTTACCAATTTCAGCAAAAGGGCTGACATAGGCACTGGGAGCAATAATGTTCGGAATATCATATCCGAATGCTGCGGCCTTCTCATACATCTGTGCCCGGAAAGCGTTATTGCCGATGCCTACCACAAGTAAGGCATATTTCTTGCGCAGTTCAGGCAAATCTGCAATGCCGCCAACAACAGGAATCCCGCAGATCACAGAGCCAACAGGTTGTCCATCGTCCACAAAGGCGCAGTCATACTGGATCATTGCCTGTTCTGCAACCATACGACCGAAACTGCCGGCACCAACCAAAAGGAGCTTTTCCTTAGACATTGGGAATGCCCTTAAGTTCATTCTGGACATACTCAGTGGTCATGATCTTCTTGACAGTGCCTTCCACATCCAGACGGTTGGTGTTATGGCTGGTATAGGATTCATCGGCCATGGTATGTACCTCGCCCTTGACCACGAACTTATCATAGTTCAGGTCACGGTTGTCAGCAGCAACGCGGAAGTAGTGACCCATGTCCTCGCTGCGCAGACGCTCCTCGCGGGTCATCAGCGTCTCAAACAGCTTCTCACCGTGACGAGTGCCAATGATGTTCGTACCAGTATCGCCGAACAGCTGCTGGACAGCCTTTGCCAAGTCACCAATGGTGGAAGCATCGGACTTCTGGATGAACAGATCACCGGGATTGGCGTGCTGGAAAGCAAACATAACCAGATCCACGGCCTCATCCAGATTCATCAGGAAACGAGTCATATTGGGGTCAGTGATAGTGATGGGGTTGCCGGCCTTGATCTGGTCGATGAACAGCGGGATAACACTGCCGCGGCTGCACATAACATTGCCGTAGCGGGTGCAGCAGATAGTCGTGCCGCCGCGCTCAGCAGCCACACGGGCGTTGGCGTAGATGACGTGCTCCATCATGGCCTTGGAGATGCCCATGGCGTTGATCGGATAGGCCGCCTTGTCGGTGGACAGGCAGACAACGCGCTTAACGCCTGCGTCGATGGCAGCATGCAGGACGTTATCGGTTCCGATAATGTTGGTCTGAACGGCTTGCATGGGGAAGAACTCGCAGGAGGGGACCTGCTTCAGAGCGGCAGCGTGAAAAATATAGTCAACACCAGGCATAGCATCTTTGATGGACTGAGGGTTGCGGACATCACCGATATAGAACTTGACCTTCTTAGCGGCCTCCGGATGCTTGGCCTGAAGCTCATGGCGCATATCGTCCTGCTTCTTTTCGTCACGAGAAAAGATGCGAATCTCCTTCAGGTCGGAATCCAGGAAGTGCTTCAAAACAGTAGAACCAAAAGAACCAGTACCACCAGTGATCATAAGGGTTGCGTTATCAAATGCAGACATTTTTATTTCCTCTCTATTCTTTATTATTCATTAAAAAAGCTGAACTCTTGACGTGTTACTCTTAACACTTCAGATTTCATATCATCTTTATACGCTTTCATGTCATACGGCAATCTATTTTTCTTGCACTTATCTGCGTATTCTTTTGTTGTTTCAATGAAGTGGGCCGGTACCCCCCCCCAGACTTCTCCGGGCGGTACGGATCGAGTTACCACGCTTCCAGCCGCCACAATAGAATTGGGACCGATTTCAACCCCTGGCAATATTGTTGCTCGCATACCAATAAAGCAGTTATTCTGTATTACGACAGGTGCAAACTTGAAAACGTCTTTATATTCCTCTGTATCTCGAAATAAAAATGTTGCCGCATCGTGAGTACTAAATTTAACATCAGCCGATAGAAGAACATGATCTCCGATTTGGATAAGCCAAGGTTCACTGCCCCAACCAGGGTTACCAGTAAATCTGCATTCTTTTCCAACCTTGACGCCTAGTTTACGCGCATATTCAATTGGATTTCTCCGAGCCATTCTATCGGCTATTTTTGAAATAACACCCACTTTACCTGTCCTCCATATCGTAATTGACTCAAGCCTTCCATTTACCGGATTGCAACTTTCTTTTAGGATCTGCCCTTTTTCATATCTTTGTTTTCTTTCATATAATGAATTCCATACAAGGCCGTTGCAATGAAAATAACCGCTGCCACTGCATAGCGTACAATTGCATAATCATAAATCGAAATTGCCAAAAGCGAAACGATAAGTGTCATGATTGAAATTACAAGAATCAGTTTGTTATCGTACACAAAATCGACTTCTTTTATATGCTTTTTAAATTCCCGATTTGCCCATATCGACAAAAGCAATGCCATAACAATGTAAGAAATCAGCGTTGTGTAAGCCGCCGCCATATAGCCATATGCGTTAATCATGATATAGTTCAATACCACATTAAGCGCGGCTGCAATGGCAGATGACACCATAACCATCTTTGTCTTCTTAAGATATACCAGAATGTCCGAATACAGATTTGAAACTGCAATAAAGTAAACTCCACCGGCAATTGGAGGCATTATGTATATACCTTTGTAGTATTCTTCAGTCGCAAGAATTCGAACAATTTCCGGTGCAAGGTACACTAACAAAATAGCCACCAACGAATACATTCCAAGCATCGACATCGACAGTTTTTTTATCTTGCTTTTGGGATTCTCCATATTTTGATACAGATACGGTTCAAAAGACGCATTGATTGCCGTCCAAACCATCAAAGAAAGCGAACTCACTGTATACAATGTGCTATAGACGCCAACAGCTGAATTACCAACCATTTTGCTAATCATAAGACGATCCGAAACACTCAAAATCTGAGAAGCAATCGAATAGCCAATCAGCGGCAAACTCAGTTGAAGTGAAAACTTCCAATATTTTGAAGAGCAAAAGCAACGACCTTTCAGGAAAATGGAAAGCCAAATAACAAAAGCTACGCCATAGATAATTGAATAATTGGCAAAGAGCCGAACGCTTGCGATATCAGAAAAACCAATACTATTTGCATATAAAACAGCTGCAACCGCTAAGCCAGACGCCGCTACCGCCGAAAGCACTGTCATCGCACCTGATAGCTTATAGCGATATTCAAATCTCTGTCGAGAGAGCCAAAAATCTCTAGCTGGCGCAACAAGCAATCCAATCAGAAGCAATATCATCAGGTGTGTCGGAAGTCCTGTTATATTGTTCCAGAACGAAGGTGCAACAAAATAAAGGAGTGCCAGCCCAATTGCAACAATGGATGTCAAGGAGAGTACCGATGATACATATTGATCGCGCTCTTTTTCAAACTCACGCAACGCAATAGAAAATCCACCCGACGTTAAAGCCAACGTTGAAACAACCGTTATCATTGAATACCACGAGCTATATAAATTGACCACACCCACTTGATCTGTAGTCATAATTCTGGTAAAGATCGGGGTAGTAATAATAGCCAGTCCTCGTGTAAAAACAGTTGCAAACAAATATACTATTGCTGATTTAAACCCGACTGGTATTGAAATTTTTGCTTTCTTTTTTTCCATAAATGAAGGCTGTCCCTCTCTTATTTTCTGAGTAGTATGTAATCATTGAATATTTGATACTGGTGGCAGCATCCATAATAATACATCACGGTGCAGCCCAAATTTTCATGATGCCATTTCTTATAATCCGGGTCAAAGCAGATTGCGAGCTCACCTCTTTGACCAGTAAACACCAGCATATCATCGAGCTTTTGGAAATAATAACATGGCTCAGTTGCATCATACACACATTCAAAGTGGTTTCTATTATCTATAGCATCAAGTTTTCCAATAAACACACCTATAGAGCTTCTCGATATCCCACTAAGACTACTGTCATTAACTGCATCGCGCTCTAGTGTGTCATGATCTGATGCATAGATCAAATCCCCCGCAGACGAATCATTCAGAATTACGCCCATTGTTCTTTGAACTGAGTCACTTTTTGTATTAATTCTCCTTATGGTCAATTCCTCACTTGCGTCAGTAATAGAGTAAGTATCAGCTTTTTTCTGCTGCAGATACAAAAGCCATCCATTCGGATAGATTTCTCCCGTACCAATGATCCACCCATCTTTCAAGGTGTTGATATGGTGGATGTGTCTACAAGGCAAGGTTGGCTTTGCACTGGAAACCAATTCATATAGTTCAAAGCAATGATCATCCACCACTTTAACCTTAAATTGGAAGCCATTTCTATTTCCGTTCTCATCTAATCCATCTGCAAGCATCCAGTCTATCGCATGAGGTTTGATTTTCTTGCTGCACAGTGCAATAATATTTCCCGTTGTAAGGCCGTGTGGTGTTTGTGTAATAACTTTTACTGTATCGCCTTTTTGTAATTGCGACACCATACCTGATTCATTCCATTTGAATCGTGTCTTTACAGTCCCATCCACCGTTTCAGGCAAAAGCACTGTTCTCTTACATATAGTTATATTGCTATCAGTGCAATCAACGTCATCCTCTATCCTTATTTTATTTCCAAAGTTTGTTCCCCAAGCGTTGCTATGACCCTGTTGAAATTCATACTCGCCTATGTCACTAAACTCGTATTTACAATACCACTGTCTTCCACCATCACTGGACGCAAAAATACAAGCTCTGACCCCTTCTTCAACATTGGAACAGTATGTCCCAATCAGGTTCATTTTGTCATTTCTGGTTCCTGTTCCAATAAAGCGAAAGGCATTAGCCTGAAGTGTCTGTGAGTATCGGTAGAAACGCGAACACAGTTTCACTTCGCCCCCAACAGACACTTCCTTGCTCTTTCCAAATCCGCCATTACCATATGTATCGTGGTAGTTTGAATCTGAATTCACACAAGGTGTATAAGAATAGCAGTGGTTTGGCAGCCCCGGATAATAGCATTCACATTCCGAAACGTTATTATGAGGTGCTGGATGTTTTCTCCCCGGCAGATCCCAAACAACACTTTCTTCAAATTTGATACTATCCCCAGATTTTGAAAAGCCTTCACAGTTTTTATTTCTTGCGGGCTTGTTATGATAAATTTGGCCTTTATCTGTAAAAATGCAAAGCCGAACATCTTTAACATAGGTGTCCTGTTTTACAACACGCATATACGGAAGCAAAAGGCACTGCATAAAATTACTGCCTTGAATCAAACCGGGAAAGTTTCTATCACACAGTTCAATGCGATAATTAAGAAAAGGGGCTCGGACATTTGGAATGTAAAACAACGTGTTCCCTCTTCGCTTTACCACAATATCGCCATATGCCGCGACCACAGAAGCTGCCTTCACTGGGTGTTCAAATACTGCATACTCTTCTGTGTCAATAATTCTTTTATAGCCCAGAAAACTGCGCGGGTTTGATTTCATCGCACATCTTGTACCAATTAGTTTTGCGGCATTTTCTTTTGTCAACTTTGCAGTAATCATCTTCCTCCTCCTTCCGTACACTGTATCAATCACGGTTTCATATTGACAGCTCTATCCAAAACGCCAGTGTACAACTCACCAACAAAAAGTTGCTTTGCCGTCTCTATTGCGTGTTGTTTCATAGCATCAATCGAACCTTCATCCAATAAAAAAATTCGTTCAATGGCCTTCATAATGGATACAGAATCGCATCCTTCAATTTTTACACCGTTGAAACCATCTTTAATGATTTCATCAGCACCACCAACTGCATTACATAGAACAGGAATTCCTAGTGATAGACTCTCAGAAAGCTTCGTAGAAAAACCTGCTTTTGCATACCGAAGATTCTCTCGAAAGAGAATGCTGAAGTCTGCTTTTTCAATCACCTTCACGCATTCTTCATGAGGAACACGACCATACGCGATGATGCCAATTTTCTCCGGATCATCGATTTGCAAAAGCGTTTTAACCTGCTCTTTTGTCACCCCAACGATATCCGCAACAACCCTTACTTGGTCATTGTTTATGTCCTTGATTGCGATTAGATACGGAAGAATCAAGTCTTTTTGCGCCGGCGACCCTGCATATACCAAATGGCGAACTCCATGGATTGTCGGCACAATTTCAGATTTGACACAGTTCATAATAGGCGGTATCTCAATCACATTTTTACAGCCATGTGACTGATAGTATGCTGTAAGATAAGGACTAATGGATATGATGTAATCCAACTTGGAATCCATGTTTCGGATACGATAATCCACGTTTTTAGCAACTACATAGTTCCACTTTTTTGATCGTGACAACTCATACCATTCTGTTACGTCTGCGCCAACCGTAATCCCGCGTGGGTGGCAAAAAGCAATTATCTTTTTAGTCAGCCTCTCTTTTTCATTATAGACAATGACGGCATCCGGCTTTTCGGCAACAATCGTATCTTTAATTACACAGAAATCAGCACAACCACAAAATATGTTTTCTACATTCTTAATTTTCGACTTTGATTGTTCCTTTAAAATATAGCGGAATCCATCATACTCAATTTCATCTTGCTTTTCTGCTGTCGGCTGACTCAAGCATAAAAAGATGACTTCATTGCCTGCTTCTCGTAATACCTTGGCAATTTGGTATACCCTTATTCCCGCTGCCGTCTCAGGTAATCCGGACCAACCAATATATAGAACTCTTGCCATTCCTTCTACCCTTTCAAACTGCCGATAGTATTTTTTCTTCATCAAAGCATGCAACATATAAAGTGAAAAAGAACAAGACCACATCTGTGTAATTATTTGTTAGCGATACAGCAATACATATCATTAGCAGTACACACTGGTATTTCCCTGCCAAGCTATTCTTCACCTTATTTACGAACGAGGAAATCGGCACAAGGTAATATAGCACCAGACTCATAAAACCTGCCGGAATTCCAAAAAGCACCGCGAATCTAAGCGGCAGCTCATGTGGATCAATTTTACGAGATAATAGACCATCGAATGAGGCTCCACTTCCCCAAATTGGATTTTCCAGTATGAACTTATATCCTGCTTCTCTTTTTTGAACTCTAGTTAGGATAGAATTTCCCAATGTTGATGTTCTACTGAAAATATTTTCGAATATCACATTTATTAAATCAGAACCATAAAGAGCCATCAAAATTAAGAACAAAAGAATCCAAATTTTAAAGAAAAAGCTGAGTGTATCTTTTTTGTTAATATACCAAAATAAAACTAGGCCTGCAGCAATTCCCACAATCGGTCCCTTCATTCCAGAGTTAAACCAAAGTGCAATGGCACAGAAAATCAGAATTCCCCAAAGTACTTTGTGCTTTTTATTTTCACTATTTACAAAGTTTGACATTCCCACTACGATACCAACTCCACCAAAAAAGCCGGTATCATTTGAATTATGAAAATATGCCAACTGATTAAACGCATATTTATCAGAAAACAATTGCGTAAAATTTGAAAATCCAGCTACCCCTGCGTCGTACAATGATGTATTATCATTTAAATAGTTGCTTGATTTTATCACGCTGAAAATATTAACTCCGGCTAATGGGAGGTATATCACCATGAAAGCAAGCAGTACATGAATAACAACATATAGTTCAAACAATCTCTTAATATCTGTTCTTTTCCTATTTAACATTAAAATGATCAAATAAATCGGTGACATCTGTTCAATCCAAACATTAAGAGTCCCAATATAAAACATTTCTGTAGAGAATGACTTTTGAAAAATGACAATGGCCATCCACAAGCACATCAAAAAATAGCTTCCTACTGTTATAAACAGTTTTTTCTCCATAAAACGGCTATTGTAAATTGATACAAGAAAAGCCAAAATAAGAAGGAGTTGCATAACGAAACTATACTGACCAAATCCAGTAGACAGAAAGCTTGCAATTCCATACGCATCTGTAGAAGAAGCTGTTATTCCATAATATAAAACAAATATTGCTGGATTACTTATAGCCAAGCAACCGCCTATGGCGATAACAAGTAAAGAAATCGCACCTATCATTTTTTCTCCTTATCGCAAGTTAATACCTGAAGCCATGCATCTGCTATAATGCTCTTTCCAGTGCGTGTTCTAATATCAAGAGCTTTACAACCGATTTCTTTTGCTAATTCTCTATCAATGATCAATCTACGCATTTGTTTTTCTAGCTCATTAAAATCACCGCAAGGTACAATTACGCCATTAGTACCATTTTGAATCAGCTCTCTCGCACCACCAGGCGAACAATCAGTAGAGATGCATGGAAGTCCAATTGCCATTGCTTCTATTAGCGCATTTGGAATTCCCTCATAATCCGAACTCAATACAAAAAGCTCAGCATCCTTAATGTAGTCTTGGATATTGCTTTTTGCTCCCGGAAGAAACACTCTATCTTGAAGTCTTTTTTCTTTAATATAGGCTTCAAGTTCTTCTCTGAGGCTTCCTTCTCCATACACCACCAGACTGTAATCTGCAAACTCATCAGCAATTAATGAAAAAGCATCCATTAACAACTTCTGATTTTTTTGAGGTTCCAGTCTGCCGACTGTAACGATTTCTTTTCTTTCATGCGAAAAATCATGAATCGGATACCCTGCTGTATCCAAAGGATTAAGGATAACTACACTTTTATCCTGAACACTTTTAGAATAACATTTCTGTGCGCCTTTGGTTTGAAAAACTATTTTGTCTGCTCGATGCTCAACTATTTTTCGATACAGCTGGTCGCTTTTGCGCTGATTTGTTTTGTTCGGATCATTTCGTTCAGAGTAAATCAGAGGAATATGAAGCCCTGTAATTGCCAATGCTGAAAGTGCGCACAAATCATTATAGAATGAAATGACCACATCTGGTTTCCACTCTTTGCATATTTCGCGCACTTTTTTTATTATTGCAATTTGTCCAATTTTAGCTTTACTAACATTGTCATAGCAGCTAACTAGGGTCACTTTATCGGATAATGGGTACTTACTAATTGCCTCAGTCCGTGTTACCAGTATCTTAGTTTCATGACCCCTTTTCCCCCACTCGTCTGTAAGAATACTTGTCACGCGCTCTGCACCGCCAAAAAGCATTCCTGCCGATACAAATAAAATTTTCATTCCCTCATTCTCCACTCAGCTTCTATATATTTTAATGTAGCTACTCGCCATTACTTTTGCTGAGAATTCTTCAGATCTCAATGCTGCTGCATTTCCAAGTCGAATTCTAAATTCAACATCGTTATATAATTTTTCAATCGCCTTCTCAACAGCTACATAGTTAGGTTCAACAAGAAGCGCATTCTCCCCGTTCACCAGCATGTCCGGAATTCCTCCAACATTACTTGCAACAATTGGGAGTCCTGTCCCCATTGCCTCAATCAATGTCATAGGTACTCCCTCATATTCGGAAGGCAAGCAAAAGACATCTGCTTTGTTCAGATAGGGATATACATTTGACTGAAGACCTAAGAACTCCACCTTATCTGCAACTTCGAGTTTTTCAGCATAATTCTTCATTTCATCGAGAAGCTCACCTTCTCCAAGGAGCTGTAATCTAACATTTTCTTTTTTTTCGGCAAATCCCGCAAACGCCCGTATCAAGGTCTTATGGTTTTTCACTTTCATAAAACGACCAACATGAACAATTGTGAAAACACCGTTTGCTTCATAATCATTTTTTCTAATACACTTTGACAGATCGATTCCATTATAAACAACAGGTATTATACTTTTCTGTAATCCGTAGACCTCGCCAATCGATTTTTTTACTTCGCTACTAAGTGCGACTGGCACTACGCCACAGTGTTGATACATGAACGTGTTGACTTTCTTTCCCAAAGAACCCTGCTCCTTCTGAGCCATACTATGGACTGTATGTATCTTTTTCTTGACACCCGCAATTGCTGCCGCCGGCAAAGCATATTTTGACGCATAAATATGAGTATGAACGACATCTGGTTTTTCTATTTTGAACAAATGTACGAGCTTCATGATTATGGAGGCGTCAAATCCAGGTTTTTTATCAAGGTACTCTATGCGAACTCCCTTTTTATCCAATCTATCTGTAATTGCGGTATTCTCCGAATATAAACTAACAGCAATTACATCCACTCCCGCATCTTTCAACGCAACACAAAGGTTCTCACACATCACCTCTGCTCCAGCCAATCTAAACGCTGGTATTACCTGTATTACCTTCATACTGTTTTCTCCATCACAAACGATAATCTATATATCCCTCTGTTGCATTTTCCTTTGAATATATCTTTCCTGGATTCCCAACAACAACAGAATGATCCGGGACATCAAAATTCACATAGGCATTAGGCGCAATTAAAACATCATTTCCTATTTTGATTTTTCCGCAAACCATGGCATTGCTGCCTATCCAAACATCATCTCCAATGGATGGAACTCCATTTCGGAGACCTCGGTTCTCCCTTCCAATGGTGCAGCCCTTATTAAGGTTGCAATTTTTTCCGATTATCGCCGCCGGATGGACATTTATGTTATGTGCGTGACCTATATATAGTCCAGCTCCAATATTTTTTGACAGTATTTCGAGTCCATATTTCCTACTTGCTCGTAGCGAAAGCAACGTATAGAGAATATGTTTGCCAGAGCGAATATGAAGCAGGTAACGCAGATCATATCTTGTCAACAAATCCACAACGGATTTTCCAGACCATTGTTTTCCCGTCATCCGAAAATAATCCGCTTTAAAATCTTCTTTCATCCTTATCCCATCCCCATTTCTTTTGCTATCTGCTTCATGACATAGTCTTCACTATACGCAACTGCTTTTTTCAAGCAGTTTCTCTTCATCGATACCATTTCATCTTGATGTTCAATTGCGTATTCTATTCGAGTCCTTAACAAGTCAGGTTGCTCAAAGTCGTAAACCAGTCCTGTTTTTTTGTCATTAATCATCTCATCACAGTACTGCCATCTACGCGCAATAATGGGGACTCCAGCCGAAAGAGCATCGATGATTGTTCCCGGAATTCCCTCATGCTTCCAATGTGTCGGAAACAGCAATGCATAGTAATCTTTTAAGGCTTCTACACTCTCGTTTGCCGGGACGACACCTTTATATGTACACGCATCATCGTCTTTAAGGATTTCCTTCAGATGACTCAAATACGCTTCCTCTGCGGGTCCATAAATATCAAGTGTGACAACTTTCTTCCCACGCTCACTATTTATATTTCGAATTGCTTCGATAGCATCTTCAATGCCTTTTTCCTTCATGACACGGCTGAAGGTGCAAAACCTAAACGGCGCATCATACTCAGTGCGGAGCTCATTCTCTTTCAGGATGTTTAATTTCTTAAAATTTGGAAGATAGATGGCATTTCTAACCCCTAACTTTTGAAGTTGCTCTGCAAGTTCGATACTTTCCATCCAGTTACTCTTAAATGAAGAGACATATTTTCCCCACTTTGGCTTCTCGCTCACCTCTCTGGCCAGCCTACCACCGATTCCGTAATGATACACTTCCTTATTCAAATGTCGGCTCATAAAGCTCAAAATTGGAAAGAGTACTTTACGCCCATTTGATGAGAGTAAGACGATGTACTTTTTATCCCTAAACAATCCGCTTAAGAATTGTGCCATAAAAACAAACGGATTCTTCTTGATATAGTATGTATCAATTTTATCGACGTCTTCGAATCCATATCTCTTGAACGCATCATAGATTGCAATGGTCTTGACCGTTTGACCATCATTAAATTTTTCTTTTCCACCAAAGTGACCAATAATGCCAATTCTCATTGCTTTTCCTCTTTCAGATTTTTAGTCTTTCTCCCATCTCATCCAAAAACTCTTGTGTATAATGTGAGAACACACCATTCGTCGGTGAAAATGTCAACTCCCCAAAGTAAACCTTTCCATTGATATCATACAGATCGACTCGGACAAATTTGAAATCCGCAGAAAGTTTCTTTGCAATATCAATCATCTGCTCCAGATGCTCAGGCCTTTCAATCTTATCTGATGTTTCATCTGTCAGTCCAACAAGTGGTTTCCAGTTCATATCGAAAATATGGCGGCTAACGTCATTTCCCATTTCTGTTACAACCCTGTCACCACATACAAGCACAAACTGCGGAATACCGTTCATGCAATGGAATTTATAATCAATCAGCTTATCCGCATCAGCTAGATAGTTCTCCGCATAGATTCGGTGTGGTATTTTCAAATAATGCGGCTCCATTGAATATGTACCGTAGGTTGTTTGCAGCCATCTGCACATTTCAACCATACATTTTTTCTTGTCGAGCTTTGCTTTATCAGGGACGAGATAGTTCATCTTGCATCCATGCGTCGCCTTAAAAACAAAAGCATCCGGAAGCGTTTGAAAGTCAATCTCATTAATACTGCTCCACGGTCCTCCAGCAAGCGGAACCAAAATATCTGCAAATCCCTTATCTTCAACATACTGGCGAACTGCGTATTTATCTGTACATTCCGGGGCAAGTGGAGATTGCTCGTGTAATTCAATGTAAGTCACCTTATCCGCTAGAGATTTGGGATTTTTCAGGTTCAAATTCCGGTGAAATCTAAGTTGAGTATCAAACTTTTTTGCGCAATCAACACCGCACAACTTACCCAGACCAGTCAACATCTTTCCGTAAATGACCTTGATATTCATTCTCTCTCCTCCATCATTTATCGCATAGATGGAGAAGAATTTTTCAACTTAAATCTGCAACAGGTTGCCCATCTCTAAGTCGAACTTATCGGAAAGATACGGAAAAACGCAATGCGCCGGTGTGAAGGTAAGTTCACCAAAATAGACCTTTCCTTCAAGTTCATATAAGTCCACTCGTACAAACTTGAAATCTTCCGATAGGATTCTAGCAATCCGCACCATTTCATCGAGATTCTCTGGTTTCGGCAACTTCCCTTCTCCGGGACGCTCAAGACCAGAAGAAACGATTTCAGGGATAGGATTCCAGTCCATATCAAACAGGTCTAATGTCACCTGCATTGCTTTATCGCCATTGCTTTTCCGATCACTACATGTCAGTACAAAGCGAGGTTCTCCGTTCAGACAGTGAAATTTATAGTCAATCAGCTGGTCTGCCTTTTCGAGATACTTCTCAATATAGAACCTGTGAGGAATCACCGTGTAATGAGGTTCCATCGAGTACGTTCCATATGTAGTGCTCATCCATCTCTGTATTTCTTTTTTACATTTTTCAGAATCAAACTTGGATTTATCTGGAACAAGATAATTCATCTTGCAGCCGTGAGTCGCCTTGACTGCAAAGCTATCCGGCAACTTGCTCAGGTCAATATCCTCAAAGTGGGTGTACCCCCCCCCATAAATTGGAACGAGAATATTGCTGAGTCCCTTATTAGCTACATATTCGCGTACTGCATATTTATCTGTACAGTCAGCTGCAAGCGGAGACTGCTCATGCAGTTCTATGTAAGACACTTTTTCTGAAAGAGTCTGCGGATTCTTGAGGTTCAGCTTCTTATGGTCGCGGAACAGCGTATCAAATTTCTTTGCATTATCAATACCCGCGACTTTTGTAATCAGAGACAGTAAACCGCCATATACTTCTTTTTTATTCATCAGGAAGTATTTTCTCCTTTCCCAATCAATCTTTCTTTCGGACAATTACCCGTGGTTTATTCATCACCACAGTGCAATCATCTGGAACATCATCTACAACGATCGCATTAGCACCAATTCGTACATTGTTTCCAATGCGGACATTTCCAATTATCTTCGCACCTGCACCAATTAAGCAGTTGTTGCCAATGGTTGGTGCCCCCCCCCCGAGAATTTTGGAGGTCATTCGAGCCAATCGTAACCTGCTGGTAAATCACACAACCCTCGCCGACTTTCGCTCTCTGTGAGATGAAAATCCCGTAAAAGCCATGTGGCGTTGCAAAGCGGTTGATATCAGGCAAAATAGGAATGCCCGCACCATAATGCTTTCTGATAATCTTACAAAGAAAATTTTCTAAGCACTGTTTCCCGGGGCGTTTCAAAATTTCCTCTCTTGCCATCCAGAAGGCATCAACATCCCCCAAGCCAAACAACGCCTTAATGTATCTCAGTGGATTCATTACACTTTCCTCTTATCAATACCCATTCCAGTGCCCTTGACCCAAGCCCAGCAGCCAAGTTCGTACAGGCTGCGAACCACATTGTGCCCTTCGATTTCATGATAGAGCTGCCAGTGGTACCTTGCCTGTTTCAGCTTATTGCTGGACACCGAGCCTGCACGACCCATGCGATATGTACCAAGAACTTCCTCCATCCCGTAGCAGTAATCCGTCTTTTTCAGAATCTTGAGCCACAGGGCAAAGTCGTTTCTCTTTTTAATCGGAGGCACCTCGAACTTGCCAAGTGCTTCCTGATCGTACATCACTGACAGATTACCGATTGGATTGGACAGCCGAATCATCTTTTTGTAGTCCGTTTTCTTCGGAGGAATGAATACCGTGTGCAGGTCGTTTCCTTCCTCGTCCATCCAGCCATAGCCGGTCGCACTAAACTTTGCGCCAGTCCGCTCCATAAAGGCGATCTGCTTTTCCAGCTTATCCGGCATCCACAAGTCATCGCTATCCAGAAATGCGATATACTTGCCAGTCGCCCGCTTCATGGCCTCCGTCCGGGCAACCGCTGGTCCCCCATTCTGCGGAAGAACATAGTAGTGGATATTGGGATACTTCTCCAAGTACGGCTTCAACACTTCGGCAGTGTTATCCGTGCTGCAGTCGTCCACAATCTGAACCTCCCAGTCTGTAACCGTCTGGGCAATCACAGAATCAAGCGATTGCAAAATGAACTTGCCGCAGTTGTAAGTCGGCATAATCACACTAACTAGCATTCAATCGTTCCTCTCTCCGCATATCAAAGATTACAGCCCAGACTCAATCTCATAGAGTCTGAGCCGTCTATTCCTTATAAAGCTCTACTAATCGTCCTCAGCAGTGTGAGCCACGCTGCCGCTATGTCTTGTACCGCTACAACTTTATTACTGCACCATTCGCTCATATCTCTACGAAAGCCCTTACAGCTTCTGGATTTTCTACGACAATCCGTGTGTTTTACAGTATTTTCATCGTCACGGGAGTCTCTGTCTTTATTCCTGATGACACCATCATCTCGCCATAGGAATCCATGTATTTATGCCAGAAATCACTCATATCGCTACGGGAGTCCTTGCGTTTATTCCCGGTAGCACCATGCCTTTTCACTGGGAGACCTCGTATTTATACCTGATAGCATCTCCATGACCGGGTTGAGGGGCTCGATGATATTGTCATCGAAACCCCTTGTTTATTCCTGACCGCACATTCCGGAAAAGTGTCAATTTTCAAGCCCAGAAGTCAGCCAAAAATCGCGGTAAATCAATGGTTTTCGCCACTCATGGCAGTCGTCTGCCCCTCGGAAACTCCCTCTGTGCTTTCAGGCATAAACAGGATCTTCACCGTAGCCAGCATGATCTTCAGGTCCTCGACCAGGCTGGGGTGGGCAATATACATCAGGTCCATTTGCAGCTTATCATACGGTGTGGTGTTATATTTTCCGTACACCTGTGCATAACCGGTGAGGCCAGCCTTTGCCTGCAGACGCAGAGCAAACTCCGGCATCTCTTCACAGTACTGTGCTGCGATCTCCGGACGCTCCGGGCGAGGACCTACAATGGACAGATCACCCTTCAGGATGTTCACCAGCTGCGGCAGCTCATCCAGACGGCAAGCACGGATAATATGGCCAACCTTCGTAATACGGTCATCCTTGTCACCGGTGGAAAGGCGAGCCACACCGTCCTTTTCAGCATCCACACGCATCGAACGGAACTTCAGGATCTCGAAGGGCTTACCATCCTTGGTCAGACGCACCTGCTTATAGAATGCAGGGCCGCCATCCGACTTCACCGCAATCGCCGTGATCACAAAAATCGGGCTGAGAACAATCAGGGCCACCAGGGACAGCACAATATCCATTGCACGCTTGACAAAGAGGAACTCCGGCTTTGCCATGTATCGACCGACTCGCAGCACCGGAAGGTGAAGCATGTGCATCGGCCAGGCACCGCTCATCAGAACATCGCCCACACGAGGAATGATGAAGGTATTGATGTCGTTCATCACGCAATACTTCAGAATGATGTTACGTTCATGGCTGTGGACGCCACTGAGGAATACGGTCTTCATACCATCCAAAACACTCAGATCTTCCAGGCACTCCTCTACGCTCAGAACTTTTTTCACCTCGTACTTGCTGTCCAGACCGTAGTCTTGGATCAGCTTTTCCATACCACGGCGCACATCATAGACCACGGTGGTAGGCTGCGGAGGGAATGCTTTGTAATACCAGCGATGTGCAACCGCAGACCAGATGCCAGCCATCACAAACTGTCCTGCAATGGCAGCGATTCCCGGCAGAAGATTGCACAGCTTCGTGGCCATCAGGCAGATCACAATGTAAAAGATCCCGTCCGTCGCCATCGCCGCCAGGACCTGACCGTACATCAGCTCGGAAACTCGCTGCATGGACATCCAGAATGCATCATAGGTCTTGCCCAGCAGAATAAACAGCACCGCATATAGGCCCAAAATAACTGCATGGCCCTGCCAAGTTCCATCCAGCGGTGTTTTTGCCGCATAGTACCAGACCCAGCAAGCCGCAAACGGAAGTGTGATCATCACCACATCCAATACCTTTACGAGTCTCAACATTACATCGTGCCGAATTTTTGTCATAATTCCCTAACTACTCCTTTGTTCTCGATTCAACGCTTCCGGCTCTTTTTACAGCCATTTTGAGGACCATGAAGCCGCTTGCCCCGACATTTTCGTCGTTATCCACTTCCAGGCAAATAAAAACCCCGGGCGACAGATTCGTCCAGGGTCATTTCAAATGCAATGCGGCCACGCTGTTTTAGCAGGTTTCATCTTCCTGTGTCATTAGAGGTCCCGTGGGGCACTTTCTTGCGCTGCTCAGGCTGCAAGCCAGCCCTCCCGAGCCAAAATCAGGAAGTTATTGTACCATCGCGTTCAATCAGGCGGTTTCTTGCTGGTTATGTACAATCGCAGAGACCGTCGGGTTATCCCCAGCCGCAACTCCGGGGGCACCTTTCATCCCCGTGGGAAAAGATGCCATGACTCCTTGGATCTTTTTCTCATCACAACCACTATTTTACCATAAATCCCATTATGTTACAAGATTTTGCGGTAGGTTTGTGGTTCAGACGCCTCCAAAAAAGGGTCCGTAAAATCAGGTTTTTTCCATATTGTATCCAAGATTCTCCAATATCGTCTTTCCACCTGCAAAAAAGCCGGCTCTACGCCTTAATTTTCTGGTTCTACCCTCTCCTCTGTAAAGGACATCTGTCTATTTTTGACCTATGCTGGGGAGATTTTACTACTCTCCCTTCCTACTGTATTGGACACCTATTTCAGATTTTTAACCACCCCCCGGGGTCCGTAGAGGGGAAAAAACTTTCTCCACCCCGTATAGGAATTGTTGCCCTCTCTCCTCCGCCGGGAGCTTGGTAACAATCACAGGCGGCACCCCATTCCATGGACAAGGAAACAGGCAATCAAGACGCCACCACCCCAGAGCCCCACAAGATTTTCCATAACCCCTCTTATAAGCACCAGCAATTGGACACATATTTTTATAACCATCTATCAAAAAAGCAGCTCCACCATACCCGGCGGAACTGCTCCTTAGCACCCGATCTTCTATTCTTTTACAAGTTCATCAAAGGGCTGGTCTGGGTGCCCCGGTCCACGATGTCCTTATCCTTGATGCCCAACAGATACCGCTGGGTGATCATGATATTGACGTGCCCCATCAGGCGAGAGACACTGTACAGGTCCAGTCCATTCTTCAGCTGCATCTGTGCAAAGGTATCTCGCTCTTCCAAATAGCCCTCCTCCACCAGATAATTGAACCAGGTTCGCCAGACCTTCAGCAGATCGTTGATGTACCGGGGCGTGTTGCCTGCATCCTGCTTTTCCTTCATCAGGTCCCGAAGGTGCCGTGGGCGCACATCCTCCAATTCTGTGATCTGCTTCCGTTCCAGAAATTCCAGCAAGAACCGGGTAGATGCCCGATAATTCCGCAGAGACCCCTTTGCCAGGTGGCGGCATTCACAGTCATACAAAAATTCGTCCCGAAGCTCTTTCAAACACATAAAAAAAACACCCTTCCTTTTGCGGCGGACCACAAAAAGAAGGGCGAAAAATTCCTAGATATGGTTGTCGTACCTAGTCAGGCTTGTTCGTAGTTGAGCAAGACAAACTCCGGCAGACAAATCAGGCGATTTTTAACGACGGAACGTCATTAGCAGTTCTCAGCGAAGTACTTGATGGTACGGACCATCTGAGAGGTGTAGGAGTT
>ERZ833822.73-NODE-73-length-111516-cov-149.417868_pt1 | contig 111516 bp, 72 predicted proteins | sample MGYA00519913_ERZ833822 | MGnify/ENA primary metagenome ERZ833822 (study PRJEB31850, sample SAMEA3708746) | human gut metagenome | biome: human gut; feature: human-associated habitat; material: faeces | place: China | collected 2014 ... | reverse complement strand
CGCAAAGGCGGCGGCATGGTTTCCCTATTTCCGTGAAATGCTCCGTATCGAAAACTTGTGCCGCCTTGTCGGGTTCGATGAAAGGCAGACCGCAACGCTCGTCAGAGGCAAGCCGTTAGAGTATGCAGGGGAACTCTACTCAGAGGAACACGGACGGAAATTCACGACCGAAAAGGCAGGGCTTCAAGTGCTGAAAGACCCCACCGACGGGACTAAATTGGTTCTTGCCATTGACCGAAAGCCCATTGCCGAGTGGTTCAAAGAGCAGTTCGAGAAGTTAAGGCAGAACATTCGCCGACCAATACAACCGCAAAGGAAAGGTAGGGGAATGAAGATGTAACCGTTTTATCTTGCTGAAAAAAAGAGCCGTTCATAATACTTACGAATTGCTTTTTCACTATATTTGCAGTCAAATAAACAGAAGTTTTAACTCCTATTATTGATATCATGAAGAAGATATTTAAAGTTTTTAGTTTTAGCATATTAGGCTTATTGCTCTTAACTGTATTAGCCCTATTGTTAGCACGGTATGTATTCAACAGACAATTAAATGAACCCTTAGGAAAGGATAAGATAGAACTATTAAAGAACGCTGGTAAGTATGCACCAGATAGGGTGTCATACAATTTTGTTTATCAGCAAGATACTGCCAAAGCACAGCAAATTCGTGAATACTTCAGATTAGATACCATTGTGAAACCTACAGAAGTCACATGGAATAGAGCTATTGCATTGGCACGTTTCGTAGCCAAGAATATTCCTCATGCCAATCAAAATAACTATCCAAAGAAATGTAACGCAATAGGACTTTGGGAATATACCCGCACGACAGAGCCAGCTTTTAACTGCCGCCTCCATTCAATCCTTTTGCATGAATTATTGCTGTCGGAAGGAATAGTGAATCGTTTTGTTACTTGCCTTCCCGCTGATTCGTTAGATTCTGACTGTCATGTGGTAAATCAAGTATGGCTACCCGAAATACAAAAATGGGCTATGCTTGATTCCGATATGAGAGCTTGGGCAGAAGATGAAAACGGAACACCTCTTTCTCTCGCTGAAATGCGCGAACGTTACATAAACGGACAAGAAATTATATACCGCCCCTTATTAGATTCAGAAAATAATTTTAATTATTACAAGATGTATTGGGCTAAAAACCTTTATTGGTTTATATCTTGGGAGGTAACTGGTTATAGCCGTGAAGATAATAATCCTGCATTCAGCAACCATGACCGCGAGATAATACTTGTTCCTAAAGGATTCAGTGGCTTTGATTTAAGCGACAAATCAGTACTAACTACGGATGAATCACGTTTTTGGGCCGTACCGGATAGTTTGACCGTTTCACTGTAACTTCAGAGTTGGGAATGACTCTATTTCAACGGTCAAGAACTGTCATCAACCAACAGCAACAGACATCAATAAATATCCGGTTTTTCCAAAGTTCCACTTTGGGAAAAGTAAGGAAAAACAGAGATAAACAAAGCCTCCGGCAAGGCAGCTCTCCGGAGGCTTCTTGCATTTGCACATATCAGAAAACAAAAAGAAAGCAATATCAGAATATTACACCCCAAAAATGCCCTGCCGGCTGTTGCATAATGAAACGACATACTTGGCTGATTGGTGTGGTTCTCCTTTCATGCGGACAAATTCCGGTAACAAAATGACAAAGCAGATTCTCCCTAACACATTACAACCCGTGAATGGGCTGAATGATTTTCTTTTTTTGCCAGCCGATTTTATGAAATTGCCGCCGATAGTTCGTACTTTCGGAAAAAGATGTTATATTTGCAAATGAAAGAGTTATTTGACAGCATAGCAATGTAAAACGCTGAAATTCGCACGGTTGCTAATTCGTTACCGCTACTTCTCAAATAATTCGCTAAAAGTTTATTCTTCAATCGGTTAAGTCAAACCAAGAAAAATCTAAAATAAATCTACAACAACAGCTCAACGTAAAAAATCCCCGCTTCTTCCATTTTCTTTTGCCTAAGCCTAACCCGTTTTTCCCACACAAAAACAGCACTTTCCTTATTCTTTTTTGTTGAAAAGCAGCATAATAAATGTAGCCGTACCACAATAAAAACCCCGTTTTCCAGTTGCGGGCCCTGCGGTTGCCAACTGCGAACCGCAGGGTTTGCAGCTGCGAGCTCTACAGCCCGCAATTGGAAAACGAGGAATACTACATGCTGTTGCAACATTATACAAGATGCGATAGCGGAAAAACAACAAGGCAAAATCGCATTTATCTTACGCATTCGGGATGAAAAGTCACGGTTTAACCTTTTTTAGCCCCTGATATGAACAAAATCTCCCCAAATGCAGGAAATCTTATTTTAAACAATAACACACTGATTATAGGACGATTAAGAACTGAAAGACGGATAAAAAGAGCCTTTTCCCGTGACGACCGAATTTGGTCGTCACCTGTCGCCGTCCGTGTCACCACGTCTGTATCGCTCTCTCACAAAGGGATAGAGACTAAAAGTGACGAGTGACGACCGTTTTTCTTTTTAACCCCTTTCTCTTATTCGGATAAGAATTGCTATTTTTGCAGATAAAAGAACAAAATTATGGGAGCAGGAAAATGGATTGGCGGTATCATCGGCTTCATGGCAGGCGGACCGCTCGGCGCATTGGCAGGATATGCACTCGGGTCGCTGATAGAGCTCGGTGGCAATACTGCAAGTTATACGACAGACTATGGCAACGGGCAGACTGAGGAAGATGTCTTTGCCGGGCAACGGAACAGTTTTCTTTTTTCGATGCTGGTAATGGCCTCGTACATCATACGGGCAGACGGACGCATCATGCACAGTGAAATGGAATACGTCCGCAATTTCCTACGGACCAACTTCGGCGTTGCGGCAGTAGGCGAAGGCGAACGGATATTGCTCAACCTCTTCGAGCAACGCAAGCGAATGGACATGCAGAATCCTCTCGCATTCAGACAGACCATCCGTGATTGCGGCAGGCAGATAGCCGCCAATCTCACATACGAGGAACGCCTGCAACTGCTGGGATTCCTTGCCAACATAGCCCGGAGCGACAACAACGTCTGCCGCGAAGAGATAGAAGCGCTGAAAGAAGTGGCAACCTATATGGGACTGTCCGAAAAAGAAGTGGAATCCATGCTCAACCTGGGCGGCAACTCCCTGGAAGCTGCCTACAAAGTTCTGGAAATTCTTCCTACAGCCACCGATGAGGAGGTGCGTGCCGCCTATCGCAAACTGGTACTTAAGCACCACCCCGACCGGGTAGCCACATTGGGAGAAGACATCAAACGCGCCGCCGAAGAGAAACTCCAGGACATCAACAATGCCAAAGAGATAATCTACAAAGCAAGAGGTATCAAATAGCCGCGAAAGACTGTCTCACCGAAAAAAGGCTTCAATCCCCCCAAGAATATTAATAGAATCCTATCCGATATGAAGAAAATTTTTGCTTATCTCACACTGGGTTTCACTACCCTCACCACCTATGCCGCAACTCCTCTCTGGATGCGCGACATACAGATTTCACCCGACGGCACGGAAATCGTTTTCTGTTACAAGGGAGACATCTACAAAGTTTCCGCAAAAGGCGGTACGGCCACACAGCTCACCACGCAGGAGTCTTACGAATCGTCTCCCGTATGGTCGCCGGACGGCAAACAGATAGCGTTTGCCAGCGACAGGCAAGGAAACTTCGACGTATTCGTAATGCCGTCCGATGGCGGTGCGGCACAACGCCTGACCACCAACTCGGCAGGAGAAATCCCTTCCGCATTCACGCCCGACGGCAAGTACATCCTTTTCTCCGCCGCCATACAGGACCCGGCCGGAAGTGCGCTCTTCCCCAGTCCTGCCATGACCGAGCTTTATAAAGTCCCCGCAACCGGCGGACGCACCGAACAGGTATTGGGCACTCCCGCCGAAGCCCTCTGCTTCGACAAAACGGGCGACATGTTTTTCTACCAAGACCAAAAAGGATTTGAAGACCAGTGGCGGAAGCACCACACCTCTTCCATTACACGCGACATATGGATGTACGACTGCCGTACAGAGAAGCACACCAACCTCACCCGCCACGCGGGCGAAGACCGCAACCCCGTCCTCTCGCCGGACGGACAGACCTTGTACTTCCTGAGCGAACGCAACGGCGGTTCGTTCAATGTGTACTCCCTACAGCCGGCACACCCCGAAGCGGTAAAAGCGGTTAGCAGTTTCAAGACCCATCCCGTGCGCTTCCTCTCCATAAGCGGCAACGGAACATTGTGCTATGGTTACGACGGTGAAATATATACCCAGCAGGATGGCGCCGCCCCGCAAAAAGTACAAATAGAGATTATCCGCGACGACCGGCCCGATACAGCCCGCCTGACCTTTACCAACGGAGCCACCTCGGCAACCGTTTCGCCGGACGGCAAGCAAGTGGCATTCATCGCCCGTGGCGAAGTGTTCGTCACTTCGGCAGACTATGCCACAACCAAACAGATAACCCACACCCCTGCCGGTGAAAGCGGCCTGTCTTTCGCACCCGACAACCGCACGCTGGCTTATGCCAGTGAGCGCAACGGCAACTGGCAGTTGTATCTTGCCAAAATAGTCCGCAAGGAAGACCCCAACTTCCCGAACGCCACCATTGTAGAAGAAGAGGCATTGTTGCCGTCAGCCACCGTTGAGCGTGCTTTCCCGCAATTCTCGCCCGACGGTAAAGAGCTGGCATTCATAGAAGACCGCACCCGCCTCATGGTGGTGAACCTTGATACGAAGAAAGTGCGCCAGATTACCGATGGCTCCACCTGGTACAGCACAGACGGCGGGTTCGACTATGCCTGGTCGCCGGACGGAAAATGGTTCACCCTCGAATTCATCGGCAACAGGCACGACCCGTATTCCGATATAGGTCTTGTCAGCGCACAGGGCAACAGCCCCATCATCAACCTGACCAACAGCGGCTACATGAGCGGTTCGCCCCGTTTTGCCCTCGACGGCAATGCCATTCTCTTCAAGACGGAGCGTTACGGCATGCGTGCTCATGCCTCATGGGGTTCGCAGGACGATGCCATGCTCGTTTTCCTCAATCAGGACGCCTACGACAAATACTGCCTGAGCAAGGAAGACTACGAACTGCGCAAGGAGCTGGAAGCCGAACAGAAAAAAGCGCAAAGCAAGGACACTGCCAAAGGAAAGAAAGGCAGCAAGAAAGATGCAGGACAAGAAAAAGCCGCGGACGATGACAAGGCTCAGGTAAAGGACATCACCGTAGAACTGAAAAACATGGAAGACCGCATGGTACGCCTCACCCCGAATTCCTCGGACATGGGCAGCGTCATCATCTCCAAAGACGGTGAGACCCTTTATTACTTTGCCGCCTTTGAAGGCGGTTACGACCTTTGGAAAATGGATCTCCGCAAGAAAGACACCCGGCTGCTTCACAAAATGGATGCCGGCTGGGCTTCCATGGAAATGGACAAAGACGGCAAGAACCTTTTCCTGCTGGGCGGCAAAACCATGCAGAAGATGAATATGGCATCCGATGAGCTGAAGCCTGTCACTTATCGGGCACAAGCCAAAATGGATTTGGCGGCGGAACGCGAATATATGTTCAACCACGTGTACAAACAGCAGAAGAAGCGTTTCTACAACACCGATATGCACGGTGTAGACTGGGATGCCATGAGCGCCGCCTACCGCAAGTTCCTGCCTCATATAGACAATAACTACGACTTTGCCGAACTGTTGAGCGAGTGGCTGGGCGAGCTGAACGTATCGCACACCGGCGGCCGTTACTACGCTTCCGGACAAAGCGAACCGACTGCCAGCCTGGGACTGCTTTTCGACTGGAATTACCGGGACAAAGGGATGCGCATTGCCGAAGTCATAGAGAAAGGTCCGTTCGATAACGCCTCAACCAAAGCAAAGGCAGGCATCATCATTGAAAAGATTGACGGCACAGAGATTACCCCTGAAATGGATTACTACACATTATTGAATGATAAAGCCAAAAAGAAAACCCTCGTCTCACTCTACAACCCGCAAACCAAAGAACGCTGGGAAGAGGTGGTAATTCCGATAAGCGGCGGCGCACTGAATACCCTGCTCTATACCCGCTGGGTGAAACAACGTGCGGCAGATGTGGACAGATGGTCCGGCGGACGGCTGGGATATGTTCATATCGAATCGATGGGCGATGACAGTTTCCGTTCCGTCTACTCGGACATTTTGGGCAAATACAACAACCGCGAGGGCATCGTCATCGACACCCGCTTCAATGGCGGCGGACGCCTGCACGAGGACATCGAAATTCTGTTCAGCGGCCAGAAATACTTCACGCAAGTGGTTCGCGGCCGCGAAGCCTGCGACATGCCCAGCCGCCGCTGGAACAAGCCTTCCATTATGGTGACCTGCGAAGCCAACTATTCCAATGCACACGGCACACCGTGGGTGTACCGCCACCGGAATATCGGCAAACTGGTGGGTATGCCCGTTCCGGGAACCATGACAAGCGTATCCTGGGAGCGTCTGCAAGACCCGTCGCTCGTATTCGGCATCCCCGTAGTGGGTTACCGCCTGCCCGACGGCAGCTACCTGGAGAACAGCCAACTGGAACCGGACATCAAAGTGGCCAACTCGCCCGAAACCATTGTAAAGGGTGAAGATACCCAACTGAAAGTTGCCGTAGAAGAACTGCTGAAAGAGCTGGATAAATGATGATTTCTTTTAGGCACGGATTTCGCGGATTTCACGGAAAAAGAACAAAGAAAATCTGTATTTTCCGTGTAATCCGTGCCTAAAAAGAAACAAATAGCAAGCGAATGTTAGTTTTGACACACCCTCTTTTTTGAAGGACAATATGTCGGGGCTTCCGGCAGCTCCTTTTCAATCGCCCATATCATTCAGATGTATCTCCAATGCTTTCACCGAGATATAAATCTCATACACCGAAATTGCCAGCGAGATAATCAGCAGCACCAATGCCAGGCCGAAGATATAGACCGATACCAGATGAAGCCGGATATAGATAAAGAACATGCTGACCACACACAGCAGCAGGCTTGCTATGCCGGTTACCTGCATAGCCCGCGTCAGGTAAAGCCGTTGCCGCAGATTGGCAATCTGTGCGGCCGTCACCGATGAATGACTCTTCTGATGTTGCTCTTTCAAAGCACGTACAAGACCGGCATAGGACAGAAAACGGTTGGTATATGCCAACATTATCAAAGATATTGCCGAAAACAGCAAAGCGGGGGTAGTTAAATCAATTTCCATAAAACGTTTTTCTTCATTCTTTTAAAACCTGCAAAGGTAAGCAATAAAACCGAAAAGGAAAATAGCCTTCCCTATCTAACTTTTTTCCATTACCTTTGTTCCCAAGAAAAGACCTAATTCATCAAAGCCTATGTTCACAGACTTGCTCAATTCCTCTTATTTCGCCCTGTTCCTCATCGTAGCCCTCGGCTTCATGTTGGGAAGGATTAAAATCAAAGGATTGTCACTCGACGTATCCGCCGTTATTTTCATCGCCCTGCTATTCGGGCATTTCGGCGTCATCATCCCCAAGGAGCTGGGTAACTTCGGACTCGTACTGTTCATCTTCACCATCGGCATACAGGCGGGACCCGGCTTCTTCGACTCCTTCCGGAGCAAAGGGAAGACCCTCATCATCATCACCCTGCTCATTATCTGCTCCGCCGCCCTCACGGCAACGGGGCTGAAATACGCCTTCGACATCGACACACCGAGCGTGGTGGGACTCATAGCCGGAGCGCTTACCAGTACGCCGGGACTTGCCGTTGCCATTGACAGCACCCACTCGCCGCTGGCATCCATTGCCTACGGTATCGCCTATCCGTTCGGAGTAATCGGCGTTATCCTGTTTGTGAAACTGCTGCCCCGCATCATGCACATCGACCTCGACCGGGAAGCCCGCCGCCTGGAGAAAGAGCGCCGCGGACAGTTTCCCGAATTGCTCACCTGCATCTACCGTGTCACGAACCCCGTAGTTTTCGGACGCAGCCTGATGCAAATCAATGCCCGTGCCATAACCGGTGCTGTAATCTCCCGCCACAAGCACGGCGAGCAAATCTCCATCGCCACCGCACACACCGTACTCCGTGAAAACGACTACATACAGGCAGTGGGCAGTGACGAAGCCCTGAACCAGCTTGCCACCCTGGTGGGCGAACGCGAAGAAGGGGAACTCCCGCTCAGCCACACCCAAGAGATAGAATCCCTGCTGCTGACCAAAAAGGATATGATAAACAAGCAACTGGGCGACCTGAACCTGATGAAGAACTTCGGCTGTACCGTGACGCGTGTCCGCCGAAGCGGAATAGACCTTGCCCCCTCGCCCGACCTCGCGCTGAAATTCGGCGACAAGCTGACGGTGGTAGGCGAAAAGGAAGGACTGAAAGGACTGGCGCGCCTCTTGGGCAATAACGCCAAAAAACTGTCCGATACCGATTTCTTCCCGATTGCAATGGGTATTGTGCTCGGAGTGCTGTTCGGCAAACTGAATATATCCTTTCCCGGCGGTTTGTCGTTCTCACCGGGACTGACGGGCGGTATCCTGATAGTGGCCCTGTTCCTCAGCGCAATAGGCAAGACAGGTCCTGTCATCTGGTCGATGTCGGGCCCTGCCAACCAACTGCTGCGACAGTTGGGACTGCTGCTGTTCCTCGCTGAAGTAGGTACGTCGGCAGGAAAGAACCTGGTTGCCACCTTCCAGGAAAGCGGCTGGCTGCTGTTCGGAGTAGGTGCAGCCATTACCCTGGTTCCCATGCTGATAGCCGTGATTGTGGGCAGGATGGTGTTTAAAATCAGTATTCTCGACCTCTTGGGAACCATTACCGGCGGCATGACAAGTACCCCCGGTCTGGCGGCCGCTGATTCCATGACCGACAGTAATATTCCGAGCGTGGCATACGCAACGGTCTACCCCATTGCAATGGTATTCCTCATACTGTCCATTCAAATCATAGCTACAATGATTTAAGACAATGAAAGCACTGGATAAAGAAACAGCTATTGCCCGGATGAATACGTTCGGGCGCAACGGTACGCCCTTCCTGTTTGTTATCGACTACATGCAGGAACATTCGTACGTAGAACCTCTCGACGGGATAGATACGTCCGTATGCCTCTACCAGTTCAGAGGAACAGGCAATGCACCTGATGCCGGTGCCCGGTATGCCGGAACGATAGACTGGGAATTCACACCGCCCACTCCCGCCGACTATCGCCGTTCTTTCGATACCGTAAGGCGCAACCTGCTGGGCGGCAACAGCTACCTGACCAATCTGACATGCAAAGTGCCGCTCCGCACCAACCTGACGCTGAAAGATGTGTTCCTGCATTCACACGCCCTGTACAAACTCTGGCTGAAAGACCGGTTCGTCTGCTTCTCGCCCGAAATCTTCGTCCGCATGGAAGAGGGCAGGATAAAATCCTTCCCGATGAAAGGCACGATTGACGCCACCCTGCCCCATGCCGAATCAATCCTGCTGGACGATGCCAAAGAAGCTGCCGAACATGCCACGATTGTAGACTTGATACGCAACGACCTCAGCATGGTTTCCGAACACGTCACTGTAGCGTCCTACCGCTACATAGACCGCCTGCAGACCAACAAAGGGCCTATCCTGCAGACAAGCTCCGAAATATGCGGCATGCTGCCCGGCGATTACACAAAGCGTCTCGGCGATATTCTGTTCAGCCTGCTGCCCGCCGGCTCCATTACCGGCGCTCCCAAACCGCGTACCATGCAAATCATTGCCGAAGCGGAAGGCTACGAACGGGGATTCTACACCGGAGTCATGGGCTGCTACGCCGACGGACGGCTGGACAGCGCCGTCATGATACGCTTCATCGAGCAGGAAGACGGACAGCTCTATTTCAAAGCCGGCGGCGGCATCACCGCCCAAAGCCGTTGGGAAAGCGAATACAACGAAGTAATACAGAAAATATATGTGCCGATTTATTGAAACCATACGGGTGGATTGCGGAGAAGTGCGCAACACGGCTTACCATGAACGGAGAATGAACGATACCCGTACGCACTTCTGGCCTGAAAGCCCCGCTCTGCAACTGGCCGGCTACCTGCCCGCCATTCCCGGAAGCGGCGTACACAAGTTGCGTATAGTGTACGGGCAAAACGGCATCGAGGAAGTGACCTGTACCCCTTATACCCTGCGCCCCGTCCGCTCACTGGCACTGATACAGGCCGACGACATCGACTACGCCTGCAAAAGCACCGACCGCAGTGCGCTCAACCGGTTGTTTGCCCGGCGCGGCGCGTATGATGATATTCTGATTGTACGCCGGCATCTGCTCACCGACACCAGCATCGCCAACATCGCCCTCTTTGACGGCAGCCATTGGCATACTCCACAACATCCTCTGCTGAAAGGGACCAAACGTGCCGAACTGCTGGACAAAGGTATTCTTACGGAAAAGGACATACGCATGGAAGAACTTCCGGCTTATTCCACCGTCCGCCTGTTCAATGCAATGATAGACTGGGGCGAAGTGGAACTGCCCGCCGATTGCCTGCATCCGGTATTCTGAAAAGCACGAATGTGGAGCCAACAGTTTCCATTTCCCAAAGATTTGTCTTACTTTTGCAAGCGGAGTATAAAGTCATCCGCTACCGTAACTTAACAAATACAACTATGCGTTATACCGTTTCCGCTCCCGATGTACCGATGCATGCCGCTATCCGGCTGCCGGCATCCAAAAGTATCAGTAACCGTGCGCTTATCCTGCACGCCCTTGCCCATGGCAGGCAGGCACTCTGCAATCTGAGCGATTGCGACGATACCCGCGTCATGGTGCGTGCGCTGCAAGGCAACCCCGAACATATAGACATCATGGCGGCAGGGACGGCCATGCGTTTTCTCACCGCCTACCTCAGCGTAACGCCCGGTGTCCGTATCATTACCGGAACGCAACGTATGCAGCAGCGGCCCATCCGTATTCTGACAGACGCCCTGCGCCAGCTCGGTGCAAACATCGAGTATGCAGGCAATGAGGGTTTCCCGCCCCTGCGCATCACCGGTTCGGAATTGCAAGGCTGTGAAATATCGCTTGCCGGAAACGTGAGTTCACAATATATATCCGCCCTGCTGATGATAGGAGCTGTTCTTCCCCAAGGGCTGCACCTGCATCTTACGGGCTGTATCATCTCCCGTCCCTACATCGACCTCACCCTCAAGCTCATACGGGACTTCGGCGGACATGCCGAATGGAGTTCCGAAAACAGTATCACTGTATATCCCGGCGGTTACCGGGATGTTCCGTTCACTGTAGAGAGCGACTGGAGCGCGGCATCCTACTGGTATCAGATACTGGCGCTGAGGGGGAATGAAGAACGGAAAACGGGGAGTGGAGAGTCACTGAAAGGGAATGAAGAGGAAACGGTAGAGTTGCTCGGACTGTTCCCCCACAGTTACCAGGGTGACAGCCGCGGTGCGGAGATTTTCTCCCGCCTGGGCGTACACACCGAATACACGGACAAGGGGGTGCGGCTCACGCTCGCGGGGACGCCCGTTGACCGTCTCGAAGAAGATATGGTAGATATTCCCGACCTTGCGCAGACCTTTGTCGTCACTTGCTGCCTGATGAATATCCCTTTCCGCTTCACCGGTCTGCAAAGCCTCAAAATCAAGGAGACCGACCGCATCACCGCCCTTATCGCCGAACTGCGCAAATTAGGCTATGCGGTACGTTCCGAGCAGGACAGCATCCTGCTGTGGGAGGGTGAACGCTGCCCTGCCGAAAGCGCTCCCGTTATCGCCACCTACGAAGATCACCGCATGGCAATGGCATTTGCCCCCGCCTGCATCGCACTGCCGCAGATAAGGATTGACGAACCCCAGGTAGTATCCAAATCCTATCCGGGCTATTGGGAAGATTTGAAGCAAGCAGGCTTTACCATCTGTCATTAACATCGCCCGACGCACCGCTGCGGACAGCCTGATTGCATGACGGTCGAAAAGCATTCCGGCACACTTTCTTTTTGCCTGTTCAAAAGCGGGCAGATACGAAAACAATGTGTATCTTTGTCCGTTCTATTGTATAAGGACACTTTTTTTTCAAGGAAAGAGAACGTATGTGGATACTGATTATTAGCCTGATTGCCCTTGCCGTCGTAGCTGCCATAGCCGGAACCGTACGCAACCGCAGACTCCAGAAGAAAATTGACAATGGCGAACTGGACGCTATGCCCGAAGTGCAGGAAGTGGATGCGGAATGTTGCGGACAGCACGAGGTATGCGAAAAAGAGAGCCTGCTCGCCGCCGTCAGCAAGAAGATAGAATACTATGACGACGAGGAGCTGGACAAATACATCGGAACCGCTCCCGACGAGTATACGCCCGAACAGGAAGATGAGTTCCGTGATGTGTTCTACACCATGCAGTCGGAAGACGTGGCAGGGTGGGTGCGCAGCCTGCAACTGCGCGGCATTGCACTGCCCGACAATATAAAAGACGAAGTATTCCTGATTGTAGGAGAAAGAAGAAATAATCACTAACCCCCGCCGCATGGAACTTTTACAATATACATTCTTTCAACATGCCCTTATTGGCAGTCTGCTGGCAAGCATTGTCTGCGGAATTATCGGTACGTACATCGTCACCCGGAGGCTGGTTTTTATCAGCGGCGGACTGACGCATGCCTCTTTCGGCGGTATAGGCCTGGGACTGTATGCGGGGATTTCACCGATTCTGTCGGCAGCGGTCTTTTCCGTACTGTCGGCATTCGGCGTGGAATGGCTCAGCAAGCGGAAAGACATGCGCGAGGACTCTGCCATTGCGGTATTCTGGACACTGGGAATGGCATTGGGCATCATATTCACATTCCTGTCTCCCGGATTTGCACCCGACCTCTCCGCCTACCTGTTCGGGAATATCCTGACTATTACGTTTGGCGACATCGCCCTGCTGGGCGGACTGGCAGCACTGCTCATCCTGTTCTTCTCGTTTTTCCTGCATCCGATAATCTATGTGGCATTTGACCGCGAATTCGCCCGCTCGCAAGGAATACCCGTACAGACCTTTGAGTATGTACTGATGATGTTCATTGCACTGACTATCGTAGCCTGCCTGCGTATGGTGGGCATCGTGCTGGTCATCTCATTGCTGACAATCCCGCAGATGACTGCCAATCTCTTTTCGCATAGGTTTCACCGCATCATCTGGCTGTCTGTGGGCATCGGTTACCTCAGTTGCCTGGGCGGACTGCTCATTTCATACTATCTCAATGTTCCTTCGGGAGCAGCCATCATCTTCTTCTCCATTATTATTTATGCAATCTGTAAAGGGGGAAAAAGTTTTTGGTTATCTTTGCAGAAAAAGCGAAGATAAGCTGCGCCTCGGCATAAAAAATGAGCACGTTCATTTTTTATGCTCTCGGTTTGCATTATCTTTGCAGAAAAATACAAAATAATGGAAATCAAGATTCAGTCATTAGACCAGATTCATGAAGCCGCCCGCCGGTTCGTCGAGGCAATGGGCGACAATACCGTGTTTGCTTTTTACGGCAAAATGGGAGCCGGCAAGACCACCTTTATCAAGGCGGTTTGCGAAGAGCTCGGCGTATCCGATGTCATTACTTCCCCTACTTTCGCCATCGTAAACGAATACCGTTCCGAGATTGCCGGAGAGTTGATTTACCACTTCGATTTCTACCGGATCAAGAAACTGGAAGAGGTGTACGATATGGGATACGAAGATTATCTGTACAGCGGTGCGCTCTGCTTTATCGAATGGCCGGAACTGATTGAAGAGCTGCTGCCGGGAAATACCGTGAAAGTCACTATCGAAGAGATAGAAAACGGTGAACGGGAAGTTACACTGCAACCGCTGGATTAGTACCGGCCGTTAATCATCAACCACTAATCGCACTACATGAGCCAGTACATCGTTCAGGGTATCTTTGCCGTTGCGGGAATTATCTCCCTGCTGGCTGCAATCTTAGATTGGGATTGGTTCTTTACCGCCCAGAACACGCAGTTTGTCGTACGGAATGTAGGCCGCCGGCAAGCACGCTGGTTTTACGGGGTATTGGGAATGATACTTATCGGCACGGCGGTATTCTTTTTTCTGAATACTCCGCCGGTAGCATAAACGGAAAGACTGATATATAACATACCGGAAAAAAGGAAAGGCGCAGGTTTTCATCCCGCGCCTTTCCTTTTTCATTATAATCCAAACTGTGAATTACTCATCCTCCAATGACTCCGTGTATTCCATTTCGCCCTGCACGATGAAAAGGATTTCATCCGGATCATAATCGCCCATTTCGTCTTTATGAGCTTCCTTGATGATGTAATCTACGATTTTTCCCAGATCGACTTCGATATATCCGTCACCGTCGGGCTGCACATCGAGGATGCCGCTCTCGGAATAATACTCGTCAATCAAATCGAGAAAATAATAAAACTCATCGTCAGAGAACTTCTCTTTCAACTCCTGCGGCAAATAGTTTTTGATGTACTCAATGGTCTTTTCATCATCGAGATCATTCTTCAAAAAATCGTCTTCCAGTCCCATAGCTTTATATCTTTAAAGGATTAATAGTACCACCACCTTACAACAGTGCTTCAATTTTCGCTGCATAAGTCGGTTTAGGAGCAGAACCCACTTGCTTGTCCACCAGTTCTCCATTCTTGAAGAACAGTACGGTAGGAATATTGCGAATACCGTATTCGGCGGCAACATCTCCGTTTTCGTCTACATCGCATTTACCGATAAGCGCTTTGCCTTCATATTCGCCGGCCAGTTCTTCAATGATAGGACCCACCATTTTGCAAGGTCCGCACCACGGCGCCCAAAAATCAATTACCACAGGTTTACCCTCTGCCAGGATTTCCTTGAAGTTGTTGTCTGTAATTTCTAATGCCATTTCTTCTAAATATTAAGTTAAATATCAATTCAACAGTACAGTATCAGCATTATCCGCCTACTGCCATCAGTGAAGCAAAGATAATTAATTTATCCGAAAATCAAGCTCCGGACGCTCTTTTAAATAAGAGATCAGCTCACGGCCTACGGAAAGCTTCACCGGACGGGACACCAGGTCAAGGGTCATCTTGCTCTCCGGGTCGGTCACTTTAAAGTAAAGTTCCGTTGTACCGGGACGCTCCTTCGTCAGTTCCGCCAATTCCGTCACCAATGCCTTGTTCAGCACGCCGAGCGGGATAAGGATTGTTATCTTCTCTATCAGTTTTTCCTTTACATCGGGAAGCAGTTCCATTGAGGTAATCTTCAGCTCCAGTTCGTCCTGCCGCCACTGTTTAGGCTGGCAGCGCGCCTTTATATAAAGGAAGGTACGCTCGCCCAGGTATCCCTGGTAAGTCACCCAGTCGTTTCCGAAGAAAGGCAGCTCTGCCGACCCGGAATAGTCCTCTATCTTGGCAATGCCATAAGGATTGCCGTTTTTACTGATGCCCCGGCGGACGGAAGTAACGATGCCCCCCATAGTTATTTCACGTCCCACAAGGGCGGTCTTGTCCTCCAGTTCCGCCATGTGTGTGTTACAAACATATTCCAGCACCACGGCATATTCATCCAAGGGATGAGCGGAGAGATAAATGCCTACCAAGTCCCGCTCCTTGTTCAACCGGTCGAGATCACTCCAACGTTCTGCCTGCGGAATTTCGGGAGTGGCTATGTCCACTACATTTTCTCCGCCGAACAGGGAGTTGACCGCTGCCGCCTTATCTGCCTGATAACGGTTGCCATAGCGCACCAATGTCTCAATAAAGACTTCATTCTTGGTATTGACGGCAAAATACTGTTCGCGCTTCAGCTCAGGGAAACTGTCAAAACCACCGGCAAGGGCAAGGCATTCCAGGTTCTTCTTGTTGCAGGCATTCAGATTGACGCGCTGCACAAAATCGAAAATACCGGTATAAGGCCCGTTCTTCGCACGCTCTTCCATGATACTTTGCACAGCACCCTCACCTACTCCCTTCACCGCACCCAATCCGAAACGGATATTACCTTCGGGGTTCACGGTAAACTTCAGGTTCGATTCGTTCACATCGGGGCCAAGCACTTTGATGCCCATGGACTTACATTCGTCCATGAGTTTGGTTATCGTCGTTATATCGGACAAGCTTCGGCTCATTACGGCGGCCATATACTCTGCCGGATAATTGGCTTTCAGGAACGCCGTCTGATAGGCAACCCATGAATAGCAGGTGGCATGAGATTTATTGAAAGCATAGGATGCAAACTTCTCCCAGTCCGCCCAAATCTTTTCGAGCACCTTCGCATCGTGTCCGTTCTTCTGTCCGCCAGCAATGAACTTCGGCTTCATATGATCCAGCTTGTCGCGCAGTTTCTTACCCATTGCCTTACGCAAGGCATCGGACTCACCACGGGTAAAGTCTGCCAACAAACGGGACAGAAGCATCACCTGCTCCTGATAGACGGTAATGCCGTAGGTATCTTTCAGATATTTCTCCATGATGGGAATATCATACTCGATAGGCTTGCGTCCCCATTTACGGTCGATGAAGTCAGGGATATAGTCCATAGGTCCCGGACGATAAAGAGCATTCATGGCAATCAGATCCTCGAAAGTACCCGGCTGCAGCTCGCGCAGGTATTTCTGCATGCCGGCGGACTCGAACTGGAAGGTACCGATAGTCCGTCCGTCGCAGTATAATTTATAGGTAGCGGGGTCTTTAATGGAAATCTTGTCGATATCCAACGACAGTCCCCGGTGTAAACGTACATTTTCAACGGCTTCCTTGATAATGGAAAGGGTCTTCAGTCCCAGGAAGTCCATTTTAATCAATCCGGTATCTTCAATGACCGAACCCTCGTACTGGGTAACGAGCATCTTCTCTCCCGTTTCCTTATCATCTGCCGTGCTCACAGGAACCCAGTCGGTGATGTCGTCACGACAGATAATTGTACCGCAAGCATGCACACCCGTACCGCGCACGTTACCTTCCAGCATCTTGGCATACTTCAACGTATCGCGCACCAACGGGTCGGGCGATGCTTCCGCAGCCTGAAGCTCAGGTACATAGGCGATGGCATTGGGAAGATTCAGTTTCTTATCGGGAATTTTATCGGGAACTAATTTTGCCAGACGGTCGGATTCCGACAAAGGCAGCTTTTGTACACGGGCGACATCCTTGATGGCCAGTTTGGTTGCCATAGTACCATACGTGATGATATGCGCCACCTTCTCCTGACCATACTTTTCCGTTACCCAGCGCAATACTTCACCACGTCCGTCATCATCGAAGTCCACATCAATATCAGGCAAGGAAATACGGTCGGGATTAAGGAAACGCTCGAACAGCAGGTCGTACTGGATAGGGTCTATCTTGGTTATGCCCAAGCAGTACGCCACGGCCGAACCGGCAGCCGAACCACGTCCCGGTCCCACCGAAACGCCCAATTGCGTACGGGCGGCATTGATAAAGTCCTGTACAATCAGGAAGTAACCGGGGAAACCCATCGTCTTCATAATGTACAACTCAAAAACCAAACGTTCTTTCACTTCGTCCGACAACGGGTCACCGTAAAGCCGTTTGGCACCGTCAAATGCCAGTTTGGCAAGATAGTCGGCTTCCAATTTAATACGATAAAGTTTTTCGTAACCGCCCAAACGCTTGATTTTGGCTTTGGCGGCTTCCTCGTCCAAGACGACATTTCCGTTTTCGTCCTGCGTAAACTCATCGAACAAATCTTTTTCCGTATATTTCCGCCTGTATTCCTCTTCCGTTCCGAAATCTTCGGGAATGGCAAAAGTAGGCATGATAGGGGCATGGTCTATGGAGTAATATTCCACCTTGTCCAAAATCTCCAGTGTATTGGAAAGCGCTTCGGGAACATCGGCAAAAAGCTCGTTCATCTCCGCCTTGGTCTTCATCCATTCCTGCTTGGTGTAAAGCATACGGCTCGGGTCGTCCAGATCCTTGCCCGTACTCAAACAGATAAGGCGGTCGTGCGCCTCGGCATTCTCCTCGTCCACAAAGTGAACGTCATTGGAGCAGATTACTTTTATATTGTACTTCCTGGCATATTCCAACAGTTTGGCATTGGCTTTTTGCTGTAAAGGATAAGCCTCATGATTGGCACGGGAAACAGTTGCCTTATGACGTTGCAATTCCAGATAATAATCATCCCCGAAAAGATTCTTATACCAGCGGATGGCTTCTTCCGCCTCTTCCAACTGGTCGTTGATAATCTTTTTAGGAACCTCCCCACCGATACAGGCGGAACAGACTATCAATCCTTCATGATACTTCTCCAATTCATTGCGGTCGGTACGCGGACGCATATAGTATCCCATAGTCCATGCACGGGACACCAGCTTTATAAGATTATGATAACCTTTTTCATTCTTCGCCAATACAATCAGGTGATAACCGCTCTGGTCGGGCTTACCCTCTTTCTTGTCCATCGTGCGGCGTGCCACATACATCTCACAACCGATAATGGGCTTGAACAGTTTATTTTCGGCTTCCGTTATTTTTGCTCTGCAAGCCGCTATCTCCGCTTCCTTATCCTCACATTCTATCTCACCGCTCTCTATGCCGGCAATCCGTTTTTTCAGGTCTTTTATCTCCCCTTTCGGACCGCTGTTCTTCTTATTGACATAGTTGGTGAATTCCTTGATACCGAACATATTACCATGATCGGTAACGGCTATACCTTTCATACCATCCTTCATCGCCTTGTCTACCAGCCGGCTTACGCTGGCCTGGCCGTCAAGAAGTGAATACTGGGTGTGTACGTGCAAATGAACAAAATCCTGCATAAATTTATCCTTTCTATAAGTGAGCATAAAGGTACGACCTATGCTACATCTAACAAAAATATTCCTCAAAAAGTTATCAACATCTGTAATTCTATGACTAAATTCTTGTTAGATTTTCAAAATAAGCCTATTTTTGCAGATAATTTGCATTAGAAAAGAATAAAACAAGATACATGGGTCGACTTAAAAAATTAAAGAAAATACGTATTCACCGTGAAGGAACACATACATTGGCCGGCAGTTTATTGTTGATACTCGCCGTAAACGCAGGGCTTTACTTCGGTTTGGAATGTAAGATTCCTTTCTACGTAGTGGCAGTTATCAGCCTTGTGGTTTATGGCATTTTAGTAAATTTCTTCCGTTGTCCTATACGTTTGTTCGGCCAGGAAAATACTGAAAAAATCGTGGTTGCCCCGGCTGACGGAAAGATTGTGGTAGTGGAAGAGGTTGAAGAAACCGAATATTTCCATGACCGCCGTATCATGATTTCCATATTTATGAGTCTGGTCAACGTACATGCCAACTGGTATCCGGTGGACGGAACCGTGAAGTCGGTATCTCACCAGAACGGCAAGTTCATGAAGGCCTGGTTGCCCAAAGCAAGCACCGACAATGAACGTTCCACTGTAGTAATCGAAACCCCCGAAGGTGTGGAAATCATGGCACGCCAGATTGCCGGCGCCATGGCACGCCGTATCGTAACTTATGCCGAACCGGGCGAAGAGTGTTATATCGACGAACATATGGGCTTCATCAAGTTCGGTTCGCGTGTGGATGTATTCCTTCCGCTGGGTACGGAAGTTCTTGTTAAACTCGGACAACTGACTACCGGCAACCAGACCGTAATAGCAAAACTCAAGTAACAATGGCAAACTGCATTACCCGCTCCATACCGAATACCTTAACCTGCCTGAACCTGTTCTCCGGGTGTATCGCCTGCGTCATGGCTTTTGAAGCCAACTATAACCTGGCGCTTGCATTCATTATCCTCAGTGCCGTATTCGATTTTTTCGACGGCATGATGGCACGTCTGCTGAATGCACACTCTCCCATCGGCAAAGACTTGGATTCGCTGGCGGATGATGTAAGTTTCGGCGTAGCGCCCTCACTAATAGTGTTCTCTTTATTTAAAGAAATGCATTATCCGGCATCCATGGAGTTCATCGCTCCTTATATGCCTTACACAGCATTCCTTATTTCCGTATTCTCGGCGTTGCGTCTGGCTAAGTTCAACAACGACACCCGCCAGACCAGTTCCTTTATCGGCGTACCGGTTCCTGCCAATGCCCTTTTTTGGGCGTCGTTAGTGGCGGGAATACATCCCATACTTATCTCGGAGAGCTTTAATCCGCTTTATCTCTTAGCATTGGTTTGCTTGTTTTCGTGGTTGCTGGTATCGGAAATACCGATGTTCTCATTGAAATTCAAGAGCCTCTCATGGAAAGACAACAAAGTAAGTTTCAGTTTCCTGATTATCAGTATTCCGCTTCTTGTTTTTTTGAAAGTCAGCGGTTTCGCAGCGGTAATTGTATGGTACATCTTGCTGTCACTTCTCACAGGAAAGCGTAAGTAAACATTTTCTTGGCACGGTTGTTGTATTATCGTTCGCTGAAAACGAACACATAAAAAGACATTAGCCCATGTTTCATTTTTTAGGATTTTTATTTATCATTATAATCGCCATCCTGCTTATCGGACTTAGCATCATCGGCACTGTTATCCGGAGTATTTTCGGCTTGGGTAGCCGCCGCTCATCAAACACTTACCGGAACGACAATGGAAATTATCAATCCGGAAGAGGGTATTCTTTCAATGGCAGACAACAGTCCGGCTCTTCTTCCAACGAAGAACCTAAAACAAGAATAAAAGAAGAAACCGCACATGGCAGGCACAAGAAACTGTTTTCCCAGGACGAGGGGGAATATGTGGATTTCGAAGAAATCAAAGAAGAATAACAATTGCAGAGAGTCATATCATTACACAATAATTATCCCGTAAGATAATTTATTTGTATTCCGCACTACAAAGTTAACCTGTTATAGCGAAATTTTTCAGAAAAGTATTATCTGCGTTTTGCAGCAAAAAAGTCTTTCATCAATGCAGCGCATTCATCCGCCAATACTCCTTTCACTACCGCAGTTTTAGGATGTAAAGCCTTTGGTGCATAATGCTGGTATCCCCGTTTCTCATCTTCCGCACCAAATACCAGCCGTCCCATTTGTGCCCATGCTATGGCACCGGCACACATCACGCACGGTTCAACGGTCACATAAAGAGTACATTCGTTCAGATATTTGCCACCAAGCGTAGCAGCGGCGGCAGTGATAGCCTGCATTTCGGCATGTGCGGTGACATCCGTCAGCGTTTCAGTCAGATTATGGGCACGGGCAATGATACGGTCTTTGCAAACAACAACGGCACCAATGGGCACTTCACCCCGCTCACCTGCCTTTTGCGCTTCCATAAGCGCCTGCTTCATATAATCCGTATCTGTCATAATTCTTACTACTTGCAGTTTATCTCATTCCACATCGCACATCTATCCTATTCCACCACTTCTCATCTTCGCATGTCATGCTCACCGAACAGTGTAGGATAATCTTCTTCCATATTCTTATGGATAAACATGAGAATGGTTTCCCTCAGCCAGCGCGATTTGTTCGTTATCTTATACTTCTCCAGATAACGATCCACAATCCGCAGCTCTTCTTCGCTCATCAGGCATACCATGCGCTGCTCGCGTTTAGGTTCTTCCGGTGTTGCTTTTGCACACGTTTTGTCTCTTTTTCTCATATTTCTTTGCAAAATTAGCTTTACTTCTGTAAAAACAAAGCAGAAAAAACGTATTTTTGTACTGAAAGAAAGAAAATTGTACTATGGCAATACATAATGCTCTGGGAAAAGCCGGAGAAGATGCGGTTGCGGCTTATCTGGAACATAACGGATATGTGATACGCGACCGGAACTGGCGGAAAAACCGTTTGGAACTGGACATTGTTGCCACCAAGGACAACGGATTGATTATCGTAGAAGTAAAAACCCGAAGTAACACGGAATACATCAAGCCGCAAGATGCCGTTAACTGGCAGAAAATACGCCGTATTGTCATAGCAGCCGATGCTTACGTAAAACATTTCCGCATTGACGCCCCCGTGCGCTTCGACATCATTACAGCAGTGGGCGATGCCGGTGCTTTCGAGATAGAGCACATCAAAGAAGCATTTTACCCGCCTGTGTTTTAAAAGAACCCTAACCCCTGAATACAATGAATATAGAAACCGCCCGCGAATATTGCCTCAGTAAAAAGGCCGCAACCGAAGATACTCCTTTCGGTGAGGATTTCCTCGTTATCCGGGTAATGGGAAAGATGTTTTTATGCATCAATCTCAACACTCCCGACCGCATCACCATGAAATGCGACCCGGAATACGCGCTGGAATTGCGCGACCGCTACAATGCCGTTGAAGGAGCCTGGCACTTCAACAAGAAGTATTGGAACCAGGTGCTCCTGGACAGTGATGCAGATGACAAACTGATAAAGCATCTGATAGACCACTCCTACGAAGAAGTAATAAAGAAATTCACTAAAAAAATGCGCAATGAGTATGAAGCCCTGCCCTGAAACGTTTCCTTATCCGCTGATAGCGTTGGATGAAACCGACTCAACCAACCGGTACATCAGCCAGTTATGTAATGAGTTGCAAGAATCCGTTGCTGAACTGACTACAGTTACAGCCGAATTTCAAACAGCCGGCAAAGGCCAGCGCGGCAACACCTGGGAAGCGGAAAGAGGCAAGAACCTGCTTTTCAGCTTTGTCCTCTATCCTACTTTTCTGGAAGCGCGCCGCCAGTTTATCCTATCACAAATCGTGTCTCTTTCCATCAAGGAAGAGCTGGACAGATGGTCGGACGAAATTACGATAAAGTGGCCGAATGACATTTACTGGAGAGACAAGAAAATATGCGGCATACTGATAGAGAACGACCTATCCGGACACTTCATCGGACGCAGCATTTCCGGCATCGGAATCAATATCAATCAGAATGAGTTTCACAGTGATGCCCCCAACCCGGTATCGCTGAAACAAATTACCGGTCAGGAACACGACCGCTATGAGATTTTATCGCACATACTGAAAAGGGTACAAATCTACTACAACGGTTTGCAAACGGAAGACAGCGGTACTTATACCGCCGAAATAACCGCCCGTTATGCCCGCTCCCTATTCCGCCGCAGAGGTTTTCACCCTTACGAAGATGCCGGCGGCAAATTCTCTGCCCGCCTGCTGCGTGTGGAGCAAGACGGACGTTTTGTTCTGGAAGACGAGAACGGCAAGGAACGGGAATATTTATTTAAAGAGGTGCAATACATTATCTGATTAGACAAATTGGCAAACATTATCTTTATAAAACACGTTTTGTATGAAATCAATATATAAACCCATGAAGATACAAGCCTTAATTGTAGCCGTTATAGCAAGTTTTATTGTATATGGTTGCGAAGATAATGAAGCCAACTGTTTGGAACTCTCCGAATCGTCATTCAGCAATGTCGATGGCGACGGAGCCACATTGACGGTTTCCGTAACAAGCGATGTGGAGTGGCAAATATCCAAAACGGCACAATGGTGCAACGTCACTCCAGGCAAAGGCTCCGGAAATCAGACATTGACCCTGCAAATAGAAGCCAACCCCGACAGTAAAGAGAGAAAAGTTACAGTAACAGTCGCATCACCGGCTACCAAGATGAGCAGGAAAATAGAAATCACTCAAGCGGCTGGATATACACCCATAGAACAATATCACTACAATCTGCCGGTGGTTTTCCATGTGCTTTACCAAAACAAGTCCGACGCGCAACAGTATGTCAGTCCCAACCGCCTGTCTGAAATATTGAACGCAGTAAACCGGCTTTATAAGAAGAGCGTGCAAAGCGCAGACATGAACCTTACCTTTACACTCGCCACCGCAAGTCCGGATGGAGAAAAGACGGACCAGCCGGGAGTGGAATACATTTCATGGCCGGGCAGCTATCCGATAGATTGCGATGCCTTTATGAATGATGATATAAACGGAACTGCGGGAAAAGGGTATGTAAGATATGTATGGGACCCCAACAGATATATCAATATAATGGTCTACAACTTTGCCAATGAGTCCGGCAGTAATACAACGACATTAGGAATATCCCATCTGCCGTTTACCACAAAAGGGGCGAACAGCCTGGCCGGTCTCAGTGAAATCAATGTATCCCGATTGGAACTGAAGAACTTGTCCTTCCCCTATTGTGTATCCATCAACAGCCGGTTCATCAACGAAGAAAGTACGGCAACCACATACAAACCAGCAGACATTACCGTTACGTTGGCTCATGAATTAGGGCATTATTTAGGATTACACCATGTATTCTCCGAAACAGAAAGAGGAAACAGTTGTGAAGATACCGACTATTGCACAGATACCCCCACCTACAATAAGGAAGCATACGATATGAATTACGCATATATCGCGGCGAACGAACCGGAAAACTTCACATTTGCCAATTTGGTGAACCGTGAGAATTGCCTGACAGGCGAATCTTTTGTCTCACACAACATCATGGATTACGCAATCAGCCATTCTGACCAATTTACTCCCGAACAGCGGGCACGCATCCGGCATGTCTTGTTATACAGTCCTCTGATACCGGGCCCAAAAGCCGTTCAGGAAGCAGACACCCGTTCTGCACCAGACGGACTTATGAAATTGCCAATCCGTACCGCCAAATAGACATTGCTACAGGCAGGAAAAGAAAAGAGATGAACCGTCAATTATTCATCTCTTTTTCCAATTTCTTTATCCGCTCCAAGGTCTTCCCCGCTTCGGTAGACGGGAAGAGTTGAAGCACCTTCTGCAAGTACCCCTTAGCCTTGCTATACCCATTGGAGTAAATATCCGACAATCCGTTACGGTAACCGGCATACTGCATACGTGTGGGCGATACGATTTTCTTATAGTTGTCCTCTAACGTTTTCTTCTTTTGCTCGGCTTGCAAGTAGTAATAGTTGCCCAAAAATATATTTGCCTGAAGATTGTCGGCATCCAAAGCCAGCACTTCCTCATAGAGCTTCATCGCGTCTTTCGTTTCACCGCGCATCATCTGCATCTCTGCACAGGCTACAAGTGCGGAAACATCTTCCGGATAATACTGCAGCCACTCCTTATAAAAAAGGTATGCCTTGTCGTAATTCCGTTTGTCTCTGTAGCAAACGGCCAGTTCCTGCGCAAGCCGCGGAGCTGCCGCAGTGGCTTTTCCAACGCTTGTCCAATAGAACATCTCCGTCTGTCCCGCATCCGCATCGGCAGCCTGACGGAACAGACTCACGGCATAATCGTCCTTACCTGCCGACAAGGCATCAGCCACCTTCTGCAACAATACATCTGCCGATTGTGCCAAAAGCGTCATCGGACACAGCAGGAGTCCGAAGAAAAGAAAAGTCAAGGTTTTCATTTTAAAGTGTATATAGTTAAACAGCCTGAAATATCCCAATAGAAATTCATCTACAAATTTACGGATTTCCGCGGCAATCGTCAATAGATGAAAGTAGAAATATAGTTAATCTTTCCCACTGTTTTTTCTTTTTCTGCGTACCTTTGCGTTCTCTTAAATAAAACATTGCTAATGAATCCCATAGACAGACAGATATTACAGATAGCCTTACCCTCCATCGTATCGAACATCACCGTGCCCCTGCTCGGGCTGATTGACGTAGCCATTGTGGGGCACCTGGGTTCTCCTGCCTATATCGGCGCCATTGCAGTAGGCGGCATGCTGTTCAATATCATTTATTGGATATTCGGCTTTCTGCGTATGGGAACCAGCGGCATGACATCACAGGCTTACGGCAAGCGGGACCTGCCGGAAATAGTCCGCCTGCTGATACGTTCGGTGGGGATAGGACTTGCCGTGGCATTATGCCTTATCCTGCTGCAAGTTCCTATCAGGCAAGCGGCTTTCCAGATTATCCGCCCCACGGAAGAAGTCGGAGAAATGGCAACACTCTACTTTCATATCTGCATATGGGGCGCTCCCGCCATGCTGGGGCTATACGGACTCTCCGGGTGGTACATCGGTATGCAGAACTCCCGCATTCCCATGTACATAGCCATTACGCAGAACATTGTCAACATCATGGCAAGCCTCAGCCTTGTCTGTTTCTTCGGGATGAAAGTGGAAGGCGTAGCCTTGGGAACACTGATTGCCCAATATGCGGGTTTTCTTATGGGGCTGGTACTGTGGATGAACCGCTACGGCAAACTGAAGAAGTATATCGTTTGGAAAGGAGTGCTTCAAAAAGAAGCAATGATACGCTTTTTCCAAGTGAACCGCGACATTTTCCTGCGGACATTGTGTCTGGTAGCCGTTACGTTATTCTTTACCTCGGCAGGAGCCTCGCAAGGTGAAATTATCCTGGCGGTAAACACGTTGCTGATGCAACTCTTCACCCTTTTCTCTTACGTGATGGACGGTTTCGCCTATGCGGGAGAAGCCCTGAGCGGACGATACATAGGTGCCCGCAACCGGAAAGCATTTACCGATACCGTCCGGCATCTGTTTATATGGGGCGCCGGGCTGACCGTACTGTTCACACTGGTCTATGCCTCGGGAGGTAATGCTTTTCTGGCACTGCTGACCGATGACCGGAACGTAATAACCGCCGCCGACACTTACTTCTATTGGGCGCTTGCCATACCCGCTGCCGGAATTGCCGCCTTTATCTGGGACGGCATCTTTATCGGCGCAACGGCAACGCGCGGCATGCTTCTCTCCATGGCAGCCTCAGCCGTCAGCTTCTTTGCGGTGTACTACGGATTCCACACGGTTTTAGGCAACCATGCCCTGTGGCTTGCTTTTCTTGTTTACCTGTCCATGCGGGGCGCTATGCAGACATTGCTCAGCCGGAAGGTTATGGAAAAAAGCTTTCACTAAAGGCATTCCACGATGAGGTTGCCATAAACCCCATTAATATTTATTCGCAGACAAATGAAAGCAAAAACAAACCATACCTATTATCTTTGCCCGAAAAAGAACGGAATGCCCGATATTACACCCAATCCCGAAAACACACTGCACATCAAGAACATGGTCTGCAACCGTTGCATCATGGTGGTGAAAAGCCAGCTTGAGCAACTGGGGCTGCACCCGCTTTCGGTAGAATTGGGCATCGCCGTCCTGCCCGACGCAATCAGCGACGAAACGTATCAGCGTGTAAAAGCCTCGCTTGAAACATTCGGATTCGAACTGATTGACGACAAGAAATCACAGACAGTAGAGCTGATAAAGGATGCTATCATCGAATTGGTACATTACGATGACAACGGACTGAAAACCAATCTGTCCGATTACCTGGCATCCAAGCTGCACCGGGACTACAGCGCATTAAGCAAGCTTTTCTCGGAAACAACCAACACCACTATCGAAAAATACCTCATCGCACAGAAGATAGAGCGTGCCAAAGAACTGCTGATGTACGGGGAGCTATCCCTGAACGAAATAGCCGATATGCTGAACTATTCGAGTGTCTCCTACCTCAGCGCCCAATTCAAGCATGTAACCGGAATGACTCCCAGTCACTTCAAGAAAATAAAGGGGAACAAACGCAAGCCGCTTGACGAAATATAAGCAGAATCTTATAAATCATATCCCGAATTTTGCAACTATCGGACAACTTCCTTGCCGTATCTTTGTTTCATAGAAAAGTTTATCCACATTAAACTAAAAGTTTATTCCTATTAAACTTCAAGTTTACTCCTATTGAACTTCAAGTTTATTCCCATTAAACCGGAAGTTTATCCTGGAAGAAATAAATTGTACTACTATTGATATGACAAACAAAAGCATCGTTCAAGAAACCTTTCCCGTAATGGGAATGAGTTGCGCCTCATGCTCCGCAAGAGTGGAAAAGACGCTGAACCGCCAGCCCGGCGTCCGAAAAGCAACCGTAAATTATGCTTCGGCAACGGCAACTGTGGAATATGACTCCCAAAATTGCTCTCCCGAAGCCCTGCAGCAGGCCGTGCAGAATGCCGGATACGACTTGCTGATTAAACAGGATGAGAATACACCGGATAAAGTGGAGCAGGCACACGACAAAAAATATCGCGCGCTGAAATTCCGCGCCACATGGGCCATCGTCTTGTCCGTGCCCGTTATGGTTATCGGCATGTTCTTTATGGATATGCCGTACGCTAATCTTATTATGTGGCTGTTCTCTACTCCCGTCGTATTCTGGTTGGGAAGAAGTTTCTTTACCAGCGCATGGAAACAACTGAAACACGGCACCGCCAATATGGATACGCTGGTAGCCAACAGCACCGGAATCGCCTACCTGTTCAGCTTGTTCAACATGCTGTTCCCTGAGTTTTGGCTGGAAAGGGGCATCCATCCGCACGTCTACTTCGAGGCTGCAAGCGTCATTATCGCCTTTATCCTGTTAGGACGGTTACTGGAGGAAAAGGCTAAGGGAAATACCTCTTCCGCCATCAGGAAGCTCATGGGTCTGCAACCCAAAACGGTAACCGTTATCACCGGTCCCTCATCTGAGAAGGTTGTTCCGATTGAACAGATTCGTCCGGGAGACATTATTTTAGTGAAACCGGGAGAGCGGATTGCCGTGGACGGCATCGTTACGGAAGGCAGTTCGTACGTGGACGAAAGCATGCTGAGCGGTGAACCGGTAGCAGTAGCCAAGCAAAAGAACGCCAAAGTCTTTGCCGGCACTATCAACCAAAAAGGGAGTTTCCGGTTCAGCGCGGAGAAAGTAGGGACGGATACGCTGCTCGCTAAAATCATCCACATGGTGCAGGATGCGCAAGGCAGCAAAGCCCCCGTCCAGCAATTGGCAGACAAGATTGCGGGCATCTTCGTGCCGGTTATTATCGGCATTGCCGTGCTGTCCTTCATCGCATGGATGTTGCTGGATGGGCAGAACGGTTTTACACACGGATTGCTGGCGCTGGTTACGGTACTTATCATCGCCTGCCCGTGTGCCCTGGGGCTTGCCACACCCACCGCCATCATGGTAGGCATCGGCAAAGGTGCGGAACGGGGCATTCTGATAAAAGACGCCGAAAGCCTGGAAACCGCCAAAAAGATTGATACGGTGGTACTGGACAAGACCGGAACCGTGACCGAAGGAAAGCCGGTAGTCGGCGATTTGATTTGGGCAACGCAGACGGCAGCGCATGAAAACATCTTCTACAGTTTGGAAAAGTTATCGGAACATCCGCTTGCCGAAGCAGTAGTCCGCCATTTACAGAATGCCCGGGACGTAAGTATAGACAACTTTGAAAGTATTACCGGCAGAGGTGTGAAAGGCGAGTCGGACGGAAAGACCTATTATGCCGGCAACCGGAAACTGCTGGAAGAAAACCGGATTACCGTCAGCCGGTCGCTAAGCGATGAAGCCGCCCGCCTGGCAGCGGATGCGCAGACCGTCATCTGGTTTGCCGACAGCGAAAACGCACTTGCCATAGCCGGGATTACAGACCAAATAAAACAAAGCTCCATACAAGCCGTCAGCGAATTGCAAGCCGCCGGCATCGAAGTCTATATGCTGACGGGCGACAACGAAGCCACTGCCCGGGAGATTGCACGCAAAGCCGGCATCCTCCATTATCGGGCGGGGGTGCTGCCGCAGGATAAGGCCGCCTTTATCGGCAGCCTGCAGAAAAACGGCAGGAAAGTGGCAATGGCAGGCGACGGCATCAACGACAGTGCAGCCCTGGCGCAAGCCGATTTAAGCATTGCCATGGGCGGCGGCAGCGACATCGCCATGGATGTGGCCAAGATGACCATCATCTCTTCCGACCTTACAAAGATACCGGAAGCGTTGAAACTCTCCCGACTGACTGTGCGCACCATCCGTCAGAATCTGTTTTGGGCGTTCATTTACAACATAATAGGTGTACCCGTTGCAGCCGGCGTACTCTACCCCGTCAACGGCTTCCTGCTGAATCCAATGATAGCCGGTGCAGCCATGGCATTCAGCAGTGTCAGCGTAGTAACCAACAGTCTGCGGCTGAAAAGGAAAAAGATAGAGACTGCGGAAAGCCCTGCCTCCACCCCGGCAGGACAACCGGAAAATAAAGTAGAACCATCAACTGAAAACGTCATGAAAAAAGAATTTAAAGTGGAAGGCATGATGTGCAACCATTGCCGCATGCATGTGGAAAAAGCATTGAACAGTATGGAAGGCGTACATGCCACCGTAACCCTCAACCCGCCGGTAGCGGTCGTGGAGTTTTCGGAAGGCGAAAAGACACTCGACGAGTTACAGGCAGTGGTCACCGCCCAAGCCGGCGACTACACGTTGAAAGAATAACCGGAATTTGTTTATACCGATTGGCATTATTTTTCTATCTTTGCCGCTAAGCGAAATAAATTAATAAACTATGGCAACATACAAAAGAATCTTACTGAAACTCAGCGGCGAGAGCCTGATGGGAGAAAAGCAATACGGCATCGACGAGAAACGCCTTGCCGAATATGTGGCACAAATTAAGGAAATACACGAGATGGGCATACAAATCGGCATCGTTATCGGCGGCGGCAACATCTTCCGCGGACTGAGCGGCGCCAACAAAGGTTTCGACCGCGTCAAAGGCGACCAGATGGGTATGCTGGCAACCGTTATCAACAGCCTTGCACTGAGCTCGGCACTGGTAGCGGCAGGCGTAAAGGCACGTGTACTGACCGCCGTCCGCATGGAGCCTATCGGCGAATTCTACAATAAATGGAAAGCCATCGAGTGTATGGAAGCAGGTGAAGTGGTAATCATGTCTGCCGGAACGGGCAACCCGTTCTTCACGACCGATACCGGCTCCAGCCTCCGCGGCATCGAAATAGAAGCGGACGTCATGCTGAAAGGCACACGCGTTGACGGCATCTACACCGCCGACCCGGAGAAAGACCCTACGGCAACGAAATTCCACGACATCACTTACGACGAAGTGCTGAAACGCGGCCTGAAAGTCATGGACCTGACGGCTACCTGCATGTGCAAGGAAAACAACCTGCCCATCATCGTCTTCGACATGGATACCGTAGGCAACCTGAAGAAAGTAATGCAAGGCGAAGAAATAGGGACGCTGGTACATAACTGACATTCCTCGGCGTACATCCGCCGGTTTACATTAATGGATACGGATTTAGATTTACACAGATTATCGGATAAAATAATCTGTGTAAATCTGTGTAATCTGTCGTGAAACAATTATATTTGCAAAGTTTCAAACTAAAAGCTACTTCAAACAATAGAAATATGAAAGACGTAAAAGACATCTTAGACGAAGCACAAGAGAAAATGGATATGGCCGTAATGTATCTGGAAGAATCATTGGCCCACATCCGTGCCGGAAAAGCCGATGTTCGTTTGCTGGACGGAATCCGTGTCGATTCTTACGGAAGCATGGTTCCCATCAACAACGTAGCAGCCGTAACCACTCCGGATGCCCGCAGTATCGCCATCAAGCCGTGGGACAAGAGCATGTTCCGCATCATTGAAAAGGCAATCATCGACTCCGACCTCGGCATCATGCCCGAAAACAACGGCGAAATTATCCGCATCGGTATTCCCCCGTTGACGGAAGAGCGCCGTAAACAACTTGCCAAACAGTGTAAGAACGAAAGCGAAACCGCCAAAGTGAGTGTACGTAACGCACGCCGCGATGCCATCGACGCCTTTAAGAAATCAGTGAAAGAAGGATTGGCGGAAGACGCCCAAAAAGGCGGTGAAGAGAAGCTGCAAAAGATTCACGACAAGTATATCAAGCAGATTGACGATATGCTGGCAGCAAAGGATAAAGAGATTATGACAGTATAAATATAGTTGAGAGTTGAAAATTGAAAGCCGAGAGTTACCGTACGGCACCGACCGTTCTCCAACAACTCCTTACTTTCAACTTTCAACTCCCAACTCTCAACTTTCAACTATTTTGAGGGGACTGGTAATTAAAAATACAGGAAGTTGGTATCTGGTAAAGACCGACGAGGGGACATACGTTGAATGCAAAATTAAAGGCAACTTCCGCCTGAAAGGTATCCGTAGCACCAATCCGGTGGCAGTAGGCGACCATGTGCAAATCATATTGAATCAGGAAGGAACAGCGTTCATCAACGAAATTGAAGACCGGAAGAACTATATTATCCGGCGTTCGTCCAACCTGTCCAAACAGTCTCACATCCTTGCCGCCAACCTCGACCAGTGTATGCTGGTGGTAACGGTGAATTATCCGGAAACCTCCACTACATTCATCGACCGTTTTCTGGCATCGGCCGAGGCATACCGCGTACCCGTCAATATCATCTTCAATAAAGCAGACGCTTACAACGAAGACGAGCTTCGCTACCTGAACGGACTTATCAATCTTTATACTACCATCGGTTACCCTTGTTTCAAGATATCCGCCAAAACCGGTGAGGGAGTCGACACTATAAAAGAAAAACTCAAAGGGAAAATAACGCTCTTCTCCGGACATTCCGGAGTAGGTAAATCCACCCTTATCAATGCCATCCTTCCGGAACTGGATATCAAAACCGGCGCAATCTCCGCCTATCACAACAAAGGCATGCACACCACTACTTTTTCCGAGATGTTTCCCGTGCCGGGTGACGGCTACATTATCGACACACCGGGCATCAAAGGCTTTGGAACATTCGACATGGAGGAAGAAGAAATAGGGCATTACTTTCCGGAAATATTCAAGGCTTCCGCCGACTGCCGCTATAACAACTGTACCCACCGCCACGAACCGGGCTGCGCCGTGCGCGAAGCGGTAGAGCAACATTACATCAGCGAATCCCGCTACGCCTCTTACCTGAACATGCTTGAAGATAAGGAAGAGGGCAAATACAGGGCAGCATACTAAGAGAATAATAAAGTGGCAGGTTTGCCTTACCGTTCTATTACCCTATCACTTTTATTAACTTTTCCCGTTTTAAACCTTCGGGTATATTTTCCGTCAAAATCTATGGCTAAATATACTACTAATACTACAACATGAATAAAAAAGTGAAATGGGGCATCATCATATTCATTGGTGCCGGACTGATAGGCGGAGGCATTTATTCCCAGCTTCCCAAGACAAACGAAGAATTGGCAGCTGCCGACAAGGTAATGACCGGTAAACGTGGCGGCAAAAAGGTGCTGAACGTAAATGCCAGAATAATCAAACCGCAACTGCTGAAAGACGAAATACAAATCAGCGGCAGCCTGCTGCCTGATGAGGAAGTAGACCTTTCATTCGAGACATCCGGCAAGATTATCGAAATAAACTTTGAAGAAGGCAGCTTCGTGAAGAAAGGGCAATTGCTCGCCAAAGTAAACGACCGCCCTCTTCAGGCACAATTACAAAGACTGGTATCACAGTTGAAACTGGCGGAAGACCGCGTGTTCCGTCAAAATGCGTTGCTGGAAAGAGATGCCGTCAGTAAGGAAGCATACGAACAGGTAAAAACCGAACTGGCAACCCTGAATGCCGACATCGACCTGATAGAGTCCAACATTGCACAAACCGAACTTCGCGCTCCCTTTGACGGAGTGATTGGTCTGCGGCAGGTCAGTGTCGGGACATACGCGTCTCCCTCCACCATTGTAGCCAAGCTCACCAAACTTTCTCCGCTGAAAGTAGAGTTTGCAGTACCCGAACGCTATGCCAATGACGTAAAGACAGGTGCAGGACTGGACTTCACGCTCGAAGGCAAACTAAACACTTTCCATGCCACCGTCTATGCACGCGAATCAAAGATAGACCCCACGACCCATACACTGACTATCCGTGCGCTCTATCCCAATGCCAACAGCGCCGTATTGCCGGGCCGTTATGCCAGTATCAAGCTGAATAAGGACGAAATACAGAACGCACTTGCCGTACCCTCCGAGGCCATCGTTCCGGAAATGGGTAAGGATAAGATTTTCCTTTATAAATCAGGAAAAGCACAACCGGTAGAGATTACTACCGGCATTCGGACGGAAGCCGAAGTGCAAGTATTGCAAGGCCTGAACATAGGCGATACAATCATTACTTCGGGAACCTTGCAGCTCCGCACAGGACTGCCCGTGACATTGGACAACATTAACTGAGTACGAAATTTTATAAAGTATAAGGTATAAAGTATGAGCTATGGCAAGTCTATGCCGGCATATATAACTCATAATCCGTACATTATACTTTATATTCCAGACTTTGCACTTTATACCTTAATACTTCATACTTTACGCTTCATATCATGAATATATCCGAATTAAGCATACGGCGACCGGTACTCTCTACGGTATTGACACTGATTATCTTACTCTTCGGTTTCATCGGGTACAACTACCTCGGTGTCCGCGAGTATCCGTCGGTGGACAATCCCATCATTTCCGTATCCTGCTCCTACCCCGGAGCAAACGCCGACGTTATTGAAAACCAGATTACAGAACCGCTGGAGCAGAATATCAACGGTATCCCCGGCATTCGTTCACTCTCCAGTGTCAGCCAACAGGGCTCGTCACGTATTACGGTAGAATTCGAACTTTCCGTAGACCTGGAGACAGCCGCCAACGATGTACGTGACAAAGTGTCGCGCGCCCAGCGTTACCTGCCACGCGACTGCGACCCGCCAACCGTATCCAAAGCCGATGCAGACGCCATGCCTATCCTCATGGTTGCTTTGCAAAGCGACAAACGCTCGCTGCTGGAACTCAGCGAAATAGCCGACCTCACCGTAAAAGAGCAACTGCAAACAATCTCCGATGTGAGCAGTGTAAGCATTTGGGGAGAAAAACGTTATTCCATGCGCTTGTGGCTCGACCCTATCAAGATGTCCGGTTACGGCATTACCCCCATCGACGTAAAGAATGCGGTAGACAATGAAAACGTGGAACTCCCCTCGGGCAGCATCGAGGGAAACACCATCGAGCTGACTATCCGCACACTCGGGTTGATGCATACGGCAGAGGAATTCAATAATCTCATCCTAAAAGAGGACGGCAACCGTATTGTCCGGTTCAGCGACATAGGCCGTGCCGAACTCGGTCCGGCGGACATCAAAAGCTATATGAAGATGAACGGCGTGCCTATGGTAGGCGTCGTAGTGATTCCGCAACCGGGTGCCAACCACATCCAGATAGCCGATGCCGTATACGAGCGAATGGAAAATATGAAGAAAGACCTGCCGGAAGACGTACATTACTCCTACGGCTTCGACAACACCAAATTCATCCGTGCCTCCATCGATGAAGTAAAGCAGACCGTATACGAGGCCTTCGTCCTTGTCATCATCATCATCTTCCTGTTCCTTCGCGACTGGCGCGTCACCCTGGTTCCGTGTATCGTAATTCCCGTATCATTAATCGGAGCATTCTTCGTTATGTACCTGGCAGGATTCTCCATCAACGTACTCTCCATGCTTGCCATTGTACTTGCCGTGGGACTTGTGGTTGATGATGCCATTGTAATGACGGAGAACATCTACGTCCGCATCGAAAAAGGAATGCCCCCGAAAGAGGCCGGTATCGAGGGAGCCAAAGAAATCTTCTTTGCCGTAATCTCTACCACCATTACGCTGGTAGCGGTATTCTTTCCCATCGTATTTATGGACGGTATGACGGGGCGTCTGTTCCGTGAGTTCAGTATCGTAGTATCCGGTTCGGTCATCATCTCCTCTTTTGCCGCACTGACCTTTACGCCGATGCTGGCTACCAAGCTGCTGATAAAGAGAGAGAAGCAAAGCTGGTTCTACCGTAAGACCGAACCGTTCTTTGAAGGATTGAATAACCTTTACAGCCGTTCTTTGGCAGCCTTCCTGCGCAAACGCTGGATTGCACTTCCTTTCACTGCGGCAACCATTCTCATTATCGGCTTTCTTTGGAACCATATCCCTGCGGAAATGGCGCCGCTGGAAGACCGTTCGCAAATCAGCATCAACACGCGCGGAGCCGAAGGTGTTACCTACGAATACATCCGCGACTACACGGAAGACATCAACCAGCTTGTCGACTCCATCGTCCCCGATGCCGAAGCGGTAACCGCCCGCGTATCCAGCGGTAGCGGTAACGTACGCATCACCCTGAAAGACATGCAGGACCGTGACTACACGCAAATGGAAGTGGCGGAAAAGCTGTCGAAAGCTGTACAGAAAAAGACCATGGCACGCTCTTTTGTACAACAGTCCTCATCCTTCGGCGGACGGCGCGGCGGTATGCCCGTACAGTATGTGTTGCAAGCCACCAACATTGAGAAATTGCAGGAAGTGCTGCCCAAGTTCATGGCAAAGGTATATGAGAATCCGGTATTCCAGATGGCGGACGTAGACCTGAAGTTCAGCAAGCCGGAAGCCCGCATCAACATCAACCGCGACAAGGCAAGCATCATGGGTGTCAGCACCCGCAACATCGCCCAGACACTGCAATACGGTCTGAGCGGCCAGCGTATGGGCTACTTCTATATGAATGGAAAGCAATACGAGATATTGGGAGAAATCAACCGTCAGCAACGCAACAAGCCTGCCGACCTGAAAGGTATCTACATCCGTAGCGACAAGGGAGACATGGTACAGCTCGACAACCTGATAGAACTGACAAACGGCATTGCCCCGCCCAAGTTGTATCGCTATAACCGTTTCGTGTCCGCTACTATTTCCGCCGGACTTGCCGACGGCAAGACCATCGGGCAAGGTCTGGACGAAATGGACAAGATTGCCAAAGAAACATTGGACGATACTTTCCGCACCGCCCTCACCGGTGACTCAAAAGAGTACCGCGAAAGTTCTTCCAGCCTGATGTTCGCTTTCATCCTGGCCATCCTGCTTATCTACCTGATTCTTGCCGCCCAGTTCGAAAGTTTCAAGGACCCGCTGATTATCATGCTGACCGTGCCCCTTGCCATTGCAGGTGCACTGGTATTCATGTATTTCGGCGGCATCACGATGAATATATTCAGCCAAATCGGTATCATCATGCTGATTGGGCTGGTGGCAAAGAACGGTATCCTGATTGTAGAGTTCGCCAACCAGAAGCAGGAAACCGGCGAGGACAAGATGCAAGCCATCAAGGATGCCGCCCTGCAACGTCTGCGCCCTATCCTGATGACGAGCGCTTCTACCGTACTGGGACTGATACCGCTGGCATTCGCCACGGGCGAAGGGTGTAACCAACGCATCGCCATGGGTACGGCCGTAGTAGGCGGTATGCTTGTGTCTACATTGCTTACGATGTACATCGTCCCCGCTATTTATAGTTATGTATCTACCAACCGAAGTAAACTGAAGAACGAATGAAACGTACGCTTTTATCTTTCCTGATCATTCTGTGCACCGCGCTTGCCGTCCAGGCACAGCCAGCACCTGTCTATACCCTGAAATCCTGTCTGGAACAGGGACTGCTGAACAACTATTCCCTGCGTATCACCCGTAACGAACAGCAAGTAAGCAAGAACAACGCCACCCTTGCCAATGCCGGCTACCTGCCCACGCTCGACTTGTCTGCCGGCTATAAAGGTACTTTGGACAATACCGAAACCAAGCTGCGCACCACCGGTGAAACCACCAAAGAAAACGGCGTGTTCGACCAGACCGTCGATGCCGGCATCAACCTGAGCTGGACAATCTTCGACGGCTTCAACATCACCGCCAACTACCAAAAGCTGAAAGAACTGGAACGCCAGGGCGAAACCAACACCCGTATCGCCATCGAAGACCTCATTGCCAACATCGCCGCCGAGTACTACAACTACGTGCAGCACACCATCCGTCTGAAAAACTTCCGCTACGCCGTATCGCTCTCCAAAGAGCGTCTGCGCATCGTAGAGGAACGGTATCACATCGGTAACTTCTCCCGCCTGGACTACCAGCAGGCCAAAGTAGACTTCAATGCCGACAGTGCGCAATACATGAAACAACAGGAATTGCTGCATACCTCGCGTATCCAACTGAACGAGCTGATGGCAAGTGAAGACGTAGACCGCCCTTTCATCGTTGAAGACAGCCTCATCAACGTCAGCGCCAAACTGAATTTCGATGAGCTCTGGAATGCCACCTTGCAAGCCAACGCCGCCTTACTGAAAGCCGAACAGAACAATACGCTGGCACGGCTGGACTATAAAAAAGCCAGTTCCCGCGATTACCCGTACATAAAGATGAATGGCGGCTACGGCTATACCCTTAACAAATATGATATTTCCGCCAACAGCCGCCGCAGCAACCTCGGGCTGAACTTCGGCGTCACCGTAGGTTTCAATCTCTTTGACGGCAACCGCCGCCGCGAACTCCGCAATGCACGCATTGCCGTACAAAACGCCCGTTTGGAACGCGAGCAACTGGAACAAGCCCTGCGCGCCGACTTGAGCAACCTATGGCAAGCCTACCAGAACAATCTCCAGATGCTGAAGCTGGAACGACAGAACCTCGTTGCAGCCAAAGAGAACCATGAGATTGCCATGGAACGCTATATGCTCGGCAACCTCTCCGGCATCGAGATGCGCGAAGCGCAAAAGAGTCTGCTGGATGCCGAGGAGCGTATCCTATCGGCAGAGTACGACACCAAATTGTGCGAAATATCCCTGCTGCAAATCAGCGGAAGAGTAGAACAGTATTTGGAATAGACATACCGTATAAATCACAATTTTTACTCCCTTAAAAACAAATATTGCCATCTTCTCTTCAAACTTTTCCCTACTTTTGTTCGTAAAGAGAAACCAAAAACAATACCAATATGAAACGAACAATCTTTTTCTGTGCATTGCTTGCCTTGTTTACAGGCGCCAATGCACAGAAAACAACCGACTACAAAGAGAAACATCCTTATAAGGATTGGGTAAAACTGGCCCCTAAATTGGACGATGCCTTCTTCACGACTCCCGAAGCTGTCCGTATTGCCGACAACGTACTGCTCTACCAGCAAACAACCGGCGGCTGGCCCAAAAACATCTATATGCCCGCCGAACTGACAGCCGATGAGTACCAGAAAGCCCTTGCCGACAAAGATAACGTCAACCAAAGCACCATCGACAACAATGCCACAAGCACAGAGATACGCTACCTTTCCCGCATCTACCTTGCCACCGGCATAGAGAAATACAAAGACGCTGCCTTGGAAGGCATACGCTACCTACTGAAAGCGCAATACCCCAACGGCGGCTGGCCTCAGTTTTGGCCGCGCCCCAAAGGTTATTATACCCACATCACCTACAACGACAATGCAATGGTGAACGTCATGAACCTGTTGCGTGATGTGTACAACAAGAAAGCCCCGTACACCTATGTACCGGATACCCTTTGCCAACGCGCCCGTATCGCATTTGACAAAGGTGTGGAGTGCATTCTTAACACTCAGGTAAAACAAAACGGCAAACTGACTGTGTGGTGCGCCCAGCACGATGAACACACCCTTGCCCCTGCCAAGGCACGCGCCTACGAACTTCCCTCGCTCAGCGGCGCCGAATCGGACAATATCGTCCTGCTGCTGATGTCCATCCCCGACCCCTCACCCCGGATTATCTCTTCTGTAGAAGCAGCCGTCAGTTGGTTCAAGGCAAACAAGATTACGGGCATCATGCGTAAGGACTTTACCAACAACGAAGGTAAAAAAGACTACCGGATGGTTCCTTGCCCACAGGATGACTATCCTTGCCCCGTATTTTGGGCACGTTTCTATACCCTTGAAGACAACCGCCCTTTCTTCTGCGACCGCGACGGAGTGAAGAAGTACGATATTTCCGAGATAGGGTATGAGCGCCGCAACGGCTATAGCTGGTATAACAATGCCGGATTGAAAGTGCTGAAAAAGTACGAACAGTGGAAAAAACAGATAAAAGATTAACGGCAACATTAAAAAGGAAATTCCATTACCTGCCTTATATTCCACCGGTCATCATACAAAAAGCCGCTCGAGGAGAGTTTCCTGAGCGGCTTTTATATCATATTCGGGATTGTCCGTTATTTACTGCAATTCCACGGTTTCAACTGTTTGAAGAAGTCATTACCCTTGTCATCCACCAGGATAAATGCCGGGAAATCTTCCACTTCAATCTTCCAGATAGCTTCCATGCCGAGTTCGGGATATTCCACACATTCGATGCTCTTAATATTGTTTTGCGCCAAGATAGCGGCAGGACCGCCGATAGAGCCGAGATAGAAACCGCCATACTTCTTGCAGGCATCCGTAACCTGCTGGCTGCGGTTACCTTTGGCAAGCATAATCATGCTTCCGCCATGACTCTGGAAGAGGTCTACGTACGGGTCCATACGTCCGGCCGTTGTCGGGCCCATCGAACCGCAAGCCATTCCCTGCGGAGTTTTGGCAGGACCGGCATAGTAGATAGGATGGTCTTTGATATACTGCGGCAAATCCTCACCGCGATCCAAACGTTCTTTCAGCTTGGCATGAGCGATGTCACGGCCTACGATGATAGTACCGTTCAGAGACAGGCGGGTGGAAACCGGATACTTAGTCAGCTCTTTCAGAATATTTTCCATCGGTTGGTTCAAATCAATCTTCACCACATCACCCTCACCGGCTTTACGGAGTTCGGCAGGAATCAGTTCACCCGGATTGCTGTCGAGCTTTTCAATCCAGATACCGTCCTTGTTGATTTTACACTTGATGTTACGGTCGGCAGAGCAGGAAACGCCCAAGCCTACCGGACAGGAAGCACCGTGACGCGGCAGACGGATAATACGTATATCATGAGCCAGATACTTACCTCCGAACTGTGCACCAAGACCAATTCTGTGAGCTTCTTTCAGCACTTCTTTCTCCAGTTCTACATCACGGAATGCACGGCCGAATTCGTTACCCGTAGTCGGCAGGTTGTCATAGAAATGAGTGGAAGCCAGTTTTACAGTCAGCAGGTTTTTCTCGGCAGATGTACCGCCGATAACGAATGCGATATGATAAGGTGGACATGCAGCCGTACCCAACGTTTTGATTTTCTCAATAAGGAAAGGCACAAGTGTACCGGGATTCAGAATAGCTTTCGTTTCTTGATAGAGATAAGTCTTGTTGGCAGAACCGCCGCCTTTGGTCACACAAAGGAACTCGTACTCCATGCCCTCGGTAGCCTCGATATCAATCTGTGCCGGAAGGTTACACTTCGTATTTACCTCATCGTACATAGTAAGAGGAGCATTTTGAGAATAGCGCAGGTTCTCTTCGGTATAGGTCTTGTACACACCCAGTGAGAGAGCTTCTTCATCACAATAGCCCGTCCATACCTGCTGTCCTTTTTCACCGTGGATAATGGCAGTACCCGTATCCTGGCAGAAAGGCAGCACGCCTTTCGAGGCAACTTCAGCATTACGCAGGAAAGTCAGTGCCACGTACTTATCATTGTCACTTGCCTCAGGGTCACTCAGAATTTTAGCAACCTGCTCGTTGTGCGAACGACGCAACATGAACGAAACGTCACGGAAAGCGGCATTGGCCATTGCAGTCAAGCCTTCTTTTTCAATCTTCAGGATAGGTTTTCCTTCAAACTCGCTTACAGACACATAGTCTTTGGTAAGCAGATAATACTCAGTCGTATCCTTACCCTTTTCGAACATGGGCTGATACTTGAACGGAGGTGTTGTTGCCATAATTACTTGTTCATTTAGTTTAAAAGTGATTTCGTAACAGCAAAGGTAAGAAGTAATCTTGAAATATTTCTTTAATTAGAAAGAAAAAACGAGATTGAAACCTAATACTTCAACCCCGCTTTCTCTATTTTAATCATATAAAACGAATGGATTTGCCATCCCTCCACCTCATCTTCATTATACCTTTTGCATGCGTCCTATCAGCTCATCGCCCAATGCGGTCTTCACGTCAATGTGTTTGAGAACGGCCGTTACGAACGGATTGTTTTCGAAGTCACCACGTACCTGTTCAAAATCAAGTTCTTTTTCAAGACGTGAACCATCCGCACCAAAACCGGTCATGGAAGCCAGAGAAAATTCCTTTTTGGCATCCTCATAGACCATGCGGTCCAGACCAACAACAGCTTCTTTCCATTTCTCGACAATATGAATTATATCTTCTGCAGTCATATTTTCCGGAGCAATGCCATAGAATTCTTCCAACTTCTCATAAGCCCATGTCCACTCGTAGGTATAATAATTCCGGTGCATCCGTTCAAACTCGGCATTGATATGCTTCAAACGGTTAATCGCACCCGACTCTATGCCGTCTATCAAGGCATCAATCTCACTTTTGGGAGCTATCAGTCCGGAAATATCCACCCATTCGCCGCTACCGATAGGTGTATCGGGCTTCAACCGGGCGCGAATCTCTTCATTGGTATGAAAACCGATACCTTCCAAACGTTTGATAACCGAATTGCCAAGAAACTTGTGAATGGCTATCTCATAAAAGCGGATACCTTTCACCAGAGCCGAGTTGCGTATCTTGGCACTGTGAAAAGAATAGATATCGGAAAGTTCGCCGGAGGCATAACGCAGATTTTTTAAAGTCTCCCGTCCCTTGAACATCTTCTGTACGGTATAGGGACTCAACAGATTGTAGTTAATGAAGTCCAGTTTGTTGGTATCGGTACGCTGGTCGCGCCGGGGCCATTTTTGCGCATCACGGATAGTACCCACACTGCGCAGATTGACGCCGGGCACAAGATATGTCGTATTGTTCTGTTCTATCAGATAAGAGAACGGCAGGTTGGAAGTATCGGAATGGTTGACGTGACGTCCCATAACCAGAGAGAACGCCCCCACCCTTGCGGGCCACAGGATATAGGAATCGGAAGTGGTTTTGGCTCCACGCTCCAACGTACCCTGATGGATAGGACCGAGCTTGTACATGTGATTACTTTGATTGGAACCGGAACCGGCATTCATAAAGGAAAACATACCGGCTATAAGCAAGGTGGATTTGTGATGTGTCACCGTATAAGGTCCGGCAAAAATAGCACACGCTTCACCGTTTTCTCCCTGGCAGTTACTGAAAAACAAAGAGTCTGAGGCAGAGTAGTTATGTCCCAGTTTGCAAGCCTGCCCTACAAAGCAACGGGTAAGCATGGCTCCATCATCCACATGCGAACCGGACGATATGATAAAATTATCGCAAATAACTCCGTGCCCGATATGTACAGGCGCGTTCTCGTTACTGTTGACACTTCCGTTGTACAGACGACACGTACCACAAATGTGACAATAGTCGCCAATGCGGACATTCTTGATAGAGCCGGTATTGAGTATCATTACATGGCTGCCGATAGAACCGGTAGCGGAAGCATGCTTATTGGAATAGAAATCGGTAATTTCCTTCATCCGCGCAATCAGCTCCGGACGGTGACGGTACAGCGCCATGATATAGGCCTGATGAGCAGAAAGTTTGTCACTGATAAGCACTTCGCGCCCGCCGGTCTCGTTCAAGACAGACACTTCCACACTGTTACCGAACCTGGACAATCCGTCTACAAGAATAATGTCTACATTCTCGATAAAAGTATCATGCCCTATTTCATAATTGGCAATGTAGTTTTGGATATTCTCGATGCAGCAATTATCACCCACCGTTACATTGTGAAGCGTTACATGCCGCAAACCGGAATGTTTCTTTATTCCACCCGGCAAAGTAAATTCAGAATGGAATACCCCCAAACGCACCTCACCCGAAAAACGGGTATGATGTACGAATTCCGTTGAAAACTCTTCTGCAACGGTTACTTTCCCCCAATCATCTGCCAGACACGACTGGCTCTTCAACCGAAGAACTTCGTCTTCGGTCAAGTTTCTGTAAGTCATAATATTCAAATTAAAAATGAAGAATCAATTCTTCATTGAATTAAACTTCCTCTTCATCGTAAGTCTGATAAAGAAAGTCGTTATAGGGGTACTTCTGCACATGCAATTCTTTTACACGCCGGTAAACCACACTCTTCAGTTCCTCTACATTGATACGTTCGCGGGCAGAGATGAAAAGGCAATTGTCTTCCAACTTCGCCATCCACGTCTTCATCAGTTCTTCGAGTGTTAAGTTTTCTTTGGTTCTGGGGGTAAGGTCGTCGTCCGCTTTCGCCACATAAGTGTAAGCGTCTATTTTATTGAATACAAGTATCATGGGCTTACCGGATGCACCGATGTCCGCCAATGTCTTGTTCACCACTTCTATCTGCTCTTCAAAATCGGGGTGGGAAATATCTACGATGTGCAACAACAGGTCGGCTTCGCGCACCTCGTCCAACGTAGATTTAAAAGAATCTACCAAATCGGTGGGCAACTTACGGATAAAGCCTACCGTGTCCGACAGCAGAAACGGCAGGTTCTCGATAATAACCTTGCGCACCGTAGTGTCCAACGTGGCAAACAGCTTATTCTCCGCAAACACTTCGCTCTTGGAAAGCAGCGTCATCAGAGTAGATTTACCGACATTGGTATATCCTACCAATGCCACACGAATAAGACGACCGCGATTCTTGCGCTGGGTGGCTTTCTGCTTGTCAATCTCCGCCAGACGCTCTTTCAGCAATGACATACGGTTCAGGATGATACGGCGGTCCATTTCCAACTGCGTCTCACCCGGTCCGCGCAGACCCACGGAACCTTTACCGCCACCGGCTCCCGAACCGCCTCCCTGACGTTCCAAGTGTGTCCATAAACGTTGCAGACGGGGAAGCATGTATTTGTACTGCGCCAATTCAACCTGAGTTTTCGCATTGGCAGTCTGTGCACGCATGGCAAAGATGTCGAGGATGAGTGAGGTACGGTCCAATATCTTTATTTTCAGTTCAGCCTCGATATTGCGTATCTGCTTTGCCGAGAGCTCATCATCGAAAATCACCATACCGATTTCGCGCTCGGCTTCTTCTTCACTGCGGATATATTCTTTTATTTCTTCCAGTTTACCCTTGCCGACGTATGTCACAGAGTTTGCCTGGTCTAACTTCTGAGTAAATCTTTTCACTACTTCCGCCCCGGCTGTCTCAGCCAAGAATGCCAGCTCGTCGAGGTATTCGTTCGTCTTACGCTCATCCTGAGTTTTTGTGATAAGACCTACCAATACTGCGGTTTCGACCTGCGCTTCGGAAATTACAAATTCTTTCATTCTACTTTATACCTTATTATATATATGTATCTTTATTATATGTGCCGGCAAATATAAGAAAAAACAAAACCATTCTCATAGTGTTCATTCCCATTTTTAATAATAAGGATATGGATTCCTGTCGTAAACCACCGAATGCCGCCAGATGCCACAAAACGGAAAGCGGATGTGCCAGCCCATACCTTCCGGTCTTTCGGCCTTGCACACCCGCCTTAATTATTTACGGATTCCGTTTATTTCATTTCGATAGCGCTGTTATAATCGCTTTCACGGTTCGGAAGAATCCATTTCCAGAACTCCGATACATAGTTGCCATCTTTAAATCCGAATGTTCCGCTAATATACGAACTGTAATTACCGCCTTCCTTAAAAGAGTTACGAACCACCGGATCGCCCCAACGTTTGCAGTCATACCAACTGAAACCTTCGCCCCATAACTCCAGACGACGGTATTTCTTAATCTCTTTCAGTAAATCCTCACCGGTAACCGTGCACGTATATTGAGGGTCACGACCGCTATTTTTATTCAATTCAACCAAGCTGTTTTGTGCAGCAGTCGGGTCTGAACTCAGATAGTAATTAGCTTCCGCCTCAATCAACAACATCTCCGAAGCACGGAAAATGGGCTGACAACCTACAGCAGGCTGTGCCGTAGCCTGGAATTTCAGGCTGGCATAAGCATATGCCTGTGACGTAGCAGATGCTACTGTCTCCTTTACATACTTATTGGCTTTCGTAGAAGCGGCCTGACCCTCCGCTGTGTTGTTAAATTTATTGGCATTACGGCTTTCAGTACCTACGACCTCCAAGAATGTTTTACTTCCATCTTCCGGCAAGAATGTAGACTCCGTCAAGAACAATCCTTTACGAATATCGCTGTCGGCAAAAGACTCAACCAAATCACGATTGATACATACATTGATATTTTGCTGCGCATAGTAACCGTTACAAGCCATGAAGAGCTGCCATCCATAATACCAGATAGTTTCGGAAGCATCATTGTACACACCCCAAATCCACTCACTGCTGGGAGTGCAGAAACCGCTATAATATGTATTCGTGTCCATCAAGGGGAAATTGGCACGCGCCAAAGCCGCATGTTCCTTGGCCACGGCATAATCCTGACGTGTTAAAGCAGCACGGGCATAAATGGCATGAGCCACCGGAGCATCCGGGAAACTGATATTAGAGGTAGCATCCCAGTAAATGTCATCGCGGGTAAGTCCGGAAACCTCATATAATCTAAGGGCTTCATCAAGATCATCATAAACCTGCTTATAGGTTTCGGCCAATGTAGACAACTTCAAGTCTGTCTCTTCACCAGCTTCGGCCACTTCCTTAATGCGCAGTACCACACCATCGGTAGCACCATCATTACTACGTGCCCAAGGCTCACAATATAATTCAGCCAAACGGAAGAAAGAATAAGCACGGAATGTAAGCGCCTCGGCTTTCAAGAAGTCTTTCTCCTCTTGCGAACCTTCTGCTTTATCAATACGATTGATTACCGCATTGGCATTTCCGATAATCAGATAATAGTAATACCAGGGGTAAGAATCATAGATAGAACTGCTGCTTTGGGTTATAGTAGACTGGTTGTTCATCAGCGGAGACCATCCCGGTGCCATATAAGGGAAGTTGAAATCCTGACCGGGATATTCGCCATAAAGCAACTTCATAGTACCTTCGCCGTTGAAGTTTTGTCCATAATAGGCATGTTGCTGAACCATTGTCCTGCAAATACCGTTGATAACAAGTTTTGCATTATCCGTTGTAGAGAAAATCACATCTCCCTCCGCAGTCTGCGTGGAGTCTGTATTGAGCCAACTGTCCGAGCAAGAGGTAAATCCCAACAGACAGCCGAGTCCTAATATCATTACGTTCTTGAATGTATATTTCATAATCTGTTTCGTTTTAGAAGTTTAAATTAAGTCCGAGCGTAAACACACGTGCCGCAACGAATGTATTATCTTGAGAACCGGTGAAGCTATATTGAGGATTCATACCCTTACGCGCCGTAAAAGTAGCCGCATTTTCAATGGAGCCGTAAACGCTCAATCCACCCAATCCCCATTTTGTAACGACTTTCTTTGGGAAAGAATAGTTCAGATTGATATTTTTGATGACAAAATAAGAAGCATCCGTCAGCCAGCGTGAACTTGCACCATAAGAAGTAGAAGCCAAGCTTGAAAGGTCGAACTGAGGCGTACCGTTCGGATTCAAACGATTGGGAGAATCTTCGGTCATACCTTCCGGAGCAGCTTGCCAGCCATTCAGCACATCCTTATGCAAGGCTCCCGGACCATTAGTCGTAGTATACATTAATCCTTGATAATTATAATCATATACTTTTCCGCCCAATGAATATGTACAGAGTACGGAAAGTGTCAGGTCTTTCCATGTCAAAGAGGTATTGATACTTCCATATACATCGGGCAGTGCACTGCCTTGCCATTCTTTTTCGGCATATGATGTATTGTACACGTAGTTTTTACCGTTGATAGTAACATACTCATCTTGAGCTTTCAAAGCATTGATTGTACTTTCACCCAGCTGTGAGTTTGCATTATAAAGCGCACGTCCGTTCATTTGGTCTACTCCGGCATAAGTATAAGTATAGAATTCATAGATGCTGTGTCCTTCACTGTAATTCTGTGTTCCATGCAGAATGTCTTTACCGCCGGGCAATTTTGTAATTTCGTTATGGATAGTAGTCAGGTTCAAACCGATATTCCACTTCCAATCTTTAGTCCGGATGGCATCTACATCCATAGCAACTTCAAGACCGGTATTGCGAACACTACCTATGTTAGCAAAATATTGTGACATTCCGGACGGCGTCTCGTCAGAAGTGGCAAACCAGTCGGTTGCACCGGCAGAAAGCGGATTGTAAACCGTGAAAAGCAAATCTTTAGATGTTTTATTGAAGAAATCCAAAGAGAAATTGAAACGGTTGAACAAACGACCTTCCAACGCGATATCCAATGAACCGGAAGTTTCCCATTTCAAGTTCTTATTAGGTATCTGAATTTTATAGAACGCACCGATACCGGCATTGACATCCGAATAGAACAGTTCCTTGTAAGCATAATAATCGGCACCGGCATCATTACCAACTTCACCGTAAGAAACACGGAACTTCAAATTATCAATCCATGTAAGGTCTTTCATGAACTTCTCCTGAGAAATAATCCAGCTTGCACCCAGCGACCAGAAATTACCCCACGGATCGGAGAAACGTGAAGAACCGTCGCGACGGAATGAAGCATCCAGGAAGTATCTTTCCGCAAAATTATAGCGTGCACGGGAAAGATAGCTTTCCGTAGTGTATTCTTGGTTATAACCATCGATACTTGTCATTTTTGCAAAATTGCTCATCTCCGTATTTCCACTGACTTTCATCTGCTCCTTCATCATGAAATCATAATTATAGGAGTGCTTGAAAGATTCGTGAGCCAGCAATACATCGATATGGTGCTTATCAAAATCGTGAGCCCATGTCAGTTCCTGTGTAAAACGGTATTCGCGTGTACGGTCATGTACTTTTGAAAGACGGCCGTTGTTAGCAGCACCGTCACCGCAATAGGGGTTATTGAAGGCTTTTTCCGTGTTATTTACATTATAGAGGTCCCCCCTTACAGTAGCCGCAAAATCCTTCAAGAAAGAAATCGTACCATATATCTGACCTGATACGGCATTACGTTCCTTACGGCTGATATCATTCTGAATCTCATAAATAATATTACGACCACCCAAATAATCATAGTTACTTATATCATAAGAGTTACCGTTGCCATCTGTAGCCACGCTTCCGTCTTCATTATGCATCAAATAAGGATAGACCGGTGCCATCTGACCGGCTGTATAGAACGGATTAGCAAAATATGCATCATGAGCATTAGCCTGATAATTAGAGCCGGACATTGTTCCGCTCAGACTTACACCTGTTTTAAACCAGGAAGTCGGCTGATAGTTAGCCTTCAAACGTGCAGTGAAACGGTCATAATCCGAGCCAATGATATATCCTTTCTCATTCAAATAGCCGAAAGAAGAGAAAATATCATACTTTTCTCCCATAGCATCCGCACTGGCTGTGTATTCCTGACGATAACCTGTGCGCTCCAATGCCTTCAACCAATCCAAATCATTGTAACCGGGTTTTACCTTTGCTACGAACTTTCCATTTTCATCGAACATGGCAGCACCGTTCTTATCAAAGATAGGAGACAAAACAATGTCATCATTGACTGTTTTAGATGCTTCGAATGCTTGTTGCGGAGTAACTCCACCGTCTTTTTCCCAATAGCTTTGCATACCGGAACGCATAGCTTCCATCCATTGGTTTACGCCCAATTTGTCATATTCCGGTATACCACGGGTATACATACCCTGCTTCACACCAATCCGGAAGTTCAACTTATGACTTTTACCTTTTTTAGTGGTAATCATGATAACTCCATTAGCAGCCTTATTACCATAAAGAGCGGCAGATGAAGCATCTTTCAGAACAGAAATAGATTCAATATCCTGCGGATTGATATCATTCAAGCTTCCGCCATAAGGAGAGCCGTCTACGACAATCAGCGGGGCATTAGTTCCGTTTACAGAACCAAATCCGCGAATACGGATTTCGGATTTATCGCTACCCGGCTCGCCATATGAGTTATTCACCTGAATACCGGGAGCAGCACCTTCCAAAGTTCCCGTTACTTCAGTAACAGGGCGCATCTCCAGTTTCTTTGAGTCGATAGAAGCTACAGCACCTGTAATGGACTGGCGGCTAGCAGTACCGTAAGCAACAACGACAACTTCATCAAGTACCTCAGTATCAGGCTTCAATACCACTTTTAAGTTCGGTTTGATAGCCACTTCCTGAGTCTGCATACCGATGTATGAAATCTGCAAAGTTTTCGCAGAACTGCATAAAAAGCAAATATCTGATTATTAATATATTATATCTTTAATAGAACTGATTATAATTAGTATAGTCTTCTTTAAAAGCTAATATAAGAGAGGTACGGGATTTGGAGGTATACCCATTATCTACTTGAAGTTAATATATATCATTGATATTCAGGTGTTTATGATGATAATGCAGTTTTATTATCATATTGAAAATTTACTTTCTGTTTTTTTCTTTATCTTTTTGTTGATATAATTTAATCAATTATATATTGAACTTAAACGAATACATTGTTATGGAATACTATAGTATATCTTGTATTAACTATTGTTCTTTTGTAAATATTTATAAATTCTTTATTCCTAAAGAAAGAACAATGTTTGGAGATGAGTTTTAATACGGAAAAATCCCTCCATTTTAGATTGAATTTGTGAAAACAACCTAAAACAAAGGGATTTATTTACTGGAATTTATTTACCTCCGTTTATCCACGTCTTCTCAGAATAGATATAAGAACCGTCGCCGTAGGCTTCTTTCACATCCGGATTGCCGATGACCGCACTATTGCCATAGGGCAAGCGTTCCGGATAGCGGTTAATACCGCTTTGGGTGTTTCTCGGGTTAGTCAGTATTACATACTCTTCTCCCATTGCTTTCAAGCGACGCAGATCGTTGTAAGTTTCCACTTGCTCGTCCAATGCTTGCGCCACATATTTCTGTTCAAAAAGTTTTTGGAGTGTCGGTGCGCCCAAAGACATGGCATAGTTTTTTGCTATTGTAGCAGCAGTCGGTACAGTGGATTCATCTCCAAACCAAGTCAGAATTTCCGTAACAGAAGCTTCTACTGCTTTTTGATACGCCGAGGTGGCATCAATGTTTGAACGCAGTTGAACTTCTGCCTGAATGAAATAGAGTTCGGCTTTACTCATGATATGAATAGGCTGTGAACCGAACAAATACCATGCCGGCTGATATTTCATTACTCTGGCATCATCTACTGTCTTGGCAATAGTTTCATCTCCCGGAGTATAAGACTTTCCCAAAGCATTCAGATAATAATCCAAGCGAGGATCATCTGTGGCTTCCATCAAGTCCGCTACTGTCTTTGAAGGTGCTGTGTACTGGCGGCTGAAAACATAGGCACTCCATGGATTGTCACATGTAGAACCATTAAATCCTGTCACCGTAAATCCTTCGAATCCGTTGTCTATAGCTTTTTGTACGGCTGTTGCTACTTCTGAAAGTACGTTAGGTTCTACCGCCAGTTTATGCAACAGATAGCGTGCTTTCAGAGCGTGAGCAGCTGCGAGCCATTTAGATGCAACCCCTTTGTAGGCTATGTCCTGATTACCGGCACTTGTCAAACTTTTGCCTTTTTCCAAGTTACCAATAGCCTTGTCGAGTGTAGCCAAAATACCAGTATAAACATCTTTCTGTGCATCTAATTTAGGTTGCAAATTACCTTGCCCTTGCACAGCTTCGCTATAAGGAATATCACCGAACATATCGGTTAGGACACCGAAGTTTACAGCTTCCAATACTTGTGCCATACCCAGTATATCAAACTGTCCGACATTACCCGGTACTTCATTCTCTATTTTACTCTGCATTTGGCGTATATTCTGTAAATTGCCATAGATAGAGTTCCATACATTGTTAAAGGTAGTAGAAGCAGCCCATTCGCTTGAGTTGCGCATTTCGGCAAACATTAATTGGTTGTTACCCATACCTATCTCTTGCTCATTGAGCGAAGAAAGGTAAAAAGCAAAGTCACCCGATACGGTACTGAAGCCTGTGGACATAATGGCATCTGTCAGTTGGAGTGCTGCCGGGACGGCTTCCGGTGAAGGGTGTTCATAGTCCTTGTTGATACGGTCAAATGCATCTTCTGTACATGCTGTCAGTCCGAGAAGAGCCACCGTCAAAGTCATGAATATGTATTTTTTCATAATCGAAATCTTTATGTTGGTATGTTTAGAAATTAATAGTAAGACCACCGCCGAAGCTGGATGTGTTGGGAACTGAGAACCGTTCGAAGTATCCGCTCATATTATTATTGCCTTGTGAAGACTCCGGATCGAAGTTGGGCAAATTAGCCCAAACAAGTACATTACGGGCAAAGCCGTAAATCGAAATGTCGAAGATACCGAGTTTGGGCAATTGATAAGTTAAAGTCAGGTCGCGTAACTTGATAAAGCTCGTGTCATACACGCCGGATTCGGTGATATTGTAATAAGCCTGATAGTAATCGGCTTTATTTACTTCAACTGTATTGGGCTGTCCCGTTGCTTCATCTATGCCTTCAGCAACCATACTTCCTTCGTGATAAGGAAGTGACTCTTTGGTAGCACCAAAATAATTCAGAGTCATGTTTGTTCCGTGATACATCTTTCCACCTTGTTGCCAACTCCATGTGGTAGAGAGTGAAAGACGTTTATAACGACCACCCAGCGTAAAACCAGTAGTGAAGTCCGGAGAGCAGTTGCCCAAGTCTTGGCTATTGCCTGAGGATTGAGGCAGACCGTTCAGTAACAGCAAATTGCCTGCTTCATCGCGTTTGAAGCCCAAACCATATATGTTCGGATAAGTACATCCTGCCTGTGCACGAATTTGTGGTTCTACAAATCCGCCCAGCATAATGGATTCCACACCCGGAGCCAGTTCTATAACCTTGTTGTTTACTTTGGTAAAGTTGATACCCAAATTCAGGTCGAAATCTTTGGCTTGCAGAATAGCAGCATTAATAGAAAGTTCGTGAGCATGCGTGCGCATTTTTCCGGCATTGGTCAACATTTCCTGATAGCCGGTCGCTCCATCTACGGGTACATAAAATATCTGATCTTCTACATTCTGCAAACTGTATGTGTATTCCACTTTCAAACGGCTGCCAAAGAAATGTAAATCGGCACCTACTTCATAATTGGTTGTATTTTGCGGTTTCAATTCTTCATCATACACGCGGTAATAGGGTGTGAAAGTAGATACTCCGCTGGGTAGAGGATAAGTAACCGGATAGTAAGAGTACATACCGCCCCCGTAGGTGGGAGTATAATAATAATTGGCATAATAGTTACCGGCCTGACCTACTTGTGCGAACGAAGCACGGAGTTTACCATAGTTTAATATTTTATTGTTCTGCAAGAAAGGTAATTTGGTGAACTCCCAGCCTAATGATACTGAAGGATAGAAGAAACTGCGACTGCCGCGCGGCATGGTTGATACGTAGTCGTTACGTCCGGTTACGGTCAGATACACCTGATCTTGCCATGACATTGAAAGACTTCCGAAAAAGCCTACTGTACGTTCTTGTCGCTTATACTCACTAGATGTTAGTGAAGTAGCATTTCCAATGTTGGTAAAACCAGGAAAGTTGAAGTTGCTGCCGTAATAATCCCAGTTACGGATACTCTCATGATTGAACTCGTTTCCTAATATTACGTTCAGCCTCCATTCGTCGCTTTTTCCGAATTTACCGTCAAAATTAACGGTGAACAGATTATTGAATACATTATGCTGAGAACCGTAATTCTCTATGTCTCCACCTTTCAGCGATGACGTACTGCCCATTTCCCGTACAGTGGCATAGTCAGAAGTCCAAATGTCAAGACCAGCCTGTTCCCTAATCTTGAGTGAGAAGTTCTCTCCCAAGCCCAAATCCGGTTGGTACTCCAAATAGGTATTGCCAAAAGCACGGTTGGTATGCTGGAGATATTCATTATGTTCCGCCCACCAATAAGGGTTGGTAAATGAGGTGGAACGGAACAATATCTGGTTTGTCGGATTGCCCGGTTCATGATTGGGAATACCCTTCAAATCATATTCGGCCGGAGCAGAGTAAACCACATTCATGATACCATCGTTGGCTCCCGGTGCAGATGTAATTTTAGTAGATGAATAGTTCATGGAGAATCCTGTGTTCCACTGTGGATTGATTTTCCAATCTACCAATCCGCGCGCTCCCCAACGGTCCATGCCTGTTGAAGGAATGATGCCATTCTGGTGCGAATTGTTCACGCCGAACGAATAGTTTATTCCGTTGATGCTTTGTGATAGATTCACGTTTGTGTTTTCAGTGAATCCTGTGCCTAAAAAATCGCCCACATTATCATAAATCTGTGGCGTAGTCCAACCGTCCAAACCGGCTTGTGCGCGTTTGGGATTGTAATATTGCCCTTCGCGCATACCATCTGCCGCAGTGTATTGATTATTCATGTTTCCACCATATTTGGGGTCGTTTGCCAATTCGCTGATTTTTGGTCCCCAAGTCATGGAAGAAGACGGATCATATCCTGCTGCAATGCTGTTGCCCTGCGAATATATATTTTGACGTTCGAATTTGCGTGAAACCCGTTGTGCACTCAGGTTCGTTGAAATCGTTACGCTTGGTTTGTTCATATTGTTTTTGGAACCGCGTTTGGTCGTAATGACAATCACACCGTTGGATGCACGGATACCATACAATGCGGATGCTGCCTGACCTTTCAGTATATTCACAGACTCTATATCTTCAGGATTAATGTCTATGCTACGATCAGCGTAGTTAGCACCCGTTACAGATTTACCGGTATCAAAATCCGCAGTTGTATTCACAGGCATACCATCAATTACATATAACGGCTGGTTGTTACCATCAAACGAACGAGCACCACGAATTACAATCTGAGAAGAAGCACCCGGTGCACCCGATGACTGACGAATATCTACACCCGTCAGCTTACCTTGTATAGCGCTGGCAAGCGAGGTTGTTCCTGCTTTATTCAGTTGTTCTGAATTCAAATCCTGTGCCGCATAGCCTAATGCTTTGCGATCACGTTTGATACCCATGGCAGTTACTACTACTTCATCCAATTGTTCGGCATCTGATTTGAGTATCACTCTTACATTTGGTCTGATAGCCACATCCTGCGTTTGCATGCCAACGAATGAAATTCGCAAAGTTTTCGCAGAACTATACAATATGTAAACTTCTGTAAATAAGCATTTTATAAATAGATATAAAGTCATTATATTTAACCAAAAACCTCAATAGAATATGCTCTACCATGTATTTACAAAACTATCAAGTTACTCATATGTTACCATATTTTACAATAGAACTTTGATTATCAATGATATATACATATTAGTATAATCCATATTGTAACTATCGAAATATACTTTAGTTTTTTATTGAACTATTTTTGTAAAATAAAAAGTAATGCAAGCGGTCGCTGTCAACCAAAAAGAAACACACTATGAAGAAAGTCGTAAACAGAAATTTATGTCAAAATAAAACATAAACCTATTACAAAAAACATCATAAACAAGCTATTATAATAATCTTTGTATAAGGCTCTCACTATAACTCTTGATGAAATATTCCGTTATTTGGAAGAAGCGGACAAGTTTTATCCAGTTTCCATTGATGAGTTTCAAGCCATCGCCAAATATCTGGAGGGGGGCCATATTATGGACACATGATAAAGTGAATTTTGCCATTGAAAATATCTTATCATAACTGAACTTTACCTATTCTTAGCTTCTGTTTCAATTCCTACCTAAGCAAAAAGAAGCTCTCATCACTATCTGTAAGGAAAGGCTCAAGAAATCATTTCCTCTAAGTATTTAAAAGTTATAAGCTAACATCCAGCTCTGTGCAAGGAACTATAAAAGGACTTTTGGATAAAGATTTTGTAACTAATGAATTGGAGATATATAGCGTGCCAGATCTTTGATATCTGCTTAAGGAAGAAAACAAGCTAAAAAAGGAAGACTACCGTGGGTATATATTTGATAATCCGGATTCTGATTTACTTTCAAAGTTGTACTTGCATTGTTTTCACTTATAGGAATAGATAATGATGCTTTTTCGTATACATGCGGCTCTAAAAAGTATGTCTTTCGCCAATCAATTCTTTGGTCAGAAATTACACGAAAGATTACGAATAGATTTAAGCAAATCGTGAAAATCCGTGTAATTTCTGTCCTTAAAAAGAAATAAATAGTGGGTACATATTCATGTTGTAACCCATCGTTGTAATGATGCTATTTCGTTGGAAGTTCAAGTATTTCTTGCTTCTCACCAAAACTACCAGCAGAACAAGTAAAGGTTAGTGTCATGTTGATGTTGTTATCAGTTAATACTCCTTTTCCTTCTGCGTAAACAGCTCCATACTCAGAATCTGTAAATACATATTGTTGTTCTATAGCAACGTTTGTACCGTTCATTTTGATGACAAGATCCTTTCCTTCCTCAAAAGGCTCAATCAATTTATACCATTCAGCATGGGCAGCCTTTCTAACTTCTACTGCAAAAGTTGCATTAAACATACTAGAGTGGTACGTACCTTCTCCAAAGACATCCCACTGAATACCATAAAAAGAACTTTCAAACGCTGTTTTGGTATTACCTTTTACTGCCACTGCCGTAATGGTATAATCACCTATCAGTCCGGTGACAACTACATCTTGATTGGATGTGCCTGAAATTTCCTCGAGTTTGATGCCTTTTTCTATTACCTGGTCCATATAGGCTGCTTCACCATTGATTTCAATGAAGTCTGCTTTTTCCGAAGTAAGTTCACATAAGTAGTAAGCTTCTTGTGTCTGGCTATTGGCAGAAATTCTTAACTTAATATCGTTATCTGCATTATAGCCTTCACCTGGAGCATATTGGTAGATAATGACAGCGGGTCGGGAATCTTCTCCGGGATTGGTGCCTTGCTCCTCGGAACAAGAGGTTATGGAAGCTGCAATGAGCAGCCCCATAAAAAGTGTATTAATATATTTTCTCATCACTTAAATCTTTGTAGGTTATTATTACCATTGATATTCACTTGAATCAGAAGTAGGGGCTATCGGAGTAGGGTTATTGGTACAAGCTAGATTGTAGTTTGTCTCCGTTTCCACAATACATAGATTCATCCAATCTGGGGGTGTCTGTACATTCCACCGGAAAGTTTCTATGTGATTTGTATTAGCATAGCTTCGGATAATACCCTTGTTCAGCCTCTTGATGTCGAATGTAGCGAAACCTTCGCCCCATAATTCTACACGTCTCTGCCACCATACTTCATTTTGGAAAGCAGATGTCTCATAATTATAGTAAGAATCATTGTGCTTGCCATATACATACTCTGCATCACGAGTCTTTGCGAAGTCTGTTAACAATTGTATTCCTCTGCTCTCATTTTGCATGCCAGCTGCCTCTATTTCTATAAGCTTCATTTCTTCTATACGCATTAAAGGTACTGCGCCCAAGAAACCAATATATTGATCACTATGTCCTTCAGGGCCACCTGCAGCACGGAATTTCAAGGAGAAACCACCCACAGTTTTAGGTCCTACACCGTCATAACCGGATGAGTATACATCTTCTGGATAATCAGAGTATTCTTTTAGTGCTTCTATAATTTCATTAGATGATTCCAAATTATCCAGTTTGAAATCAATAAAACACTTCTTACGGAAATCCGTTGCCGGAATCGTTTCATACAGATGGCGATCTATACTGAATTGGTAGCCATAACTGGAAGCATATCCGCATTTTGAGCCGTTGACCTCAAGGTACATGAATGATCCCCACGAACCATCCGCATCGTTATTAGTAATGACAGGGTCTGTACTCTTGAATTGCAAACCAAACATCCACGAGCTGTTAGGCGTGTTGAAGCCGGTTTCACGGCTCAGATACTCTTCCCGACTCATCATGCTATAGCCTTCCTGCGCTAATTTCGCATATCTCTCGGCATTAACCCAATCTTCCATGACCTGATAAGCACGGGCTTTCAGTCCATATACAACAGATTTATCCGGTGTAGTGATATCTGTACGTGTATATCCATCCAGATATTCTTCTGCTTTATCGAGGTCGGAAATGATAAAGTTCCACATTTTCTCGTTTGTGGCACGTGGATTATTGGTCAAGTCTGCAAGAGCAGTCTGTTCCGTTATGATAGGTACGGTTTCTGCATTCTTGTCCAATCCATAGGTTTTGTTAGCAAACATACGAGCCATATCCATATAGTACATGGCACGCATGGCAAGTGCAATGCCGGCACCAATTTTATGTTCTTCCGAAGGATTTTCTCCGGCTAAAGAAAGAACTGTGTTGCAATTCTTTATCCATCCGTAATAGATGGTCCATGGGAACTGTGCAACGGCATAACGCGGTCCCAGGGATGTAGAACATGTATACCAAGCCTGATACCAATGTCCGGCATCATCTATAACTACATCTTGTCCCATAACATCACGTATCTGGAAGAATGTAGGATAACCGAAGTCATACGGATAGTTGGCATTATACAACACCTGACCTATCATTGATGAAGTAATGCCGTCCACAAAATTCTGATAAGCATTAGGAGCATCGGCTGTCTGATCTTTGGAGGCATAATCCGTTTGAGGGTTAATCTCCTCTATGCAACTGGTTGCAGTAAACAATCCTGATACAACAATAGCAAAGTTTAATATTATTTTTTTCATATTATTTTCTTGGTTTATGTTTAGAATGTCAGTTGAATGCCACCCGAAATATTTCTTGCAGGAGAATACGTGGAAATAGAAGTGTTTCCGTCATAAGAATAACGTGGATCGAATCCTTTGCGGGCAGACCAGAAGCAAAGATTCTCACCAGCTGCATAGACGCGAAGTTTGGAAACAAATTTAGTCCACTTTTTCGGGAAAGTATATCCTACTGTGAAAGACTGGAAGTTTAGGTAGCTGGCATTGGTCAAGAAGCGACTAGAACTACTGAATACAGTATATTTGTCACCAAACTGCCAACGTGGAATATTGCTTTCCGTATTGTTAGGACTCCAAGACTTAGCATAATCCTTGTGAATAGCAGAGCCTGCACCATTTGAGGTCTCATTGGGTGACATTAATGAAGCATAGCGGAAGTCTTGAACCTTGCCACCTATTTGATAATCAAAAGAAACAGAGGCATCGAAACCATGTATACGTAATGTCGTATTGAAGCCACCGAATACTTTTGGAAGAATAGAACCTTGCTTGTAATAAGTAGCCTCATTAGGGTTGGTGGTTGTAAATGAATGGTTTTTACCTGGAGCACCAGCTTGTTTCAATTCAGAATCTACCCAATAAAGTGCTTCACCCTTTTCATTGACACCGGCATATTCAATGCAATATGCGTTATAAAGCGGGCCACCTACTTCATACCAATTGCCACCCATTCCTGTGCTGTTGGTTTCGTTGAAACCGCCCATTCCACTGGTCTTGGATTCCGGCAGACTCAATATTTTGGTCTTGTTATGTGACAAATTGGCCGAAACCGTCCAATCTATATTATTCGTACGGATGATTGCACCTGTCAAAACAGCTTCAATACCCATATTGCGTATGTCACCTACGTTGCCGTAGTAACCACGTGTACCGGAAGACTCCGGGATAGACAGCCAAAACAGCAAATCTGAAGTCTTTTTTACATAATAGTCTACATTACCGCTTAAGCGACCTTCCCATAAACTGAACTCAACACCCAGATTATAATTGGTTGTTGTTTCCCATGTGATGTCCGGATTACCCATACGTTTGAAAGTTGCTCCCATGGATGTACTTCCAGTAGGTACAAGGTCGTAAAGATCCGTGTAGGCATAAGCACCAATATTGTCATTACCTTGTTGTCCTACAGAGAATTTTAATTTCAGCATATTGAGCCATGATGCACTACTTTGCATAAAATTTTCTTTACTGATTAACCAGGCACCACCTACAGACCAGAAATTACCCCAACGATTTTCTTTGGCAAAATAAGAAGATGCATCACGGCGGAAAGAAGCAGATGCAAAGTACTTTTGGTCATAGTTGTATTGCGCACTACCAAAATATCCCTCTACATTATATCCGCTTTTATAAGAAGATGCATCTGAAATCTTAGCAAAAGCATCTATTTCTGGAATGGAGGGCGAAAAACCACCTTGAGCTATAGCCCCTAGGAATTTAGTGGTTGTCTTGTAATATTCGTGTCCTACCATTACATTCACACTATGCCGGTCAAAATCTTGGAAGTAAGTCAACGTCTGTACATTATTGGTACGTAAGGCAGAAGTAGACTGCTTATTGATTTCACCATTTACGCCAACTTTAGAACCATAGAATGGATTAGAGTAATTAGAGTAATTGGTCTGTCCCCAATTCACAGTACTGGTTACATTGGCTTTCAGAAAGCTGGTTATATTTACGTCTGCTGTAAATGTAGCGTTCAATTGGTCGCCACCGTTTTCAAGTACGTCATACTGATTGGCTGCTAACGGATTTGCAGTCGACATAAACGGACGATTCAAGCCATAATCATTTGAAGGAATACCGAAATCATATGCGTTATGTCCACGGTCATCTTGTTTGATAACCACATTTCCATTAGCATCAACAACTCGTACATAGGCTGGATAGATGGGAGCGATAGAACTTGTAAAATACATCAGGTTTGCACTGTTAGCAGCAGTACTTTGATTCGGAACAGAATGTTGTACAGAATGAATATAACCTACATTGGCTCCTAACTTTAGCCACTTTTTTGCTTGATAGTCTGCACGGATACGTCCACTGATACGTTCATAATCCGAGTTGACTATAATACCTTCATCGTTCAGGTAGCCTAAACTTGCATAAAAGGAAGAACGTTCATTGCCACCGTTCACACTTATATTATATTCTTGACGCAAAGAGTTACGATAAGCCAAATCCTGCCAATCATCTGGCTGTAAATAATATTCTACTCCATCACGCGTATATTTGCGTCCCAAAGTAGCATTCGGATTCAAGCGACCATTCATGCCAATAAGCATTTCACCTTCCGGAACGTTATATACATTATATCCCAAATGGTCAATCATTGTTTTGTTAGCCCATGCATTCGCAGTAGCTGCAGAATTTCCTTGTCCAAAGAACGAATAGTTGTAAAGTTGTGAATAATAAGCCTCATAATATTGCCCCGGATCAGTAATGACATCATAGTCTTGTACTGCACGTGAGTTTACGCCCCATCTCATATCAACATTGACCTCGGCATCCTTGGTTTGTCCTCTTTTAGTGGTAACAATGATTACACCAGCTGCACCACGTGCACCATAAAGTGAGGCAGAAGCCGCGTCTTTCAAAACAGAAATCGATTCAATGTCGTTTTGAGGTATATTGGAAAGGCTAGCTGTATAAGGAGCCCCATCTACAATAATCAAAGGATCTGTACTGGCATACATGGAGGCAATACCGCGTATGTTGATTTTATTATCGTTGGAGCCTGGTGCACCAGAGCTTCCACGAATCTGCAGACCGGCTACTGAACCCACCAAAGCATCAGATACATTAGTTGTTATACGCTTAGACAATTCTTCCGTATTTACCACTGCAGCAGAACCGGTAAATGCCGACTTTTTTGCAGTACCGAAAGCTACTACCATTACCTCGTCAAGCATCTCTGTATCAGATTTCATGATTACTTTTACACTAGGCTTGATAGCCACCTCCTGAGTCTGCATACCGATGTATGAAATCTGCAAAGTTTTCGCAGAACTTGGTACATTCAGTAATGTAAAATCACCATCTACATTGGTAATAGCACCGATTTGCGTACCTTTTACCAATACAGAAGCTCCAATAACTGGCTGCCCATCTTCTTCAGAAATCACAACACCTGTGACTTTCTGTGTTTGGGCAGTTACCAGACCTATACCCACAAAAAGGCAGGCCAATAACAGCATTAATTTTCTTTTCATAAATTCTCTCTTAAAGTTTAACTTTACATTAATTGTTTCTTTACTCTAACAAAATGCAAATATATTAATAAATATGAAACACACAACTATTTTATTGAAAAAACCTTGTAAATCTATCAATCTGTTAAGAATTTCGATTATTTTATGCTGAATAGCATGTTTTATGCAATTATAGAACCTTAAAATGGTAATGTTTACTACCACTATGTTTTAATCATTTTGTTCTATTATTAATCCGAATATATATATTTTAAAATAAAATAGTTAAAAACGCTCTCATATTTACGCTAGTTCATCCGATAAAGCAAGATATCTTGAATCTTTTGAGTGACTTCAAAGAACAGACCGTCAAAGAAAGAGTCTTTTTTTGCAGATATTAATTCTTATTCAAACCCTGTTTTGCACAGAATATCATCTTATTTGTTTATAGTATTAATCAAAATAACTTGAGATGAATAAAATTATTTACAGTCTTGTGTACAACAGAAAGAAATGTCTGAACAAAAGAGGAATGGCACTGGTACAAGTAGAAGCTTATTTGGACAGAAAGAAGAAATACTTTTCAACCAAAGTCTATCTGAAACCGGAACAATGGGATGCAAAAAAACTAGTTGTAAAAAACCACCCTAATGCAGATGCTCTCAACCGCCTGATTTACGAATTTGTCGCAGCAATAGAGAAAAAAGAATTGGAATTATGGCAGCAGGGCAAACGTATATCATTGGAATTATTAAAGGATGCTTTAGCTACCAGAGAGAACAATTCTTCATTTATATCTTTCTTTAAGCAAGAGGTTTCGAATTCGTCTTTAAAGGACAGCACCAAACGCAATCATCTTTCTACTCTTCTATTGCTGCAAGAATTCAAAAGGGATATAGTATTTTCCGATTTGACATTCGAGTTTGTTTCATCTTTTGAGTACTTCCTGCAACAGAAAGGATATCATACCAATACCATTGCGAAACATATGAAACATTTAAAACGCCACATAAATATTGCTATTAATAAAGAATATATTGAAATTCAAAAATATGCTTTCAGGAAGTATAAAATAAAAACCGTGGAAAACAAACACACCCATTTAGTACCAGAAGAACTGGAACAATTGGAACGTTTGAGCCTGACGGACAAGCATATGAAACTGCAAAAGTCCTTGGATGCTTTTCTGTTCTGCTGTTATGCAGGAATGCGATACTCTGATTTTACAAATTTATCCAAGAAAAACATTGTAGATATAAATCAGGAAACGTGGCTTATATATAAATCTGTAAAGACCGGAACAGAAGTGCGGTTACCCCTTTATCTCCTTTTTGCAGGCAAAGGAATTGTAATCCTTAATAAATACCGCAATAATCTGGAGGATTTTTTCCGCTTAAGAGATAATTCAAATATTAATAAAGACTTGATAATCATTGCAAAATTGGCAGGGTTATCAAAAAAGATTTCATTTCACACAGCCCGTCACACCAATGCAACTTTACTTATATATAATGGTGTAAATATCACTACTGTACAAAAGCTGCTTGGTCATAAAAGCGTAAAAACGACACAAGTGTATACCAATATTATGGATATGACGATTGTCCATGACTTGGAAAAAATAAAGCAAGCAGCACTTGGTATCAAAAAAAAGACAGATAACAGCTTTAATAAGTAGTAAGTAAGTTGTTTTGTAATGCTGGAACTTTTAGTTTTCTCCTATAAAACTAAAAGTTTTACACCGATAACCAATAAATTATTCCGTGCAATCAGGTGTAAATACACATAGGGGTTAGCCCATTTTTAAGGCGATGTGTGGCGTGATAGATAGTTGTAAATAATTTTATCTATCACGCCTGTTTTACACGGATTATTGAAATCAGAAGTATATCCCCTATAGTATGATAGCATAACAGATGATTTTCATTTTAAACTTAATAGAGAGACCGAGTTCAAGTTATAAACGGAAGACTTAAGTTACCAATACTTTTTTGCTTACAAAATGTTATTTCAAAAAGCAATAAGTATATTTATGATATGATTATTATCCAACAGTCGTCCATACAAAGCGCTAATAATCAACAGTTATTATAGATTATAGGTAGCACTTTGGTAATATAATTCGATTATTAGATATGGCCAGAATGATATGTGTAAATACTTTTGCTCTGAATGGCAACTTAACTGTTACTTATAAAACTCTTATTTTTAGCAACTTATATCTTTATGAGTTCTGCGAAAACTTTGCAGATTTCATACATCGGTATGCAGACTCAGGAAGTGGCTATCAAACCGAACTTAAAAGTGGTATTGAAACCTGATACTGAGGTGCTTGATGAAGTTGTAGTAACCGGATATGGTACCTTCAAAAAGTCCTCATTTACAGGTTCTGCATCAAATGTGACTACCGAAAAGTTACAGGATTTACCTTCTATCAGCGTGCAAGATCGTTTGGCTGGTTCTGTTGCCGGTGTTCAAATCACTTCTACTTCCGGTCAGCCCGGCTCCGTTGCCTCCGTGCGTATTCGCGGTATGGGGTCTATCAATGCCAGCAATGAACCATTATATGTCATTGACGGAGTGCCCATGCTGAACGGAAACGTCAGCGAATTCACTTACGCAGATTCCGGTAACAGTCTAATGGCTACACTGAATAGCAATGACATAGAGTCCATGACGGTGATCAAAGATGCTGCGGCTGCCTCATTGTATGGTTCGCGTGCCGCTAATGGTGTTATTGTCATAACAACCAAAAAAGGCTCTGCTGGCAAAACCAAGATAGGGGTAAGAGCAGACTGGGGTATGTCTAATATGGCAATCGATTATCGACCGATTCTCAATGGTAAGCAAAGACGTGAAATCCTGCACTTGGGATTTGAGAATTATGCCAAATATACCCTTGGTTATGATGCAGAACAAGCAGCAGCTTTGGCCAATAAAAACATCGATGAATATGCAGCAGAACCCTGGTCAGGATATACAGACTGGAAAGATGTCTTATTCCGTAACGGTAGCCACCAGAATTATGAAGTAAATGCACAAGGCGGTAATGAAAAAACGAGGTTTTATACTTCTTTTGCTTATACAAAGCAAGAAGGTATTACAAATGTATCAGGCTATGAGCGTTTCACCGGTCGCGCCAATGTTACACACCAAACCGACAAAGTGTTATTGGAAGCCAACGCCATGTATACCAATTCAACCCAAAACGTAAATAATGAAGGGACCAGCTTTGCAAGCCCTATCATGTGCTATGCAATGACTGCCTCCCCCTCTACATATCCATATAATGAAGACGGTTCATTCAGCAGTAATTTCCCTGCACTGAATGGTGCCAACCCTATACAAACTGAAACATATAATTACAACAGGGCTACCATAAACCGCTTCCTCGGTTCAATGGCCGCTACCTGGACTATTTGGGATAATCTGAAATTGAAAGAAGCCATCAGCTATGACTTCAACCAAAACAATGAACGTATATGGTGGGATCCTCGCAGCAACGACGGTCGTTCATCAAACGGTGTTTATCAGCGCGTTATGGGCAACAGAGGGCAGTTAAATACACAAACACAATTATCTTACAACAAATCCTTCGGATTACACAATCTGGATGCTTTGGTAGGCTTTGAAACCGAAGATTATAAATATGATTATTTATATGCCAACGGAAACCAATACCCTTCTTACCTGCCGGAAATAGAAAATGCAGGCGATAGCCGTGCTTCAAGCCATGTAGAACGATACAGAATGACTTCTTTCCTGGGACGTATCAATTATGACTACAATAACAAGTATTATTTTAGTGCAAGTTATCGCCGGGATGGAAGTTCCCGCTTGTCAAGAGAAAGCCGTTGGGGAGATTTCTGGTCTATATCCGGTTCTTGGAGACTGAGTGAAGAAGCTTTCATGCAGGATATCAAGCATGTGCTGACCGATGCCAAATTACGTGTATCTTACGGTGTAAACGGTACACAACCCACAGATTTGTACGGCTATTTGGGCGTATATGAATTTGGTTATAACTATGCAGGAAATGGCGGTTCGGCTGAAGCTCGTTTTGACAATCCCAATATGAAATGGGAAAAGAATTACGCAACCAACGTAGGTTTGGACGTTACGCTGTGGAACAGATTGTCGATTACTGCAGAATGGTATAACCGAGACACTAAGGATTTATTGATGAGCAAGAATATTTCAGCCGTGCCGGGTGTAATCAACAGTAGCGGTGGAGCCACTATGCTGATGAATGTCGGTTCTATGAGAAACCGCGGTGTTGAATTTGAAATTAAATCCACCAATATCCAAAATAAAGACTGGTATTGGAGCACATCCTTGAACTTCGGACACAACAAAAACACCTTGTTAAAACTGGACGGCGAACAGAACGAAATGATTGACGGCATAGCCATTCATCGTATCGGAGAGGCTTATCAATCATTCTATGCTTACGAATACGCAGGTGTTGATCCGGAAACCGGATCGGAAATGTTCTACATTAACGGAGAAGATGGAAGTCGTGAAACCACCATACATTCGAATGAGGCCAATAAGGTGATTATCGGTTCGCCCGACCCGAAACTGACCGGTGGTCTGACTAACTTTGTAAGTTGGAAATTCATAGATTTAAACTTTACTCTGACTTACTCTTTGGGCGGTCATGCATACGATGCTGCAACTTGGTTACAGTCTAATGGCGGTACTTACAACTATGTAGGTAATGTTCCGGCATACTATAAGATTGAAGATACCTGGAAGCAACCGGGCGACAACGCTAAATTGCCCCTATTTGCCTATGGCAATAAAAATACGGTTTCTTCACGTTGGATGATGCCTACCGATCACTTACGTTTGAAAAACCTGACCATAGGTTTCACTCTTCCAAGCAACTTGTCCAAAAAGGCTGGAATAAGCAAATTAAGAGCTTACATTTCGGGTAATAATCTGCTTACCTGGAAATCCAAAGACTTGTATGTAGATCCAGAAACCCCTGTTGACGGACTGTGTTACTTCGAGACACCTGCATTAAGAACAATTACATTTGGTATCGAACTTGGTTTCTAATTAAAATCTTTACTTAGCATATACATTATGAAGAAAATATATAATATCCTAGCATTAGCAGCAGTCACGACAGGGCTTTCGTCCTGTGTGAATAACTGGCTGGACCAAACCCCTTCCAACGGAACGCCAACAAGTTCCGCCATTACCAATTATAATGATGCCCGCACAGCAATGTATGGTATGTATGATGGCCTGCAAGGCAATTCCACTTACACCCAGTACTATGCAGCTCGCATGTTCTACTATGGAGATGTCCGGGGGGACGACATGCAGGCACGCACTCAAGGTATGCGCACCTCTTCTTGCTATGAAATGCGCTATACCGCAGATGATGCCCCAAACATGTGGAATATACAGTACAATGTGATAAGACGCGCCAATCGCTTGATTGAGGCTGTAGATAACAAGACAATTACCGATGCGGAAAATTTTCAGGCTGAATTGGCAAATATCTACAATCAGGCCAAAGTAATACGCGCCTTAGTACATTTTGATTTGGTAAAAGTGTACGGCATGCCCTATACATACGATGAAGGTGCTTCGCTTGGAGTACCTTTCGTTGACAAACCACTGGATCGTGATGCACAACCCGGACGTGACAAGGTAGCCGATGTTTATGCCAAAGTTGTTGCAGACCTGAATAATGCCATCGACTCAGAAGCACTGACCGTATCCAAAAAAGCAGGTGAAAAACAAGGCTATATCGATTTATGGGCAGCTAAAGCTTTGCTGTGCCGAGTGTATCTATACATGAACAAAAATCAGGAAGCCTTCGATTTAGCAAAAGAAATCATCAACGACTCTCCTTATAAATTATGGACTCCCGAACAATACGCTGAGGCATGGGACAAGCAAGATCCGAACCATACAAAAGAAATGATTTTTGAATTGATAAACAATGGTTCTGATGACTGGGCCGACCGTGAAGGCATAGGCTACTTGCTGAATGAACAAGGATATGCCGATGCTATCTGTACAAAATCATTTGTTGATATGCTGCAAACCGATCCTGCAGATGTCCGTAACGAAGTTGTGCTACCAGCAATGTACGACAAAGACTTGAAGAAAGCCTATGGGGAAAATCCAATTTTCATCAATAAGTTCCCGCTGGGAGCACTGGGAGATATGCGCCTTGCCAACTTGCCGATTTTACGTCTGTCCGAAGTTTACCTGAACGCAGCCGAAGCTGCTGCCAAACTGGGCGGAGCAGCCAAAGCAGAAGGTATAAAATATCTGAACGATTTATTGGACAAACGCACCAAAACTCCAACAGCCAAAGTATCCAATGCTATTGCTGATGACGAATTCCTGAGCAAAGTTTTGATTGAACGCCGTAAGGAACTGGTTGGCGAAGGGCAACGCTTTTTCGATGCCATGCGCAATAACGAAACGATTGTACGCTATAGCAGTGAGGAAAACCAAGGCTGGCACTACTCATTACTTAAAGAATCACAAAGTTTCGACCGTACGTATACAAAAGCATTGTTGCCTATTCCTGTAAGTGAAACCAATGCCAACCCGACTTTGAAAGCACAGCAGAATCCGGGTTATTAAACAAAGCCTAACCAGTACCGGTTTGTCATAATAGCAGAAAAGACAAACCGGTAGTTAAGCTTTCTGATGATAAAATAAAGCATGATATGGTATTTCATGCCAGCTATAAAAAAGGTTGCAAACGGAAGACTGTTTTCCTGTTTGCAACCTTTTTTCATTACTGCCAAATTCCGGCTCTCTTATTTAATTACATCAAGCAACCTTCCTTTACAATATCCGTCAATATCGGCTTCACTCCGCTAACGAAACATTCTACGGCAATCACCATCAAGATGAGTCCCATAAGGCGCATCATCACATTATTACCGGTTTCCCCTAATAAATTGACCAAACGGGTGGAAGCCTTCAATATCAAGAATGTAAGAAAATAAATAAGGGCAATAGTGCCTATAAGCACCCCTTTCATCTCAAAGGAATGTGCATCTTGCATCAGTACGATTGCATTGGCAATAGCACCCGGACCACATAACATCGGAATACCTAAAGGAGTAATCGAAATATCATCCGCATAGGTCTTGATTTCTTCATCTTTCAATTTCATCGGTGTATAGCGTGCCTGCAGCATATCAAAGCCAATCTTGAAAATGATAACGCCACCCGCTATTCGGAAACCGTTTGTCGAAATACCGAAAAACTTGAAGAGGAATTGCCCGGCAAAGACAAAGACCATCAATGTGATAAACGAGACTAATGTTGCGCGCTTTACGATAGAACAACGTTCTTTATCGGTCATACCCTGCGTCATAGTCAGAAAAACCGGCATTGTGCCCAACGGATTAGTCAACGTAAAGAAGGATGTGAAACACAACAATGCAAAAGGAATGAGAGTTTCCATAATAGTATTTTTAGATGTTCATCATTGGAAACAAAAGTACAACTAATCTGTCAATGTCACAAAAAATTAAATAAATCTTTCAAATCAGTAATCTGATAGGTAGGAGCAAAAGGCAAGTCGGTACGACCGGACAAGTTGTAAAACACCTGGTGCATGCCTACTCCCGCCGCTCCGACTATATCATTTTCCCAACTATCTCCGATCATCAGCGAATTATTCAACTCGGACTGGGTTGTCGAAAGAGCAAAATGAAAAATCTCAGGCCAAGGCTTCAGGATTCCGATATCATCGGAAAGAACCACTTTTTTGAAATATTCATCAATGCCCGACGAACGCATTTTATGACTTTGGAGTTCTTTAAATCCATTTGAAAGAATGTACAAATTGTATTTTCCCGAAAGATATTCCAGCACTTCACGCGCATGTGGCATCAATTTGCTTTTGGTAGGAATCATTGTAAGAGCATCTCTTTCGTAAGCCTTTGCCAAAGTGGAGTCACCTGCTCCTACAGCCTCCAAAGGATAAAGATAACGTTGACGGTTTAACTCTTCTTTCGTGACTTTACCATCTGCATACTCTGCCCATAAATCCAGATTGCGACGCTGATAAAGTGAATAATAATGCTCGAACGAATCGAAATAGCGATTGTATCCATACTTCCAGTACATTTCTTCATAGGTATCACGAGCATTGAGAGAGAACGCCCAAAGCGTATCGTCCAAATCAAAAAAAAGATTTTTATAAAGCATAAAAAAGAATACTAAAAAGGCTGTTTCAAAAGCAGGCCTACAAACGAAACGCACTTTTGAAACAGCCCTATCAATTATCAATCAAGTAACTATTTCACTTGAATTACCAGATACTTGGAAACGCTCCAGAATTCTTTCGGATTAGTAATCTTCAATGTCAACTGATCTTTATCATCTTTTTCCAAGGCATAAGAACCGGTAGGATGGGTAGTCAGAATATCGGCATCTTTGGAATACAGTTTGATTTCTTTGGTAGTACGAATATCAACCTGGGTAAAATAATCCTTATTGACATCACCATCTTTCAAGACCGAACCTTTTTTAAATAATCCGGAACCGCTCAGAATTTTCTGGTCTTTCAGTTCTTTCTTCGTTCCGAATACAAACCATGCAGTATTAAGCGCTTTATCCTGTTCTGCCACTGTCTTGGCTTTTGCCTCATTCTCAGCAGTCAATTCACTCTTGACAGCATTCAAATCCGTAACGGCGGCATCCAACTCCTGGATACGGATATTCTTAGAAGCCAGTTCGGCCTGTAACTCTTCGATACGCTGGGTTTTCGCATTCAGTTCCTGTGTCAAAGACTCAACGGCTCTTTTTAACTGAGAAGAGTTGGTCTTGCTGTTTTTCAACATAGATTGCAGCTTGGCAATCTGCTCTTTGTTCTCTTCCATTTGCTTACGGATGAATTCAATATCAGAGGCTATCTGCTGTTTAGCATTCAGAGAACCCTCTGCAACTGCACCACGCTGCAAGTCTACACGGCTTTCTGCCGCATTGATTTGACGAAATCCTTCCGAAATATCATTGAAAGTGCCCATCATTTCATCCAGTTCAGCATTACGCTGAGTCAGTTCCATTAAAAGAGAATCATTCTCAGCTTTCAACTGATCTTTGCTACCACCTGAAAAGTTGTCACATGAAGCCATAACGGCTGTACATACAATCAAAACTGCTAACTTTTTCATACGCTTTTGTTTTACGTTTTGTTAATGAAGTTATTTAATCGTCTATTCCTGCTACTACAATCACTATCTCACCACGCGGTTCGTTGGCTGTGAAATGTTCTATCAATTCGGTAAGAGTACCACGTACCGTCTCCTCATGTATCTTGGATATTTCACGGGAAACGGACGCCTGCCGTTCCGAACCGAAATATTCTGCAAACTGCGTCAGTGCTTTTACCAAACGGTGGGGAGATTCATAGAAAACCATTGTCCGGCGTTCTTCCGCCAAACCTTTCAGACGTGTCATCCTACCTTTCTTCTGAGGAAGAAAACCCTCAAAGCAGAACTTCTCGTTGGGCAATCCGGAAGCCACCAATGCCGGAACAAAAGCAGTAGCCCCCGGCAGGCACTGTACTTCGATACCGTTGCGGACACACTCGCGAACCACCAGAAAACCCGGATCGGAAATACCTGGAGTACCGGCATCTGAAATCAACGCCACAGTCTCACCACCCTTTATTCTATTTACAACACTTTCTACTGTTTTATGTTCATTAAATTTATGGTGAGACTGCATTGCATTCTTTATCTCAAAATGCTTCAGCAATATTCCGGAAGTACGCGTGTCTTCTGCCAGCACCAAATCCGCTTCCTTCAATATGCGGATAGCGCGAAAAGTCATATCTTCCAAATTTCCTACTGGCGTAGGCACTACATAAAGTTTTCCCATATCCGCTACTTTTTTAACTGAAATACTTCTTGAGAAGTTCTATAAAATCAGCAGCCGCCTCATTTTCCTCATCCGGTTGTACAGTTGACATAAATACAGACATAGCCTCATCCAAAGAGGAAGCCCCACCGCAAAGGCGCACCACCTCATTCATACGTGTCGCATCTCCGGCAAACAATTCACGGGTAAAACGAAACGAATCATTCAGACTGATAGCATGTTGTAAGTCCGTAGCCGGCTTAATACATTCGGCAAGAATCTGAGAAGCAGGTACTGCAATATCCGAAACGTGAGTTGCCTCAACCGGAACATCAGCAACCGGTTCGGAAATCACTTCCGATTCAGTTGTTTCCTCCACAATGTCAGAAGCAACATGTTCCGCCGGAGTTATCACAAAAGTGTCATCCAACAGTTTAGTCAGCGCATCCAACCGCTCCTGCATCTGATGAATATTCCTTTTGGCAACTATTCTCAACACAGGATTTGTATCAGTGAGCATCGACTGTATCAAACATTTCAATTCCTGAACATCCAGTTCTATATCATTCAATAATGCTTGCATATCCTTTTCCTGTCCGTATTAATGGCACAAATGTAGAAATAAATAATGAAAAAATATCCGGAAGCGAACAAAATCATTACTTTTGCGACTGAATATAACACTCAAAGATATGGTATTATTTTCGGAAGACCACATACAAGAAACCAAACGTAGAGGAAGAATTGAAGTTATATGCGGATCCATGTTCTCCGGCAAGACAGAGGAACTGATACGCCGTTTGAAACGTGCCAAATTTGCCAAGCAACGTGTAGAAATATATAAGCCGGCAATAGACACGCGTTACTCAGAAGCAGATGTCGTATCGCATGACAGCAACATCATATCCTCTACACCGATAGACTCATCGGCAAGCATACTGCTATTCACTTCCGAAATAGATGTAGTAGGCATCGACGAAGCGCAATTCTTTGACGAAGGTCTGATTGATGTATGCAACCAGCTTGCCAACAATGGTATACGTGTAATAGTAGCCGGATTGGATATGGATTTCCGCGGTAATCCTTTTGGCCCCATGCCGGGGCTGTGCGCCATTGCAGATGAAGTTTCCAAGGTGCATGCCATTTGTGTAAAATGCGGACAGCTTGCTTCATTCTCTCATCGTACTGTAAAAAATGACAAACAAGTTCTGTTGGGTGAAACAGCCGAATACGAACCCTTGTGCCGAGAGTGTTATTTACGGGCGATAAAGGAAGACCAGCAAACAGCAAGCGATTAATAAATTTAATACAGGATTCTATGGAACGTAAAAAGATTACATTCGACAGTTTTATCCGCGGTGTCATTTTAGGAGTTATCATTATCAGCATATTGATGCTTCTGAAGCGTTTAAGCAGCGTTCTATTACCTTTCTTTATCGCTTGGCTTATTGCCTATCTGGTATATCCTTTGGTCACATTTTTCCAATACAAGCTAAAATTAAGAAATAGGATTGTTTCCATATTCTGCGCATTACTCACACTTCTGATTGTGGGTGCCGGAGCTTTTTATCTGTTAGTACCCCCTATGATACAAGAGTGCGGCAGAGTACAGACTTTATTGGTCCAATACTTTTCGCACGGAACATATAATAGTAATGTCCCCACCTCTCTTTCCGATTTTTTACGAGATAATATCGATGTTAAATTTATAACCGAACTATTCAATAAAGAGAACCTATTGGATGCGCTCAAAGAAGCAGTTCCCCGCCTATGGTCTTTATTATCGGACTCCGTTGACTTATTATTCAGCGTATTCACCATATTCATTATCTTACTATACGTTATCTTCATTTTATTAGACTACGAAAGCATCGCAGAAGGTTGGACGCATCTCGTGCCTATGAAATACCGCTCTTTCGTGGTAGGCATACTAAATGACGTAAAAGTAGGTATGAACAGATACTTCCGCGGACAGGCATTCGTAGCCTTATGTGTCGGCATTTTATTCAGCATAGGCTTTCTTATCATAGACTTCCCATTGGCCATAGGTCTCGGTTTGTTCATCGGGGCATTGAATATGGTGCCTTACCTTCAAATCATCGGTTTGGTTCCTACTATCATACTGGCAATCCTGAAAGCCTCCGACACAGGCGAGAATTTTTGGATAATCATCGCCTCAGCCATGGCAGTATTCATTGTAGTGCAAATCATCCAAGACGGATTCATCGTGCCACGTGTTATGGGGAAAATTACCGGACTAAATCCTGCTATCATTCTATTATCACTTTCCATATGGGGTTCATTAATGGGAATGTTGGGAATGATTATCGCACTACCACTCACAACGCTGATGCTCTCCTACTATCAACGTTTCATTATTAACAGAGAAAATATTCATAAGACAGAATCAACTGATAATCAAACAAAAGGAATAAACAACTAAAATAATGCAAACTTTTTTCGTTATAAGTCTTGCATATTAAATATAAAGTCCATATCTTTGCACCCGCTTAACAGCAATAAGGATTGATTCGCTAGCTCAGCAGGTAGAGCACAACACTTTTAATGTTGGGGTCCTGGGTTCGAGCCCCAGGCGGATCACTTGAAAATCAGAGAGTTACACTAAAGTAACTCTCTTTTTTTATGCCTTAAATGCGCTGGTTTACATGGTTCAGTTAATAATGGCATATGAAGTGTAAACCAGTAAACCGTATGACTGAAACAATCAAAGTGCTGTGTTACAAATCAAAAACACTTAGTAATGGTGAACATCCTCTCATGTTATGTGTCTGTAAAGACGGAAAACGGAAGTACCAAAGTCTTGGCGTATCCATAAAAGCAGAGCAATGGGATTTCAAGGCAAACCAGCCAAAAGCCAAATGTCCAAATCGTGAAAGAATAACCATTCTCATAAACGAAAAAATCACAGAAATACAAAAGGTAGCTTTAGACAAGAGAATAGCAGGGAAAAACTTTACAGCTACAACGCTTATTGAAGCCACCAATACCAATACCAACAATAAGACAGTAGGTGAATATTACCTCACTTACATCCAAAACTTGCTAAAAGAAAAAAGAAGCAGATATGCAAGCATGTTTAAGGTATCCTACTCTTCTTTTATCAAATTCAACAAACACCTTGATATTTCTTTTTCAGATATAGATGTGACATGGCTAAAAAAGTATGAAATATGGATGAGAGAACAAAAGCTCTCAATAAACACTATAAGCACAAGAATTAGGCACTTGCGAGCAGTCTTTAACCTCGCAATAGCTGAACACGCCATAAAAAGTGACTGTTACCCATTCCATACATATAAAGTCTCCAAACTCAATAAACAAACAGCTAAAAGAGCAATAAGCAAGAAAGAAGTATTAAAGGTAATGAAATATCAAGGGAATACTCCTATGGAATGTCTTGCGATTGACGTATTTACATTCTCCTATCTAAACGCAGGTATCAACTTCATAGACATAGCCAAATTGCAATATTCCAATATAATAGGAAATCAACTTATATATAACAGAGAGAAAACTAAAAGGCTGATAAAGGTACCACTCCAGCAACAATCAATAAAAATCATAGCCAAATACAGGAATGATAAGTCACCATATCTGTTTCCTATCCTTTCACCTTTCCATAAAACAGATATACAGATAGACAACAGACTACATAAGGTATTAGCGAAAATAAACAGGCATCTCAAAGAAATAGGTAAAAGTCTAAAACTGCAAATACCGTTAACCACATACGTTGCCCGCCATTCTTACGCCACTGTTTTAAAGCGTGCGAGGGTTTCAACATCGGTTATTTGTGAAACTTTGGGACATAGTTCAGAACGGATAACTCAAATTTATTTGGACAGCTTCGATAATGAACAGATAGATGCCGCCATGCAAAACCTGCTGTAAAAGTAAAATGCCGCCTTGTCTCTTTATGATAAGGTGGCGTTTTCCTATCTTTACAGGCAAAATCAACGACATGGAATATCAGATAATACCTATCGAAAGCATAAAGCGCATTGAAATATGGCTAAAGGATGAAACAGGTTTCAGCCGTTCAATGCTGCATAACGAACTGGATTACATTTCAGATGTGTATCTCCTGCCAAAGCAATTCGCAGAGGTGCAGGACCTGTATCTGTCAATAAGGAAAGAGGAACAGAATATACCGTATCCCAACAGGGGAACAGACGAAGAAAGATACGAATTCAGCATGACCGTTGGAAAGAACCTCATACTTGAAAGCGGCAGCTATCAGGCTGAATACATTGAGACGCTGTGGAATACCTACAATACAAATGAGGATGAAACCTGCATACAGCAAGACCAGGACATATTCTACGGCATTCTCCTTATTGTCTGCATTTACCATAAATACAAACAGACATGCGGTTATTTCGATTTCAGGGATTACATTGCAGACCCTGTGCAGGTGCAGTATACCTATTCCGTCCGTCCCGATATGCTGCGTCTTTACAAGATATTCCACGAAAAGAAAAAGACGAAACACGATACCGTTACAATCGAATACAACAAACAGAAGATAAAACTTGCCAATGACGACAACTGGTTTCTTCAAATGATAACTCCCTATCTTGAAGTATTTGGGAGTTGCCTCTTTGGAAGAAGCGGAGACAGAACTTGAAAAGAATTATCCCAGCATCGGCAAGAGAGGCAGAAAGCGAGAGAATGCGATACTTGACACAGTAACTTTAAGTGAATTAGTCAAGACTTAATCTGACTGTTACGTGTAAAAAGAATAATTTTGTAACAGAAAACAGATTGAGTTATGACAACATCAGAAAAGGTCATCAAGAACAAACTGGGATTGCTTGAACTCTCCCAACAGTTAGGAAACGTATCACGTGCATGTAAGATTATGGGCTATAGCCGTGACAGTTTTTATCGTTTTAAAGAGTTATATGAACAAGGAGGTGAAATAGCCTTACAGGAGATTTCTCTCCGTAAGCCTGTCATAAAGAACCGCGTGGAAGAACACATCGAGCAGGCAGTCGTACAGATGGCGATAGACAATCCTGCATTGGGACAAGTCCGTGTATCCAACGAACTGCGTAAGAAAGGTATTCTTATTTCGCCGGGCGGAGTGCGTTCCATTTGGCTACGACATGATATGGAGACCTTCCAGAAACGTCTGAAAGCATTGTCTGCCAAAGTGGAACAAGAGGGTATTATCCTTGATGAGAACCAAGTGGCAGCACTGGAGAAAGCAAAAGAAGAAAAACAGGCTCATGGAGAGATTGAAACTTATTATCCCGGTTTTCTCGTTTCTCAAGACACTTATTATGTGGGACATATTAAAGGAGTGGGACACATTTATCAGCAGACCGTCATTGACACTTACTCCAAAATCGGATTTGCCAAGCTGTATGACAGAAAGAATGCGCTTGTCGCTGCCGATATGCTTAACGATAGAGTTATTCCTTTTTTCGAGCAGCATGACTTGAAACTGATGCGTATGCTCACGGATAGAGGAACAGAATACTGCGGAAACAGAGAAAATCATGAGTATGAACTGTATCTAGCTGTGGAAGACATTGACCATACCAAGATTAAGGCGAAAAGTCCTCAGACAAACGGTATATGTGAGCGATTTAACAGAACCGTGCAGAATGAGTTCTATGCCATCGCATTCAGAAAGAAAATATATACCACTATCGAACAGTTGCAAACTGACCTTGATGCGTGGATGAACTTCTACAATACCCAAAGAACGCACTCCGGAAAGTATTGCTTCGGAAAAACTCCAATGCAAACTTTTATTGAAGGCATCGCTGTGGCAAAAAAGTATCAACTGCAAAATCAAGAAATAATAAAACCGAATGAGCAGGATAAAATCTCATTCGGTTGTGAGGATGAAGAAAGTTGTGTAACTTCGCAACAAACATCTGACAGTTTTTTTGTCCGATAGTAAAGGAACTGTCAGAACAAGTCTTGACTATTACAATTTTATATTACTATACTCAAATACAACAACTCCACGAATATCCTCAGATGAAGCCGCAATATACGCTTTAAATATTCCAGGTTCTGCAATCCATTTCTGCTTATTGTCATCAAAGAATTTTAAATCATTTGCGTTAATGGTAAAATTAACTTCCTTTTCCTCATTTGGAGCAAGTTCAACTTTGCAAAAACCTTTCAGCTCTTTTTCAGGGCGTAACAGACTGCATTTTTCGTCTCCTATATATAACTGCACAATTTCTTGACCTTTAACTTTACCTGTATTCTTTACTTTGACAGATATTGTCAGTTCTCCGTTTTCAGATATTGATTTTCCTGAAATTGAAGGTTTTGAATAAGCGTAAGTGGTATAGCTGATACCGTGGCCGAATGAGTACAGAGGCTTTATGTTTTTCGTATCGTACCAACGGTAGCCTACTAAGATGTCTTCCTTATATTCCTGTTTGATACTGTCGCCTGGGTAACTCATTTCACCATAATAGTGTGCTGGACAGTCTTCCAGTTTCACAGGATAAGAGAAGGGAAGTTTTCCGCTAGGATTTACTTTTCCTGTAAGAACATCAGCCAATGCTGTTCCGCCTATAGAACCAAGATACCATGATTGTACTATAGAAGGTACTTCTTTTTCCCATGGCATTTCTACTGCGTTACCGCTTGTTATCACTACCACGATATTCTTGTTTACCTTCATCATCTCTTCGATTAATTCATCTTGTCCGAATGGGAGACCGAATATCTTTCTGTCTCCACCTTCACAATCCTGGAAATGATTCTTGTTTAGACCTCCGATGAAAATTACCAGATCTGCTTTACCTGCTTTTTGTACAGCATCATTACGCAGTGAATCCATAGTAGACTGTGGAATGACTTCTTCATTTCCGTACATAGGTCTTCCTGCCATGTATCCTTGGGCAAACTCTATTTTTGTTCCGAACTCTTTTTTAAGTGCATCAAGTGGAGTCACTACAAGTTTTGGTTTCAGTTCTGACGAACCTCCTCCTGCCATAAGATTTCTCACTGCATTATCTCCGACTACAAGTACCTTATTATATTTGTTCATATCTATCGGAAGAAGTGCGGGAACTTTCTTTGATGATTTGTTCTTGAGAAGTACTATTCCCTCGGTAGCAATGTTGTATGCAGTTTTGTAATGTTCTTCGCTTGTAATTGAACCGAAAGGCTTTTCTCTGTTCATGGCTGTGCGGAATATAAGTCTTAATACGCGTGCCGCTTTTTCATTAACCACTTCCATTGGAATTTTTCCGTCCTTTACCATCTGCAGGTAATTCTTTCCCAGATAGTAATCGTCGTAACCGAATTCAGATTCTGAAGTCAGCCCGTTGGTATATGACCCCATTTCTATATCAAGCCCGTACATTGCTGCTTCATATGTGTCGTGTGCTGCTCCCCAGTCGGTAATTACACATCCGTCGAAATTCCATTCACCTTTCAGAATGTCGTTGTTGAGCAGTTTGTGGTGTGTAGCATGAGTTCCTCTTACTTTGTTGTACGCTCCCATTATGCTCCATACTCCACCTCTCTCAACTGCAGCTTGGAAGGCAGGAAGATATATTTCGCGCAGGGCTCTGTCGTTCAACTGCACATCGATATGTCCGCGCCATAGCTCCTGATTATTCAGTGCATAGTGCTTTACGCAAGCTGCCACACCGTTCTTTTGAACTCCCTGGATATATGGAACACATAATTCAGCTGCCAGATAAGGATCTTCACCAAGGTATTCGAAGTTACGTCCGTTCAATGGAGTACGATATATATTTACTCCAGGACCAAGCAATACATCTTTCTCACGATACCTTGCTTCTTCACCTATTGCTTTACCATAGTCGGCTGCAAGAGTCGTATTCCAGCTGGCTGCAAGACATGTCAATGCTGGGAAGGCTGTACAGCTGTCGCTTGTCCATCCTGCGTAACCCCAGTCATTCCAGTTTATTTCTGAACGTACACCATGAGGACCGTCGCTCATCCAAAGTTCAGGAATACCCAAACGAGGGCAACCAGGAGAACTGAACTTTCCCTGTGCGTAGCTTAAACGTGTTTTTTCCTCAAGAGTCATACGTTTTAATGCGTCCTCTATCCTTAACTCTATAGGCTGTTTGTCATCTAGATATACAGGTATACTGTTGTTCTGTGCGTTTGTTGTTATAAATGACAAAGCCAATAGCCCTGTTGTAATAAATGTATTTTTCATGGTTATGTATTTTTATTTTGATTTGATTTCTATTGTTGAACTTTCCAAGCCATTGGAATTTGCTGTTAATGTGGCTATTCCTTTTTCTCCGTTATTCTGTAATACTACCAGACATTTTCCGTTAAATGCTTTGCGTTTATTGTCCTTGAAACGTTCCATTGATGTCTGGCAACCATTGTCAACACCGGCAATGAAAGCATTACCTTTAACTTCAAAATTAATAAGATTCTCAGAAAGAGGACACAAATTATTGTCTTTATCCAGTACTTCTACAGTGACAAAACTCAAATCCTTTCCGTCCGATGTTATGATATTTCTGTCAGGAGTAAGTCTTATCTTATGTGGAGTTCCGGCTGTATGTATTTCTTTTTCAGCAATAATATTGCTATTCTTTCTTGCAACAACCTTAACTGTACCTGGTATGAACTTAACCCTCCATACTACGTGCAGGTTGTCCTCGTCTTTACTGCGTATTCCTTGCGACTTGCCATTTATGAAAAGTTCAACCTCATCTGCATTGTTATAGTAACACCACATGTCTATTTCCTGTCCTTCAGTCCAGTTCCAATGGGGGAACAGGTGCAGTACTTGTTTGTTTGTCCATTCTGCCTGATACAGATAATAAACGTCTTTAGGGAAACCTGCTAGATCGACGATTCCAAAGTAGGAACTTCTTGCAGGCCATCCGTATGGAGTAGGTTCGCCTATATAGTCAAATCCTGTCCAGATGTACTGTCCGCTGATGAAATCATAGTTTCTTACCAGTTTTATGTTTTCCTCGTGAGTGTTACCCCAAGGAACATGGCAGTTTTCATATGAAGAACATGAGAAACTTTCATCATAGAAGGGTTTATCCCAGCGTTCAGGCCATATGAACATCTCATTACTGGGCATACGGTAGTATCCTCTTGTCATCAGAGCTGAATTACTTTCAGTAATGATGAAAGGCTTGCCTGGGAAGTTCTTTGGAACGTCAGGGATGTTGGCGTTATGATAGTTGTATCCTATTATGTCAAGAGCCCCTGATTTAAACAGGTGGTTTCCGGGATTAGGCTCATTACATCCTGCAGTAATCGGACGTGTAGGGTCAAGTTCCCTGACAAAATCAGCCAGTTTTTTTGTCAAAAGTGAGTTTACACTCATTTCTCCGTCTTTAGCCAGCATGTCTGCAGAATGTCCGAAGTTAAGTATGAGGTTGGCTTCTTCCAATGATAGTGTATCGGCTTTTGCATCGCTCCACTGTTCCAATACTTCGTTACCTATACTCCATACGAATATAGAAGGATGATTGCGGTCTCGTAACATAAAATCGCGAAGATCCTTTTCATGCCATTCGTTGAAGTATCTTGCATAGTCGTGTGATGTCTTTTTCTTGCGCCACATGTCGAATGCCTCGTCCATTACTATGAATCCCATCTTGTCGCATAAGTCAAGCAATTCAGGTGCAGGCGGATTGTGTGAACAGCGGATACCGTTGCATCCCATCTCTTTCAGAATCTGCAACTGTCTTTCTATTGCTCTTGTGTTTACGGCAGCTCCCAGACATCCAAGGTCGTGGTGCATACACACACCATTAATTTTAGTCTGTTTGCCGTTCAGGATAAATCCTTTTTCGGCATCAAACTTGAAATCACGTACTCCAGTTATTGTGGTGTATCTGTCAATACATTTGCCGTCTTTGATAATTTCTGTAACGAGGGAGTACAAATATGGATTCTCTATATCCCATAATTCAGGTGATGAGATATTCATGGTGTGGCTTATATCGGATTTCTGTCCTGCAACAACAGAAACAGATGATTCTGTCTCGGCAACAACTGACCCATTCATATCGTTCAGTATAGATTTCAGGGTTACTGTTTCATTGTTATTCCCTGAGTTTTGTACTGTGGTCACAATGTTTAATGTCGCATTGTCTTTACTGATTTCAGAAGTTGTGACATAAGTTCCCCATTCGTCAACATGTACAGGGTTTGTTTTGGTTAACCATACATTTCTATATATACCACATCCGGAATACCATCTGGAATTCGGCTGTTCCGAGTTATCTACACGGACTGCTATCACATTTTTTTCATTCCATTTCAGATATGGTGTTATGTCGTAACCGAATGAGATATAGCCGTATGGACGTTTACCCAATGATTGGCCGTTTATGAACACTTCATTGTTCATATATATACCGTCAAAATCTATTCTTATTATCTTGTCGGAATCTTCATTACTTGGAATAAATGTCTTTCTGTACCAACCTGTTCCTCCCGGTAAAGCACCGCCACCTGTTCCCGATGGATTGTCCTTACTGAAATCACCTTCTATGGCCCAATCGTGAGGAAGGTTTAATACTCTCCATTCCTTATCATCGAAATCTGTTTCTGATGCTTTGGGATTGTCACTCAGAGAGAATGACCAGTTGTCATTGAAGCATATCTTTTCCCTTGGGGATACAGATACAGAGCTGCATGCCCCCAGGAGCATGCAGCAAAATATACCTATGTATGTAAATAATTTCATTGATTACAATTTGACTGTTTGTGATTTACCGTCATACTTAACGATTATACCTTTTGATTTCTTGTCGAAAGCATCAGGGTTTTCCTTGTTCACTTTCACGATTTCGAATGTGCGTTCTTTCAACATTCCGTCGTATTCACCTTTCCTGTCTGATATTACAAGCTCTTTGGTGTCTTCATTGTAATTCATCTCGATCATACTGTATTTACCCTGTTCGTAGTTGTAGTTTACACCCTCGTCTTCGTACAAAGTAAATGAAGCGTCGTCACCCTGATAAACATAAAGTTTTATATGTTCAGGCTGTTTTTCAGAAGTATATTGTATGTCTGGACCGAAAGGAATGATTGAACCTGCACGTACGAACAAAGGCATACGTTCGTATGGTGCGTCAACCAGTTTCTTTTCTCCGCCCTGCTGGAATTCTCCTGTATAGAAATCATACCATCCTGCAGATTTAGGGAAATATACTTCACGCTGGCGTTCTCCATATTTATATACCGGTGATACCATGATTGACGGACCGAACATGTATTGGTCACCAATATTATTTACGTTTGTATCGGCAGTGAAATCCATTACAAGAGGACGCATGATAGTGTAATCATTGAACCAAGTCATACCTGCCAATGAGTAGATGTATGGCATAAGGCTATATCTCAGCTTAGAATAGTAAACTACGGAATTGTATGCCGGATGTCCTTCAGGTGCAATTTCCCAGATTTCACGGAATGGGTATTGTCCGTGTGCACGGTATAGCGGACAGAATGCTCCGAACTGATACCATCTTGCATTCAGCTCTCTCCATTCCTTATAGTCGGCATTTTCTGTCTTGTTCTTGTTCCACTGCTGCTGTCCGGCTACATATCTGTTTTCTACACAGAAACCACCTATGTCCATGGTCCAGTATGGAATTCCGCTTATAGCAAAGTTAAGTCCTGCCATAATCTGTGCTTTCATGTCTTCCCATCTTGTACCTATGTCACCGCTCCATGTGGCAGTAGAGTATCTTTGCAGTCCGGCAAATCCCGAACGTGTAAGCAGGAATACACGTTTGTTGTTGTCCACGCTTCTCTGACCGTCATAGATTGCTTCAGCATTCATCAGTGCGTATGCATTGAAATATTCGGCAGAAGGGCCAAGTGCAGTAGGTCCGCACAAGTCTTTTCTGTATTGCAAGTCTGTACAGTCTCTCACATTAGGTTCGCTGGCATCCATCCACCATGCGTCTATACCCAACGGATAATAATGTTCATACATCTGATTCCAGAACAGCTTGCGTGCGTCTGCATCGTATGCATCGTAGAATCCGTAAGTATAACCGGGGCCAACCCAGTCCCTCAGGCTGTCTTTTACAGACTGCTGATAAATCCATCCGTTTTTGTCGAACTCTTTATAATGTTCGGTTGTAGTATAGAATTTAGGCCAAACTGATATCATCATATGTGCGTTCATCGCATGTATTGAGTCAACCATAGCTTTAGGATTAGGGAAACGGTTCTTGTCGAATTCATGGCTTCCCCATGCATCTTCCGGCCAGTGATTCCAGTCAAGCACGATGTTGTCGATAGGAATATTTCTGTCTCTAAAACCTTTCAGTGCTCCCAGCATTTCATCAGCAGTGTTATATTTTTCCCTGCTCTGCCAGAAACCCATAGCCCATTTAGGCATGATAGGTGATTTTCCGGTAAGAGTTCTGTATCCGCTGATTACGTCGTCCATGTCGTCTCCTGCAATAAAGTAGTAGTCAAGCTGTTTTGTCATTTCGCTCCACCATGACTGCTTTCCCTGTTCTTCAGGAGCTACAGGGTTCATTACACGTAATCCTGAATAAGATACGGCACCGTCTGGTTTCCATTCAATTTTAAGAGGAACTCTTTTTCCTTTTTCCAGATTAACTGAGAATTTGTAGCTGTTAGGATTCCATGCAGTACGCCATCTTTCCGGTACTACCAGTTTGTTGTCGATATATACTTTTGTATAGCCGGCATAATATAAAATAAACTTGAATTCACCTGTTTCGGAAGGTTCAATCATACCTTCATATGTTACGTTGGCTCCCATGAACGGGAAGTTTTCAGGAAGATTCACTACTTTAGACAAATCCTCTCTTTTCAGGTGTTCGAAGTATAGCTGAGGCTCACGTCTGACTATAGTTCCTGATGATGCATTCTTTTCGGGAACGTATGTACCTGTAATTGCACCCTCAACACCTTCTTTGTCGTATAGCTTGAACACTTCTCCCAGTTGCGAATAGTCATTAGGATTTCCGAAGCGGCAGAGTGAATAGCTGTCCAACAAAACACCATAGTTCTTATTTGATACGATGAAAGGTATTGAAACTTTAGTGTTGTACTGGAACAGTTCTTCGTTTTTACCTTTGTAGTTGAATTCGTCAGCCTGATGCTGTCCTAGTCCATAGAAAGCTTCGCTTTCCGGTGATTCGAAAACTTGTCTTATAGAATATCCTTTTGTACCTTCAATTTCTATAGGGGTAAAAGTCTTTCCTACACCTTTGTTTTCCTGTAGAATTACTTTTCCATTTTTATCAGTAAACCATAACTCACCTGTAGAGGCAAGAACATAAGCGTTTATGTCATTTGTAGATATCGAAACAGTGTCGCCATTGTTTGCTACATCGAATGATGTCTTTTCCTTTTGAGGAATAACAATAAGACTTTTGTCATCAGAGAATTTCTTTTCAGGGGTTGCCGATACATGGATAAGTTTATCACCCATAACCTGAAGACGGATAAGTTTTGCATTGTCGTTGCCTGGATTCTGCACTTTTACGATTACACCATTATCGGTCACCTCGTAAACATTGTCAGAGCATGCTCCAAGCAAAAGGCCTGCAAAAAGACAATAATACATGCTTTTCATATTCATAATCTTAATTTGTTGATATTTGAAATTAATTTTTTGGTCAATGATTAATTGGTCTTGGATTTTGTGAAATCCTATATCGCAAAATTAAAAATTAATAAGCATAAATATTATATCTATATGTTTTGTATCAGGTGATTATTTTATGATGAAACATTATAAAATGTTTCATAAATGTATATGTTTTGTTATTTACCCTTTTTTTCCTGATATACAGACGGCAAAACACCAAATTCTTCCTTGAAATATCTGCTGAAGTATTTAGGGTTGTTGAATCCCACTTCAAATGCAACTTCGGATACATGGAGTTGACTTTCGCGTAACAGTTGGGCAGCACGTTTCAGTCTTATTACACGTATAAATTCTATCGGTGTCTTACCTGTTATTTGTAGAAGCTTCTTGTAAAGGTGTACTCTGCTCATGCCAAGTTCACTGCTTAGTTCTTCTACAGACAGCTCACTTCGTGATATATTGTCTTCTACATATTTTATTGCTTTCTCAATAAGTTTCTCGTCAAGTGATGTTATCACAATCTCGCTCGGAGAAGGATCTATTGTTCCTTTTGATTTATTGTATCGGCTAAGTTCAATAAGTTTTCTTATCCTAAGAACAAGTATTGTTATGTTAAAAGGTTTGGTTACATAATCATCTGCCCCAAGCTCAAGTCCCTGTAGCTTGGATTCTGTTGCATGTTTGGCAGAAAGAAGAATTACCGGAATATGTGAAGTCCTTTTATCTTCTTTTATCTTTTTGCATAATGTATTACCATCCATTACAGGCATCATTATGTCGCTAATTATTAAGTCAGGCAGTTCGTGAGAACTATTGAGGATGTCCCATGCCTTTTGTCCGTTTTCTGCAAGTTTTACTCTATATTGCAGTTCAAGGCTATATTTCAGATAAGTTCTGAAATCCTCGTTGTCGTCAACTATTAATAACAAAGGCAGATTTCCGTTTTCGTCTGAGTTTTCTATTGATTCCATGTCGGGCACAACCTTTCTTTCTTCTGTCTCTTCTGGAATAGTATTTGTTACATGTTTTATTGGTATGTGAACAACAAAAACGCTTCCTTTTCCTATGTTGTCGAAAACATCGACAGTTCCTTCATGTAACTGTACGAAATCTCTTACCAGACTTAATCCTATTCCGGAGCCTGTGCTTTCCTGCTGTTCTATGTTTTTATTGTCACTTTGATAGAATCTGTCAAAGATATGTTCCTTGTCCGAATCGCTGATACCGATTCCTGTATCAGAGACTTTTATCTCAAGAATGTTTTCATTGTCTATTCTGTCTATCATTACATTTATTCTTCCGCCATGAGGAGTGAACTTGAAAGCATTTGAGAGAAGATTCATCACTATTTTACCAATCTTGTCTGCATCGAATGCCATAGAGAAGTTATCTACTCCGGAAAAGAAAGAGAACTGTATATCCTTCTTTTCGGCCATAAGCAAGAATGAATCGCATACTCCATGTATAAATGTTACTATATCGCCTTCGCCCAAAGATAGTTTATGCTTGCTCATTTCTCCCTTTCTGAAGTCTAAAAGCTGGTTTACAAGCATGAGCAACCTTTGTGCATTTCTGTTCATCATCTGAAGAATTTTCTTTTCATCATTGTCTTTGGTATTCTTCAGCAAATCCTCAAGCGGTGCTATGATAAGTGTAAGCGGAGTTCTCAGTTCATGGTTTATGTTTGTAAAGAACCTGAACTTCATATTGTTTATTTCTTCATTCTTTCGGGCTTCCTGTTCTATTTGTTGTAGTCTGAATTTTTCCCGCTCATGTTTTAACAAGCGATGTCTTGCGTATAAAAGGATTATAATCGCAAATATAAAATAGCATATAAATGCCCGCCATGTCAACCAGAATGGAGGTAAAATCTTTATTTTCAGTTCGGATACTTCGTCTCCCATATATCCGTCATTATTTATTGCTTTTACCTTTAATGTATAGTTGCCTGGATTTAAATATGTGAATGTGATGTCATGAACGCCTTCTGCCAATGTAACCCACTCATCTTTAAATCCTTCCAGTTTGTACATGTATCTGACCTTTTCAGGTAGGCTGTAGTTGTCTGTTGACAGTGATATGGCAAAAATATTCTGGTCGTATTTTAGTTTAAGTTCGTTGATGTAGTTTAAGTCCTCATTTAGTATAATTTCTCCATCCGTTCTCTCACCTATATTGACAGGTTTTCCTGATAAAGTTAGTCCGGTAAAGTTTACTTTCGGTAAAGTGGTGTTATAGTACATATTTGTTGGTTCAATAATATTTAAACCATATATACCTCCGGCTACAATTGTTCCATTATTCAGTCTTTTTATGGATTTCAAATTGAAATCGCAATTCCGTAATCCATCCATGTTACTGTACATCAATGAATTAAATGCTATCTTATCATTTTGGATATTTATGTTCTCAATCTTTATAACTTTTCGGCTTGCCGATACCCATATATTACCCTCATTATCTTCTGTTATTGCAGAAATAAAGCTTTCATTAAGAATATTGTTTTCAACTTCTAATGATTTTTTAGTTTTAGGATTATATATGTTAATACCACTTTGTGTACCAAGCCATACTAATCCTTTACTGTCCTTGAAAATATGATTTATACGGTTATTTCTAAGTTTACTGTTTTGTTCCGTAAGTTCTTCGGTTACAGCCTTTTTCTTTATATTGAATATTTTACATCCGTTTGTAGAAGTTCCTACTAATAGTTCTTCGTCACTAAGAAGTAATAATGAAGTTACAGACTCAGAATCATAGAACCCTATATCTTCAATCTTTCTTGTATCTATGTTAAGATATTGTATTCCTGCATCTATGTATCCAATATATAATCCGTTTTTATTATCTTCTATTATTGACCATATATTGTTGCTTTTCAGATTGTTTTCTCCTTGTTTAATTCTATCGATATTATTATTCTTTATGTGTATAAGTCCTCCGTTGAATGTTCCTCCCCAAATGTCTCCATTCTTTGATTTATACAGTGTTACTAAAGGAGCATTCCCTGTTTCATATTTTTTTGTAATACTGTTTGATTTATTGTTCCATAAAATAATTCCGCTACCATTTGTACCAAGACATAATATTGAATCGTTCAATTGTTCTATGCTCGTAATGTCGTCTATATAGTTCATCCCGAACTTGAAAATATTTTCTCCATAATAAGAAATTCCTTTCTTATATGTTCCAACCCATACTAATCCATTTCTATCAGTGTATATCGTATAGACTGTATTTTGAGAGATGCTTCTTTCGTTCTTTTCATCAAAATGTAGTTTCTCTGTTGAACCGTTTCTTTTGTCTAATATCTCAATTCCATTATAATCTTTTCCAATCCATATTCTTCCTTTATTATCCTGTGAGATACAATGAACCATATCATTCTTATAATCAATATTCTTTGCAATATTGGTTTCCCATGATTGTGTATTTAGATTATATATCCATACACCTTCAGCGGAATATATCCATGCCATTTTTTCTTTGTCAATAAAAGCAGAAAAAGTCATATCTCTTCCACATTTTATTTTTCCCCGAATATCAGCATTAATCCATCTGATTTTATTCTTTTCACTATCTATGCATACAATTTGTCCATAATTGAAAACAAGAATAATATCATTATCGCAAGATTTAATATCTGTTACGTTACTTCTATTCAGCAGCTTATGGTCTAATTTTATGGCTAATTTGTCATTACAATAAAGTTCTCCTCCGTTATCAGTTGAGAATATCCATATTTTATCATCCGACTGTATATAGACTTTACTTATATTTTTTTTATCTATATTGGGTAATATTGATGATAAGTTGCTTGAAAATTTCTCAGTCTTTTTATCCAATATAGCATACCCTTTCATTGTTTCTACAACAAGTTTGTTGTCTGTTGCTTCTTGGATACTATTTATAGTATTGTCAGGAATGGAAGTGTTATCACCAACAATGTGAAAATAGTTTTTTAGATCATAACCATCGTATCTGCATAGACCTGTTTGTGTTCCAAACCACATAAAGCCATCTTTGTCCTTATAAATAGAACGAACGAAGTTATTAGGTAGGCCATTGGATACATCAATGTGTTTGAATTGATATTTTTGACAGTATCCGGCTAGGATTGATATATAAATGAAGATTATTGATAGGTGTAATTTCATAAAACTGTATTAATAAGTGTTGCTACAAATATAATGAAAATAGTTTAATGGACATTAATCTTCTAAAATATATATCAGTTTGCATTTATACAAGGCTCGACAATGGGTAAAGTTCTGAATGAGAAGTTACTTTTATCTATACACGATATAATTAAAACGGCATCCGGGTAATGCCCGAATGCCGTTTTGCTTTAGAACTTTGTTGTAGTTTTTTGTAAATGTCTTATGATAACTGTTTTTCAAAATTGTAAAGGTGCATTTTCATAAACATGTTCCAAAGTATATGAGTCACTGTTGTCGAATATTCCGCGCTTCATTACTTTAATAACTTCCAGTGCGTTATTAAGTATTTCTCCTGTAGCATGGTTGAATAATCCGGAACATTCTTTTCCTGCCGATGCACTGCCGTTATCCCAATAAAAAGGTGCCATACCATATTCTTTTGCTGCTTTACATAAATATTCCAGATAGTATAAACGGAAAGTTTCCGAACGTTCGTTATTTCTGTGTACGCAACCTATTTCTCCTATATATGCAGGAATACCATTGTCTATGAATTTGGTTTTCATGCTGTTGAACTGGCTTTTCAGATATTCTTCATCACCCCAGTTTGGTTTTTTAGAGGAATTTCCTGTATGTCCCCATTCAGAGAATTCTTCATTAAGTGTGAATTCCATAGGAGAATAGAAATGAACAGCTACCATTAATCGGTTTTGTACAATATCTCTAGGTAAAACAAAATTTTGTACAGTAAGATCTATGTTTGTTACATAACCTGGAAGACCTAGATAACGGTTTATGTTATTGCCACCAGTTGCACGTACTGCATCTACAAATACCTGATTCCATTCGTTAAGGATAGCATATTGTTTTCCTCCGTCAGTGAGATTTTCACCCCATCCCCATCCACCGTCATGGATTTCGTTCATAGATTCGAATACGAGGAAATTTCCTTTGTCTTTGAATTTATTTGCTATTTGTGTCCATACGGCAGTAATCTGTTCTTTGATAGAAGTATTTAGTGTTTCATCTTTTGCTGCATCTTTAATGTTCAGCCAGTAGTTGCTGTCTGCTCCGTCATGATGTATGTTTATGATGGCATTCAGTCCGGCACTTTCTGCATATCCTATCACTTCTGCTATACGGTTAAGATATTCTGTATCAATAGTATAATCAGGTGCATTACCAATATGTCCCAGCCATGTTACCGGTATTCTTACGGAAGTAAAGCCTGTTGCTGCCAGTTGGTCGAACAAAGCCTGTGTTGTAGGCTGGTTGCCCCATGCTGTTTCTTCGGCAATACCGTCGTTATGTGCATCAAGTTGATTACCCAGATTCCATCCTAAACCTAAGCTGGTACATATTTCCATTGGGGTCTCTCCTGAAACAGTAGCCGGTTTGCCAGCTTCCTGTTTAACTGTTACTATTTCTTTGATATTCCCTAATGTAAATGTTATATTCCCTGTTCTTTCTTGACCATGGTTTGCCGAAACATTAAAATCCAGTTTGTAATCCTTCATCGCTCGTGATTTCGAATCTGTTGTTTCGGTAATCCAGTTATTGTCTAAAGAATAAGAATATTCTCCATTTGTTGTGAGTTCAATGGTGAATGTTCCTCCCTGTGATGGTATTTGATACGATTTTTCTTTAACAATCAGTCTATAACTAGCTGTTTGTTCTACAACAATTTGTAGATTTCTAATAGAAGAGTTTATGGTTATAGTTGCAGTTCTGTTTTCTGATTCCGTGTTTTCTGAAACTTTTATCAGATATTTATCTGTTTGAGTTGATGTTGATTCTTGCTCTGTTATAGTACACCATTGTTTGTCGGAAGATATACTATATTTTATGTTTGATTGTACATATATCAATGCATCTGATTCATTATTTGGAAAAGAAAGAGTCTCTTCTGAAATTTTTAGAAAAGCTTCTTCGGTTTGTCCCTTTTCTGTGCATGAGGCAAATGATATGTTTATTAATATCGAAACCAAACAGAATAAATTGATATACAATATTTTCATAATAAAGAATTTAGATAAAAAAATGGGCATACACGACTTTGTACTCTATTATGTATGCCCATATTATTTATAACAATGTTTTTCTACTATTTGTATTGCTTACATATTACAAAACAGAGTAAAAACATTTAATAGCAAAGATGATTACATAACTTTTATTTTGCTGCACTTGGTATAAAGTGATAAGCTATATATTCATCTTTTTCTGTACTTCGTGCTCCAAGCCACATACCAGTGATATTTTCATTCTCTGATTCTATACTTAGGATACGTAGTTGATTGTTGGCATCAGTACTGAACATTATGTTTTCTCCACCAATATGATATGAAGGTGTATTATCACTGAATGTATATATACCCTTTTCGTCAAGTGTATATGTTCCGTTTGCTATTGTTCCATCAGGCATAGCAAATTCATATGTCATTTCTTTAGAATCAAGTGTTATAGACAGTTTATCTAAATCATTTACAGGTGTTGCCCAGTCAGGATAGTTCCCTGCTGTGAAATTATTTAGTAAACCTCCATCAAGTTTTGCCCAGTCGAAAGGAACGTCTGTTGACATTGTCCATTTGATTTTATTTGTTGCAACTTCTGATACCATATCTTCCCATCCGTCTGGTAAAGTTGGTTCCGGATCAGGCATCTCTTCTGGTTCCCAATTATCAGAGTATTCTTTAGATATAAAGTTATAACATAGAATACAAGGGCCTTCGTTTGGGTCGTTATCTCTTATGACACCCAGCTGCATATAATCTTCAGTAAGTGAAAGAATTTTTACATTACCCCATTGTGTAACAATTGCATCTCTACCCGGATCGTGTAACACACCGGCATCAGTCATAACCATTGTGTGATTTTCAGAATCAATTAAATAAGTTCCTTTTTGTACAGTTCCGTTATACAGATCATTAACTGTAACATTAGCTCCATCAATAAGGTCGAATGTCATTGAACCGTAATCCATTGCTCCAGTGTCTCCAAAAAGCCAACTTCCGTTACTAGCCCAATCCGGCGCCCATGACCAATGGTCGGTTCCATCACCAGGTAAGCCTAATGTAACAGTTTCCCAGTCATCGTCTGTGCCGTAGAAGTATAGTGGACCAATAAAGTATTTGCACTGCTTCTCTGAGTTTATGTCCATGTACCAGGTCTTTGATTTTCCAACTCCGCCAGAAAGTAATGTCCATAACTCGTCTTTTACGAAGTCTGCACAGAAGCCATCAACAGTAAATGTTGTAGGATTTCCATATACCAGTCCACTTCTTGTTTGTACACCAAATTTTACAGTATATTCACCGGCGAATGGAATCTGCAGTGTGACTTCACGTTCTTGTGATCTGCCTTGAGGGTGTTCCCAGCAGACCTGATAACTTGTAGGTAACAAACTTTTCAAATAAACAATATTAGGGTTTTCTGAATCATGAGTAATTGAAAATGCCATGTTTTCTACAAGATCATCTACCGTAATATCTTTTTCTCCCAGTTCGAAAGAGTCTGGAGTACATGCCGCAAACAATCCCATTGTTATAATCAGGCATGCAATATATAATTTATTTATTATCTTTTTCATAAATGTCTTTTTTATAGTTTTTACCAGCCTGTATTTTGTATTAATACACCATTAGATAATGTTATCTGATTATATGGAATCTGTGAAAGTCCTTTTTTCTCAATAATATTATTGGCACTTATTATTACATTATCAGGGTTTCCACCACTTTGTACAGCGGTGTTTGTTGCAATCTGAGAAGCTGCATAATCAACTCCCTGACGTAATAAATCCCAATAGCGCTGTCCTTCGAATGCAAATTCCAGCATACGTTCTTTCATGATATTTGCCTTTGTAGCACTTACTTCACGATAAAAATTTGATATTGTCAGATTACCATCATCGTCTTTAGAAGTATATGCACGTTTGCGAACTGCATTTAAATATTCCTGAGCATTAGGGCTACCCAGTTCAGCTGCCATTAACAGAACGTCTGAATAACGCATAACTATAAAGTTTTGATATTGTGATATTTGGAAGTCTCCTTCGCCAAGTCCAAAAACTTCATCTACCAATGACCAGTTACCACTTGTTTCGTCTTTGTTCCATTTAGACATTGTAGTATATTTCTTTACATTATATCCAGTGTATTCTCTCTGGTCTTTATATGATGTCTCATAGTTAGGATCATCGAAAATTCCTTCACCTGCGATATTGATTATAGATGCTTCACGGCGTGCATCTCCTGTTCCGTATGCTGTCCACATTGCAGGGTTAACTGTACATCCTCCCCAGCCTCTACCATATGGAGCATGTCCTAAATAGCTTCGTAATCCCATCATTACAAGCCATCTGTTACCGTCGTTGTTTCCATTATAATCCTGTGTATAGTTGAATTTCTGTGCCAGAACTATTTCTTTATTACCGTCTCCGGCAAATGTAGTTGTCTGTTCATAATCACCTGTGGATTTATTCTGTTCCCATGATGTTGATGCAGCCGGCCATAAATTCTTGAATTCTTCTACAAGTCCGTAGCTTTCTGTTTCTGCTACAGCTATGAAGTCTTCAAGACCTTGAAGTACAGTGGCTTTTGTTACACCTTCAACTAGAGGCTCTTTACCATAATATCCTGTGTAGTACAGGTAAACCCTTGCTAATAATGATGCAGCCGCATATTTTGTGATATGTCCATCGTTAGTAGCTGCTGCACTCTTAGGATATGCATTTGCAGGTATATTGTTTACTGCATATAATAAATCACTGAAGATTACGTTGTAAACTTCATCAGGATTAGCTTGTGGTCGGTTCTCGTTTACCGGTTCTGTAAACAAAGGAATACTACCCCATAGACGTACCATGTCGAAATAGCATAATGCTCTTATTGCATGACATTCTCCCAAATATGTTCCTTTAGTTTCTTCGCTGTTCCATTTTATTTGTTCTTCATGTGTTAGAAGCTCATTGCAACGGTATATTGCGACATAATAATTTTTCCAGGCGTCTTCCAAAATATTCATATCAGACGGTGACTGATTGATATCGAAGCGGTCTAAAACCTGATAATTGCGTGCGTCTGTAATACCTACACCTGCAAAACATTCGTCTGCCATGATTTCTGAAGCATAATAGAAACCGCATCCTACATTTGAGCTTGTACACTGCCATCCGTCATAGCAGCCTATTAATGCACGATATGCATCGTTCTCTGTTCTATAGAAGTTATCTGTAGTTGATTCTGTTTTGGATGTTACGTCCAAGAATGCAGCTGTACACGAGGTCAGTCCCATAGATGCTAACCCTATTCCCAGAATATATATTTTAAACTTATTCATATATACTATTTTTTAGAATGTTTATTGATTAGAATTTTAAGTTTACACCAACAAGGAATGTACGTGGACGTGGGTAGTAACCCAAGTCGATACCTGAAACCCAATCAGATGTTCCATAACCGATTTCAGGATCCATACCGTCATACTTGGTGAATGTAAATGCATTTTGTACCTGTAAGTATAGACGAGCCTGGCTGATTGCCTTTATGTTTATCAATTTAGAAAAGTCGTAACCTAAAGTTATGTTACTTATTCTCAGATAATCTCCATCCTGAACGTATAAATCGGAGAACTGCCAGTTTATGTTTGTATCTGTCACACGTGGAATTCTGTTTGAAGTACCTTCTCCAGTCCATCTGTCAAGAATAGCTGTAGTATAATTAGCTTTGCTGTTTCCCTGATTTCTGTATGATTGTACAATTTGGTTACCTGCAGCGCCATATGCAACTAATGAGAAATCAAAGTTCTTATAATTGAAACCAATGTTGAATCCGTATGTGAAATCAGGTGTACCATTACCTAAATCTACTTTGTCATTGTCATCGATTACTCCATTATTATCTTGGTCAACATAGATTACGTCACCTGGTTTAGGGTCTGCCTGAAGAATTCCGTGTTTGCCATCGGCATTCCAGTTGGCAATCTGTTCCTTATTTTGGAAGATTCCTGCAGTTTCGTATCCCCAGAAATAACCTATAGGATGACCGTTCTGTGCTCTATAGAATTCAGGGGAGTTATCATAAAGCATATTTACGTCTCCGTGGATTATACCATCTTCAGTAGGGATGTTTCCTACTTTGTTCTTATTATACGCTCCGTTGATACCAATGTTATAGTTGAATTCATTGCCAATCTGGTCGTTCCATGTAAGAGCTAGTTCAATACCGGTATTCTTTACGTCACCACCGTTTATGAATGGAGCACCTGTACCTGCTGTTGCAAGGATTGGAGCTGCAACCAACCAGTCTTTTGTTGTTTTGATATAGAAATCAGCATTGACACTTAAACGACTTCTAAGGAAGCGGGCATCGATACCAATATTTGTCTGTTCTGATGTTTCCCATGTTACATATTTGTTTGCCAGGCGGCTTGGATAAGAACCCCAATAACCTGATTGTGCTTCAGAGCCGTAGCTTGTACCGAATATATAGTGAGTATTTGATGATGTTATAGGAGCTGTGTATTGGTAATTGTCAATGTTTTGGTTACCTACTTGCCCCCAGCTTGCACGTATTTTCAAGAAATCTAACCAGTCCTGTGTATCTTCCATGAATTGTTCGTTGGTTAAAGTCCAACCTGCAGATACTGATGGGAATACACCGTAACGATTACCTCTTGCAAATTTTGATGAACCGTCTGCACGTAATGTTGCGTTAATCATATATGTTTCCTTCCAGTTCCATCCGAAACGTCCAAAATATGAAACAGAACGGCTTTCATCGTGAGGATAGCCGTCAACAGACATACCGTCTTCTGTACTTGAAGCAGTACCGTTTGCAATATATGCATGTTCCCAGTCATCGAATCCTTCTCTAAGTATTCCTGTTCCGGCAGAAAGATAAGTTCCCGAATATTGATATACTTCCATACCAATCAATGCGTTGAATGCATGTTCATTAACTTTCCAGTCGTATGTTGCAGTGTTTGTCCAAGTCATTCCAAGACTGTGGTTCATATTTTGAGAAACCTTAGTACGAGTGTTATTGTAGCTATATTCAGAGAATTGATACATTGGAGTAAAACTACGATATTCTGATGAATTGTACACAGCTCCGAATACACTTCTTAATTTAAGGCTTTTAATTGGTTGCAACTCTGCATAAACGTTACCTGAGAATACAGCATTTTTATTCTCGTTGTTGGTATTAGTCACCATAAGTCCGTATGGGTTGCCGTCACCTTTATACCAGTCTGAATTAGAAGTATCATTATATGGTGAGTCATATATATTATTATCACTGTAGATTGGTGCAAGCGGTGATGTACCGAATGCTCCTCTAAGAGTATTGTTATATTGATTACCTACTGAAACTCCGTTGTTCATTTTATATACGAAACTTACCTGTTCTCCGATTTTCAATAAATCAGAGTCCTTGAATATCTTGTGTTCAGAGTTTATACGGAAGTTATAACGTTCGTAGTTTGATACATCTTTACCACCTACTATACCTTCCTGATTCATGTATCCCAATGAGAGTGCATATGTAGAAGTTTTTGAACCGCCTGTAACGCCAAGTGTGTAGCTTTGTGTTTTTGCGTTATCTTTAAACATTGAGTTAACCCAATCTGTATCATATACATTGCCGTTAGCATCGTATATACTTTTGAATGAACTCCAGTCGTATGGTGCGTTACCTGAGTTGACAGCCTGTTCATCCATAATAGTCATATATTCCTGTGCATTAAGCATGTTGGCTTTACGTGCCTGATTCTGCACACCATAATATGCATCGAAAGAAATTTGTGCTTTACCTTCTTTACCAGATTTTGTAGTAATAAGCACAACACCGTTTGCTGCTTGTGCACCATAGATGGCAGCTGAAGCGGCGTCTTTCAAGACATCGATACTTTCAATATCAGCAGGATTTAATGTTGATATATCACCACCTACACCGTCAATAAGGTATAGAGGAGAAGCATTTCCTACAGTACCCAAACCACGAATACTAACTTTCATGCTTTCACCAGGCTGTCCTGATGTAGATGAAATATTTACACCAGGAGTTTGTCCCTGCATTGCCTGTAGTGGGCTGTTTGTATTCAGCTTTGCAAGATTTTCACCTTTTACCTGTACAGTAGCACCTGTAACGAGTTTCTTCTTTTGTACACCGTAACCTACTACTACAACTTCGTCTAACACCTCGGTGTCTTCTTTTAATTCTACATTTAATGATGTCTGATCGGTTACAAGAATTTCCTGAGTGATAAAACCGATGTAAGAGAATACCAGTATCTGGCCGTTTTCTACTCCTAAAGAGTATTTTCCGTCAAAGTCTGTGATAGTTCCATTGGTAGTTCCTTTTACCAGAACACTAACACCGATTAATGGCATTTTGTCTGAAGCAGAAGTTACAACACCCGAAACTGTCAAGTTCTGAGAAGTAGCCTTCATTGCCATACAAGGCAAAAACAATAGCATAATAACCATTGATAAGCTACATAAATGCAAATGAGTGCATTTTACTGATAAGTGTTTACTCATGGTACTTTTTTTAATTGTTAAAGAATTATGATTAGCTATAGTCAACATGTTTCCTTCATGTTTTCGGTTGCAAAATAATTAAAAAGAAATGATACAATGGGTACTGATTTGTTTCTGTTCTGTACATTGTTTGTTCTAGCCATTTTTTTATACTTATAATAATTCATTAATTCCTGAATTTCCTAACCTGGCATAAGAATCTGATTTTCCAGATAATGCTTTTTTACAACATTGGCTCAAGCTTTATAGTTCTATTTGTTTATAACAATGGTATAATATGTTTTTATCTGTCTTTATATAGCATCTTATGTATTTGATATAGACCCATTATTACTTAGATTTGTAAATAATTATTTTAAAGTATAATTTATGGGAACACATAGAAAATTTTTAGTAGCCGTGCTGTTTCTTTCGGCATTGGGAGTACACTCTCAGAACTTCTTTAATAATCATTCAGCAAATGAAGAACAACGGCTGGATGACTTAATTTCAAAAATGACACTTGATGAAAAGGTGGATGCTTTGGGAAATAACACACGCATTCCACGGCTTGGGATACAGGCATCAGGTAGTGTAGAAGGATTGCATGGTATTGTATTGGGAGGACCAACTTACGGAGAAAGGGAGAATACGCCGACAACAGTTTTTCCCCAGGCCTATGGTCTTGGTGAGACTTGGGATACAGATTTATTGTACAGAGTAGCTACATATATAAGTACAGAGAACAGATATTTGTTTCAGAATGCGAAATACCGTAAAAGCGGACTGATTATGTGGACTCCTAATGTCGATTTAGGCAGAGATCCACGTTGGGGACGTACAGAGGAGTGTTATGGTGAAGATGCCTTTCTTACTTCTCGTCTTGCTGTGTCTTTTATTAAGGGTATTCAAGGTGAACATCCAAAATATTGGAGAAACGCATCGTTGATGAAGCATTTTCTGTCTAACAGCAACGAATATGGACGTACTTATTCTTCTTCTGATTATTCAGACAAATTGTTTAGAGAGTACTATTCCTATCCTTTTTATAAGGGTGTAACTGAGGGTGGTTCGCAAGCATTGATGACAGCATATAATGCCTATAATGGAATTCCATGCATAATGCATCCTGTATTACGTGATGTAGTAATGGATGAGTGGGGGCTTAAAGGAACCCTGCTTACTGATGGAGGTGCTTTCAAATTATTACTTAGTGCTCATAAAAAGTTTGACAACGATCGTGGAGCTGCTGCGGCAGCATGTATAAAGGCAGGAATCACAAAGTTCCTTGATGAGTATAAAGATGCTGTATATGATGCCTTGAATCGTAAGCTGATTACTGAAAAAGATATAGATAAAGCCATAAGAGGAAATCTGTGGATTTCTTTAAAGTTGGGTTTGCTTGACGGATCACAGGATAATCCGTATTCAGGTATAGGAGTAACAGATACAGTAGCTCCATGGAATAAGCCGGAAACTAAAGAACTGGTACGTGAGGCTACATGTAAATCGGTTGTATTGCTCAAAAATAAGAACAACATATTACCTCTGAATAAGAAAAAAATAAAGAAGATAGCTGTTATAGGAAGACGTGCGTCTGAAGTCTTGCAAGACTGGTACTCAGGAAAACCATTTTATACCGTCAGTGTTATTGATGCCATTAAGGAAGAGGCTGGAAATAGTATTGAGGTGAGATATGTTGAGAGTAATAAGATGGATAGTGCAAGAAGTGTTGCCGCTTGGGCTGATGTTGCGATAGTTTGTGTGGGAAATCATCCTACTTGCAATGCAGGATGGGAGCAGGCTCCTGTTATAGGCGAAGGTAAAGAAGCTGTTGACCGGCAGTCTATGCAGTTTGATCAGGAAGAACTTATGTTGCAGGTAAGTAAGGTTAATCCCAATACAGTTGGCGTGTTGATAAGTAGTTTCCCTTATGCAATAAATAAAGCAGATAAGCAGTTGCCTGCTCTTGTTCATCTGACTAATTGTAGCCAGGAACTTGGGCATGCTGTTACAGATGTATTGTTTGGATGATATAATCCTGCAGGAAGACTTACTCAAACATGGGTAAAGGATATAAATGATTTGCCGCATATGATGGATTATGATATAACTAAGGGACGTACTTACATGTATTTTGAAAAGGAACCTCTTTATCCGTTTGGCTATGGGCTGAGTTATACGGATTTTGAATATTCCAAAGTTGTGATTTCCGATGATGAGATTTCAAAAGGTGATACTTTAAAGGTGAGTTTCAGCTTGAAAAATACAGGGAAGTTTGATGGTGAAGAAGTCGTTCAGTTTTATGTATCTCCACATAAACGATTATCCGGAGAACCAATAAAACAGCTTAAGGCATTCAAGCGTGTATTCGTTCGTAAAGGAGAGACGATTAGGGTAGAGCTTGATATTCCTTATTCTGAGTTGCAAATCTGGGACGAAACACAGGATAGATTTGTTCTTCCAAACATAAAAAGAAAAATTGGAATAGGGGCATCTTCTGATGATATACGGCTTAACGCTGTTTTCAGAACTGTTTAATGAATGTAAACATCACTATTGGAATATTTTCCAATAGTGATGAAAATTTTACTCCTCCAGAAATAGTATGCATGAGTCTGTTTTATTTCCGGCATGTATTTCTATATAATTATTTCCGGATGTTAACTTTATGCCTTCCCATTTTGCAATACAGGTATTGTCTGGGATCTTTTTCCCCATACTTATTCCGTTGACGAATAATTCAGTTTTGCCACAGTTGTTGAATACGGTTATGTCATTTATTGCTTTAGATAATTTATTGTTGCGTTTTCCTGCTATATGAAGGACTTTTTCATCCTTGTTCCAGTTGGCTTTGTAGAAATAGAATGCGTCTTTTTTTATTTTTCTGTCATATGTTATAAGTCCTTTATCATTTCTACCGAATGTTGTTCCTTCTCTTCGTCCGGCAGCAGAAAAATCAAACATACACCATATAAACTTACACCACAGAAAAGGTCTGGCTGATAACTGTTTCCAGTTTTCTATATGATAGAAAGTCTGCCAATTCTCAGGATGCCATTGTCCCCATGGTTCAGGATGTATCAGTGAGTCTGTTTGTTGGAATATATCTCCACCTGCACCATATTCACTTATACCCATACATCTGTCAGGAAATTTTTTGTGTTCCTTGTCAATCCATTTCCCCATTTCGCTACAGTCGTTTCCATACCATCCGAAATATCTGTTATATGCTATCAAGTCTGTGACTCCGTTCAGGGGATCTTCTTGATTGCTGGCACCTGTAGTGAGACGTGTATTATCTATGGATTTTGCTATTTTGTTCAGTTCCTTGGTCATTTCGAGTGGATTTTCCATCCAGCCAGGATTGATTTCATTGAATAGTCCCCATGTGAGAATACATGGATGATTGTAGTTTTGATACATAAGTTCCTTTAATTGCTGTATCAGATTTTCGCGATATGCAGGATTACTTACATATATGTTTACGAATGGAATTTCTACCCATGCTATCAGACCTCTTTTGTCCATCAGATTATGCATATGTTTGTCCTGAGGATAGTGGCAAAGTCGTACCGCAGTGCATCCCATTTCCTGAATCAAGTCCAAATCTTCTTCAAAATCTCCTTGACGATATGCTGAAACTCTTTCTGCACGGTCCTCATGACAGTTCACTCCGTTAATGTAGTAAGGCTTTCCATTTAGGAAGAAACCTTTTTCGGGATCGATATGAAAATAGCGGAAGCCTATGTTCTCGTTTCGTCTGTCAATCTCTTTACCATTACGTTTAAGAATTACAGAACATGAATAAAGATAAGGATCTTTCAGCCCATTCCACAGATGAGGATTATCCAGTGTGAGGTTAGTTTTGCATTCATTTTCTGTTATAGGAACTTCTTGTGTGAAGATATTTCTGCCTTTAGCATCGTCAAGACAAAATTCAACGGTACATTCTTTGTATAATTCTTTATCCCCTGATATTAATGCTTTCATTTCCAGTTCTGCACTTTTTTCTGTAACATTTTTTTGTGTGAAAAATATTCCAGAAGAACCGTAGAATGTAGGATCTATACATATTTCATCTTTAGACATCAGTAATTCTACCCCTCTGTTAAGTCCTCCCCATATATTGAAATCACCGCAAATAGGTGCAATCTCCATGGTTTGACTGTTATTCACCCTGATGTCAAGTTTGTGTTTTTTCCCTTTTGTTACGAAATCAGTAATTTCAATAGTAAAGGCAGTATATCCTCCTTTATGTTGTGCTATGAAATGATTGTCTATATAAATGTCTGCCACAGTCTGGGCTGCATTAATTTTTAGGAAAAATCTTTTATGGTCATTGTCGGCAGGTATGGTAATGAATTTTGAGTAGTTTGCCATACCTCTATAATAGTTAGTATTTCCGAACATAGCATCGGCTGCATTCCATGTGTGAGGTAAATCTACAGTCTCTTTCCATTGTGTTTGCGATTCATATCCTTTGTTGAAATACCAGGACCTGTTTAGAGATTTTATAGTTATGGCATCTATGTTTGATGATAGCATTATAAGACTTGATATTAATACCGGTAGTTTAAAGTTATTAAGTTTGTTATTTTTCATAATCTATATTTTAGAGGTTTCTTATTTGTGCAAATATATCTCTTAAAAAGCATTGTTATATACTGTTTCCGTATCAATTATGAGCATATAACATTTAGTACCCTCATTATAAACATTTCGCATATTCTAATAGAGGTAAAAGGTGATATTATAATTATTTTTATCTAGTATATTTGCAGTAGTAAATACTATTAACTTTAGAAACTTATGCAAAACATTCGACTTTATTTGTTTTCTTTTGTTTTCTGTGTTATTGAAATCTTTGCTCAAGGATATGAAAATCCTGTGATTCCAGGTTTTCATCCGGACCCAAGTGTATGTAAGGCTGATGATGGGTATTATCTTGTAAACAGCAGTTTCCAGTATTTTCCAGGTGTGCCGCTTTTTTATAGCCGTGATCTTGTCAATTGGGAACAGATTAGTAACTGTCTTACTAGAAATTCACAATTAAAGCTTGATGGAGCCGGGGCCGGTGGAGGTATTTATGCTCCTACTATCCGTTATGATAATGGTACGTTCTATATGATCACAACCAATGTCTCTGATGGTGGAAGAAACTTTTTGGTTCATACAAAAGATCCAAGAGGGGAATGGTCTGAACCTGTATGGCTTGAACAGGGAGGCATAGATCCGTCATTGTATTTTGAAGATGGAAAATGTTATATGGTAAGCAATCCGGGAGGATATATCGTATTGTGTGAGATAAATCCTATGACTGGAGAGCAACTCACACCATCTAGAAAAATATGGAGTGGTACGGGTGGAAGATATCCTGAAGGTCCTCATATCTATAAAAAGGACGGATGGTATTATCTGTTGATTTCCGAAGGTGGAACAGAGGTCGCTCACAGTATAACTATAGCACGAAGCAGATTTATTGACGGACCTTATATCGGTAATCCTGCAAATCCGATACTGACACATGCATGTCAGGCAGCTGAAACAAATCAGATTCAGGGAACGGGACATGCAGACATCGTTGAGGCTGAAGATGGTTCATGGTGGATGGTATGTTTGGCATATAGGGCTATGCCAGGATTTCATCATATATTGGGAAGAGAAACATTCCTAGCACCAGTGAGATGGGACAAGAATGCATGGCCGGTGGTGAATGGTAATGGAACTATTTCGTTAAAAATGGATGTCCCTACTTTGCCACTCTATCCGGTTGCAGAACGACCAGAAAAGATTGATTTCAAGAACGAAGTATTATCTTCTGAATGGGTTCATCTGCAGAATCCTATAAAGGAAAACTATAGATTTAAGAATGGAAATTTAAGACTTATGGCTACTCCGGTTACTTTGAATCAATGGAAAAGTCCTACGTTCGTTGGTATCCGTCAGACGGATTTTGACATGGAGGCTGCTACCTCAGTATCTTTGGAAAGCAAAAATGCAGGTGATGAAGCAGGGCTGACAATATTTATGGAGTTCGATTCGCATTATGATTTGTTCCTGCAACAGAATAATGATAATACCAAGTCAGTAGTTTTAAGATATAAACTGGGTGAAATGGAGCATATAGAGAAAGTCGTTTCTCTGACAAAAAAAGCTGACATTGAACTCAATATAAAGTCAGACATCAGTTATTATTACTTTGGCTATACTGTTGATGGGGTATATCATGAGATAGGTAAAATGAATACCAGATATTTAAGTAGTGAAACAGCCGGTGGATTTACCGGTGTGATAATTGGTCTGTATGCAGTGTCGGCATCAGAAAAATCAAATGCTTTTGCTGATTTCAAATATTTAAAATATAAGGCGGAATGAAGATCTTAAATTTTTTATTATTGTTTCTGTCATTAGGAGTTTTTACTGTTAAGGCAGACAATATTAAGGTGGCATGTGTAGGTAACAGTATAACTGAAGGCTTTGGTCTGGAAAATCCGTCGGTGGAAAGTTATCCGGCTGTTCTTCAGTCTTTGTTGGGCAATAATTACGAAGTGGAAAATTTTGGGCTCAGCGCCAGGACGTTGCTCATGAAAGGCGATCTGCCTTATATGAAGGAACAGCGTTTTAAGGATGCACTTGAGTTTTTGCCGGATATTGTTACTATAAAACTTGGTACAAATGACTCCAAACCTTATAACTGGCAGCATAAGGATGACTTTAAGCATGATTTGAATACATTGTTGGATAGTTTTTCTGCTTTGTCGTCTTCACCTAAAATATACTTGTGTTTGCCTATCCCTTCAGAGAATAAAGGTTGGGGAATAAATGACAGTATAATATATAATTGCATAATTCCGATTATAAAAGAAGTAGCTGTGGAACGAAACATCAGCATGATAGACCTCAACACAGCTATGAGACCTTATTATCCAAATGAATATCAGGATGGGGTGCATCCGAACAAGTATGGTGCGAGGATAATTGCTGAGACTATTTATAAATCTATTACAGGAATGGATCTTTTGCCTGAACTAAGGCGTCCTGAGATGGTACTATGGTATGATGAACCGGCTGGACAGTGGGAGGAAACTTTACCTTTGGGTAATGGAAGACTTGGAATGATGCCCGACGGCGGAACAGATAAGGAACGTATTGTTCTCAATGAGATAAGTATGTGGAGCGGTTCGAAGGCTGATTATCTTAATCCTGAAGCATCAACCAGTTTGTCTGAAATACGCAGTCTGCTTTTTAAACGAAAAAATAAGGAAGCACAGGAACTTATGTATAAAAGTTTTGTACCTAAGAAACCTGAAAAGGGGGGTACTTACGGTGCGTATCAGATGCTTGCCGATATGGATATAGAATATTCCTATTCGGTTGCCGATGAAAACATAAGCGATTACAGACGTTGGTTGGACTTGAGTGAGAGTGTCGCTTATACTTCTTTAAGAAAAGGTGGAGTAAATTATGTACGTGAGTATTATGTATCCAGAACTGCAGATGTAATGGTTGTACACATAAAGGCTGATAAAAAGAATTCAATATCTTTCAGAATGAGTCTGAGCAGACCTGAGAGAGGAGTAGTAAAAAGTCCTTCTGACGGCAAACTTCTTATATCTGGCGAACTTGATAGCGGAAGCAAGGCAAGAGGTGTACGATATTCGGCCATAACAAGTGTTGTAGGTTTTGGAGATAAAGCGGAGAGAGAAACCGGTGAGAATTATATATCTGTACGAAATGCTGATGAAGCATGGCTGTTTGTATCAGCCAAGACTTCGTATCTGAATGGAGAGGTGTATTCAACTGAGGCTGAACGTGTTTTAGATAATGTCTTGGATTATGACTGGAACAAACTTAAAGCGGAAGCAATTTTGGCGTACGGCGATTATTTTCACCGTGTGGGAATTCATTTGCCTGATAATGCCAAGACTTCACATCTTACTACTGACAAACGTATAGAGAGTTTTCAGTCGTCAGACGATCCTTCACTGGCTGCATTATATTATAATTATGGAAGGTATCTGCTGATAAGCAGTACACGTCCGGGATGTCTTCCTCCAAATTTGCAGGGCTTATGGGCAAATGAGCCTGGCACTCCATGGAATGGAGATTATCATACAAATATTAATGTCCAGATGAACCATTGGCCATTGGAACAGGGTAACCTGACAGAACTTTATCTTCCATTGATTGATTTGGTGAAACGTCTGGTAGAAAGCGGTGAGGAGAGTGCTAAGTCCTTTTATGGAGAAAACGCCAGAGGATGGGTGCTTCATATGATGACAAATGTATGGAATTACACAGCTCCTGGAGAACATCCGTCGTGGGGAGCTACAAATACAGGTGGGGCATGGCTCTGTGCGCATCTTTGGGAACATTATCTTTTTACCGGAGACAGAAATTATCTGTCGGAGATTTATCCTATTATTAAAGGAGCATCTGAATTCTTCTATTCTACTATGGTAAAAGAGCCAAAGCACGGATGGCTGGTGACAGCTCCTACATCATCGCCTGAAAATTCTTTCTATCTGAAAGGGAAAGACCGTACACCCATAAGCGTCTGTATAGGACCTACTATGGACATACAGCTGGTTCGAGAATTATATTCTAATGTAATAACGGCATCACATATATTGTCTGTCGATTCATTGTATGCAGACTCTTTGAAGAAGGCTATATGTCAGTTTCCTCCTCATCAGATTAGTAAGAAAGGTTACCTGATGGAATGGCTTGAAGATTATGAGGAAACAGATGTACACCATCGTCATGTGTCGCATTTATATGGATTGCATCCAGGCAATCAGATCTCGGTTTATAATACTCCGGAGTTGGCTGAGGCATGTCAGGTGACTTTAAACAGACGTGGAGATGAAGGTACCGGATGGAGCCGTGCATGGAAAATTAATTTTTGGGCACGTTTGGGTGATGGCAATAGAGCTTATAAACTGTTTAAGAGCCTGCTATATCCTGCATACACTCATGATAACCCTGAACAGCATGGCAGTGGTACATTCCCAAATCTGTTTTGTTCGCATCCGCCATTTCAAATGGATGGAAACTGGGGTGGAACTTCTGGTATAGGAGAAATGCTTCTTCAAAGTCAGGATGGTTTCGTTAGTTTGCTACCGGCAATACCGGATAGCTGGCAAGAAGGTGAATTCTATGGCATGAAGGTGAGAGGCGGATCTACCGTTGGACTGAAATGGAAGAATGGTAAAGTGGTGCAGGCTATAATAAAAGGTGGTTGGATGCCTGAATTAAAGATTAAACTTCCGGAATATTGTAGTATGATAACGGTTAATGGTAAAGAGTATAGCTCCAAAGGAATCTTACAACTTAATACAGAGAGAGATAAAGATTACATTATAAATTTCAAATATTAATAACTATGAATCTACTAAAGAACCTGTTTATCGCCTCTGCTTTATGCGTAGGCGTGAGTTCGTGCAGCGGACCTGAGAAAAAAGTTCCAGCTGCCATCCCATCAGATCCTGAGATTGAAGCCAACATAAAGGAATGGCTTGGCAAGATGACCTTGGAAGAAAAGATAGGTCAGATGTGTGAAATAACAATAGATGTGGTAAGCGATTTTGAGGAAAGCAAGAAGCACGGCTTTGTGCTTAATCCTGCTATGCTTGACACGGTAATAGGAAAGTATAAAGTAGGTTCATTGCTTAATGTCCCTTTGAGTATCGCACAGACCAAGGAGAAATGGGCCGAGGCAATAAAGCAGATCCAGGACATTTCCATGAAGGAAATAGGAATCCCTTGTATATATGGTGTCGATCAGATACATGGAACAACCTATACCCTTGGCGGTACCATGTTCCCACAAGGTATAAACATGGCTTCTTCTTTTAACCGTGACCTTGTCCGTAAGGGAGCAGAAATTTCTGCCTACGAGACCAAGGCCGGATGTATTCCATGGACATATGCTCCTGTCGTTGATTTGGGCCGTGACCCACGCTGGTCGCGTATGTGGGAGAACTACGGTGAGGACTGCTATGTAAATGCCGAGATGGGTAAGGCAGCCGTTTCCGGTTTCCAGGGAGAAGACCCTAACCATATCGGTGAGTATAATGTAGCCGCTTGTATGAAACACTATATGGGATACGGTGTTCCTGTATCCGGCAAGGACCGTACACCTTCATCAATATCACGCTGTGACATGCGCGAGAAACATTTCGCTCCTTTCCTTGCAGCTATCCGTAACGGTGCATTGAGTGTAATGGTAAATTCCGGTGTTGATAACGGTATGCCTTTCCATGCCAACCGTGAATTCCTTACCGAATGGTTGAAAGAAGACCTGAACTGGGACGGTATGATAGTAACCGACTGGGCCGATATCAACAATCTTTGCACTCGCGACCATATTGCCGCCACTAAGAAGGAAGCTATAAAGATAGCAATCAATGCCGGTATAGATATGTCTATGGTTCCATATGAGGTAAGTTTCTGTACTTATCTGAAAGAACTAGTAGAAGAGGGTGAGGTTCCAATGAGCAGAATAGACGATGCCGTATCACGTGTTCTACGCCTTAAATACCGTTTGGGACTGTTTGAAAATCCATACTGGGATATCAATAAGTATGATAAGTTCGGTTCAGCAGAATTTGCTGCAGTTGCTCTTCAGGCAGCCGAGGAATCTGAAGTTCTTCTAAAGAATGAGAATAATATCCTTCCAATAAAGAAAGGTAGTAAGATCCTTCTGACCGGTCCAAATGCAAATTCCATGCGTTGTCTTAACGGCGGATGGTCATACAGCTGGCAGGGACACCGTGCCGACGAGTGCGCACAGGCATATAATACCATATATGAGTCTTTGTGCAACAAGTATGGAAAGGAAAATATAATTTATGAACCAGGTGTTACATATACTCCTTATAAGAATGACAACTGGTGGGAGGAGAACGTTCCTGAAATAGGTAAGGCCGTATCAGCAGCTTCCCGTGCCGATGTCATAGTTGCATGTATAGGTGAGAATTCTTATTGTGAAACTCCAGGTAATCTGACAGATCTTACCCTTTCAGAAAATCAGCGTAATCTGGTAAAGGCACTTTCAAAGACCGGCAAGCCTATTGTGTTGGTATTGAATCAGGGACGTCCACGTATCATAAATGATATAGAACCATTGGCTCAGGGAATAATCAACGTAATGCTTCCAAGCAACTACGGTGGTGACGCCTTGGCTAACCTTATGTCCGGTGATGCCAACTTCAGCGCTAAGATGCCTTTTACATATCCTAAATATATCAATGCTTTGGCAACATACGATTACAAGCCTTGTGAGAATATGGGCCAGATGGGCGGAAACTATAACTATGATTCAGTGATGGATGTACAGTGGCCGTTCGGTTTCGGTTTGAGCTATACAACATACAGTTATGATAATCTCCGTGCAAATAAGACCTCATTTACTGCAGTTGATGAAATAACGGTATCTGTAGATGTAACGAATACTGGAAGTGTAGCAGGTAAAGAGGCTGTTCTTCTGTATTCAAAAGATATGGTTGCAAGCAGTACTCCGGACAACATCCGTCTTCGTAACTTTGAGAAGGTTTCATTACAGCCTGGTGAGACTAAGACTGTAAGCATGAAGATAAAGGGTAGTGATCTGGCCTTTGTAGGTTATGACGGCAAGTGGCGTCTGGAGAAAGGTGACTTCAAGCTTAAATGTGGCGATAAGTGGATTGATTTAAGCTGTTCAGAAACTAAGGTTTGGGAAACTCCGAATATAAGCACTGACTTGTGACATTAAACTAACTTATAAATCATTATTTGTAATAGTCAAGACTTGTTCTGACAGTTCCTTTACTATCGGACAAAAAAACTGTCAGAACAAGTCTTGACTATTACAAATAATCCGTATATGGGCAACGATTGGAATAATAAGCCACCATTCCCTGTTTGTCGGGACATTCTCCACTTTTAACGCAATCATTAAAATACGGAACTGCACTATTCTCATGAAAATTCATTACTAACAATGAAAATCCATTTGGAAGTTTTTCTACTTCCTCAAAGCCATGTTGCAGTAACCATTTCGTATCACTCATAAAATGATTCTTTTTTGTACCTACAACAGTAACCAATCCATCCTTCTGTTGCTTTTTTGCATCTTCAATCACAAACTGAAGCAAATTATATCCATGCCCTTGCCCTTTATACTGGCCTGAAACCCAAAAACAATTCACCATTAAATAATTGGGAGCAGTAACCGGAAGCCATGCATACTCAGCAGGAACGTATTCTATAAAGACTTTGGCTCGTGCGTCAAGCCGTCTGAAAACATAACCATTTGCAAATTCCTTCGTTAGCCATTCTTTTTTCAACTCATAACCTGCTGCGCATTTTTTGTCAGAGAATGCACAGCAGATATGCTCTTTGGCCATGTTTTCTTCTGTTAGAATGATGTATTTAGATAAGCTATTTTCCATGACTTAGTTTATTTTATCGGTATATGTATATTTTTGTGATATTCTATTCTTTATTCTCTTTTGAATAATTGATGTATTCCTCAAAATGTACTCCAGGCTGTTGTATAAAGTTCTTTCCCTCCATATTTGCCCCATATACGCATATACACTAAATATAGTCCTTCGAAACTTTGGAGTTCAGCATGCAATTCACACTCCTTTCTATTATGTTCGCACTCTTTTAATCACATCCTTAATCTACTGATATATGTTTTGGGAGAAATACCAAATTATTTCTTAAATGCTTTGGAGAACAATTACGGGTTATCGTAGCCGACTAACCCAATCAAATTCTGTAAACTCATGTCTTCAGTTTGCATATATAGTACAGACCGTTCTACATGTTGCCTTGCCACATAAGGGTATAATGGTTCATTCAGAACAGAGCTCATCATACAAAGCAATTGCCGTTGAGACATATTTACTATATCGGCTATTACGTTCAATTGCAATGGCTGATGCAAATTAAACTTTATGTAATCAATTATTTGATTAACTTTCAGCTTGTATATATTTTCAATGCTACTTTTCATCTATAACTATATAATTTGTAAATATATAGAGTTTATACAAATATATGATTGTCCAATCTTGCTAATTTCATATATTTTAGTGCAAGATGCCAATATACATCTATTGACACTAATCTTAAAATTCTTATTTTCAACGGATTTCATAATCAAAAGTTACCATAAAGAGAGATGAAAGGGGCAAATAAACGGATGCATAGCATTCTTTTAGACATAAGAACAGAAGGATATAAGAGGAGATGTTTGCCAGATATATGATGTGATACGGGTATGATGTGATACGATATAATATCCTAAAAGCAAAGAAAGAGAAATACTTCACAAGTATAAAATAATCCCCACTAAAAATCTGCTGACCTCAAGAAAACAAGCAAAACAAAGAAAAGAAAAGCAAGCAAAACAAGGCAAGTATAAGGCGAGGCAGACAAAATAACCCCAAAACAAGAAAGCCCCTGCATCTTCCGATACAGGGGCTTCTCTCTAAAAAAACGGCGACTACCTACTCTCCCACTGTTACGCAGTACCATCGGCGTGACTGAGCTTAACTTCTCTGTTCGGAATGGGAAGAGGTGGAACCTCAGTGCTATAGTCACCTGAATAAGGCAGACATGATGTAAAAAGTAAAGAACAACCGGTAATGAAACCGGTAAACTGAACGTATATACCACCCATACACGGAAAAACCAAAAGTGAACGGGCAATTAGTAATGCTCGGCTATGACATCGCTGCCTGTACACCTGCATCCTATCAACGTCATCGTCTATGACGACCCTAAGAAATCTAATCTTGTGGCTGGCTTCGTACTTAGATGCTTTCAGCACTTATCCAATCCCGACTTAGATACCCGGCAATGCACCTGGCGGCACAACCGGTAAACCAGAGGTCAGTCCAACACGGTCCTCTCGTACTAGTGTCAGAGCCACGCAAATTTCATACGCCCA
>ERZ833822.70-NODE-70-length-113115-cov-8.734690_pt1 | contig 113115 bp, 95 predicted proteins | sample MGYA00519913_ERZ833822 | MGnify/ENA primary metagenome ERZ833822 (study PRJEB31850, sample SAMEA3708746) | human gut metagenome | biome: human gut; feature: human-associated habitat; material: faeces | place: China | collected 2014 ... | reverse complement strand
ATAAAGCAGGAATCGTCATGGTTCCTGCTTTGTCTTACCATATATACGAGAATGGAGCTATTGGTTGTTATTATCATTCTCATTGACTGCTTCATCTAGCAGTAATCGAGATTCCAGCTCATCCGTTGAAGGCAGTAATGTTGCAAGATTTTCTGGTAAGAAATTCGATAATTCGTATGCTGAAATTGCTATTGGTTTGTTGGAACTGTTAACAGCATATTTGGCTAATACATTATTTTTTTCTTTGCAGATGATCAAGCCAATAGTTTTTCCATCGGAATCCATTTTGACAATATCGTCAACAATGTTTATATAAGTACCTATCTGACCAATATCACGAGATTTGAATTCTTTTATTTTGACCTCTACTACGACATAACAATGTAGGTTTAGGTGGTAGAATAACAAATCAATATATTCCTCTGTGCCTTCTATAGGTAAAGGGTATTCTCGACCGACAAAGGCGAACCCTTTTCCCATTTCAATTAAAAGATTCATAACCTTTTCGGTCAGGGCATCTTTTAATTCTTTTTCGTTATAGTCACGATTTAAAGCAATAAAATCAAAATTGTAAGGATCTTTTGTTATTTCCTGAGCTAAATCACCGGTGTAAGCCGGTAGTGTTGTTTGAAAATTACTTATTGCCTTGCCTTGGCGTTCATATAGATTAGTGTCAAGGAAGTTTAGAAGAACAGCTCTTGACCAGTTATTCTTTATTACTTCATCAACGAAGAACATTGCTTTTTCGGGTTCATCTTTGCATTTATCAACAATTAATTTTATATGTCCCCATGGAATGGCATATATTTCTGCCCCAACTTGAGGCAGATTTGTAGCCTCCGGTAATTCTGCCCCAAGTTGGGGCAGAATTTCACCAAATAAATTGTAGTATCTTTTCATGTATCTCAAATTAGTGGTTGAAAATCCTTTTGCACCTGGGAACATCTTTTTTAAATCTTCACTTAAAGTTTCAAAAAAAGCACCGCCCCATTTGCTTTCAGCCTGCATGTTAACGATATCCTTGCCGATTGACCAGTAGAACCTAAGCAACTCGTCATTAACCTTGATAGATGCTTTTATTTGTGTATTTTTAAATCTTTTTTTAACATGTTTCAGCCATTCGATATAATCTTTATCAATTCTAATCATATTGTCCATAGTATTTCCTCCAGATATGTCATTTATTCATTATTCATCTGTTTTATTTTTCTTAGCCCTTGTCTTATAGACATTATACTGATTCTTGCATTTCGGAGAGCAGAACTCATTTCCCTTACGGCTTGCGATAAATGCCCTGCCACAGTGCTTACACAGCTTCATATCGCAGTCAGAACTTTCCCGTTGCAAGTGCGATTGCAATGCCATTCCGCATTGGTGGTGATGAATTTGTTGTATTTGCCGGCATGACACAAAAACAGGTTGAGTCAACCCTGCTCGAATTAAAGCATACAACAGAGAAGGAGTCTGGGACAAAGGTTGACAGAGTGAGTATCTCTGTTGGATATGCTCTTACGGAAGACCATAAAGAATTTTCTATTGAGGAGCTTGTGTATCATTAAGACAACAGGGAAACAAATTCCACACGCTGATCCATCCAGTTCCCGATAATTGCAATTCCTTTTCCCATGGTAAAAGCTGCAACAATGGTTCCGATGCCAAGTCCCATGATATGTCCGAGACAGAAGAACGTCATACATGCGGTAATAACCAGACAGGTTACATCAAAACCGATTTTGATGCGGGCATAGGGAACCTTTGTGATGTCTGCGGCTTCCCGCGGAAACAGATCGGTTGGGATGATCGGCAGTTTGCAGCGGTTTGACAGCGCAATTCCAAAACAGATGATAAGATAACTCAATACAAAGTAGAGGATGCGAAGTGGTATATTCAGCGGCAGCCGCGTAATCCACAGTTCATGCAGATCCATCATCTCTCCAAACGCAAACCCTACAACAAAACTAAATAAATAGGATGGGACAAATTTTTTTCGCATAATCATTAGAATGCAGATCAAAAGTCCCTGAAACAGGTAAGTCCAGGTGCCGAGTGTCAGTTTCGGGAAAACCTGTTGAAACGCATACGGCACGCTTGAAATGGCGGAGATTCCGGAGCCGGACTGAAGCATCAGAAGGACACCGAGGCTGTTAATGATAACGGCAAGGACAAGTGCTGCCTCACCACGTAAGATTTTTTTCTGTTGTTTCATGATAATAGTGCTCTTTTCCGATAGATTTTGTATGCATTGCACACGGTTGCGATTATAGTCCTTTTTTCACAGATTTTCAAGTGTGGGTTATGTAATGGATGCATTTCCAGTGCAGAAGGTAACCAATTGTGGAGAGATTGCGTGAAACAGAATAAATTCTGATAAAATTTCTTGCAAAGTAGGTTTCCTTGTGGTATATGGTATTAAAACGGTTAAACTATGGAAACAGAAACGAAGAAAAGAGGGCAATCACAATGTGTACAGCAGCAACATACAAGACAACGGATTTTTATTTTGGACGTACCCTGGATTATGAATTTTCCTATGGGGATGAAGTGGCAGTCCTGCCACGGAATTATGCGCTTACCTTCCGGCATATGGGTGTATTAAAAGCGCATTATGCGATCATCGGTATGGCATATGTAGTGGGCGATTATCCACTGTATTATGATGGAATCAATGAAAAAGGACTGGGTATGGCAGGGCTTAATTTTGTCGGCAATGCCGTGTATCAGAAAATTGAAGAAGGGCGGGAAAACATCGCACAGTTTGAATTTATCCCATGGATTTTAGCACAGTGCGCTTCGGTTTGTGAAGCAAGAGAAAAGCTGGAGAAGATGAATCTGGTAGGAACACAGTTCAGTGAGCAGCTTCCGGCGGCACAATTACACTGGATGATTGCGGATGAAAAGGAATGTATTGTAGTAGAATGTATGGCGGATGGATTGCATATATATGACAATCCGGCGGGAGTTTTGACGAACAATCCGCCATTTCCGCAACAGATGTTTTTGTTGAATCAGTATATGCATCTGTCACCGAAGCAGCCGGTCAATGCGTTTTCCAAGCAGCTTCCTCTGGAGCAGTACAGCCGCGGCATGGGAGCACTGGGCTTGCCGGGGGATTTGTCTTCTGCTTCACGGTTTGCCCGTGTGGCATTCACCCGGCTGCATGCGATGTCGGGTGAATCCGAAAAAGAGAGTATCAGTCAGTTTTTTCATATTTTAGGTTCGGTGGATCAGCAGCGTGGCTGCTGTGAGGTGGCAGATGGCAAATATGAGATTACGTTGTATACTTCCTGCTGTAATGCAACAAAGGGTATTTATTACTATACGACATATGAAAATCATCAGATTACTGCTGTGGATATGCATCGGGAGAATCTCGATGGGGAAACGCTGGTGCATTACCCAATTGTGACAGGAGAACATATTTTGTGGCAGAATTAAAAGGGTGACATACACGAGGAGATGGAAAGGGAAGTTTGAAATGAAATATATTCCGTTAATCATAATATTACTTCTGATTCTGGCAATTTTGGTTTTGATTTTTTACGGAGTGTACCGTGTGAAACGTTTTTCCAGACAATTGTTTGGCACAGATGATATTTTGCAGGGCGTAAAAAAAGCGCAGGAAGATCTGTCAACAACACCGCGTTCGGTATCGGCAATGACAAGAATTGCCCTGCCGCAGATCGTTTCCGATTTTCCGGATTTTGAGTACAATGAAATGAAGCAGCGTGCAGAAAATGCCCTGATGCAGTATTTCGAGGCAGTAACGGCACAGGATGTAACAATTTTACAGGAAGGAAATGAAGATTTGAAAGAACAGCTTCGTTCGCAGATTCGCGCATTGGTCTCACAGGAAAAATGGGAACATTTTACGCAGGTAAAGATTCATCAGACGGAGATCGCCCGGTATCGGAAAGAAGCTGGCCGTTGCATCGTGACATTCCAGTCGGCGGTGGAAAGTTTTCATTATGTGACAGATGCAGCACATGCCGTGGTGCGGGGATCGGATCATATCTTAGAGCAGAGCCGCTATAATGTTGATCTGGTTTATATTCAAAATCGTGACCTTGCCAAAGGAAATACCGATGGAGCGCTTGGAGTCACATGTCCGAATTGTGGAGCACCGATCACGAATCTCGGAGCTAAATTCTGTGAGTATTGTGGCGCCGGTGTTGTGGAGTTAAATGTACACGCATGGTCTTTTGAAAATATTGAGGAAGCATAACTGTTTTGTATTTATTTGCAAGCATAGGTGAAATTGTTTTTAGTCTGCTTGCGTTTGCTGTGATATTGTGTTAAAGTACATATTGTTCTGAATATGAGAACCAGAGAGTGATGACAGAAGTCACACGAAGGGGTACACCACCGCGGGTGTAGCTTTCTTTGTGTGGCTTTTTTTGTTGCAATAATAAGTGATTGCGAAACTTTTTCCAGATTCTTCCGTAATTGCCTAAATAATTTCAAAATAAAAAGGAGGTCTTACATGGTACATATCAATGGAAAAGACATAGATGTGGCAGGGCAGTCCCTGATGGATTTTTTAAATGCAAATGATTATGAGATGGGTACGTTTGTTGTGGAATGCAATGAAGAGATTATTCATAAAGAGGATTATAAAACATATATCCTCAGGGATGGTGATGTTATAGAAGTTGTCCAGTTTATGGGGGGTGGCTGCGGTACATCTCTGATGTATCGCTCCATAATGTAGCGTTGGTCCATTTGCGAAGCAAATTTTTCAAATCATAGGAAATTCCTTCCTATGATTCAAAAACGCTCCGCGGGGATGCGCAGCTCGCGGAGTTGAAGGTTATGTTGAACATACCGCTCGCGCGCGAAAGTGTGCGGTCAAGCGCACACTTTATTTAAAGAAAAATACCAGAGAGAATACAAGAAAGAAGGAAGAAAAAATGAAGAATGACACATTTACATTAGGAGGAAAAGAATTCTCCTCGCGTTTTATTTTAGGATCAGGAAAATATTCCATGGAGCTGATCAAGGCTGCCGTTGAAAACGCCGGAGCACAGATTATTACATTAGCAGTGCGCCGCACCAACACAAAGAAAAAAGAAAACATTCTGGACTTTATCCCGGATAACGTAACATTGCTTCCAAACACTTCAGGTGCAAGAGATGCAAAAGAAGCAGTCCGCATTGCGCGCATGGCAAGAGAACTTGGATGCGGAGATTTCGTAAAGGTTGAGATAATGAAAGACAGTAAATATCTGCTGCCGGATAATGTGGAGACCGTAAAGGCAACCGAAATGCTGGCAAAAGAAGGATTTGTGGTGCTTCCATACATGTATCCGGATCTGTATACCGCACGTGATCTGGTCAATGCTGGAGCCGCAGCTGTTATGCCATTGGCGTCTCCGATCGGTTCTAATAAAGGTCTGGCAACGAAAGAATTTATCCAGATTCTGATTGATGAGATTGATCTGCCGGTAATTGTGGATGCCGGAATCGGAAGACCTTCCCAGGCATGCGAGGCAATGGAGATGGGAGCTGCCGCAGTTATGGCAAATACCGCAATTGCAACAGCCGGAGATGTCCCGGCCATGGCGGGTGCATTCAAGGCAGCCATTGAAGCTGGAAGAAGTGCATATCTGTCGGGACTGGGTCGTGTACTTGAGCGTGGCGCTTCCGCAAGTGATCCACTGACCGGATTTTTGAGAGACTAGGGGGCGAAATCATGGCTGAAAATCAATTTTTTATTGACTCCGATAAGTTAAGCGAAGCTGCACTGGAGCGCAAACATAAACTGGAAACCGATCCGTCGAGCAGAACGAACCATATGGAATATATGCCGGGGATGGAACAGATCGATCCAACCATAAGAAATAAAGTCCTTTCCGAGATGGACAGTTACGATTACAACAAATATACGGCAAGAGATGTGCAGAATGCATTAGAGCATGAAACCTGTAGCGTTGAGGATTTTAAAGCATTGCTTTCGCCAGCCGCAGAGCCGTTTTTGGAGCGCATGGCACAGCGTGCAAAGATCGAGACAGGCAAGCATTTCGGAAATACGGTGTATCTGTTCACACCGCTTTACATTGCAAACTACTGCGAGAATTACTGTGTGTACTGCGGATTTAACTGCTACAACGACATTCATCGTAAGAAACTGACTTTTGAGGAAATCGAGCATGAGATGAAAGTCATTGCAGACTCCGGCATTGAGGAAATCCTGATGCTGACCGGAGAAAGCCGTGCGCAGAGTGATGTCGAGTATATCGGGGAAGCCTGCAAGCTGGCAAAGAAATATTTCCGCAATATCGGTCTGGAAATTTATCCGGTCAACAGTGATGAATATCGTTACTTGCATGAATGTGGTGCAGATTATGTGACCGTATTTCAGGAAACCTATGACAATGTAAAATACGAAACCCTGCATCTGATGGGACATAAGAGAGTATTCCCTTACCGCTTTGAGGCACAGGAGCGTGCGCTGATGGGAGGCATGCGCGGTGTCGGATTTTCTGCATTGCTGGGGCTTTCTGATTTCCACAAGGATGCACTGGCATCGGCATTGCACATTTATTATCTGCAGCGCAAATATCCGTATGCGGAGTATTCTCTGTCCTGTCCGCGTCTGCGTCCAATCATAAACAACGATAAGATCAATCCACTGGATGTGCACGAAAAGCAGTTGTGCCAGATTCTGTGTGCGTACCGTATTTTCCTGCCGTATGTCGGTATCACTGTTTCTTCCCGCGAGCAGAAACATTTCCGTGACGGCATCGTAAAGATTGCAGCGACAAAGGTATCTGCGGGAGTGTCTACCGGAATCGGAGATCATGAGAGCAAGTATACCGGAAAGGATAGCGGAGAATCCGGAGATGAGCAGTTTGAAATCTCGGATGGAAGAAGCTTTGACCAGATGTATAACGATATGGAAAGCGAAGGTCTGCAGCCGGTATTAAATGACTATGTCTATGTATAGAAAAATCTGCGTGACCAACCGTGCGCTGGCAGAACGTCCTTTTTTAGAACAGTTAGCGTGCGTGCTTGCCACAAAACCGTATGCGATGATCCTGCGGGAAAAAGACCTCACGGAAGAGGGATACGAAGAACTTGCGGGAAAAGTAAAAAAGTTGTGTGAGAACACGGACACCAGGCTGATTCTGCACAGCTTCCCGGATGCTGCAATGCATCTGGGGTGTACGGCCATTCATATGCCGCTGCATCGGTTTACAAAGATGCCGGAAGAACAAAAGCAGAAATTTTCAGTGCGCGGTGTCTCCGTACATTCGGTGGAGGATGCGCGCCTGGCAGAACAATGTGGGGCAACCTATCTGACAGCAGGGCATGTGTTTGTGACTGATTGTAAAAAAGGACTGGCACCGAGAGGACTTGATTTTTTGCATGAGGTGTGTAGTTCTGTGAAAATTCCGGTATACGCAATTGGCGGGATTCATGAAGAAAATATGGAAAGCTGCATCCAGTCAGGTGCAGCAGGCGTGTGCATGATGTCGGAATATATGAAAATCTGATACAGGAAAACGGATAACAAAGCGGTGAAAATATGATTTTCGGTATTTGTTTTTTATTGCTGAAAAAACCATCGTAACGTGTTATACTGGCAGAAGCATGAGGATAAATGTCAGGAAACATGAAAGAAGAGGTTACCAGTCAATAAAAATGAGTAACATACTGGAAAAACAGTTTTTAAAACAACGAAATGATTTTGAAAAATCCTGTGTGGAGAGAGATAAAAAATACCACTTTCCGCAAGGCGTGATTTTTGAAACGGATATCGCATATGCAAAGGATAAAAACAAAGCGCACCGTCTGGACAGATATCGTCCAAAAGGGAAAGAAGCGCAGATACTTCCGGTGATTATCAATGTCCATGGGGGAGGGCTGCTTCTCGGAAATAAGGAATTTAACAAGTATTTTTGTGCGCTGCTCAGTAAGAAGGGATTTCTGGTGTACAGCATGGAGTACCGGCTCATCCCGGACTGTACATTTTTTGATCAGCTGCGTGACATCTTTCTTGCAATGGATTTTGTAAAGGAACATGCGGCAGCGGACGGAGGAGATCTGTCGCATGTCTATCTTGTCGGGGACAGTGGCGGAGCCTGTCTGGTCACTTATGCAAATGCAATACAGAACAGCAAAAAAATAGCAAAGGCAGCGGGCGTAAAACCGTCTGAGCTAAAGGTGTACGCACTTGGTCTCATCAGCGGGATGTTTTATACGGCAAAATTTGATAAGATTGGTCTGTTTCTTCCGAAATATCTGTATGGAAAACAGTACAAAAAAGCACCATTTGCGGCCTATGTAAACCCGGAAAATCCGGAGCTGCTTTATGCGCTTGCACCGGCATGGCTGGTGACAAGCCATAACGATCATCTGAGAAATTACACGATCCGTTTTGAGAAGGCGCTGACAGCTGCAAAGAAAGAGCATGAGATTGTTGATTTTCCGAAAAACAAAAAATTGACGCATGCATTTTCTGTGTTTGAACCGTTTCTTCCGGAGAGTCATGCCGTTATTGATATGCTTACGGAATATCTCAGAAAATTTTGACATCGGAGTGGAAAAAACGGAATCAGATTTAGATAACAGAACAGGGAGATTGCAGCGAATGCTGCATTCTCCCTGTTTTTAGCTGATCATATCCAAAAACATCTGATGGATCTTCCGGTCGCTGTCGAGTTCCGGATGGAAAGCAATTGCGATCTGATTTCCATAGCGTACACCTACGATATGGTCATCGACCACCGAGAGAACCTCCACACCGTCCGATACACTCTCTACATAAGGGGCGCGGATAAAAGACATTGGAACCAGTCCGAGATCTTTAAATTCTGCCTTCGTATGGAAACTGCCGAGCTGGCGGCCGTAGGCATTTCTTTTTACCTGCATCGGGATTGTGCCAAAATGTTCGGGGGAGCCTAAAAGGATCAATCCGGCGCAGGTGCCAAGCACCGGCAGTCCATCAGCAATCTGCTTTCTCAGTGGATCAAACATTCTAAGTTCCCGGAGAAGTTTTCCCTGTACAGTGCTTTCCCCGCCCGGCAGGATCAGTCCGTCATACGGCTGGTCTAAGTCTGCCGCCTGACGCAGTTCCACGGTCTTTACCCCAAGCTCTTCCAATACATGTTCATGTTCGATAAATGCACCCTGCAGGGCAAGTACTGCAACAGTCATGTTTATTTCCCTCTTTCTGCCATCAGTAAGGCGATTTCCTGTTCGTTGATTCCGACCATGGCTTCTCCAAGCCCGGCAGATAATTCTGCGATCAGTTTTGCATCGGTATAGTTTGTGACGGCTTTTACGATAGCAGCTGCACGCTTGGCAGGATTGCCGGATTTAAAGATTCCGGAACCGACAAAGACACCTTCTGCTCCGAGCTGCATCATTAAAGCAGCATCTGCAGGGGTAGCGACACCGCCGGCAGCAAAGTTAACCACCGGAAGTTTTCCGTTATTATGGACATAGACAACCAGATCATACGGTACCTGTAATTCCTTTGCTGCTTCGAAAAGTTCATCTTCCCGCAGGCTGACAACTTTTGCAATCTGGCTGTTGATCTTTCGCATGTGGCGGACGGCCTGTACGACATCACCGGTACCAGGTTCTCCTTTGGTACGGATCATGGATGCACCTTCACTGATACGACGGAGTGCTTCACCGAGATCTTTGGCACCGCAGACAAACGGAACCTTGAACTGGTGCTTATCGATATGGTAGACGTCATCGGCAGGAGAGAGCACTTCACTCTCGTCGATATAGTCGATCTCGATAGCCTCTAAAAGCTGTGCCTCTACAAAATGACCGATCCGGCACTTGGCCATAACCGGGATGGATACGGCTTCCTGAATGCCGCGGATCATCTGAGGATCGCTCATGCGGGAAACGCCGCCGGCTGCACGGATGTCGGCAGGAATCCGTTCGAGTGCCATGACGGCGCATGCGCCGGCTTCTTCTGCAATTTTTGCCTGTTCCGGTGTGGTGACGTCCATAATTACGCCACCTTTTAACATCTGTGCAAGGTTTTTATTTAATTCATACTGTTCTGCTGTGCTCATCGGTATTCTTCTCCTTTTTTGTTAAAATTTGTTTTATGCCGGTCATTATAGAACTTGATTGGATATATGAAAATAGCCAAAATAAATATTTATTATAAGACCAGAACGACAAAACAACGTTAAATGATATAAAATCACATGATGTAGTAATAAAAACCATATAATATAGTGGACATGCGATGACAAATGGTGTAATATGATGTGTGACATAAAAGGAGTAGAAAACGGAGGCGGGATGAAGCTGAAACAGCGCACGATTTATTATCAGGATGAACTGCATGACGAGTTTGCCGGAGATCATATTAAAGCAAAACATATTGGACAGGATTACCGGTATATCCGGGTGCGTCCGTTGGAACGTATGCTGCACGGATTCTGGTATGGCATAGTTGCAATTCCGCTTGCACGTCTTTACATGAAACTGCATTTTTCACATAAAATAATAAACAAAGAAGTGTTAAAGCAGGCCGGAAACAGTGGATTTTATCTGTATGGGAATCATACACATTTTCTGGCGGATGCGCTGATACCAACGCTGGTAAATCATCCGCGGGAAACGGCGGTGATCGTGCATCCGAACAATGTTTCCATGCCGGTGCTGGGGCGGATTACACCATATCTTGGGGCACTTCCGCTGCCGGATGACAGAGGTGCCATGAAACATTTTCTGGAGGCATTGACCTGGCATACCGATTGTGGAGATTGTATTATGATCTATCCGGAAGCACATATCTGGCCGTTTTATACCGGAATACGGCCGTTTCCTGATACATCATTCCGCTATCCGGTGCAGCAGAAACTTCCGGTTTTCTGTCTGACCAATACGTATCAGCGCAGGGGAAAGTCTCACATTCCGCAGATCGTAACGTATCTGGATGGGCCATTTTATCCGGATCAGAAGCTGTCTGCGAAACTGCAGAAAATGCAATTGCGGGATCAGGTATATGAGACCATGGTGCAACGAGCACAAAACAGTGACATGGAAGTGATCCGATATGTAAAAAAGGAGTCATTGATAGTATGAGAAATATTCTATTTTGTGGAAACAGCAAAGTGTTTGACGGGATATTGACCTGTATGTTATCCATTTTAAAGCGTACACATACACAGGAACCGTTCTGCTTTTATATTTTTACAATGGATGTATCCCGGATTCGACCGGAATATACCCCGATTTCAGAGGAAATGGTGGCATTTTTGAACCGGACAGCAAAATCGTATCATCCACAAAATGTAGTGATTTCTGTGGATGTGACGAGGCTTTATGAACAGTATTTTGGTGGATGTCCCAATGAAGATGCCTATTGTTCTCCATATACGCTGCTTCGGCTTCTTGCAGATTTAGTGCCGGGTATGCCGGAAAAACTACTGTATCTGGATGTCGATGTATTGTTTCAGAGAGATATCTGCCTTTTGTATGATCAGGATATTTTGCATGTGGAGTATGCAGCAGCACGTGATCATTACGGGAAGTATCTGTTAAATCCCCATTATATCAATGCGGGCGTGCTTCTTTTGAATATGAAAAACATTCAAAAAACAGGGCTTTTTATGAAGGCAAGAAAACTCCTGCAGACAAAAAAGCTTGTCTTTGCGGATCAGAGTGCATTGATTCGTAGCACCCGCGCAAAGAAGCTGCTTCCACAGAAATTTAATGACCAGAAATTTTTACATAAACATACCGTTGTGCGGCATTTTTCCAAGCGCCTGTTTTACCTTCCGTATCCGCATACGGAGAATATCAAGCAGTGGGAGATTGCAAAGATGCACCGGGTATTTCATTACCATGCGTTTGATGATATTTTAAGGGAATATGTAAGACGAAAACATATGTTTTTGAAAGAACAGAAAATTTCATAAACATATTTTGGAAAATGGGGAAAAGATGATGGAGACAAAGAAAAGTATACCGGTATTTTATGCCTGTGATGACAATTTTGTAAAATATACAATCGTATCCTTGCAGTCTATGATGGAGCATGCATCCAAAGACCGGACGTATGAGATTCATGTGCTGCACACCAATATTTCAGAAGAAATGCAGCAGAAGATGTATACAATGCAGAATGAAAATTTTACGGTGCAGTTTGACAATGTGACGGAATATCTTCATGAGATTCAGGAGAAACTTCCACTTCGTGATTATTATTCCAAGACCACGTATTTTCGGCTTTTTATTGCCGAAATGTTTCCAAAGCTGGACAAGGCTGTTTATATTGACAGTGATACCATAGTTTTGGGGGATATTGCGCAGTTATATGATTATGAACTTGGCGATTCTTATGTCGGTGCCTGCAACGAACAGGTCATGATTCAGGAAGATGTATATGGCACATATGTAGAAAAAGTGCTTGGCGTGGAGCGGAACAATTATTTTAATGCAGGAATGCTTGTGATAAACTGTGAGCAATTCCGTAAAAATCAGGTGCTCCGGCAATTTATCGAACTGCTTTTGACCTATAACTTTGTCGTGACACAGGATGAGGATTATCTGAATCTGATCTGCCACAACAAGGTGTGCTGGCTTCCGCAGAAATGGAATGTGGAAGTGTTTGGAACCATCCCATGTCCGGAAGAAGAAATATGCGTCCTGCACTATATTATGGTTTCCAAACCATGGCATTACAGAGACTGCAGGTTACAGCAGTATTTCTGGGACAGTGCAAAAAAGACCAGTGTTTACGAGGAAATCGTTCAGGTATTAAAGTCCTATACCGACGAAGAACGTGCAGAAGATGCTGCATCTGCCGAGCGTCTGATGCAGACAGCAAAGGATGAGATTGCAAAAGAAAATAATTATCTGAATCTTCTGCGTGCCGGGAAATTAAAGGCAAAGGATCGTCTGGAAGTGCTTGGGAAAATTGCACTTTACGAACGGGAAGGAAGATTCGGGGAGGATGTGGAGGAAGATCCCCCAACCCGACAGCTTCAGCCTGCGGAAATCGATTATCTGCGTAAAAAATTAAAAAGCCGTATCAAGACAAAACTGACTTACCGCGTGGCGCGGTCATTTTTAAATAAAATCGTGGAAAATAAGCAGTTGATTATTAAAGATGTGATCGGAATTGAGCACATGGATGCACTGACTTCCGGAGCGGTGATTACCTGTAATCACTTCAATGCGTTTGACAGTTTTGCCATGCAGATTGCCTATGAGAGATCCACGCAGTGTAAAAAACGCAGACTTTATCGTGTGATCCGTGAGGGAAATTATACGAATTTTCCGGGCTTTTACGGGCTGCTTATGCGAAATTGTTACACATTTCCGCTTAGTTCCAACCGGGATACGATGAAGAAATTTTTAAGTTCCATGGATACCGTGTTGCAGCACGGCGATTTCATGCTGATTTATCCGGAACAGAGTATGTGGTGGAATTATCGAAAGCCAAAGCCTCTCAAAAAGGGTGCTTATACATTTGCCGCCAAAAATCAGGTGCCGGTGCTGCCTTGCTTTATCACAATGGAGGACAGTGATATTCTCGGGGATGATGGCTTTTATGTGCAGGAATACACGATACACATCGCAGAGCCGATCTACCCGGATCCGCAGAAATCTCAAGCAGAGAATGTGGATGCGATGCGCAGGAAAAATGCTGCTGTGTGGAAACAGATTTACGAAGATTTTTATGGAATTTCGCTTGTGTACGACACGAAGGAGGCTGTGCAGTACAAGCAGAAACCAACGCATATAGCATAGAAAAAAAGGATTGCTTTTACAAGGATATTTGTAAAAGCAATCCTTTTTGTATATTATAGTTGACATTGAAAACAGAAAAGCGTAAGATAAAACCAATCTATTTAGCAATGCTAAATAGTAATGGATAGTAAATGCGGGAGATGAGATATGGAGGAAAAGTATATACAGCAATTTAAAAAAGGAGCCTATGAAATGATCTTACTTTCGCTGATTGCAAAAAAAGAAACATATGGTTATGAAATTCTTACAGAATTGCAGAAAAAAGGAGGAAGTGTGTTTGCATTTCCAAAAGAAGGTACGATTTACCCCATTTTATATCGGCTGGCAAAGGCGGGATTGATTCAATATCGTATGGCTCCGGCAAAAGCAAATGGCGGTGAAAAAAAATATTATTATCTCACAGAAGAAGGAAAAAATACGTTAAAAAAAATGAAAAATTTCTGGGAGATCTATAAAGAAAGTGTAGATGCGTTTTTAAAAGAGGAAGAAAATCATGAATAGAAAAAAATATATACAGGAAGTAAAGAAAAAACTGAATTGTTCCCGAACAGAAAAAGAAGAAATTTTGCGCGATCTCAACGAAATTTTTGATTCGGCAGCCGAGCATGGAGAAAGTGAGGCTGCAGTGATGAACCAGCTTGGAAAACCACAGGATTATGTTGAGGCATTGGGCTGTCTAAAAAGAAGCGAGCCGATGTCTGGAAAAAGAAAAGCAGCGATTGCAGTTGCAGGGACGGGATTGGCAGTTTCTTTGTATTGCCTGATCAAAAGCCGGATGGTTTCGATACCGGATAATGTTATTGGTGGTGCTGATGCAATGACGATGATCGTGTTAAAAAACACTTCTTCGATCAATAGCAGTATCGTATTTGCTGTTATTGCTGCGGTGTGTGTGCTGGTATTGCTGTTTCTTTTACGAAAAAGAAGATAAATTTATTATACTAGGGGGTGATTCCATTGAATATAGTGTTTTAAAAGTATTTTAATGAAATGATCTGGAAAGGGATTATATTTAAACTTCTCAGAGCAGCTATAAATTTTACAGAAAGAATAAATGTATAATTGTCATGTTTGTTGACTATACACTTATTATGTGAGGAAAAAATAATGAAAAGAATTTTAAGAAAAATTGTAGCAGTTATGCTAGTTGTATGTATGGGATTTTCTTTTTCAGTAACGACTAATGCTGAAGAGGTGGATAAAACGATTTCTCAACCTGTAAAAATAGGGGAGTATGATGGATGGCTTTCTGATTGTTTGGTTGGAGAAGATATAATGTTGACATCTGTGTCGAATGTTAGAATAAATTCATATGCGACATATGATAGAAATAATGGAATAAAGGTAGTAGTAAAATTATATGTCCCAGCGTTTGAATCTCCGCAACCAGAGTTTACATCTATGACAGGAACGGTATCGGTTCTTCTTAATAATAGGACTTCTCATACCGCATTTTCAAAAGCTGCAGCACGTACAAGTACAATACAAAAGACCGTTAATACGAGAAGAACGGGACAAAGTGGAGATCATGGTACAATATCAGTTTCAGGTGCAGCTACAGCAACTAATGCATTAGCAGGTGGAGGTGCATTTGCAATTTCATATCCAGTAACAATTCCATAAGATCGGCTATGTTATGTATGGAACAAAATATAAAAAGTTTATAGTTGTATTTTTCGCGTGTCTGATATTCATTGGTATTAATAAAGGCTACGGTTTTAAACAAAATATGAAAGAAACAATCACAGATATAACGTGGAAATTAGAGGAAGAAACAGATTTAAATGGAAACGTTATACAATCTTATGAAAACAATTTAAAAGAAAGCATAATTGTTTTGAAATTTTCAGAAGATAAAACATTTGTTTTAAAAAATCAAAAGAATGGTGTTATAGAAAAAGGCACATACGATTTAAAAGAAACAGAATCCAAAGGCACTTATATGATTCATTTTATATCAGACAGCGGGAAAACGTCTTATTACGGTGTGTATGGTATAAGAAAAAATAATAAAAAGGTTATAAAAAAGACGGTGATAATTACAACGAAAACTAAAATAATGTCATTTCTTGAGGAATAAAGCAAAAGAAAGGGAAAATAGTTCCCTTTCTTTTGTTTTGCCATAATTATAAAATACACATTGCGTATCTGATGATATTGCGATAACATATATACAATGTGTATATACTGGAGGAGCATATGGAAGAAAAAAAGAAAAGTGAAGATACCGAGTGTTATGAAACAGATCGATTATACATCCGGCATTTTAAAGTAGATGATACTGCCTCTTGCATGGTTGGCTGGGGACAGGATAGAAATCTGAATCGATTTATTATGGGTTATCCGATGACAAGAGAGGAAATGCAATCGTTTGTAGAGATATTTTCTGAAAACGAAAATGCGTGGCTGATTAAAGAAAAAAAGAATAATAACAGCATTGGCTATGTTACGATAGATATTTCCTGTCCGCAACTTCAAATCGGAGAAATTGGTTACGTGATTGGAGAAAAATATCAAAACAGGGGGTATGCATATGAAGCAATCGTAAAACTGTTGAATATTTATTTTGAGCAAAAAAACATGTATATGATAGAAGCAAAGTATAACGAAATAAATATATGTTCGGCAAAACTGTTAAAAAAACTGGGATTTCAAATAGATGGTATTTTAAGAGAACGGAGAATAGATATGGAGACAATGGAACGGAAAAATATGATCGTTTGCTCTATTACAAACAGGGAGATGACGGATCAGCATAATAATGTTTGAAGAAAAAGTTATTTCTGTAAAAAATCTTATGGAAAATATGAATCTTACGGTATCACAGGCGTTAGATGCACTGGGGATAGAAGGCGATGAGCGCGCAAAATTAGCAGAAAAATTATAGAATTTATTGTCGGCGAAACTGTACTGGTGTCATGCCCGTTAATTTTTTAAACATCACGATAAAATGACTGGAATCAGCATAGCCTACATCCAGTGCAATCTCCTGAATTTTCCGGTTGCGCTGGGTGAGCAGCAGTTCTTTGGCTTTCGTAATCCGGTAGCTGGTTACATATTCGTAGACGGAACAGCCCAGATAGCGCGCAAACAGACGGGAGAGATACTGTGGGGATACATAGACCTGACGGCTGAGGGCTTCGGCAGTCAGATCTTCCATATAGTGTGTCCGTATCAGCTGCAATACGGGCTGGACATATTTTTCCCATGCCGGATCGTGTGTACTGGCGTGGAAAAATCCGTTGGAAAACTGCAGCAGCAGTGCATAACAGTCACAGGAAAGCGGGTGTGCATTGCCGGGGGCAGTTTCAAAGCGTGTCACGGCGCGGTCGATGATGGTTTTGATTTCCAGTGCATATTCCTTTTCTGTAAAAATCATACGATCATTGCCAAGCATTTGTGGTAGGTGTGTTTCCATCGTACCACCAAATGTAGCAAAACAGGTAATCCATGCTGAGGTGTCTGCAGCACGGTAAGCGTGTGGAACATATGGAGCAATTAAAATACCGTGTTCTTCCGGAAGTTCCTGTTCTTTTCCGTCAATGGTAAGAATTCCACAGCCTTCTTCGGTCTGCAGATAATGATAGTGCGGATGTCCCTTTGGTCTGTGGACGGATTCCTGTAACCAGTGGTTGCCAACGGAATCAAACTGAAATGGTTCCCGGTTCAAATCATTACTAAAATAAATCGGCATGTTCTTCTCCTCTGGAAATCGTTGTCTGTATGGTGTCGGACACCCGTTTTGGAAGAGCGCAGAAATGACGGGTATCTTAACGTGCATCATAGCACAAAATCCTATAAAAAGAAATAGTTTCAAAATATTATATAAACTGGTTTATCCTGTTATACAAATTTTATAAATAATGGTATATGATTGAGAAAAACAAGGACTGGACAGAAAATGAAAATATTCAGAATCTTTTATTTTGTCTGTTCGTTTACAGATTAGAAAATTATGAAAAAACAGGAGGAAAACCATGAGCACGCATTTTAAGAAAATCCTCTACGGAGGAGATTACAACCCGAATCAGTGGCCGAAGGATATCTGGCAGGAAGATATGCGCATTTTTAAGGATGCACACATCAATACCGCGACAATCAATGTATTTTCATGGGCAAAGATCCAGCCATCGGAGCATAAATATAATTTTGATGAGCTTGACGAGATCGTGGATATGCTTTCGAAAGAAAATTACGATATCGTATTTGCCACTTCCACGGCAGCCCTTCCGGGATGGATGGTGCGTAAATATCCGGAAGTGATGTTTACCGATTATGAGGGAAGACAGCACAAATTCGGCGGCCGCCATAATGCCTGCCCGAATTCTTTTGTGTTTAAACATTATGCGCGTGAACTGGCATATAAACTGGCAGAGCGCTATGCAGACAATCCACATGTGACCTGCTGGCATGTCAGCAACGAATATGGAAACGAGTGTTTCTGTGAGAACTGTCAGAAGGCATTCCGTGTGTGGCTGAAAGATAAGTATAAGACAATTGATGCATTAAACAGGGCTTGGAATATGGAATTCTGGGGACATACCGTTTACGACTGGGATGATGTGGTACCGCCAAATGCGTTAAGTGACGGAATCGGAAGTGAAAAGACCGCTTTCGCAGGTATTTCCATTGATTATCGCAGATTTTATTCGGACAGCCAGTTAGCGTGCTTCAAGATGGAGCGCGACGCTATAAAGAGTGTGAAACCGGATGCATTTGTTACCACAAATCTGATGGGAACGTTTAAAGGACTTGATTATTTCAAATGGGCAAAGGAGATGGATGTTGTATCCTGGGATAATTATCCTTCCTATGATACGCCGTGGAGCAGCATTGCCATGACACACGATCTGATGCGCGGTTTAAAAGATGAGCCGTTTATGCTGATGGAGCAGACACCAAGCCAGCAGAACTGGCAGAAATACAATTCCCTGAAACGTCCGGGGCAGATGCGGGCACAAAGTTATCAGACACTGGCACATGGGGCAGACACGATCCAGTTCTTCCAGCTTCGCAGAAGTGTGGGTGGATGTGAGAAATTCCATGGTGCAGTGATCGCTCATGTGGGAAATGAAAATACCCGTGTATTCCGTGAAGTGGCCCAACTTGGCGCGGAGCTGGAAAGCTTTGGAGACCGTACTTTGGGATCACGCAATGAAGCGGAAGTCGGACTGATTTTCGACTGGGATAATTACTGGGCATTGGAGTACACCAGCGGTCCGTCCGAGGATTTAAAATATGTGGATCAGATTCATCAGTACTATCAGTATTTTTACAAAAAGAATATTGGTGTGGATATGATTCCTGTGGATGCGGATTTTTCAAAATACAAGATTGTTGTGGCACCGGTGCTTTATATGGTAAAGGATGGTATGAAAGAAGCGCTGGAGAATTTTGTGAAAAATGGCGGTATTCTGATTACTACGTTTATGAGCGGAATTGTCGGACAGTCGGATAATGTATATCTGGGCGGTTATCCGGGACCGCTACGCGAGATGGCGGGGGTATGGGTTGAGGAGATTGATGCCCTTGCACCGGAACAGAAAAATAAGGCAAAGTTTGCAGACGGCAGTACAGCAGCATGCGGTCTTTTGTGCGATCTGATGCATTTAGAGGGTGCGAAAGCACTTGCCTCTTATGAGGAAGATTTCTATGCAGGAATGCCGGCAGCATCGAAGAATACATACGGAAAAGGTACCACATATTATATTGCAACCCGGTTTGAGGAAGAAGGGCTTGCAAAGATTTTGGATCAGGCAGTCCAGGAGGCCAGAGTTTCATCCGTTATCCCGGAAGAAACCGGACTTGAAGTTGTCACACGTGTCAGTGATACCACGCGATTCTATTTTGTCATGAACTTTACGGATGAGGAGCAGATTCTGCCGGAGAGTCTGACCGGAAAGAAAGACATGATCAGCGGAAAGATGACAGAACACGGAATGAAATTGAAAAAATGGGATGTCCTTTTACTGGAAGAACATCTGTAAACAAAAGACAGCGCCGGAATCCGGGAAAGTGGATCCGGTGCTGTTTTTATTCCCGTTTAAAGTACAGGTTTGCATGGTATCTCTCCCCTCCTGGTAATCTTTTCATTATTTTCTTGATTTTATCACAGAACAGTTCATACAACATCGATCTATCTTGCAAATTGTTATGCATTCTTTTGATTTTGCAAAATCCTTAAAGTTTTCTTAACCAGGCATGAACAGTTGAAGGGACAGTGGAAATTTTATTCGGGATTGTGTATACTGAAACTATCCTGACAATTGCAGATTTTCAGAAAAGAGGGAAATACTATGAAGAAAAGATTATACAAGAGCAGTACAGATAAAAAGGTTTGTGGAGTATGTGGCGGAATCGCAAACTATTTTGACGTAGATCCGACCGTGATTCGTCTGATCTGGGTGATCTTTACACTTGCGGGCGGCAGTGGACTGATTGCATACATCATTGCGGCCATTATCATGCCGGATGAAATGTAACATAAAATGATAGAAAGCCGAAAGGAGAATTAATAAATATATGTGGGCTTACGAAAGTGTTTTTTATCAGATTTATCCGCTTGGGTTCTGCGGAGCACCATTTGAAAATGACGGTGTGCTGGAACATAGAATTGAAAAAGTAAATGACTGGATTCCTCATATTAAAAAATTAGGGGCCGATGCCATTTATTTTTCTCCGGTATTTGAGTCGGACACACATGGATACAATACCAGAGATTATACAAAGATTGATACCCGCCTGGGTACAAATGAGGATTTCGCAAATGTATGCAACAATCTGCACAAAGAAGGAATCCGCGTGGTACTTGACGGTGTATTCAACCATGTGGGAAGAGGGTTCTGGGCATTTGAGGATGTTTTGAAAAACCGGGAGCAGTCCCCTTATGTGAACTGGTTCGGACGCATTGCCTTTGACGGAAATTCCAACTACAATGACGGCTTATGGTATGAGGGATGGGAAGGAAACTATGATCTGGTCAAACTGAACCTGCGCAATGAAGAGGTGATCCAGCATATCTTTTCTGCCATCAAAGGATGGGTAGACGAATTTGATATTGACGGACTGCGGCTGGACGTGGCATATTGTCTGGATCATGATTTTGTGCGCAGACTGCGCAGTTTCTGTAATGAATTAAAACCGGACTTTTTCCTTGTCGGAGAGACACTGCATGGGGATTATAACCAGCTGATGAACGATGAAATGCTGCATTCGGTGACGAACTATGAGTGTTACAAGGGATTGTATTCCAGCTTTAACTGCATGAACATGTTTGAGATCAATCATTCCCTGCTTCGTCAGTTCGGACCGGAAAACTGGACGTTATATAAGGGAAAACACCTGTTGTCTTTCGTGGATAATCATGATGTGACCCGTGTGGCCTCCATTCTGACCAATAAAAATCATCTGCCGCTGATTTACGCGCTTGCTTTTGGGATGCCGGGAATCCCATGCGTATATTACGGAAGTGAGTGGGGCGCAGAAGGACGCAAAGAAGATGGAGATCCGGCACTTCGTCCAGCGTTTGAGAAACCGGAGTGGAATGATCTGACAGAGTGGATTTCCAAACTGGCAGAGGCAAAGAAACAGTCCAAAGCACTGCAGTATGGAAACTTTATATCTAAAGTTCTGACCAATGGACAGTGCGTGTTTGAAAGAGAATGGGAAGGGGAACGCGTCTACGTTGCGATCAATGCGGCAGACAGTCCGTTTTATGCAGGATTTGATGCCGGAGCAGCGGAAGCCACCGACCTGATCACCGGAGAAAAAATTGCATTGAATGGTGGATTTGAGATTCCGGGATATCGTGCGTTTTTCCTGCGGGTGTAATATGGTAGCGGATTTTGAATTAAAGAAGCTGGTAAAGCCATTGCAGGACTGGTTTGATGGGCATGCCCGCGTACTCCCCTGGAGAGATGATCCGAAGGCATATAAAGTATGGATTTCTGAGATCATGTTACAGCAGACAAGGGTAGAAGCCGTTAAACCTTACTTTGCACGGTTTATGGAGGCGCTTCCCGATGTGGAGGCGCTTGCCGCGTGTCCGGAGGATCGTTATCTGAAACTGTGGGAAGGACTTGGTTACTACAACCGTGTCCGGAATCTGCATGCCGCAGCGGAACAGATTATGGAGCAGTATGGCGGGACAATTCCGGATACGGTGGAAGAACTGCTTCGCCTGAAAGGCATCGGAAGCTATACGGCAGGAGCGATAGCTTCGATTGCCTATAACCGGCCGGTTCCGGCGGTGGACGGGAATGTGCTGCGGGTGATTTCCCGTGTGTGCGCAGATGATTCGGATATCATGAAGCAGTCGGTCCGCAGTGCGATGGAGCGCAGCCTGCAGGCGATGATGGAAACGGAAGTAACGAATGGTCTGATTCCGCGCAAATTTAACCAGGCACTGATGGAGTTAGGCGCAATGGTATGTGTGCCGAATGGGGCACCGCATTGCCCGGAATGTCCATGGTATGGATTCTGTGAGGCACGTCTGCAGGATAAAATTGACACGATTCCGGTGAAAACCAGGGCAAAAGCGCGCAGAATCGAGGAGCGCACGGTGTTTGTTATCCGGGACGGAGAACATGTGGCATTGCGCAAGCGGCCGGCGAAGGGGCTTTTAGCAGGCTTGTATGAACTTCCGAATGTTTCGGGTATCTTAGAGCAGCAGGAGGCTTTGGAATATGTGAAAAACCAGGGGTTTTCACCGATACGGATACAGGCACTTGCACCGGCCAGACACATTTTTTCCCATGTGGAGTGGCATATGCATGCCTATGTGGTTCTCGTAGAAGAAACTACGGCACCAAAAGAAAATATTTTATTTACTGAGGCACAGAAAGCAGTGGAAAACTATGCAGTTCCCAGTGCTTTTTCCGCGTATTGGAATGCCATTAAGATGGAAATCAAAGAGTAAGCAAAAGAGCTGTCCGGACAGGACAGCTCTTTTTATGTGTTATGAGAAAAAATTAATCTCTAAAAAAGGGAGGACCTCGCGCCTTGCGGTGCGAGGATTATGAAAAAGAAAAAGTTTATTTCTTAGGTATGACTAAAGTATAGTTTGCAATTATGACGCCGGTGTGTGGAGTTTATGAGAGATTTGTAAATAAATTATGAACAAAAATAACAATGGAAAAGATTAAGCAAATGTTAAGATAATATCTCTCGACTGTTTATAAATTCTCATTTATAATAGGTCTATCAATTATTTTTTCAGCAGGTTTGTACGAAGGGAAAACATATGAAATTATTAACATTTACAATACCGTGTTACAATTCACAGGATTATATGCGTCACTGCATTGAATCGATTCTTCCGGGAGGGGAAGATGTGGAGATTCTGATTGTGGATGACGGATCAAAGGATGATACCGCTGCGATTGCAGATGAATATGCCGAAAAATATCCAACGATTGTAAAAGCAATTCATCAGGAGAACGGGGGACATGGAGAAGCTGTGAATGCGGGAATCCGCAATGCAACCGGTTTATATTTTAAGGTAGTGGACAGTGATGACTGGGTAGACTGGAACGCTTATCAGGCGATTCTTGCAAAGCTTAGGGAGATTGCAGGGGGAAGTGTGGCACTTGATATGCTTCTGGCAAATTATGTATATGAGAAGGAAGGGGCAAAACACAAGCGGGTCATGCGTCAGACCGGTTTTCCGAAAGATCAGATCTTTACCTGGAGTGATGTGCGGCATTTTTATAAAGGACATTACATACTGATGCATTCCGTGATCTACCGTACAAAACTTCTCCGGGAATGTGGACTTGAACTGCCGAAACATACTTTTTATGTGGATAACATTTATGTATATAAGCCATTGCCGCATGTGCGGACGATGTATTATATGGATGTGGATTTTTACCGTTATTTTATCGGAAGAGAGGATCAGTCCGTCAATGAGAAGGTGATGATCAGCCGGATTGACCAGCAGATCCGTGTGAATAAGATCATGATTGACGATGTGGATCTGAATAAAGTGTCCAATTATAAATGTCGGCATTATATGATAAACTATCTGGAAATTATCACGGTTGTCACGACGGTTATGCTGCTGCGTTCCGGTACAGAAGAAAACCTTGAGAAAAAGCGTGAATTGTGGCGATATATCAAAAACAAGGATATCGGCCTGTTTCACCGCCTGCGCAGAGGCATTATGGGACAGACCATGAATCTGCCGGGAAGAAGCGGAAGAAAAATTTCGGTTGCGGCATATCGTCTGTCGCAAAAAGTGGTTGGATTTAATTAAAAAAGTTTACTGTCTTGTCACCTGTAAAGATATGTGCTATACTGCATGTCAAACACTATTGAAATATACATACAGAAGGTGGCAAAAATGAAAACAGATATTCTGATCGTGGGAAGTGGATGTTCCGGTTTATACTGTGCATTAAATCTTCCGCGGGAGAAACAGATTACAATTATTACAAAGTCAGATGTTAAGAGCAGTGATTCTTACCTTGCGCAGGGAGGAATCTGTATGCTTAAGGATGACAGTGATTATGACAGTTATTTTGAGGATACGATGAAAGCGGGACATTATGAAAATGACCGGGAATCCGTATCGATTATGATCCGTTCGTCACAGGATGTGATTCATGACCTGATCGGATTTGGCGTGGATTTTGCCCATGACGAGAATGGCAATCTTGCATTTACCAGAGAGGGAGCACATTCGGACAAGCGTATCCTTTTTCATGAGGATATTACAGGAGAAGAAATTACAAGCAAGCTGCTTGCAGCTGCCCGCAAGTGTCCGAATATTACCATATTGGAAAATACCAGGATGGTAGATATTGTGACGAAGGATAACTGCTGTTACGGAGCCGTAATCCGCAGGGAGGACGGTACAATTGAAACGGTGGAAGCGGAGCATACCGTCTGGGCATGTGGAGGAATCGGAGGATTATATCGTCATTCGACCAATTTCCGTCATCTGACCGGAGATGCCCTTGCACTTTCCATCAAACATGGAATCCGTTTGAAAGATGTGAATTATGTACAGATTCATCCGACCACATTCTATTCGCCGGACGAAGAGGAACGCAGTTTTCTGATTTCGGAATCTGTCCGCGGAGAAGGGGCAAAGCTTTATGACAAGAATATGAAACGGTTTGTCAATGAGCTGTTGCCGCGTGATCTGCTGGCAGAAGAAATTTATAAGCAGATGGCAAAAGATGGAACAGATCATGTATGGGAAGATCTGCGTACCATTCCAAGAGAAGAATTGATGGAACATTTCCCGAATATTGTGGAACATTGCCGTGAAATGGGGTATGATGTAACCAAAGAATGCATTCCTGTGGTACCGGCACAGCATTATTTCATGGGTGGGGTATGGGTAGATCACGAAAGCCATACGTCCATGGAACGTCTGTATGCTGTGGGAGAGACGGCATGTAACGGAGTACACGGAAAAAACCGTCTGGCAAGTAATTCCCTGCTGGAAAGCCTTGTATTTGCAAAACGGGCGGCAAAGCAGATGAGTGAGCAGAAGGAAAAGATTTCCACAGCACCGGAACTGTTTGCGGCAATTGACCGGAGTATCTATGCGGATGCCGCAGCACTGGCGAGCCGGTATCATGAATATGTACGGGAAGCGATTATCGCGGCAGATGCAAAGATGCAGCAGGTACAGGATGCAAGGACAAAAGCAACGGTTGCATTTCGCAAGCAGTGTGCACAGGTCGGATAAAATAAAATAAGAAAATCAGGAGAGAGAGATGTACGATCAGGTAACTTTAAAATTAAATGTAGATCCATGGATTCTCAGTGCTTTAAAAGAAGATATCACAAGTGAGGATGTCTCCACAAACAGCGTCATGCCTCATCCACAGGCAGGAGAAGTGGATCTTATCTGCAAAGAAGATGGCATTATATGCGGGCTGCAGGTATTCGAGAGAGTGTTTACCCTTCTCGATGAAAAGACAACAGTTGAATTTTTGGTGCAGGATGGAGCAGAAGTTCATAAGGGACAGCTTATGGCAAAAGTGCATGGCGATATCCGGACCCTTTTATGCGGAGAGCGTACCGCACTGAATTATCTGCAGCGTATGAGCGGAATTGCAACCTACACACATTCCGTGGCAGAATTATTAAAAGGAACTGGAATCAAACTTCTGGATACCAGAAAGACAACACCAAACAATCGTATTTTTGAAAAATATGCAGTAAGAATCGGTGGTGGAAATAACCACAGATATAATCTTTCCGACGGGGTATTGCTGAAAGATAATCATATCGGAGCTGCAGGCGGAGTAAAAGAAGCGATTGCTGCTGCAAAGGAGTATGCACCGTTTGTCCGTAAGATTGAGGTAGAAGTAGAAAATCTGGATATGGTAAAGGAAGCTGTGGAGGCAGGTGCGGATATTATCATGCTGGATAATATGGACACCGATGCGCTGAAAGAAGCCATCGCCTATATTGACGGACGGGCAGAGATTGAAGTTTCCGGAAATGTGACGAAAGAAAATATTGCAAGACTGACCGGGCTTGGCGTAGATTATGTTTCCAGCGGAGCACTGACACATTCGGCTCCGATTCTGGATATTTCTTTGAAAAATCTGCATCCGGTAGAAAATTAAAGAAGGTGGGATTCCAGAAATGAGCGGGGAAGAAAGGCGTGGAAAAATTATACAGGCACTAAAAAACAGTGACAAAGCAGTTTCTGCCACGACACTGGCAAAAGAATTTGATGTGAGCAGACAGGTCATTGTGCAGGATGTTGCACTTCTTCGGGCAAATGGAAAAAATATATTTTCGACCAACCGGGGGTATCTGATACAGGAAGATGAGGAGACAACCCGTGTATTTAAGGTACAGCATGAAGATGATGAGGTTGAAAAAGAGCTGACAACGATTGTGGATCTCGGAGGAACCGTTGAGGATGTATTTGTATATCATAAGGTATACGGAGTGCTTCGGGCAGAGATGAATATCAAATCCCGTATGGATATCCGCAATTATATGGAGGAGATCCGTTCCGGGAAATCCAGTCTGCTGAAAAATGTTACTTCCGGATATCATTATCATACGGTCCGGGCGGAACGCGTGGAAATTCTGGATATGATTCAGGAGGAATTGCAGAAGAAGGGGCTCCTTGCAAAACTACAGGACTATGAACCTGTTGATTTTTGGGGACAGAATAATTATAATGAGTAAATGACTACTATTGTGATTATTGATAAGAAGTCAGAGAAAGAATAAAAAGGAGAAGGATGGAATGAGCGACGAGTTTACAACAAACGAAAACGGTTCCGGAACACCGGAGGAAACAAACTTTCAGGATTATACGGCACCGGAAAATGAGATCGTACAGAATGAAACATCACAGATGACGCAGGAACAGCCGGAGACTTCTTATGGAGCAACATCGGCAGAGGAAAATCCGCAGCCGGACAATACGGCATATGCGTATGGACAGACTGCGTACCAGCAGGCATATCAGAGTGAACAGTCACAGCCGAATGCATATCAGCAGGCATATTACGGACAGACACAGGCAAAGGGAACAGGAACAGGATTTGGAATTGCCTCACTGGTTCTTGGAATTTTATCTGTTTTTACATTTGCATGCTGCATTAATTATATTCTGGCAGTGCTTGCGATTATTTTCGGTATTGTGCAGATGGTAAAGAACGAGAAAAAGGGGCTGGCGATTGGTGGAATTATTACAGCAGTGATTTCGATTGTTCTTGGGATTGCCGTTTCGCTTTATGCTGTGAATATTGCGGAAAAAATGCAGGACCCGGACAGTCCGTTTTATCAGTATTTTGAAGAGTATGAGCAGAAACTGGAAGAAGGAAAGAGTTCTTTCTAGCCGGGAGTTATAAAAAAGGAGAACCTGTTTTACAGGTTCTCCTTTATTCGTATATCGATGTCTGTGTAGTGGAATTCTTCGCAGGAGATGCCCTCAATCAGATAACGGGAGAGCAATTCTACCGGAAGGTATCCCTGCTTGTATGGCTGCTGGCAGATGGTAGCAGTGATAATGCCATCATCGAGCAGTTTTTTTGTGGAAGGAACACAGTCGTAAGTAAAGATACGCATGGCATCGATCCGGCCGCTTTCGACTGCGGCACGGCATCCGCCTGCTACACCGCCGGCTGCAAAATACAGCACATTGATTTCGGGGTGTGAAGCCAGCATTTCTTTGACTTTTTGATAACTTTCATTATCATCATCATGATTTTCTATTGTTTCCACGATATGAATACGTTCGCCCTTTTCGGAAAGTGTTGAAGTGAAACCCTTGATACGATCGGAGTGACAGAGTACATGTGACGAACCGGTTACAATACCAATATGAATTTCCCCGAATGTCATCAGAGAAACCAGTCCGGCAGCAGTCTGTCCGGACAGGCGGTAATTACTTCCGACATATGCGATCCTGCGGGACAGAATATCGGTGTTTACGGTAATGACCGGAATGTTCATTTCTGTGAGGCGGTCGATTTCTGCGGCAATATATAAAGAATTGAACGGTGCGATAACTAATCCGTTGATGCCTTCCGCAAGCAGTGCTTCCATGGTATTAAATTGTTCGGTCTCATCAAATGGAACCTGACGGATAAGAACGGTGAAATTATAGGCAGATAATTCTTTTGCCTTGGCATTTACGCCTTCAAGGACTTCACTGAAAAAAGGATTGGAATCGGGAAATAAAATAACACCGATTTTCAGATTCTTTTTCTGTGCAGCAAGCATCAGTCCTGCTTTGTTGGGTTTATAGTTTAATTTTTCTGCAATTTCACGTACACGGGCTGCAGTATTGGCATTGACGGAACCGCGGTTGTTCAGTACACGGTCAACCGTACCGCGTGAAACACCTGCCAGTTCAGCAATCTGTTTTATAGTGGCCATGTCGTTCCCCCTTGTTGAATTTTTCCTGAATAACTCTTACAAGGGTAGCATTGATAAGGTAAAATGTCAATTGAAATACAGAAAATGTGTGCGTGCACGACGAGAGTGGGGAAAGTTACTGTACGCTTTCCACAAAATAAGTGCAACCGGTTTGGAAGAAATCACGAAAAAGAGAAAAAATTTCGGAAAACAGTTGAAAATATCAGCGCATCGTTGTAGGATATGAGCAGAAACGTGCACGGGCACAAAATTAACATTTCAGAATTGAGGGTTATCATGAATTACATAGGAATTGATCTGGGAACTTCTGCTGTTAAACTTCTTTTGATGGAGGGCAGTGGAAAAATTTTAAAGATCGTCAGTCGTGAATATCCAATCTGTTTTCCAAAACCGGGATGGTCGGAGCAGAATCCGTATGATTGGTTTACACAGTCAATGGATGGACTGAAGGAATTGCTGGATGGTACAGACAGAAGTCTGGTAGCCGGCATCAGCTTTGGCGGACAGATGCATGGACTTGTAGCACTGGACGATAAGGATGAAGTGATTCGTCCGGCAATTCTCTGGAACGACGGAAGGACGACAAAAGAGTGCGATTATTTAAATCAGGTAATTGGGAAGGAACGTCTTTCTGCATACACAGCCAATATTTCATTTACCGGATTTACTGCGCCGAAAGTACTCTGGATGAAAAACAATGAACCGGAGAATTTTGCAAAGATTCATAAAATTATGCTGCCAAAGGATTATTTGGCATTTCGCCTGAGCGGCAATTACAGTACGGATGTATCGGATGCGTCCGGAACACTGTTCTTTGATGTAAAGAATCGCTGCTGGTCAGAAGAAATGTGTGAGATCTGCAGTATTAAAACAAGCTGGCTTCCAAAAGTATACGAAAGTTATGAGGAAGTTGGAACGCTGCTTCCGGAACTGGCGAAGGAACTCGGCGTATCGGATCAGGTAAAAATTGTAGCCGGAGCCGGAGACAATGCGGCAGCAGCTGTGGGAACCGGAACCGTTGGAGATGGTGCATGTAACATTTCTTTGGGAACGAGCGGAACCGTATTTATTTCTTCCGATAAATTCGGAGTGGACGAAAATAATGCACTGCATTCGTTCGACCATGCGGATGGAAGTTATCATCTGATGGGCTGCATGCTTTCCGCAGCATCCTGTAATAAATGGTGGATGGATGATATTATCGGCACAAAGGATTATGGCGCAGAACAGGAAAATATTACGAAGCTTGGAGAAAACCATGTATTTTTCCTTCCATATCTGATGGGGGAGCGGTCTCCGCACAATGATCCGAATGCAAGAGGTACTTTTATCGGTATGACCATGGATACTACCAGAGCGGATATGACACAGGCGGTACTCGAAGGCGTGGCATTTGCCTTAAGAGATTCTTTTGAGGTGGCACGTTCACTCGGCATTCATATTGCCCGTACCCGTATTTGCGGTGGAGGAGCAAAGAGTCCGCTATGGAAGAAGATTGTGGCAAATGTGCTCAATATTCCGGTAGATATTCCGGAAAATGAACAGGGACCGTCAATGGGTGGCGCAATGCTTGCAGCAGTAGCTTGTGGAGAATACCCGACCGTCCGCGATGCAGCAGAGGCAATTGTAAAACTGACCGATACGGTAGAACCGGAACCGGAGCTTGCAGCAAAATATGAAGAGCGTTATCAGAAGTTCCGTAAGATTTATCCGGCATGCAGGGATCTGTTTTTGGAACTTGCAAAATAAAATCATATCATCGTATCTAACAAAAATTTAAAATGATTACATACAACAAGGAGGCAAAATCATGATTAATATTCCAGAAGTAAAAGTAGGTATCGTTGCAGTCAGCCGTGACTGTTTCCCGGAGTCTCTTTCCGTAAACCGCAGAAAGGCGCTGATCAAAGCATATACAGACAAGTATGATGCAAAGGATATTTATGAGTGTCCGGTCTGCATCGTAGAGAGTGAAATTCATATGGAGCAGGCGCTGGCAGATATTAAAGCAGCAGGATGCAATGCGCTGTGTGTATACCTTGGAAACTTCGGACCGGAAATTTCCGAGACTATGCTTGCAAAATATTTTGATGGACCAAAGATGTTTGTTGCAGCAGCAGAGGAGTCCCAGAACGATCTGGTTCAGGGACGTGGAGATGCATACTGCGGTATGTTAAATGCAAGTTACAACTTAAAACTTCGCAATGTCGGTGCTTACATTCCAGAATATCCGGTTGGAGATGCAGAGGATTGCGCAGATATGATTCACGACTTTTTACCGATTGCAAGAGCTGTAGAAGGACTTGCAAACTTAAAAATCATTTCCTTTGGACCAAGACCAATGAATTTCCTTGCATGCAATGCTCCAATCCAGCAGCTTTATAATCTGGGCGTGGAAATTGAGGAAAATTCAGAGCTGGATCTGTTTGAGGCATTCAACAACCACGCAGGAGATCAGCGTATTCCGGAGGTTGTTGCAGATATGAAAGCAGAACTCGGTGAGGGAAACAAAAAGCCGGAGATTTTAGAGAAACTTGCACAGTATGAACTGACACTGCTTGACTGGATTGAGGCGCACAAAGGTTCCCGTAAATATGTTGCAATTGCAGGAAAATGCTGGCCGGCATTCCAGACACAGTTTGGATTTGTTCCGTGCTATGTCAACAGCCGTCTGACCGGAAGAGGCATTCCGGTATCCTGCGAGGTAGATATTTACGGCGCACTGAGTGAGTTTATCGGTACCTGCGTGAGCGAGGATGCTGTCACACTGCTCGACATCAATAACTCCGTTCCGAAGGATATGTACAAAGAGTCGATCGAGGGCAAGTTTGACTATACACATAAAGATACATTTATGGGATTCCATTGTGGCAATACCTGTTCAAAGAAGCTGGCATCCTGTGAGATGAAAAACCAGATGATCATGGCAAGAAGCCTTCCTGTCGAAGTAACAAACGGTACCCTTGAGGGAGATATTGCACCGGGCGATATCACATTCTACCGCCTGCAGTCCACTTCCGACAATAAGCTGCGCGCGTATGTGGCACAGGGAGAAGTCCTTCCGGTTGCAACCCGTTCGTTCGGAAGCATTGGCGTATTTGCCATTCATGAGATGGGACGTTTCTACCGTCACGTTCTGATCGAGAAGAATTATCCGCATCACGGAGCGGTTGCATTCGGACATTACGGAAAGGCTCTGTTTGAGGTATTTAAGTATATTGGGGTTCCGATGGAGGACATCAATTACAACCAGCCGGCATCTCTGCCTTATCCGACGGAGAATCCGTTCGCATAAAGAAAAATAATATGGGAATAAGCACCAGCTTGGGCCTGTAGATGTCTGCAGGTTAAGCTGGTGCTTTTTAAATGGGAGTTTCATCCCAAAGATACCCAGTGAAACAGGAAAACTAAAATCATTTGGCAGGTAATTCATCCGGCAGCAATACAGAAAATGACAACAGTACAAAGTAAAAATTCAGATTTTCAAAAAAAGAAAAAGTATGGTATTATAAAACCGGCATCACGGATGCCGGTTCTATAATAAAAATCTGAGGTGATTGTACAATGAAACAGGAAAATTATATACGTGGCATGATAATGATCATTTTGTCGGCATTCTTTTTTGCGTGTATGAATGTGAGTGTGCGGCTGGCGGGAGATCTGTCGTCCGTACAGAAAAGTTTTTTTCGGAATCTGGTAGCTGCATTTTTTGCGGCAATTATTCTTATCAAAAATCATACAGCACCTAAGGTGGAAAAAACACAGTGGGGTTCACTGTTTTTACGCTGTGCATTTGGGACACTTGGAATTCTTTGTAATTTCTACGCGATTGATCACCTGCTGGTGGCAGATGCTTCTATTTTAAATAAATTATCTCCCTTTTTTGCAATTATTTTTTCCTTCCTGTTATTAAAAGAAAGGATAAAACCAGCTCAGGCAATGTGCGTTATACTGGCATTTGTCGGCTGTTTGTTTGTGGTAAAACCGGGGTTTGAAAATGCACATCTGATCCCTGCGCTTATTGGCGTATGCGGAGGACTGGGTGCAGGAATCGCATATACAATGGTGCGGAAGATGGGTACACACGGAGTAAAGGGACCGGTCATTGTGTTTTATTTTTCCTGCTTTTCCTGTATTATTGTGATACCGTGGATCGTATTTCATTATCAGCCGATGTCACTGCGGCAGTTGTTGACGCTGCTTCTTGCGGGACTTTTTGCAGCGGGAGGACAGTTTACGATCACCGCAGCATATACCTATGCACCCGCCGGAAAAATTTCTATTTTTGATTATTCACAGATTATTTTTGCAACATTACTTGGATTTCTTTTATTCGCGGAGATTCCGGATCGATACAGTCTGATAGGATATGGATTGATCATTCTGGCTTCACTGGGAAATTTTCTGTATAACTGGAAACACAAAGATTAAAGGAGTATTCACATGTCGATTATTTCATTTCGGTGTCATACAACCATTCATCTGGCACCATTGGTAAATCAGGAAACCATTCATCAGGATATGGATAGGGGACAGCAGCTTATGTCAAGGATCAATCAGGGAATCCTTAGGGAGATAAAGCCCAAAAACCCACTGGTTGAATGGTATTACTGGAAGGACAAACACACAGTTTCGGATGTCACAGAGCATAGTTTGTTTAAGATGGCGCAGGGGATGCTGTCCCCCGTGGAAAATGATAATTACCGGTTGGAAGAGATCGAAGAATTAAATAATGCATGGGCCGTTTATGATAAAAAACTGAACACATTTTTTGCGTTTGACCCGGCAATTACGACATTGCAAAAAGATGAGAAGCGAAACCGTGTGCTGGTGGTCTGTGAAGACAAGGAACGCGGGCTGATTGATGTTATTGAAGCGGGAGCTCTGCTGCTTGAGTGTCTGCGTGCATTTACAGGGATAGAAGAACTTTGCTTTCTTCCGGTCAACCCGGACTACTATATATGGACAGGAATGGTGACAGGGATTGACGGATTGAAGATGCGCAGTAATGGATATGCCGGTACCTGGCTGCTTCTGCAGAGTGAAAGCCAGGTGAAGAAATTGCGGATGCTTGCAACAATTTACAGTATGGATTACCCGGATCTGGTAGATTCGGTTGAACTGGCACGCAGACTGGCAAAGGAGGAAGCCGCAGGGCAGTGCATCCGAAGCAGGCATGGGATCGTGCTGTTTACGGAAGAGGGACTTGTGTATATGGATGGAACAAATCCGGACAATGACTGGGAACTGAAGTATCCAATTTATGAGAATGACTGTTATTATGAGATGTTGAGATTTGCTTACCGGAAACAGGTATCCGGGGAACTGGAAAATTACTGTGCATGGAAAGCCTGGCTGAACAGGAATTTTACTTGACATCTGAAAGAATCATTACTATACTTAAAACCAAAGGTGAAAAACGAAGACGGAGACAGTAACTGTGATAGGAAAGTCAAAGAGAGTTGGAACAGGTGAGAGCCAATACGAGTAATATGACAGTGAAAATCACTTCCGAGTTGCGGATCGAAATCCCAGGAGAGTAGAGTTCGACGTATTTCCAGCGTTATGGGAACGAAGTATGCAAATCCTTTTTGAATACGGGATTTAAGTACATGGTAATCAGGTGGTATAACGTGACCCCGCGTCCTAATTACTGGACGTGGGGATTTTTTATTTCAGAATCATAAATGCAGGAGGAAAATATGTACAACAAAGTAGATACCAATATGAACTTTGTCGATCGCGAAAAAGAAACGGAAAAATTCTGGCGCGAAAATGATATCTTCAAAAAATCCATGGAGAACCGTAAGGAAGGCGAGACTTACACATTTTATGACGGACCGCCTACGGCAAACGGAAAACCACATATCGGACATGTAGAGACACGTACCATCAAGGATATGATTCCGAGATTCCAGACCATGAAAGGAAAGTACGTTCCACGGAAAGCCGGATGGGATACCCACGGTCTTCCGGTAGAAATCGAAGTGGAGAAACTTCTTGGACTGGATGGAAAGGATCAGATCGAAGCATATGGTCTTGAGCCATTCATCAAAAAGTGTAAAGAATCCGTCTGGAAATACAAGGGTATGTGGGAAGATTTCTCAAATACGGTAGGTTTCTGGGCAGATATGGACAATCCATATGTCACTTATGATGACAATTTCATTGAGTCTGAGTGGTGGGCGTTAAAGGAGATCTGGAACAAAGGTCTTCTCTACAAGGGATTCAAGATTGTGCCTTACTGCCCTCGGTGTGGGACTCCGCTTTCCGCACAGGAAGTTGCACAGGGATATAAATTAGTAAAAGAAAAATCTGCAGTTGTCCGTTTTAAGGTTGCCGGAGAGGATGCGTATTTTCTGGCATGGACCACAACTCCGTGGACACTGCCAAGTAACGTGGCACTTTGTGTAAACCCGAATGATACCTATATCAAGGTAAAAGCAGTAGATGGTTATACGTATTATCTGGCAGAGGCACTGGCAGACAAGGTGCTTTCTCCACTTCTTTCCAAAGAGGATAAAGAGGCAGGAAAGAAAGCCTACGAAGTGCTTGAAACCTACAAGGGACAGGATCTTGAACGCAAAGAATATGAGCCTCTTTATGCCTGTGCAAAGGAACTGGCAGATAAGCAGGGCAAGAAAGGCTTCTTTGTGACCTGCGATACTTATGTCACGATGTCCGATGGTACTGGAATCGTTCATATCGCACCTGCATTTGGTGAGGATGATGCCAATGTCGGAAGAAACTACGACCTTCCGTTTGTACAGTTCGTAAATGGAAAAGGAGAACTGACTGAGGAGACACCGTTTGCCGGTATGTGGGTAAAGGATGCCGATCCGGAAGTATTAAAGGATTTAAGTGCCAGAAAGCAGCTGTTTGATGCTCCGAAGTTTGAACATGAGTATCCACACTGCTGGAGATGTGACAAGCCTCTGATTTATTATGCAAGAGAGTCCTGGTACATCAAAGAGACTGCAGTAAAGGATGATCTGATCCACAATAACAACACTGTTAACTGGATTCCGGAATCCATCGGTTCCGGACGTTTCGGAAACTGGCTGGAAAACATTCAGGACTGGGCAATTTCCCGTAACCGTTACTGGGGTACTCCACTTAACATCTGGGAGTGTGCGTGCGGACACAGAGAGTGCATCGGAAGCCGTGCTGAGCTGGCAGAAAAGGCCGGTGATCCAAAGGCAGCAGAGGTAGAACTTCACAGACCATATATTGATGCGGTGACGATCAAGTGTCCGGAGTGTGGCAAGGATATGCACCGTGTACCGGAAGTATTGGATTGCTGGTTTGATTCCGGAGCTATGCCGTTTGCACAGCATCACTATCCATTTGAAAATAAAGAAGTATTTGAGCAGCAGTTCCCGGCCAAATTTATCTCAGAGGCAGTTGATCAGACCAGAGGATGGTTCCATTCTCTTATGGCAGAATCGACACTGCTTTTCAACAAAGCACCTTATGAGAACGTCATCGTGCTCGGACATGTACAGGATGAAAACGGACAGAAGATGTCCAAGTCCAAGGGAAATGCCGTAGATCCGTTTGATGCCCTGCAGACATACGGCGCAGACGCTATCCGCTGGTATTTCTATACGGCATCCGCACCATGGATTCCAAAGAGATTCTCCGGCAAGCTTGTGCTTGAGGGTCAGCGTAAGTTTATGGGAACGCTCTGGAATACCTATGCGTTCTTCGTACTTTATGCAAATATTGACCAGTTTGACGCTACAAAATACAAGCTGGAGTATGACAAATTATCGGTTATGGATAAGTGGCTGCTTTCTAAGCTCAATTCTGCAGTAGCTGGTGTGGATGAAAGTCTTTCTAATTATAAGATTCCGGAAGCTGCAAAATATCTGCAGGAGTTTGTCGATGATATGAGTAACTGGTATGTCCGCCGCTCCCGTGAGCGTTTCTGGGCAAAAGGCATGGAGCAGGATAAGATCAATGCTTATATGACATTGTATACCGCACTTGTTACAATCAGCAAAGCGGCAGCACCGATGATTCCATTTATGACAGAAGATATTTATCGCAATCTGGTATGTTCCATTGATCCGTCTGCACCGGAAAGTATTCACCTGTGTGACTTCCCGACGGTGGATGAGAAGATGATCGACAAGGATCTGGAAACTGCAATGGATGAGGTATTAAAGATCGTTGTTATGGGACGTGCGTGCCGGAACAGTGCCAATATCAAAAACCGTCAGCCGATTGGTCAGATGTATGTCAAGGCACCGGAAGCACTGGGTGATTTTTATAAGGATATCATTGCGGATGAGCTGAATGTGAAGAATGTGACGTTTACGGATGATGTTTCTTCTTATACAGATTATCAGTTCAAGCCGCAGCTTCGTACGGTTGGTCCGAAATATGGTAAGTATTTAAAACAGATTCAGGCTGCCCTGTCAGAACTTGACGGAAATGCTGCAATGAAAGAATTAAAAGAGAACGGATGTCTGAAACTTGACAGTGTAAGTTCCGAGGTTGTATTATTGGAGGAGGATCTTCTGATTACCATGACACAGGCAGAAGGCTTTGTGACCGAGGGGGACAACAATGTGACAGTTGTTATGGATACAAGAATGACTCCGGAACTGATTGAAGAAGGTTTTGTGCGTGAGCTGATCAGTAAGATTCAGACGATGCGTAAAGAAGCAGGTTTTGAAGTTATGGATCATATTGCTGTTTCCTATACAGCAGACGAGAAGGTAACTGGTATTTTTAATAAATATGGAGAAAAGATCCAGACAGAGGTACTTGCAAATGCTATCACTGCAGGCACACTTGCCGGATATCAGAAAGAATGGAGCATTAACGGTGAGAAGGTTACGCTGGCAGTGGAAAAACAATAGTGTCACGCAAACCAAGCACAGAGGAGGACTTTTGATGCGAGACAAAGTGTTTAGTAAAAAGGAGTTTATTGCTTCCGTGACAGAAAATGTCAAGACGATGTATCGTAAGACATTGAAAGAAGCGACACAGCAGGAGATTTATCAGGCCGTTTCGCTGGCTGTCAAGGATGTTGTCATGGATGAATGGATGGCAACACAGCAGGTCATTGAAAAAGATGACCCTAAGATATTGTATTATATGTCCATGGAGTTTCTGATGGGCAGGGCACTGGGGAATAATCTGATTAATCTGGGGGCTTATGGGGAAGTAAAAGAAGCACTTGAAGAGATTGGACTGGATTTGAGTGTCATTGAAGACCAGGAGCCGGATCCGGCTCTTGGAAATGGTGGACTTGGCCGGCTGGCAGCATGTTTTATGGATTCTCTTGCTACTCTGGGCTATGCCGCATATGGATGTGGAATCCGTTACCGCTACGGTATGTTCAAGCAGCAGATTATTGATGGATTTCAGGTCGAAGTACCGGATAACTGGTTAAAGGATGGATATCCGTTTGAACTTCGCAGACCGGAATACTGCTACGAGATCAAGTTTGGTGGTCATGTGGAAGAAACCGCAGGGGAGGACGGAAATCTGCACTTTGAGCAGGTAGGGTATCAGTCTGTTCTTGCAATTCCTTATGATATGCCGATCGTTGGCTACGGCAACCATGTGGTAGATTCCCTGATGATCTGGGATGCACAGCCGAAGGAAGAGTTTTCACTGGATTCCTTTGACCGTGGAGATTACGATCAGGCAGTGGAGCAGGAAAATCTTGCCCGCAACCTGGTAGAGGTGCTGTATCCGAACGACAATCACGTAAAAGGAAAGGAACTGCGCTTAAAACAGCAGTATTTCTTTGTTTCCGCAAGTATCCAGCGTGCGCTGGAGCGTTTTAAGAAACATCACAATGATCTGCATGATCTGCCAAAGAAGGTAACGTTCCAGATGAATGATACCCATCCGACGGTTGCTGTTGCAGAACTGATGCGAATCCTTCTGGATGAGGAAGGCATGTCATGGGATGAGGCATGGGAGATCACAACACACTGTGTAGCTTATACCAACCATACCATCATGGCAGAGGCACTTGAAAAGTGGCCGATCGACATCTTCCAGAGACTGCTTCCGCGTGTATATCAGATCGTGGATGAGATCAACCGCCGTTTTGTAGAAGAGATCCGTGCAAAATATCCGGATAATGAGGAGAAGGTGCGCAAGATGGCAATTCTCTACGACGGACAGGTGAAGATGGCAAATCTTGCAATTGTTGCCGGATATTCTGTCAACGGTGTGGCAAGACTGCATACAGAGATTCTTGAGAAGCAGGAACTTCGTGATTTCTATGAACTGTTTCCGGAGAAATTTAACAATAAAACCAACGGTATCACACAGAGACGTTTCCTTGCACATGGAAATCCACTGCTTGCAGACTGGGTAACAAAGCATGTCGGAAAAGACTGGATCACAAGTCTTGCGAAGGTCGAGGATCTGACAAAATATGCAACCGATCCGAAAGCACAGCAGGAATTTCTGGAGATCAAAAAGCAGAATAAGATCCGTCTGGCAAAATATATCAAGGAGCACAATGGTATCGAAGTCGATCCGGATTCTATCTTTGATGTACAGGTTAAGAGACTGCATGAGTATAAGAGACAGCTTATGAATATCCTGCATGTGATGTATCTGTACAACCAGATCAAGGCAAATCCGGGCATGGATTTCTATCCGAGAACCTTTATCTTCGGAGCAAAGGCTGCAGCCGGATATCGTACGGCAAAGAAGACCATCAAGCTGATTAACACTGTTGCGGATGTAATCAATAATGATCCATCCATCAACGGAAAGATCAAGGTTGTGTTCATTGAGGACTACCGTGTATCCATTGCAGAGTGGATTTTTGCGGCAGCAGATGTCAGCGAACAGATTTCCACAGCAAGTAAAGAGGCATCCGGAACCGGAAACATGAAGTTTATGTTAAATGGTGCGATTACACTTGGAACCATGGACGGAGCGAATGTTGAGATGTACGAGGAAGTCGGTGCAGACAATATCTTTATCTTTGGTATGAGCGCAGATGAGGTTATCGCACATGAGCAGCATCATGATTACAACCCATATGATATCTACAACAACGATGAGGATATCAGGAAAGTTGTCAACCAGCTGGTAGACGGAACATACTCCCACAATGACCGTGAACTGTTCCGTGAACTGTACAACTCACTGTTAAACCCACAGCAGGGACAGGTGGCAGACCGCTACTTTATCCTTGCAGATTTCCGTGCATATGCAAATGCACAGAAGAAGATCGGTGCTTATTACACCAACAAGAGTGCGTGGGCAAAGTCTGCAATTTTAAATATTGCGCACAGTGGTAAATTCTCTTCTGACAGAACCATTCAGGAATATGTCGATGATATCTGGAAACTGGATAAGATTGAAGTGAATACGGAAGGCTGTTAATCGCTTGGATGGCAGTGGCAGAAAAGGCGGGAAACCCGATGGGGATCCCGCCTTTTTTAGTCTGCGAATCTTCTATATGGAAGATTTTTTAGAACGTGTCAATATTTTCTGCATTTTTACTCATACAATACAAAAACAATACAAATATATTGAAATACAAATGATTTGACATTATAATAGAGAAAATGAATGGAAGCGAGGTTGTGAATATGGCTAGTACAATTCAGGTCAGAGTAGAAGACGAGTTAAAGCGTAAATCAGATGCTCTATTTAAGGATTTGGGTACAGATACAACAACAGCAATCAGAATGTTTTTAACACAGGCTGTTGCCACAAATGGATTTCCTTTTGAAATAAAAAGACAGATAGAATCAAATCCATATGCACCGATGTTGGAGAAAGAGATGCTTGCAAAATTGAAAAAGTCCAGGGAAGAGGGAATGTTCAGGGATGCAGATCATGTGATTTCTGATATGAGGTCAAAGTATGGATTATAAGATCGTTTTGATGAAGCATGCGGAGGAAGATCTTGATAGATTTATTGCGTATCTTTTGTTTGAAAAGAAAAGTGAGCAGGCTGCAAGAAATTTATTAAATGACTTTGAAGCAACAAAAACAAGTCTGTCAAATGTTGCCGGGGGTCTGAAACTTTGTGATAATCTAAAACTAAAAGAATTAGGATATCGAAGAATCAATTTTTTATCCCATCGATATTTTATGCTTTATCGTATTGAAAACGATACGGTTTATGTGGATAATATTTTTCATGAATTGCAAGACTGCGAAAATAAAATGAATTAAATACAATATCCGGTGGGCTTTGTCTTCTTTCAGGAAAGAAATGTATGCAGTTCCTTCAGATGTGCATTAAAATCAGAAATCCCCAGATCATACAATTCCTGCTCTAACTTTTCATCGCGCGCGTAAGTACTCATCTTTAACTCTTTCGAAGGTGCAAAAATAAGCGCTTCCCCGGCGGTTTCGTGTTTTTTGACATCGGCAATATTCTGGCGGTACATCAGATGCCGGTTGTCGAGGGCTTTTATGGTCTGTGGATATTTGCGCAGGGCATGCCGGTAAATGTGCCGGAAGCCTTCCGGCTGCTTTACAAAACTGCGGGGTTTGCTTAAGATTACAACCACACGGTCACATCCCTTGGCAAACGCGCGCTCGATCGGAACGGAATCCGATAATCCACCATCAAAATACGTCTCATTATGGAAAGAAATCGGACGGCACATAACGGGCAGGGCACAGCTTGCCATGATGGCACGGTAGTCATCCTGTTTCATATCATCTTTAGTAAAATACACCGGTTTTCCGGTTGCAGCATCGGTTGCAACAAGCTCGAACTCGGCCGGATTTTCCACGATGGCAGGATAATCGATCGGGTCAGCTCCATCGGAGTTGGTCAGTGTCTGATAAATATACTGAAGACCGAAAAACTGTCCGGTGCGCAGCAGATTTTTGACGCCCATATAACCAGGTTCGTTCAGATGGTCTACATAAAAACGAAGATTGCGCCCGCGTTGTCCGGCGAGATAGCTTGCTGTGTTTGCAGATCCGGCCGATACGCCGATGCAGTAATCGAATGTAATGTGTTCATCTAAAAAGCGGTCAAGAATGCCTGCGCTGTAGGCACATTTCATGCCGCCGCCTTCTACTACAAGTCCTGTCTTCATGTCTGGGATACTCCTTTTGCCTGAAATTAGCATTATTGTAGCACTTTTTTTCTTTTTGTCAAATTTTTAACAATATGTGTTTGTTTTTCTGCAACCGTTTAAGTGGTGCCGGGACATTTGAAAAAAGTGATTGGCTGACAATTCCTTAGAATGGGACAGCCCGGAAGGCAGAGATATTGGATTTTTTGATATGAGATATGATTTGACGAATGGGCAGATTGAGGAAGGTATGGGATAATATTTAAAAAAGATAATATCCTTTCGTGAAGAAAGTTTCATAAAAGCTAAGAAAGTTTTCAATAAAGTTGTGGAATTTGTTTCTCATGGAAGTTCATCTCCTTTCTGTTTACGCTGTCATTATAAAACACGAAGGGGTATATTACTTGCCAAAATAAAAAAATAATTGGACAAAAATTGCAAAAAGCAGAGATACCGCTTCTCTGCTTTTTGCATTTTTTTATATGTTTTTACGATATTCAGAAGGTGACAGCCCTTTTGCCTTTTGAAAAATCCGGCTGAAATATAGTGGATTATCATAACCAACAATTTGTGCGATCTCATTGATATTATATTGTGTATTCTGAAGTAGTGCTTCGGCATTATATATTCTTTTTTGCAGAATGAATTGCTTTGGCGTGATTCCGGCATATAATCTGAAATTACGGATAAACCAACTGGCACTGACATGATTTTGTTCGGCATAGTCATCAATGCTGATTGGTTCATTGTAATGCTCACTGAAATAAGAAATTGCTTTGTCTATTTCCTCAGCAGCATGGGAGTTCACTGTGTTGACAGAAAATTTAAAGTGGCGTTGTAGTTTTATAAAAATTTGTCTTAAATACATTTCAAGCATTTCAGAATAGCTATCCTGACACATTTGTAATTCTTTTATCATGGCACGGAAAAGATACTGATATTCCGAACCGGAACCACAGTGGAACACCCTTTTATCATTTGTCAATCCATAGGAACGGAGCAGATTGGTGACATTGTTTCCTGTAAAATGAACCCAGTAAACCTCCGTCTGGTCTTTGGCATAGTATTCATATTTCTGGGGTTCTCTTGGGCGGTATAAAACCATATGACCAGCATGAACAATCGTTTCTTCCTCATCGTTGTCAAAATGAAAATGAGCTTTCCCGGCAGCAATAAAGATCAACTGAAAATCAACTCTGCCACGTGGTCTCCAGGTGGGAAGTTTAGGGTGCGTATATAACTTGTAAGTCCCACACATGGTTACGACAAGTGGCTTGGATTTATCTTTTCTGTCAATTGTTGAGTTATTCAGATATGCATTATTGGTATACATTTGAGACCCCCATATGATAATTGAAAATGTTCATGAAATAATAATCTGAAATACATAAATTTCTGTTTGGCTCATGATGCAATTTTATCATTTTATGCATGTCTTGTCTATTTGGATTTTAAACGTTTGAAATAATGGTATTTTTTGTATAAATTAACGTGCTGGAAAATGAAAGTCAATAAAAGTACATGTCAAAAATAACAAAAGAAAGGAATAAAGAAAATGGTTTTTGTTAATTATACTGTTTTGTGCATGTTTTGTGTAATTTATGATATGGTTTTTTGACATCAGTTTTTATATACTATCTATAACAAAGTTGTGGGAACAAAAATAAGGATCATCGAAAGGAGCAGTTTCACATGGAAGAAAAGAAATACCTGAAATGGTATAACAAGGTGGGGTATGGAACCGGAGATCTGGCAGGAAATGTCGTGTATGCATTTCTTTCCTCGTTTGTAATGTTGTATCTGACAAATACGGTAGGGTTAAATCCGGGAGTTGTTGGAACATTGATCATGGTATCAAAATTATTCGACGGTGTCAGTGATATGTTTTTTGGTACATTGATTGACAAAACAAAGAGCAGACTTGGAAAAGCAAGACCGTGGATGCTTTATGCATATATTGGCTGTGCAGTAACGCTTGTGGCGAACTTTGCAATACCGGAAAGTCTTGGAAAAACAGCACAGTATGCATGGTTTTTTATTGCATATACTTTGCTGAATGCAGTATTTTTTACTGCAAACAATATTGCCTATGCATCACTGGTTACGTTTTGTACAAAAAATAGCAAAGAACGGGTAGAAATGGGGTCGTTCCGTTTTATTTTTGCGTTTTTAACAAGTCTGATCATTCAATCTATCACCGTTCAGTTTGTAAGAATGGCAGGCGGTGGAGCTGCTGCATGGAGAACCGTAGCAATCATATACGCAGTAATCGGACTGATTGTAAACACAATTTCCGTATTCTCAATCAAAGAACTTCCGGAGGAAGAATTAAAGGCAGGCAGAGAACAGACAGAAGAAAAATATGGTTTGATTGAAGCCGCAAAACTTTTATTTTCCAATAAATATTATCTTATGATTTGTGTTACTTATATTTGTCAGCAGATCTATTCGGCTATGTTAAATATGGGTATTTACTATATGATTTATATTTTGAAAAATGAAAATTTATATTCGGTCTTTTCCTGGGCAATTAATATCCCTGTCATCATTGCAATGTGTATTACACCTATGCTTGTGGAAAAGATGAAGGGATTATATCGAATGAATCTTGCAGGATACATTCTTGGAACAGCCGGCCGTGTCGGCGTTATTTTTGCAGGCTATATGGGAAGTGTTCCGCTGATGCTTGCTTTTACCGCAATCGCAGCACTTGGAATGGCACCATGGCAGGGAGATATGGGAGCTGTTGTGGCAAGCTGTTCAGAATACACATACCTGACAAAACATAAACACATTGATGGAACCATGTATTCCTGTACATCCTTTGGAACCAAAATCGGGGGTGGAATTGGAGTTGCCCTCTGCGGGTGGCTGCTTGATGCAAGCGGATTTGTCAAGGAAGCGGCCGTGCAGCCTGCATCCTGCATGAATATGCTTCACATTATGTATTTATGGATTCCAATGATCCTGTCATTAGTCATTACATTTATTATGTCAGAAATGAATGTGGAAGCAGCGAACCGGCGACTTAGAGAACAGATGGAGGAGTGTTGACGTGGAATATAGTGGAATGAAAGAAATTGTATGGGGTGTATGGAAAGAGAGGGAAAATATGAACGCTGATATGAAATGGCTGGACAATCCGGAAGTGTTTAAGGTAAATCAATTGGAATCACATAGTGATCATTGTTATTATCTGGATTATTCAGACATGAAAAAAGAAAAAAATCCATTATTACAGTCATTAAATGGTCAATGGGAGTTTGCTTACAGCAAAAATGTGATGGAAAGACCTGTTGATTTTTATAAGGAAACATTTGATGCATCAGGATTTGATAAAATTATGGTTCCAGGACATATCGAACTGGCTGGATATGATAAAATCCGTTACATCAACACGATGTATCCGTGGGAAGGAAAAGAGTACCACAGAGGAGCCTATAGCATGGAGGCAACCGGAGCAGAAGAAGGAATGTTTTCAGAGGCACAGTACAATCCGGTAGGCTCTTATATCAAATACTTTGATTTGGACAGGAGTATGTGTGGAAAAAGAATCCATATCTGCTTCGAAGGTGTAGAAGAAGCTATGTATCTGTGGCTGAATGGTCAGTTTATAGGGTATGCCGAAGACAGCTTTACACCTTCTGAGTTTGATCTGACACCATATATTAAGGAAAAAGGAAATGTACTGGCAGTGCAGGTACATAAGATGAGTACAGCAGCATTTTTGGAGGATCAGGACTTTTTCAGATTTTTTGGAATTTTCAGAAATGTTACGTTGAAGGCATTACCGGATGTTCATCTGGAGGATGTATGGTTTAAACCTGTGTTAAATCAGGATAATGTAAGCGGAAGGGTATCGACTAGCATGAAGGTATCTGCACCTGACAGTCAGCATGTAACTGCATGCTTTATTTTAAAAGACAGGGAAGAAAATGTATTAGTAGAAAAATCCATACAGTTAACGAAAGAAAACGGCCATATGGAAGGCACGATTTGTGTTGATTTGGAAAATGTCAAACTGTGGGATAATCATAATCCATATTTATATCATGCTTATGTTGAGCTTAAAGCAGAGGATGGTTCTCTGGCAGAGGTAATTCCTTATGATATCGGTTTCAGAAGAATAGAGATTATAGATAAAGTAATTTATCTGAATGGAAAACGACTTGTTATCACAGGAGTAAACCGTCATGAGTGGAATGCAAAAACAGGAAGATGCATTGGTATAGAAGATATGAAAGCAGACATATCCTGTATGCTCAGGAACAATATTAATTCTGTTCGTACCTGCCACTATCCTGACCAGATACCATGGTACTATATGTGCGACAATGCAGGTATTTATGTGATGGCAGAAACAAATCTGGAAAGCCATGGTTCATTCCAGAAGCTGGGGGCAATCGAGCCATCGTGTAATGTACCGGGGTCTTTTCCACAGTGGAGAGATGCTGTGCTTGATCGTGCAAAAAACAATTTTGAAACTTTTAAAAATCATACGTCCATCCTTTTCTGGTCATTAGGAAATGAATCCTATGCAGGAGACGACATTGAGGCAATGAATGTTTATTTTGCGGAAAAGCAGGATGGAAGACTGGTTCATTATGAAAGCTCTTATTATAATAGGGCATATGAGGATACTATTTCTGATTTAGAGACAAGAATGTATGCAAAACCGGAGGATGTAGAGGAATACCTGAATAATAGTCCGAAGAAACCATATATTTTATGTGAATTCATGCATGATATGGGAAATTCCATGGGAGGACTTGGTTCTTATATGAAGCTGATTGACAAATATGATAGGTATCATGGCGGATTTATATGGGATTTTATTGATCAGGCAATTATGGTAAAAGATCCGGTGACAGGAAAAGATGTTTTACGCTATGGAGGGGATTTTGATGATAAACCGGCAGACTATGAATTTTCAGCAAATGGAATCGTATTTGCTGACAGGAAAGAGAAACCGGCAATGCAGGAAGTGAGGTATTACTATGGCTTATACAGATAAATTAAGAGTGGTCTATGGTGACTATACACTTGGTGTACATGGGGAGGGATTTGATTATATTTTTTCTTATGCACAGGGTGGACTGGAATCTATCGTTAAAAATGGATATGAGTGGCTGTACCGTTGTCCAAAACCTACTTTCTGGAGAGCATTGACAGATAATGACAGGGGAAGCAGGTTTCACATTAAAAGCGGAAGCTGGCTTTCCGCAGATATGTTCATTGACTGTAAGGGAATAAAGGTCATCATGGATGGCAAGGAGCAGACCCCATATGCCCCTGATAATAACAGCTATGGTGGTGATGTTTATGCGGATGAAATTGTCGTAACATACACATACGAGACCATAACCACTCCGGAGACAACGGTTCTTGTAAGCTATACCGTTGATGTATCTGGAAAGATTCGCGTGGATGTACATTATCATGGGGTACAGGGACTTCCAGAATTACCTGTATTTGGAATGAGATTTATCATGCCAACACTGGCAGACAAATATTTATATAAGGGACTCTCCGGGGAAACATATCCTGACAGAAAAGCGGGGGCAAAAGAAGGAATCTATGAGATTAAAGACATGAGTCTTACACAATATCTCGTTCCGCAGGAATGTGGTATGAGAATGGATACAGAGTGGCTTGAGATTACAAGACATACGGCTCTTGATAACAGCAGGACAGACAGTTCATCACAGATACTGCGCATTGAAAAGAATGGCGAAAAATTTGCATTTTCCTGTCTGCCTTATACAGCATCTGAGATTGAAAATGCCCTTCACCACGAAGAACTGCCACCGGCAAGAAGAACCATTTTATGTGTATATGGTGCAGTAAGAGGTGTTGGAGGCATCGACAGCTGGGGAACTGATGTGGAAGAGGAATATCGTATCAGTGCGGAAGATAATATAGATTATTCATTTACCATATGCTGATTGTGGTTGGAAAATGTAAATGTGGGATAAATTATGAAATTTAAGATTACCAGAAATTGGTTAAAAAGTTTTTTTATGATGATCATTGCGGTTATCGTTATGGGAATGTGTGTATCACTTCTTGTGATGTGTGATATGGGAGCAGATCCCTGTTCAGCAATGAATTATGGAATTTCGCATAAGCTTGGGATGAGTTTTGGGAATTATCAGCTCCTTTCCAATATTGTTCTGCTGATTATAGTAATTATTTTTGATAAGAAGCTTATTGGTACAGGAACGCTTGGGAACATGATATTGGTTGGTTATTCGGCAGATTTTTTCACATGGATATGGAAAGAAGTCTGCCATATACAGGCACAGCTTAATCTGGGGATTAGAATTGTTATTTTGATTCCTGCACTCATACTGTTTATTCTGGCAGCAGCTATATATATGCAAAGTGGACATGGAACAGCACCATATGATGCAGTATCCTTTTTAATCAGTGAAAAAATTGAAAAGCATTCTGGGAAAAATATGTTTCGGATTGTACGGATTGTATATGATCTGGCAGCAACCGGTATCGGTGTTATAGCCGGAGGTGAAGTTGGTGTGATAACGATATTGATGGTGATTTTGCTGGGACCTACCGTGGATTTGGTCGGACGAATAATGAAAACAAGAAGGGGAGTGGAGAAACAGGGAGTATAAATAAAAGGAGTTGCTTGTAAGTGCTATTGGTATATGAAAACAGAAATACAGGAGTATCCGCGGAGTGGAAGAAGCCAGTACATGTGCCGCCGCATCTACATGAGGCAATAGAAGTAGTGTATGTAACGGATGGAGAAATAGAACTTGGAGTGGGACAGGAATTGTTCCATATGGATGAAGGGGATTTTGCAGTTGTGTTTCCAAATGTAATACATCATTATCAGGTGTTTGGGGAAAAAGAAAACAAGGTAATATTCCTGTACCTTGAACCAACACTGTTTCCTTCCTATTACAGGGAATTGCAGATATACAGCCCAAAGAATCCGGTTGTGAAAAAAGAGCAGGTGCATCCGGATGTGGTAAATGCCATAAAATATCTGACCGGAATAACAGAGGGGGATCCCCGGATGATACAGGCATATGCACAGATGATCCTTGCACATGTTTTCACAACAATGCCAATGATGGATAAAAGTGCGGTAGGGAGTGATGACCTGATTTATAATGCGGTAGAATACGTGGCCAAAAATTTTAGGGAAAACATCAGCCTTGAAAAAATGGCATATGAATTGTGTGTAAGTAAATATGTGTTGTCAAGAATGTTTGCAAAAACCTTTCACTGTAATTTTAGTAAATATGTGAATGGAGTCCGGTTAAATTATGCAGTTGCGGCACTGGAAAACACAATGGATTCCATTACAAATATATGTCTTGATTGTGGATTTGAAAGTCAAAGAACTTTTAACCGCGTGTTTAAGGAAAGATATAAAATCACACCTAGAGAATATCGAAAAAGGATAATTATGTAAAGCGATGTAATGCTGCCGGTATTGGGGCGGTGATGACAATAATAGTTATGAATGGCATCCGGAATTAGAAAAAGTTGTGGTGTTTCCTGAGAAAGAGAAAACTTGTCATAACAGCCGAAAATAGATATAATAGTTACACATGTGGGATACCACAATGAACGAAAAAGGCGAGGAAACAATCATGGCATTTGTACATCTGCATACACATACGGAATATTCATTACTCGATGGTTCCAACAAAATAAAAGAATATGTAAGCCGTGTGAAAGAACTGGGGATGAACAGTGCCGCGATCACTGACCATGGCAATATGTATGGTGTGGTGGAATTTTACAAGACGGCAAAGGCAGCAGATATTAATCCGGTGATTGGCTGTGAGATCTATGTGGCGCCGAATTCCCGGTTTGACCGCGAGACCAGCCATGGCGAGGACCGGTATTACCATCTGATCCTGCTTGCGGAAAACAATACCGGTTATGCGAACCTTATGAAGATCGTCTCCATCGGGTTTACGGAAGGGTATTATTACCGGCCGCGTGTGGATTTTGAGACGCTGCAGAAATACCATGAGGGACTGATCTGCCTGTCGGCGTGTCTGGCGGGAGAAGTGCCGCGCTATATTGTGCGTGGATTTTATGAAGAGGCAAAAGGCATTGCAAAAAAATACCAGGACTGTTTTGGAAAAGACAACTATTTCCTGGAATTACAGGATCATGGAATCCCGGATCAGAAGACGGTCAACCAGGGGCTTCTTCGGATCAGTCAGGAATTGGACATTCCCCTTGTCTGCACGAACGATATCCATTACACCTATGAAACGGATGTGGAGGCACACGATGTCCTTCTCTGTATCCAGACCGGTAAAAAGATTACGGATGAAGACCGTATGCGTTACGAGGGCGGACAGTTTTTCGTAAAAAGCGAGGAGCAGATGCGGAGTCTGTTTCCGTATGCAAAAGAAGCCGCAGACAACACGCAGAAAATCGCAGACCGCTGCCATGTCACACTCGAATTTGGCAATTACCAGATTCCAAAATATGCACCGCCGGAAGGCTATGACAGTGCGTGGACATTTCTGGATGCGCTGTGTGAGAAGGGATTTAAGGAAAAATATACGGACAATCCGGCGTACGATGAGACGCAGTGTGCAAAAATCCATGACGATATGGAATACGAGCTTGGCATTATCCAGAAGATGGGATTTGTCGAGTATATCTTAATCGTGTGGGATTACATCAACTGGGCGAAAACACATGACTGCTGGGTCGGACCGGGGCGTGGTTCCGGCGCGGGCAGCCGCGTGTGCTATTGTACCGGTATCACAAACATTGATCCGGTCAAATATAACCTCCTTTTTGAGCGTTTTTTAAATCCGGAACGTGTGTCCATGCCGGATATTGATGTGGATTTTGAGTATGCGGAGCGTTCCCGCGTGATCGAGTACGTCACAGAAAAATATGGAAAGGATTCTGTGACACAGATTACGACCTTTGGTACGATGGCAGCCCGCGGAGTCATTAAGGCAGTCGGAAAAGCACTGGATTTTCCCTATGCGGAGATGGACCGTGTGGCAAAAATGGTGCCGATGGAATTAAACATCACGATTGACCGTGCCCTGCAGGTCAATCCGGAATTCCGCAGTCTCTACGAGGGAGATGCGCGGATGCATGAACTGATCGATATGGCAAAGCGTCTGGAAGGACTGCCGAACCATACTTCTGTGCATGCGGCAGGTGTTGTGATCTATCCGGGTGAGGCGAGCAATTATGTGCCGCTGGGACGTGCCAGTGACGGAACACCGACGGCAGAGTACAATATGGTACAGCTTGAGGAACTTGGTCTGTTAAAGATGGATTTCTTAGGGCTCCGCACGCTTACCGTATTAAAAGATGCCGTCAAAAATGTAAAGGCATCCCAAGGCATCGACATTGACATCGATCATATCGATTTGAATGATAAAAAGGTGCTTGATTTTATCGGAACCGGGCGCACCGAGGGTGTGTTCCAGCTGGAATCTGCGGGCATGCAGAACTTCATGAAAGAGTTAAAACCACAGAATTTCGAGGATATCGTTGCCGGAATTTCCCTGTACCGTCCGGGACCTATGGATTTTATTCCAAACTACATCAGGGGAAAGAATAATGCAGACACCGTTACTTACGTGACGCCGGAATTGCAGCCGATCCTTGAGCCAACGTATGGATGTATCGTTTATCAGGAGCAGGTGATGCAGATCGTACAGCAGCTTGCGGGGTATACGATGGGACAGGCGGACAACATCCGCCGCGCCATGAGTAAAAAAAAGCAGTATGTCATCGATGCGGAGCGGCAGAGTTTCGTCTACGGAGATTCAGAGCGCGGCATCAGGGGCTGTGTGGCAAATGGCATTGATGAGAAAGCGGCAAACAGTATTTACGATTCCATGGTGGATTTTGCAAAGTATGCGTTTAACAAATCCCATGCGGCAGCCTATGCGGTCATCAGTGTGCAGACCGCGTGGCTGAAGTTTTACTATCCGGTGGAATTTATGGCAGCACTTATGACATCCGTGATTGACAATTCGGCAAAAGCCGCGGAGTATCTGCTGCATTGTAAGGAACTCGGTATTTCTGTGCTCCCACCGGATATCAATGTGGGACAGGGAGAATTCACGGCAGAGGGAAATGCCGTGCGCTATGGTCTGTATGCCATTAAATCCCTGGGACGTCCGGTGATTGACAGCATCATCGGGGAACGCAAAAAAGGTGGTTCATACCGCACCCTGCAGGATTTCATTGAACGTACGGTGCAGCGGGACATCAACAAACGTGCGATCGAGAATCTGATCAAGGCAGGTGCCTGTGATGGGCTTGACGGCAACCGCCATCAGATGTCGATTGTCTATGCGTCGATTGTGGACGATGTGGTACGGCGGAAAAAGACCGGGCTGGAAGGACAGATGAGCCTGTTTGATTTTGTCGGGGAGGAAGATAAAAAGGACTACGAAGTCCATTATCCGAATGTGGAGGAGTTCCCGAAGGAAGTGCTGCTGGGCTTTGAAAAAGAAGTGCTTGGGATTTATTTAAGCGGGCATCCGCTGGAAGATTACCTTGGTAAAATGAAGAAAAATGTCACGGCAAATGCAGCGGATTTTGTCAGGGAAGAGGAAAGCGGCACAATTCGTGTGACAGATAATATGCATGTGGTTGTGGGTGGCATGATTGCAGCAAAAACCGTTAAATATACAAGGAATAATCAGGCAATGGCATTTCTGACAGTGGAGGATCTGACCGGTTCTGTGGAAATTATTGTATTCCCAAAAGATTATGAGAGATACAACCGCTTTTTGAATGATGAGGAGAAGATTTTCGTAGTCGGACACGCAACGGTGGAGGAGGAACAGGACGGAAAAGTGATCTGCGAGCGGATCGTTCCGTTTGACGATACCAGAAAGGAACTCTGGCTGCAGTTTCCGACAAAGAGTAATTTTTCTGCGAAAGAACAGCAGGTGTATGAGATTCTCCGGGATTCGGACGGAAATGATGAAGTGGTGATTTATATATCGGATGTCAAGGCATTTAAAAGATTGCCAAGAAACCGTGCGGTTGGTACAAATTCTGTACTCTTGGCACGTTTGACAGAATTTCTGGGCGAAAAAAATGTAAAAGTTGTAGAAAAAGGCATTGAAAATCGCGCGTAATAAGTATAGAATAAAACAGATTAAAGAATTTCATTTTAATTTTAATAAATGGAGGATTTCACAATGGCGAAAGAGATTAACACAATTGGTGTACTGACCAGTGGAGGAGATGCCCCGGGAATGAACGCTGCAATCCGTGCAGTTGTCCGTCAGGCTTTATCCAAAGGAAAGAAAGTGAAAGGAATCAAGCGTGGATACGCTGGATTATTAAACGAAGAAATTATTGACATGAACGGACAGAGCGTTTCAGATACAATCTCTCGTGGTGGTACTATTTTACAGACTGCCCGTTGTATGGAGTTTACCACACCGGAAGGACAGCAGAAAGGTGCGGAGATCTGTAAGAAGCATGGAATTGATGCAATTGTAGTTATCGGTGGAGATGGTTCTTTCAAGGGTGCACAGAAGCTTGCTGCACTGGGAATCAATACCATTGGTCTTCCGGGAACCATTGATCTGGATATTGCATGTACTGATTATACCATTGGTTTTGACACCGCTGTTAATACAGCCATGGAAGCGATTGATAAGGTCCGTGATACTTCTACATCTCATGAGAGATGCTCAATTATTGAGGTTATGGGTCGTGGAGCCGGACATATCGCATTATGGTGCGGTCTTGCAAACGGTGCTGAGGAGATTCTTCTTCCGGAAAAATATGATTACGATGAGCAGCGTCTGATTGATCAGGTAGTCAACGCAAGAAAGAACGGAAAGCAGCACTATATTATTGTAAATGCTGAGGGTATCGGTCATTCACAGAGCATGGCAAAGCGTATCGAGGAAGCGACAGGTGTTGAGACACGCGCAACGATTCTCGGACATATGCAGCGTGGTGGAAGCCCGACATGTAAGGACCGTGTCTATGCAACCACAATGGGTGCAATGGCAGTTGACCTTCTCTGCGAAGGAAAGAGCAACCGTGTCATTGGACATAAAGGTGGCAAGTTTGTAGATTTCGACATTGATGAAGCTCTGGCTATGAAGAAAGATGTCGATGAGTACATGTACGAAATCTCAAAGACACTGGTATAGTTATTCCTTTTATTGGAGAACATAGTGCGGCAGGGAATTCTCTCTGCCGCATTTTTAGGTTTGAAATCAATGGGATTTTCAAGGAGACGGGCAATGGACAACACCAAGGAAATTCTCACACTGGCAGTAGAAATCGGGGACGCGATGCTGCGGTGCGGAGCAGAAATTTACCGGGTGGAAGATTCTGTGATACGCATATTGGAAGCTTTTGGCCTGGATGATTTTGATGCTTATGTTTTATCCAACGGAATTTTTGCAAGTGCAAATGAGAGCAGGGAGGATGCCTGCAGTGTGGTAAGGTATGTTCCGCTTTCGGCAACCCATCTGGGGAAACTCGCTGCTTTAAATCAGCTGACCCGAGATATCTGTAATCATAAATGTTCGGTTGCAGAGGCATCGGAGCGGTTAAAACAGTGCAAAAAAATTCCGGTTTATGCGAATGCGGTACAGTTACTGGCATGTGGAATCGGTTGTGCAGCGTTTACCTTCATGTTTGGAGGGCATTTGCCGGAAGCACTGTATGCATTTTTTGTAGGGCTGATAGAGCAGCTGGCATTGTTTGTGTGCCGGAAGCGTAAAGTTTCCAGATTTTTAACGAATGTATATGTCAGTCTGCTGATCTCTTTGCTTAGTCTGCCAGCGGCCGCGGGTGTAATACCTGTTTTGCATGACAAAGTGGTGATCGGGGCAATTATGCCGTTAGTACCTGGAATTGCACTGACAACATCCATTCGTGATTTTTATAATGGCGATTATTTGTCCGGAACGATCCATCTGATTGATGCACTTCTTACGGCACTTTGCATTGCAGTGGGCATTGCACTGCCGATTCTGTTGTTGCGATATGGAGGAAATTTACCGGTATGAGTTATGTGCTTCAGTTTTTTATTGCAGCGATTGCCACGGTTACATTTGCCATTTTGTTTGCGGCACCGAAAAAGGAACTGGTTTTCTGTGGCGTATCAGGCGGGCTTGCCTGGCTGGTTTATTTTATTTTGTACAGGCAGTCGGGGAATGTGGTTTTGGGCAGTCTGGTGGCAACCTTTGTTTTGACAATTTTAAGTCGTATTCTGGCAGTAGCAAGATGCAATCCTGCCACGATTTATCTGGTATCCGGGATTTTCCCACTGGTTCCGGGAGCCGGTATCTATTATACGGCATATTATCTGATATCCGGAATGCCGGCAAAATGCTCGGCAAAAGGGCTGGAAACTTTTGAGATTGCCCTGGCCATTGTATTTGGGATTATTTTTGGCTTCTCGATTCCGGAAGCACTGTTTCATAAAAGGAAACAGTAAGTAATGGGAAAGGATTATACGGATGATATGATTACAAGCAGTGCAAATCAGCAGATGAAACATCTGTCACAGCTGATGAAAAGGGCGAAAGAACGAAAAAAAGAACAGGTCTTTGTTGTGGAAGGAATAAAGATGTTTCAGGAAGCACCGGCGGATACGGTGGTGTCTGTCTACGTGTCGGAAAGTTTTCTGGAAAAACCGGAACATGAAAAATGTCTGCAGGGATACCGGTATGAGGTCGTGAGTGATGCGGTATTCCGGGAAATTTCGGATACACAGACTCCGCAGGGAATCCTTGCGATTGTCCGCATGCCGAAGTATGATCTGCCCGATCTTTTGCAGGGGGATCACACGCATCTTTTAATTCTTGAGAGCGTGCAGGATCCGGGAAATCTTGGAACGATGGTGCGCACCGGAGAGGGTGCCGGCATCACGGGAATTATAATGAATAAAACGACGGTGGATCTGTTTAACCCGAAAACCATACGCTCGACGATGGGAAGTATCTACCGTGTTCCGTACCTGATCACGGAACATCTGCCGGATCTGCTTGATGAGCTGCATAAGGAGAATATCCGATTGTATGCGGCACATTTAAAAGGAGATACATATTATGATGCCTTTGATTTTACCGGGGCATGTGGCTTCCTGATTGGAAATGAGGGGAACGGTCTGTCTGATGAAATTGCAGAGTGTGCGGATTGCTATCTGAAGATTCCCATGGAGGGAAAGGTGGAGTCGCTGAATGCAGCCGTTTCCGCAGCACTTTTGATGTATGAATGTAAGAGACAGCGGGGAGAGCACAATGAAAATATGGTTTAAAATCTGGGAAAACACACACTTATTAAAATCGGAAACCATAGAAGATGATACGGAGGATACACGTACACATAAGATTTTTCATGCGCTTGAAGAAGTTTGTCTGAAGTGGGATCTGGGAAAACCGATCTGGTTTGATGCGAATATAGCGGAATTTCAAAGGCATGCGCGAACGAGGTTTGGCAAGGACAATTTTGTGGAGGAAACAGAATTTGATTATCTGGAGATACAGGTGATAGACGAAGATTAAAAAAATATTAAATTTGTTGCTTTCTGCGTACAGAACGTGTTTCTTGTGATATGATAATACCGTATGGGAAAGCACGGTGAGGTCTGCTTTCGCATTTATGAAAGGAATGTCTGCCATTGTGGCAGGAAAGAGGAGGAATGACATGGGAACATCGCAGATGCTGGGGGAAGATATTGATAGTTGGGAAACTATGATGTTTTTATATAATTCAGCACTGAAAGAGGTCGGAACAAAACTTGAGATTTTAAATGACGAGTTTGTTCATATACATAAGTACAATCCGATTGAATATATTAAGTCGCGGATTAAAACACCGGAAAGTATTGTAAAAAAATTAAAGCGTGACGGATATGAGAGTACGATCGAGAATATGAGAAATTATATTAACGATATTGCAGGAATCCGTATTGTCTGCTCGTTTACTTCGGATATTTACCGTCTTGCAGAGATGATCGGAAAACAGAATGACCTGACCGTGATCTGTGTAAAAGACTATATCAAAAATCCGAAAGTCAGCGGTTACAAGAGTTTCCATATGCACGTGACGGTTCCTATCTTTTTATCGGACCGTGTGGTTGATACAAAGGTGGAAATCCAGATCCGCACCATTGCAATGGATTTCTGGGCAAGTCTGGAGCACAAGATTTATTATAAATTTGAGGGGCATGCCCCGGAATATATCAGCCGGGATCTGCGTGCATGTGCAGAAATTGTTTCAAACCTCGATGCAAAGATGCTGCAGCTGAATGAAGCAATTTTAGAAGAAAAGGAAAAAGAGGAACAGAAGAAAAAGGAAGAATAGTTACGAAGAATAAAACTATTACGGAACAGTCGGAAAGAAGGGAATGCTATGGTACCTTCCATTGCACGTCAGAGTGTGATTTTAAAATGTAATATGCAAAAATCCGTGATGCTTGGAAACTACGAATTTTTCTATGCTGCGGGATTGATGAGAAAATTATACAACATAGAGATCCGGACAGATATGGAACCGGAACAGATTCTGGAAGCGATTCTGCAGGTGCAGGATAATCTGGCTCCGCAGAGTGAACAGGAAAAATATCTGATACAGATCATAAAGAATTATGAGCCGTCAGCGGATCATGATGCACAGATGGATGAGCTGTTTGCCTGGGGAGAACAGGAACCTGACATGTGGCAGGTCACGACATCGTTCCATCCGGTTATAAGGTAACTATGAGCGATAGTTACCTTATATTTTTGCAATTTTCGTACATACTACAAGTAATTTTAAAAGAAAGATGAGGATGTATGAAATGAGTAAGATGACTCTGGAACAGGAAGAAGTGCGCAATCAGGAGTATAATGAGTATGTCGAACAGATGACACCGAAACATAATCTGTGGGCAAATATGGGAAAAGCCTTTTTGCTGGGGGGAGGTATCTGCCTGTTGGGACAGATTATTTTACAGATTGCAGCCGGGGTATTCGGACTTAAGGCAGAGGATGCCGCTCTTTGGTGCAGTTTACTTCTTGTTCTTCTTTCGGTGATCCTGACGAGCTGTAATGTATATGGGATTCTTGCCAACTGGGGAGGTGCAGGGGCATTGGTTCCGATTACCGGATTTGCAAATGGCGTGTGTGCTTCTGCGGTGGAATTCCAGAAAGAGGGACAGGTATTTGGTATCGGATGCCAGATTTTTAAGATTGCCGGCCCGGTGATTTTGTATGGAATTTTTTCAAGCTGGGTGCTGGGACTTATTTACTGGCTATTTTAAATTCGCTGGTATCTATGTCGATAAAATCCATGTAAAAGATACCAGTGAGGTATCTATATACTGAAAATTTAATGTTCAGATACCGGAAAGTCTCTATGGATCAAAAATTACGTCTTCAGATACCGCTTTTTTGGGAAAAACGGTATCTGGAGACGTAATTTTTTCTATATAGGTGACATTTGAAAATTTTAAGCATTAAAATTTCGGGAAAACGTCACCTTAGACTGTAATTTTTCATCCATAGATACCGTGTTTTATCATCAAGTGATTTAACAGGATGCTTTTCAATTATATTTTTTCAACCACCGTCATATAGAGAAAACTTATGTTTTTTTTCGCGTACTTTTCCTGAATTTGCACATACTACCGTAGAGAATAAGTAATCAAAGAGGTGCAGAATGAAAGAAAAACGGGAAATAGTTTATCTGAAGGCAGACCGCAACAGTGTCTGCCATGATCCAAAAATAAAGATACAGGATGTGATGTCTGTACAGTGTGCAGATTCTGCAATCTGTGCCGGAATAAAAAATAAAACACTGTATACGTTTAAGAAAAACGATGACCAGAAAAAAGAAGGAAAAAAGAAAAAACGAATGGAAGTATTTTCGATGCTAAATGTGATCGAACGGATACAGACGGATTACCCGGATGTGGAAATTGTTAGTATCGGGGAACAGGATTTTGTGGTGCAATTGTTAGATGCACCGATGGCACCGAAATGGCTGGAGACGCTTAAAGTTGTTGTGATGGTTGTAGTAATCTTTCTTGGAGCGGCATTTACGATTATGGCATTTAACAATGACGTATCGGTAGGGGAAGTATTTGATCGGTTTTATCAGCAGGTGATGGGAAAAGAAAAACCGAAAGTATCAGAAATCGAAATTTTTTACTGTCTGGGACTGGCAGTGGGAATTTTGGTATTTTTTAACCATATCGGAAAGAAAAAAATCACTTCAGATCCGACACCGATTCAGGTTGAGATGCGAAAGTATGAACAGGATGTCGATATGGCGTTTATAGAGAACGCGGGAAGAAAGGGGCATGAACACGATGTTTCTTAGACACATTTTTATGGCGGGCCTTGCGACAGCCTGCGGCATTGCGGTTTCTGCCGGAACGTTTGCGTTTCTTCTGGTGATCGGGGTCATTCCGCGCATGATCAAACGCTGCAATTTTGGAGAACGGATACTGATGGTCGAAAATACGGTTATACTGGGGGTATTGACCGGTGCCGTATTTTCTGTGATGGAGTGGAAGGCACAGCTGCCGTATCCGTGGCTGGCGCATGTCATTTTGGGCGCTTATGGAACTGCAGCGGGAATTTTTGTGGGATGTACTGCGGTGGCACTGGCAGAAATATTAAATACTTTTCCGATCCTGTTCCGGCGTCTGTATATCAACCGTGGACTCAGTGGTGTTATGATTGCCATGGCACTGGGGAAAATGGCTGGTTCTTTTTATTATTTCTTTTTTGGTTACGGGCTTCCAAAATATTGGTAAATCCATATTTTCTAATTGCAATCTTCTTTGTGTCTGGCGTATAATAAAAGGTACGATTAGTTACAGACTAAAGGAGAGAATTTTAAATGGGCAGATATGCATTGGATATGGAAAAATATGCAGATTTGGCAAGGACTGCATCTGCGGAGGGATGCGTGTTATTGAAAAATGACAACAGTACCCTGCCACTTAAAAAAGGAGATAAAGTTGCTGTATTTGGGCGCATGGCGTTTCATTATTACAAGAGCGGACTTGGCTCGGGCGGACTGGTAAATACACGCTATGTGGTTGGAATCCTTGATGCGCTGCGCGCCTGCAAAGATATTGCGCTGGATGAAGAACTGATTGGGATCTACGAAAAATGGATCAAAGACCATCCATATGACGAAGGTGAGGGATGGGGGCTGGTTCCGTGGTCACAGGAAGAAATGCCCGTGACGGAAGAGATGCTTCAAACCGCATCCGGGGATGATGTGGCACTGGTGATTCTTGGACGTACGGCGGGGGAAGACCAGGACAATACGGACAAGCCGGGCAGTTATAAGCTGACACGGACAGAAGAGGACCTGATCCGTAAAGTGAGCAGTCAATTTTCACGCACGGCCGTTATTTTAAATGTGGGAAATATCATTGATATGAAATGGGTCAGAGAATTTGATCCGGCAGCGGTACTCTATGCATGGCAGGGAGGTCAGGAAGGTGGAAACGGTGTCTGTGATGTACTTATGGGGCGTGTGAATCCGTGCGGAAAACTGACCGATACGATTGCAGAGGATATCAGTGACTATCCATCCACGTCAAATTTCGGGGATTTACAGAAAAACTATTATAAAGAAGATATCTATGTGGGATATCGGTATTTTGAGACATTTGCCAAAGATAAAGTTTTGTATCCGTTTGGATTTGGATTGTCGTATACTTCTTTTTCCGTGCAAGCGTCTGCAGAAGAAAAGGACGAGCATACGGTCTGTGTAAAGGCAACAGTGAAAAATACCGGAACAAAACCGGGGAAAGAAGTGCTTGAAGTATATGCCAAAGCCCCACAGGGGGTACTGGATACACCGGTGCGTGTTCTTTGTGGATTTGCAAAGACAAAGGAACTGGCAGCAGGGGAAGAAGAGCATATTACTCTGGAGATTCCGAAAAATACATTTGCCTCCTATGATGACAGTGGTGTAACCGGACACAGGGACTGTTTTGTGCTGCTGGAGGGTACTTATACCATTTATGTGGGAACCGATGTGCGGACGGCACAAAAGGCAGGCAGTTATCCGCAGACGTTTACGGTGATTGAACAGCTTGAGGAAGTTTGTGCACCGCAGAAACCGTTTGCCCGTATGACAAGAAAGCCGGGTGATGTGATCGGATATTCCGATACACCGGAACGGATCTATGGTCCGTATGACCGCGTGGAAAAACCGGCAGAGATTTCACAGACTGGCGATAAAGGCTATCGTCTGGAAGATGTATATGACAAAAAGATTTCCATGGAGACATTTGTGGCACAATTGTCGGACGAGGATCTGATTATGCTGTTCCGCGGAGAAGGCATGTGCAGTCCGAAGGTGACTCCGGGTACTGCAGCGGCATTTGCAGGACTGACTCCGTCTTTGAGGAAGTTTAGAATTCCGGCAGAATGTGCATCGGACGGACCATCCGGAATACGTATGGACTGCGGAACAAAGGCGTTTTCCCTTCCGAACGGAACGCTGCTCGGATGTACATTTAACTGTGAACTGGTGCGTCAATTATATGAAATGACAGGGCTTGAACTACGGTTAAACCGTGTAGATACATTGCTCGGACCGGGATTGAATATTCACAGAAATCCGTTGAACGGACGAAACTTTGAGTATATTTCCGAAGATCCGTTTTTAACCGGAAAAATGGGAGCCGCACAGCTGCAGGGACTTAATATTGCAGGTTCCACAGGAACCATCAAACATTTTGCGGCAAACAATCAGGAAACGAAACGACATGAGGCAGATTCGATTATTTCCGTGCGGGCACTGCGGGAAATTTATCTGAAGGGATTTGAAATTGCGGTAAAAGAAGGACCGGCCCGCTCTGTTATGACTACATATGGCCCGGTCAACGGGGTGTGGACTGCAGGAAGTTATGATCTCAATACCATTGTATTGCGCAAAGACTGGGGATTTTCCGGCATCGTTATGACCGACTGGTGGGCAAAGGCAAACCATGAGGGACAGCCATCGGATCCGCGTATGCATGCGGTCATGGCAGCGGCACAGAATGATGTATATATGGTGACTGCAGATGCGCAGGATATGCAGCAGGATGATATGCTCGAAGAATTCCAGAAGGGAAATCTTACGAGAGGACAGCTGCAGAGAAATGCCATCAATATATTGCAGTTTGTACTAAAATCCCCGGCGATGCTTTATGAGATGGATAGGATTTCTCCGGAAGAACTTAAAGACCGGAAGAATGCTGCAAAAGATGATCTGGATGTCTCAAAGATGATGAAATTTGTGGCAGATGAACAGGGAAAAATCTGCATTTCCGGTGACGGCTGGGATACACATCAGGGAAAAGAAATACTTGCGGATCTGGATATGAAAGCCGGAAGTTATGAACTGCAGATGAAAGTGAAATCAAATCTGGATGATCTGGCACAGCTTCCGGTAACGGTATATCTGGACAATATTATCAAAGGAACGATGTCCTTCCGGGGATCGAAAGGGCAGTGGGTGACACAGCAGATCCGGTTTGATACATTCGAGGGACATCATTATATGAGGTTATATTTTGGAGCAACCGGACTTACGGTAGATCATATAGCGTTTCAGCTGTCCGGCGGCGCAGACAAGGAGCAGTAAGATATGAATGTTTTAAAGGTAAAAAAGGGAGAAACGCTTGCCAGAAAACAGGACAAGGTGATGGAATGGTATCTGATTCAGGAGGGATCGGTGATCCGGCAGTTTGCATTTGCAGAGATCATTATGCACCGGAATGCAATTGTGGGTATTCTCGAGAACGAATGGTTTGCCTGCGATTATGTGGCAAATGAAGATACGACATTGATTGTGATTCCATGTAAAAATGCACAGGATCTGCGGAAGATTTTGTCTGAACATGAGAATTTTCGCCCGATTTTTTTGCGTACGGCAGTGGAACAGAGGCATCAGGCACTGTGTCTGTATGCCAGTCTTCAGAAAAAATGCATGCTTTTACATAATGCTGCGGAAACGTTGTACAGCGAATACAAAAATCTGTGCAGCGAGAAGCTTCTTGATGAACAGGATTTTCCGCGTATGGAACAGTTTGCAGCTTTAAAAATGCAGCACCGTGCGGAAAACTGGGAGATTGCAAACAGTAACAGTCTGGTCCGGAGTTATCTGAAAGAATATATGCAGCTGATGATCAAAGATGACAGTCTGTGTGTGGGAGCAATCATGGAGGCGGCGGCACAGATGCGCCGTGTGACACAGGGAATCGGCGAGATGGTAAATTATCTGCAGTACAACAGGGATATTTTATTTTCAGATTCCAGAGATGATATTTTTCATCTGTTTTTTGCAATGGCAGTCCAGCAGTCGCAGAAAAAGCAGGACATTTCCGAGATCAAAAAGCGTCTGTTAAATATGGTGGATGTCATGACAAAGCTTGATGTATACGACAAAAAGCAGATGGCGGAGGCACATGAGCTCTGCGAGAATTACGACTTTACCAAGGAGTCCGAAGGCCGTATCAATATTATGCGTGAGGATTGTATTGCACATATTATGGAGTATGCAGGATATGGCAGCGATATGATCAGGGATTTCCACAGCATTGTGCAGCAGTACCGGGAGCTGCCGGATATGATGTCTACAGACAATGAGGCGAGACAGCTGCGCAGGGAAATCACAAAGGTCTTTTACGATATTTATACCAAGGCGTTTATGAGATCAGTTGAGGAACTGGTCAAGCCGTCACCAATCATGATGATGTTTTTCAATTTTGGGTTTATGGATGCGGAGGTGCTGGGGGAAACTAACACAAATGCACTGTATAATCTGACGGATTCGCTTGGATTGTTTCACTCTGCAAATGTCTATACGGTTTATGACTGGCTGGTACAGATTTATCAGGGAAAGAAAGAACCGTCCCGCAATGAATTTGACCAGGATTTCAATGCATTTCTGCTGGAAGAAAAGAGAACTGGGAATATTACGGAAGCGCAGATGCAACAGTATAAAAATGACAGCAGGCAGAAAGTACAGTTTGAGATCCGCAATATGTTTACCTCCGGAAACCGTGTGACCTATGGCCGTGTGACTACATTCTGTCCGGTTCTGATGGAAGAGGATTTCATCAACACCGTGGAAAAGATGGCAGTTACCGCAGAAAAAATTGCCGATGCCATCAATAAGGTGCGCTGTGTGGATTATTCTGCACTCTATCATGATGTCATGTTTTCCGATCCGGATCGCGGAATCAATCAGGAATGGATCAAAAAGGAGATTCTGCCGGATGTGATTCTGATGCCAAATGCCGGAACCCGTACCCTGATGTGGCAGGAGACATCCGGTGCCAAGATTGATACACCGGCGCGTTTCCTGTTTCCGATTTTTTCCGCAGTGGATCTCGATGATCAGATGGTGGAATGTATCGGCCGATACCGCTGGGAGATCTGCAGACGTGTGCAGGGTGTATACTGGAACGATATCCGGGAGAAATCGCTTACGGCGGAGTACTGTGATTTTATTCAGTATTATCGCAAAAATTCAGATCTTTCTGCAGATGCAAAGGAAAAGATCAAGACTGCATTGTCCCGTGCACGGAACAGTTACCGTGAGGTATTTGTCAAGGATTATCAGGCATGGATGAAGTATGAATCACAGGGAAGTTTCCGACTGAATAAGGTGGCAAGGGATATTCTGGTAAGGTATTGTCCGTTTGCAAAGGATATCCGCCAGGGGCTGGCCACCAATCCACAGTACCAGAATGCATTTCACAGACTTGATGCGGAAAACAGAAAGAAACTGCAGCGGTTCCGTTCTGTTTACGATAAATATGAGGCTGCCGGCGGAGAGATCACACCGGAACTGAAAGAAAATCTGCGGTTTTATCAGATGTAGGAACAGATATGGAATATATAGCTTATGTAGAGACCCCGTATAAAGAAAAATTTGGAATTCCCAGACAGAGCGGGCTGGCGGAGAGCACCTGTGGAGAGATCATCTTTACACCGAAATTCCGGAATCCGGATGCGGTGCGTGGAATCGAAGAATTTTCCCACCTGTGGCTTCTCTGGGAGTTTTCGAGGGCAAAGCAGGATATTTTTCATGCAACCGTAGCACCTCCCCGTCTGGGAGGAAAAGAAAAACGGGGCGTGTTTGCCACGCGTTCCCCCTTTCGCCCGAATTCGATCGGACTTTCATGCGTGAAACTTGAAAAGGTACGCATCGATCAGAAGCTTGGACCGGTTCTTACGGTTTCCGGGCTGGATCTGCTCGATCACACGCCACTTTTCGATATCAAACCGTATCTGCCGTACGTGGATGCCCATCCGGAGGCAAAAAACGGTTTTGCGGAAGAATTCCGGAAGTTTCAGATACCGGTAGTATTTCCGGAGGAATTGCAGGCACAGATTCCGGAACATCTGCGAGAACCGCTTCTTGAGGTTCTTGCACAGGACCCCAGGGCGGCATACAACAAAAAGCCGGATTATATCTACGGGATGGCATTTGATGATTATGACATCCGGTTTATGGTGGCAGAGGGAATTCTGACGGTAAAAGAGATCACAAGGCGCACGCAGGAATGGAAAAAAGTCAAGTGAGAGTTGCGCTTGTGCGGGGAAAGCCTTATAATAGAAACGTCAAAAGTCAAAAACGCGAAGAAATTCGTGTAGTAGTGAGGTAAGAGGATGAAAGAGTTAAAAGAGTACATTCGCAGTATCCCGGATTTCCCGGAGAAGGGAATTATTTTCCGTGATGTCACAAGTGTACTGCAGGATGCAGATGCACTGAAGCTTTCCATTGATGAACTGGCGAAACGCTTGGAGGGCGTTGATTTTGATGTAATCGCCGGAGCAGAATCCAGAGGCTTTATCTTTGGAGCACCACTTGCTTATGTCATGCATAAGCCGTTTGTACCGATTCGTAAAAAGGGAAAACTGCCATGTGAGACGGTTGAAAAAACATATGATCTAGAGTATGGTACGGCAACGATTGAAATGCATAAAGATGCCATTCAGAAAGGAGAAAAGGTTGTACTTTTGGATGATCTGATTGCAACCGGCGGAACCATGAAAGCTGCTGCGGAACTGGTAGAGGAACTTGGCGGTGAAGTGGTAAAGATGCTGTTTCTCATAGAGTTAAGCGATCTCAACGGACGGGAAGTCTTAAAGGATTATGACGTGGACTCTGTCGTACAGTTCGAAGGCAAATAATCGAATAAAAAAGAAAATTCTGCACATACTGTATCAAAAACAAAGTAAGGAGAGACAGTATGGATCAGCAGGTTGGATCAGGGAGTCTTTGCTTTGCAAAGGCTCCTTTTATTATTGGAACAGCATCTGTGGTTGGAACCAAAGAGGGGGAAGGTCCCCTGGCAGATGCATTTGACTGTATCGGACCGGATGATAAATTTGGTCAGCAGACATGGGAGGCAGCAGAGAGCAGTCTGCAGAAAGAAGCATTAACGCTTGCCCTCGGGAAAGCAGATCAAAAGCCGGAAGATATGAGGTATCTGTTTGCCGGAGATCTGCTTGGACAGCTGATTGCCTCATCATTTGGACTGAAAACGTTTGAAATTCCACTGTTTGGACTGTACGGGGCATGTTCCACATGTGGAGAAGCGCTGGCACTTTCTGCAATGACGGTAGCGGCCGGATATGCGGATCGCGTGGCTGCAGTCACTTCGAGCCATTTTGCCAGTGCGGAAAAACAGTTCCGTTTTCCGCTGGAATACGCAAATCAGCGTCCGGTAAGTGCCACATGGACAGTGACCGGAGGCGGTGCATTTATTCTGTCAAAGGATGCGAAGCAGCCGCTGGCAAAGGTGGCGGGAGTCACAACCGGAAAGATTGTAGATTACGGAATCAAGGATTCCATGAATATGGGAGCCGTGATGGCACCGGCTGCCGCTGAGCTGATTGCGCAGAATCTTACGGATTTTAAACGAAAACCGGAAGATTACGACCGGATTATTACGGGAGACCTGGGAGAAGTCGGTCAGCAGATTCTGTTTGATCTGCTGCTGAAAAAAGGCATGGATATCCGCAAGCAGCATGAGGACTGTGGCATGTTAATTTTTGATTCACAGACACAGGGAACCGGTTCCGGAGGATCGGGATGCGGATGTGCAGCCTCGGTGCTGAGTGCGCATTTTCTGCCAAAACTGGCAAGCGGGGAATTGAAAAGAATACTCTTTGTGCCGACAGGCGCACTGCTTTCTACGGTCAGTTTCAATGAAGGACAGACAATACCGGGGATTGCACACGGTGTTGTTCTGGAAAGCTGTGTTTCATCCGCAAAAAAGGAGGGATAAGGATATGCAGTATGTAATTGCATTTGTAACAGGGGGAATGATCTGTGCATTGTCACAGATCCTGATGGAAAAAACAAAAATGCTTCCGGGACGTATCATGGTTCTTTTGGTCTGCCTTGGGGCCATCCTTGGATTTGTGGGGATCTATGAGCCGTTTTCCAAATGGGCGCAGGCGGGCGCGAATGTGCCGCTTCTGGGATTTGGAAACAATCTCTGGAAGGGTGTCAAAGAGATGGTGGACAAGAAAGGATTTATTGGTATTTTTCTGGGCGGCTTTAAAAACTGTGCGGCAGGGCTTTCCGCAGCACTCGTTTTTTCTTATATTGCCTCCCTGCTCTGCCAGCCAAAGATGAAAAAGCACTAGCAAATCTGGAAAATTCTGTTGTATAATAAATGGGAATTTTGCACACACTAGCTCTGTAGATCAAATAAAAGGAGATATGTGTGATGAAAAAATTAAAAGTTCTGATGATGAGCGGAATGCTTGCAGCAGGGATCTGTCTGTTTGCGGCCTGTGGTACAGCAAATGATGACGGAACGAACAATGGTGTAAACGATACTTCCAATACACAGGTTACTACACAGGAAAACATTCCGGGAACGGACAATACGACTGGAAATGGTACAACAGACAATAATACGGATGCCGGAAATTCCAAAAACGATGGCAATGTCGGAAAAGATATCGGGGATATGGGAAAGGATGTCGTGGATGGTGTGAAAGATGCCGGTGATGCCGTGGCAGATGGCGTGGATGATGCAATTGACGCGGTAGATCCGGATGCAGACACAAACAATGGCGGTAAGACCAATACCGGACGTTAGACAGGATTACCTATGAAAAAAGAAACTTACGTTAAAATGACCCAGCCGTTTCGGGATGACCCGAAACGTGCGCGGGCGTTACATAGAGCAAATAAAATATTGACGGTTGTGATTTTTGTGGCATATCCATGCCTGCTTCTGTGGCTGCTGTGTCAGAAGGATATGCGGCTATATAAAGCCATCTGTGTGCCGCTGGACGGATTTATTATTGTGACGGTTGTGCGGACCTGGATCAACCGGAAACGGCCGTATGAAATATTTGAACTGCCATCTGTGATTCCAAAAGATACGAAAGGACATTCCTGGCCGAGCCGGCATGTGTTTTCCGCGGCAGTGATTGCGTTTACGTTCTGGTTTGTGTGCCCGGCTGTGGGGATTGTATTTTTGTTTATGACAGTTGCTATTGCATGGATCCGGGTAGTTTCCGGAGTGCACTTTATCAGTGATGTAGTGGCGGGATTTCTTTTTGCTGCGTTTTTTTCTTTGTTTTTTTAGTGTGGTTTTCACCGGCTATGCTGGAAAAATTACTGGCTTTCTTTCCGAAACTGGCGCGGTGTCATGCTGTATTTTTGTTTGAACACCCGGTTAAAATAGGAAAGATTTTCAAAACCGGATTCTGCCGCAATATCCAGAATGGAGGAGTCGGAAGTTGTCAGCAGACGCGAGGCGATTGTCAGGCGGTAGTCCCGCAGATAGTCCACGAAAGACGTTCCCATAGTTTCTTTGAAATACCGCATAAAATGAGATTCGGAAAAATCAACGGTTGCCGCGATGTCGGCAATCGTTATTTTTTGCATGTAATTATTTTCAATGTATTTTAAAACAATTTTCATTTTATCAAGCGTTTTGCGGTTACTGCCTGTCGTTAAGTTCCGGCAGCGGTTGTCTAAAATAAAGAAAAACTGGTACAACTGACTTTTGATGTACAGTTCATAGCCCTGTGGTTTGGTCTTGCTGATTTCGTCACAGGCATCAATTGGCATGATGACATCCGTGTAATAAGGATAGACAGGGGTGAAGATGGTTGGAACCGTGACTTTTCCGCTCATAAGAGGAAGAAGAAAATCGGTGGCAGTCACATCGTTCTGCCGTGGAATCAGCATACTCGGATTAAAGATGATATTTTCATATTCCATGAAGGCATCTTCCAGCTGGTCAATGGAGTGGAGCTGTCCCGGAAGAATAAGAGCCAGGGTCGGACCTTTTACTTTGTATTCCCGGAAATCTACTGTAATGCGTCCCATCCCCTTTTTGATGTAGATCAGTTCCAGTTCATCGTGCCAGTGCAGCGGTACACGCGGAAAATCCAGTGGGATCGAGCATAGATATGTATTATAAGGGAAGATAATATCCCCATGTGTGATGGTTTCGTGATAATTTTCATATTCAAGTATATTCATATCTTTATTTTAGCAGAATTGTCCTCTGCCTGTAAAGAACAAAAACACAGAAAACGCATGAAATAGGCGAAAACACAGGATATGCAGGCACTGTGGAAATGTACCAAGACAGGTAGCAGGAAATTGGTAAAATTTAACAGTCATGGGCTATTTGAATATGAAAAATGATAGAATAGTATCAGTTTTTGCTTGAATACGACAAGAAATCAGCAGGAAAAAATCATATACTAAGTACATCAAAACAACACGAAATCTTGTGGGAGGGAAAACACATGACTTTAGCAAAAGCAGTATCTATGAAATATAACAAGACCATCGAGAAGTGCTCAAACGAGGAAATTTACTATGCACTCCTTGATATGACCAAGCAGATGGCAGAGGATAAGGTCAGCAACGAAGGAAAGAAGAAGCTGTATTACATTTCTGCAGAGTTCTTAATCGGAAAGCTTTTATCCAACAACCTGATCAACCTTGGTATTTATGACAGCGTAAAGTCCGAGCTTGAGGCATCTGGAAAGAACATCGGAGAGATCGAGGAAATCGAGCTTGAGCCTTCACTCGGAAATGGTGGACTTGGACGTCTGGCAGCCTGCTTCGTAGATTCTATTGCAACACTTGGATTAAACGGTGACGGTGTCGGATTAAATTATCACTACGGATTGTTCAAACAGGTATTTGACCACAACTTACAGAAAGAGACTCCAAACCCATGGATTACACCAGATAGCTGGCTGACAAAGACAGATGTCACTTATCCGGTACAGTTCGGTGGATTTACCGTACAGTCCAGATTATATAACATTGATGTCGTTGGTTATAACAACCGTACTACAAAGCTGCGTCTGTTCGATATCGAGACTGTTGATGAGAGCATTGTCGGAGATACGATCGATTTCAATAAAGATGACATTGCAAAGAACCTGACACTGTTCTTATATCCGGATGATTCTGATGACAAGGGACGTCTCCTTCGTGTTTACCAGCAGTATTTCATGGTAAGCAACGCTGCAAGACTGATTCTTGACGAGGCAGTAGAGAAGGGATCAAACTTACATGACCTGGCAGATTATGCAACCGTTCAGATCAATGATACCCATCCATCCATGGTAATTCCGGAGCTGATCCGTCTGTTACAGGAGAGAGGCATCCTGATGGATGAGGCAGTTTCCATCGTATCTAAGGTATGTGCATACACCAACCATACGATTCTTGCAGAGGCACTTGAGAAATGGCCAATCGGTTTCCTGGATAAGGCAGTTCCACAGCTTATGCCAATTATCCGCGAGCTGGACAACCGTGTACGTGCAAAAGTTTCCGATGAAAGCACCTATATTATCAAAGACGGTCTGGTACACATGGCACACATGGATATCCATTATGGATACAGTGTCAACGGTGTTGCATACCTGCACACAGAAATCTTAAAGAACAGTGAGTTAAATAACTTCTACAAGCTTTATCCGGAGAAGTTCAACAATAAGACCAACGGTATTACCTTCCGTCGCTGGCTCATGTCCTGCAATCCAGAGCTTTCCGCAATGATCACAGACTTAATCGGTGAGGGCTGGAAGAAGGATGCCAACGAGTTAGAGAAACTTGGCAATTTCGTCAATGATGATGCGGTACTGGATCGTCTCCTTGCAGTAAAGGCTGGCAAGAAAGCAGATCTGAAGAATTATCTGAAGATGAAACAGGGATTTGAGATTGATGAGAATTCCATCTATGATATTCAGGTAAAGAGACTGCATGAGTACAAGAGACAGCAGATGAATGCCCTCTATGTCATCCACAAGTATTTCGAGATCAAGGAAGGCAAGAAGCCTGCAACTCCGATCACCGTATTCTTCGGAGCAAAGGCAGCACCGGCTTACATTATTGCAAAGGATATCATTCATCTGATCCTCTGTTTACAGCAGATCATCAACAATGATCCGGAAGTAAGTCCATACTTAAAGGTATTTATGGTAGAAAACTACAACGTAACCATGGCTGAGAAGATGATTCCTGCATGTGATATCTCCGAGCAGATTTCCCTTGCATCCAAGGAAGCATCCGGAACCGGTAACATGAAGTTTATGTTAAACGGTGCACTGACACTTGGAACCATGGACGGTGCAAACGTAGAGATCGCAGAGCTTGTTGGAAACGAGAACATCTTTACCTTTGGTGAGGATTCCCAGACCGTTATCGACCGTTATGACAGAGGCGATTACAACTCCAGAAGCTACTATGAGAAGGATTCTGAGTTAAAGAAGGCCGTAGATTTCATCGTAAGCGATACGGTAAAGGCAGTTGGATGCAGCGAGAACTTAGAGCGTCTGTACAATGAGCTGTTAAACAAAGACTGGTTTATGACATTCCCGGATTTCGAGGATTACATTGCAACCAGAGAGAAAGCATATGCAGCATATACCGATCGTAAGGATTGGGCAAAGAAAGCACTGATCAACATCAGCAAGGCAGGTTTCTTCTCATCTGACAGAACGATTGAGCAGTACAACAAAGAAATCTGGAAATTATCATAAAAATATTTTAACTCCTCCTTTAGTGGGAACCGTATGTTTCGGTTCCCACTTTTTATTGTGCCGGGAACACGGGAACGGTGTTTTTAAAATTTTACTGGAAGAATGGGGGGTGAATTGGATATAATAAATATTATGAGGTTACAGGGGAGAAAATGGATATAATGTGCGAAGGAGGAACGCTATGAAATGGAAAGGGCGAAGACTGCTTGCCATGGCACTTACCGGTATCTTGCTTGCAGGATGCGGGGCAGCCGGACAGGTCGATGATTATGCAACGAATGAGGGAAGTACACAGGAGGCTTCCACCAAAACAACGGGAACGGAAAGCGGAGGGATTTCAAAGGACAAGATCAAGGTAGGGGTTTTGCACTTATCGGATCCGGCAGAAGGCAGTGGATATACCTATACGCATGATCTTGGCATTCAGGCAATGCAGCAGAATCTTGGATTATCAGATGAACAGATTGACAGAAAAATAAATGTTGATGATTCCGATAAAGAGGCAACCGAAAAAGCGATTCAGGAGTGTGTGGATGACGGATGCAATATTATTTTTACCACCAGCTGGGGATATATGGATGCCACGGAGGAGATGGCGGAAAAATATCCGGATATATATTTTGCACATGGAACAGGATACAAAAGCAACGGAAAGAATTTTGTAAACTATTTCGGGCGAATCTATCAGGCAAGATATTTAAGCGGAATCGTAGCGGGAATGAATACCAAAACCAATAAGCTGGGATATGTGGCAGCGATGGATTCCTCCAATTCCGAAGTCACCGGAGGCATTGATGCCTTTGCACTTGGGGTGTATTCCGTGAATCCGGAAGCAAAAGTCTATGTAAAAGTCACAAACAGCTGGTTTGACCCGGATGCGGAGAAGGCAGCAGCACAAACCCTGTTAAATATGGGCTGTGATGTGGTCACGCAGCACTGTGATACAGAATATCCACAGACAATGGCACAGGAAAAAGGGGTGTATGGTATCGGGTACAATTCTGATATGAGCAAAAATGCTCCGGATGCCTGCCTGTGCAGCGTGATCTGGAACTGGGGTGCTTATTATACAGCAGCGGTGCAGAGTGTGATTGACGGTACCTGGGATGGAAGCAATTATTATGGCGGTATGAATGAAAATCTGGTAGGGATTACGTCACTTGCTGATTTTTGCACAGATGGAACACAGGAGGCTGTGGATACTGCAAAAGAAGATATTTTATCCGGGAAAAACGGTGTGTTTGACGGTGTGATTGAAACAAATACCGGAGAAACGGTTGGGGAAGAAGGAAAAACGCTGGATGATGCCACAATTACAGGTGGAATCAACTGGTATTTTAAAACCGTTGAAGTGGTAGAATAGGGGGCATATATGAGTATACGAAAGAAAATTCTTGCAATCAGCATAGGGCCGGTGCTGGTATTAGGGGTAATTACCCTGCTTTTTATGCTTACGATGGTTAAAAGCTCCCTGATGGATGAGGTACAGGATGCATTAAAAGGTACCGCGGCAGCCACCCTTGCCGCCTATGACCAGAATACCGGGGATTATCTGGAAAGTACCAATGGGGATATCTGGAAAGGAAGCTACAACATATCCAAATCGGAAAATCTGGTGGACCGGATCAAAGAGAATACCGGTATGGATGTAACCTTTTTTTATGGAAACAAAAGGATTATGACATCTGCGCTGGATAAAAAAGGAAACCGTATCCTTGGTTCAGAAGCCGGAGAGCGTGTGGTGAATCAGGTGATCAAAGGGAAAAAGCCGTTTTTCAGTACAAATGTTTCACTCGATGGGACGAGAAATTATGGATATTTTATTCCGGTGTATCAGAATGGAACGACAGATCAGGTTATCGGTATGGTGTTTGTCGGAACCAATAAGGCACAAAAAGATGCAATTGTCAATAAAATCCTTGGAAGTATTATGATGGCATTGCTGGTAGTGATGCTTTTGTGCATTGTTACGGCGATGCGCATGGCAGCCTCTATCAGTAAAAATATCAAAAATAGTGTTGCTGTTGTAGGAAAACTTGCAGATGGTGATTTAAATGTGTGGGTAGATGAAAAACTTCTGAAGCGAAAGGATGAGATCGGTGATCTGTCCCGCGGAACCATGACATTAAGGGATGCCATGAAGTCCGTAATCCGGGATATTTCAGAAAATGCAAAGAAGCTGCTTTCAACGTCACAGATTCTGGGTACGGCGGCGGACAATACCAATGGTACAATGTCACAGGTACAGCAGGCGGTCAGCCTTGTAGTGGATAATTCCAGTGAGCAGGCGAAAAATTCGAGAAATACTTCGGATCATATGAAAATTATGGGCGAGAATATCACGGAAACTATAGCAGAGGTACAAAATCTGGATCAAAATGCCACATTTATGCATTCCTCCAGCGAAAATGCTTCCGCAACGCTGGAAAAACTCTGTGGGATCAATGAACAGGTGGAGCAGATGCTGTCACAGGTTCAGCAGCAGACCAACCGGACAAACGATTCTGTACAGAAGATCCAGCAGGCCACAACCATCATTTCCTCCATTGCAGAGGAAACCAATCTGTTGAGCCTGAATGCCTCTATTGAAGCTGCCCGGGCGGGAGAAAGCGGCCGCGGATTTGCTGTGGTGGCAGGACAGATTAAAAAACTTGCAGAGCAATCGGATCAGTCGAGCCAGGAAATTGAGCAGATAGCGTCAACGCTGATCAGGGATTCTTCCCTTGCTGTGGAAAGTATGCAGAGTATGCAGCAGATTATTACCAGCCAGAGTGAGAGCATGGCAGAAACGCAGAATATTGTAAAAGAAGTGCTGGGCGAAATTAACAGTTCCATGCAGAGCATCAAACAGATCAAAGCAAGTACCAGACGTCTGGAAGATTCCAGAAATGAAGTCGTTCAGGCAGTTGGGGAATTGTCCGGAATTGCGGAAGAAAATGTGGAAAGCACGAAAAAAACCTACGATGGAACACAGGAAGTTGTGGGAACGTTCCAGCAGGTATATGTAAGTGCTGAGCAGCTGCGTGAGATTTCTGATAAACTGGTAAAAGGAATCGGGTATTTTCATATCTAAAAGAAACACAGAGTGTCGGAAAATTCCGGCACTCTTTTTATGTCATGAATCTGGTATAAATCCTGTGATTCTGATATTCATAAATTTGTGAATCCGTTACAATGGGGTAAAAGGCTTGAAAATTGAAAGGTTGGAGGTTTCACATGAATTTTGGATATTTTGATGATGAGAAAAGAGAGTATGTAATCACACGCCCGGATACACCGGCGCCGTGGGCGAATTATCTGGGGTCACCGGAGTATGGTGCGCTGATTTCAAATAATGCAGGAGGATACAGTTTTGCCAGATCTGGTGCAAACGGAAGAATCCTGCGTTATATTTTTAACCAGTTTGATCAGCCGGGACGCTATATTTATCTGCGGGATAATGAGAGCAAAGACTACTGGTCTGCATCCTGGCAGCCGGTAGGAAAAGATCTGGAAAGTTATAAAAGTGAGTGTCATCATGGAACAGCATACACAAAGATGCTTGCAGATTACAGTGGAATCCATTCTGAAGTATGTTATTATGTGCCGTTGAATCAGACATATGAGGTCTGGCATCTGAAAGTGACCAATGCGTCAGCGTGTGAAAAAAACCTGACCATCACCGGTTATGCGGAATTTACCAACAACAATAATTATGAACAGGATCAGGTAAATCTGCAGTATTCTCAGTTCATCACGAGTACGGTATTTGAGACAAACCGTATCCGGCATATTATTCACGGTAATCTGGACTGGGTGAAAGAAGGAGAGGAAGTGGATAACAAGCTTGCAATCTCCCGTTTCTTTGCACTGACCGGTGCACCGGTGGACAGTTACTGTGGAGATAAAGAATCGTTTCTTGGACGCTATCACGGATATCATAATCCGGTGGGGGTGGAAAACGGAAAATTATCCGGGGAAATGTGCTACAACGAAAACGGGTGCGGAGCACTGGCAGCTCAGATGCTTCTGAAACCGGGAGAAACAAAGGAAATTGCATTTCTTGTCGGAATGAAAGAACATGAGGAAGCAGAAGCAATCTGTAACCGCTATGCAGATGTGGCAGCACAGTGTGAGACGGAACTGAAAGAACTGACGGGCTATTGGCATGAAAAACTGGAACATTTTCAGGTACATACACCAAGCAGGGAATTTGATACCATGATCAATACCTGGAATGCATACAATTGTTTTATGACATTCATCTGGTCACGTGCGGCGTCGTTTTTCTACTGTGGTCTGCGAAACGGTTACGGATATCGCGATACCGTGCAGGATATTCAGGGTGTGATTCATCTTGCACCGGAGATGGCACTCGAAAAGATCCGGTTTATGCTTTCGGCACAGGTGGATAACGGAGGAGGACTTCCGCTTGTCAAATTTACACACAATGCCGGACATGAGGATACGCCGGATGATGCTTCCTATGTACAGGAAACCGGGCATCCGGCATATCGTGCGGATGATGCTCTGTGGCTGTTCCCAACGGTATATAAATATATTGCGGAGTCCGGAAATCTGGCATTTATCGATGAAGTGATTCCGTTTGCCAATAAAGATGAAGCCACTGTATACGAGCACTTGAAGAGAGCACTTGCGTTTTCTGTGAATCATCTGGGACCGCACGGACTTCCGGCAGGACTTTATGCGGACTGGAATGACTGTCTGCGTCTGGGCAAAAATGGAGAGTCCTCGTTTGTTGCACTGCAGTTTTATTATGCAATGACGATTTTAAAACAGTTTGCCGCATACAAAGAAGATCAGGCATATATGGATTATCTGGAAGAAGAACAGAAAAAACTTGGAACATTAATTAACAATCTCTGCTGGAATGAGGATCGTTTTATCCGTGGATTTACGGAAGCCGGAGAGGTGATTGGAAAACGCACGGATCCGGAAGCAAATATGTGGCTGAATCCACAGAGCTGGGCTGTGATCAGTGGACTGGCAACAAAGCAGCAGGCAGAACTTTCCATGGAAAATGTAAGAAAGCGGTTAAACACAGAGTATGGAGCGATTCTGATGGATCCACCATATCATCTGCATGCATTTGACGGAGCACTGGCTGTGATTTACAATCCCGGTACAAAAGAAAATGCCGGTATCTTTTCCCAGTCGCAGGGATGGCTGATTCTGGCAGAAGCATTGCTGGGGCATGGGGATCAGGCATTTACCTATTTTATGGAAAATGCACCGTCTGCACAGAACGATCGTGCTGAGATCCGGAAACTGGAGCCATACTGTTATGGACAGTTTACGGAAGGAAAAGACAGCCCGCATTTTGGTCGTTCCCATGTGCACTGGCTGACCGGAACTGCTTCCACTGTAATGGTAGGATGTGTGGAAGGAATCCTTGGCATGCGTCCGGACTTTGGAGGACTTCGTATTGCACCATCCATTCCGGCGGACTGGGATCAGTTTACCATTGAGAAGGATTTCCGGGGAAAACATCTTCATATTGTGGTAGAAAATCCAGAGCATGTACAGAGTGGATGCAAAGCGTTGTACGTGAATGAGGAAAAGATGGAAGACAACTACATTCCGGTAGAAAAAATGACCGATCAGACGAAGGTACGCCTTGTGATGGCATAGAAAGGAGAAGTTATGAAAAACGATATGCAGTTTACAGGAAAAAACGGAGAATTTCAAATTCGTCATATGGTTGAAAAAACACAGCTCAATTTTCCGGTGGCAAATGAAGAGGGAATCAAAAGCAGCGTGACGCAGACCTTCGGCGGCGATTGTAAGCTGGATCAGAACCATTTTCTGCTGGAACCGGTGAGCATCGAAAATCTGCACAATAACAGAAGTACCCGCAATGTCTGGTGTACAATCAACCGGAAGGAACATGTGTCACTGACCGGAGTTTCGGCGCAGGCAGAATATGCACATTTCCTTGGAAAAGAGGAGGAAGTGACATTCGATGCCGGATTTATGTGGCAGGAGACGAAGCGGGAATTAAAAGAACAGAAAATCGAGGCAGCCGTGCGGATCTTTGCTCCGCTTGGAGTACCGGCAGAACTGATGCAGGTGCGCGTTACCAATAAATCGGATATGGATATGTGTGTGCGCGTGACTTCTGCTATCCCAATTTACGGCAGAAGCGCGGATAATCTGCGCGATCACCGCCATGTAACTTCCCTGCTTCACCGGATCCGTACTACCGGACGCGGCGTGATCTGTAAACCGGTATTGTCATTTGATGAACGCGGACATCAGAAAAATCATATGATTTATTTTGAGATGGGCAGTCAGGGAGATGGAACAAAACCGGAATCGTTCTTCCCAACGGTGGAATCGTTTATTGGAGAAACCGGAACATTTTTGGCACCGGATGCGCTTAAAAATAAAGGAAAAGGCTGTCCGGCCGGTTGTACCGTGGATGGAAAAGAAGCAATGGGGGCGATGGCATTTCCGGAGATTACCCTTGCAGCAGGAGCACATGTCGATTATATTCTGCTTGGTGGCATGACAGAGGATCCGAAGCTGGCAGAACAGGCAGCAGAAATGTTTTGCACGACCAAACAGGCAGATGCTGCCTTTGAACAGGCAAAAAATTACTGGAATGGGCTGGTCAATATTTCCTTTGAAACCGGAAACCCCAAAGAAGACAGTTATCTGAAATGGATCTGTTTCCAGCCGGTTCTTCGCAGAATCTACGGATGTTCGTTTTTGCCGTACCATGATTATGGCAGAGGCGGCAGGGGCTGGCGTGATCTGTGGCAGGATTGTCTCTCCCTTCTGATTCTCGACCCGAAGGAAGTTCGCTCCATGATTTTAAACAGCTTTGCGGGTGTCCGTTTTGACGGGACCAATGCGACAATTATCGGGGATAAGCCGGGAGAATTTGTTGCAGACCGCAACAATATTACAAGAGTCTGGATGGATCATGCGTACTGGCCATTTGTTACCACAAAATTGTATCTGAACCAGACGGGAGATCTGGATATTCTGGATCAGAAAGTGGCGTATTTTAAGGACCCGCAGGCAAAGCGTGGAACTGCCGGGGACGCAGAGTGGATACCGGCATATGGGATGCGCCAGAAAGATGTAAATGGCAATATTTACGAGGGCACGGTTTTAGAACATCTGCTTTTGCAGAATCTGTGCGCTTTCTACGAGGCGGGAGAACATGGAATGATGCGTCTTCGTGGTGCTGACTGGAATGATGCACTGGATATGGCAGCGGAAAAAGGAGAAAGCGTGGCTTTTACCTGTGCGTATATCGGAAATCTTCGTGATTTGGCAGATACCCTTGAAAAATACGAAGCGGCAAGCGGAAAGAAAGAGATTACACTGGCAAAAGAGATGGAAATTCTGATCAGACAGGACCGCACATCGTATGATTCGGCAGAAAAACGGAATGTTGTTTTAAACAATTATGTGAGTCAGTGTGTGCATAATATTTCTGGAGAACAGATTTCTGTGGATATCAGTACTCTGGTGCAGAATCTGCGGGAGCGTGCTGACTGGTATACCGGATTGATCCGTACGCAGGAATGGGTAACGGATGAAAACGGAAATGGCTGGTTTAACGGATATTATGATAATCATGGCAGACCGGTGGAAGGCAAAAGGGATAATCATGTCCGCATGATGCTGACCGGTCAGGTATTTTCTGTTATGGGAAATGTCGCAGATGATGCACAGACCGCTGCGATTACAAAAAGTGCAGACCTGTATCTGTATAAAAAAGAGGTGGGAGGCTACCGGCTGAACACGGATTTTAAGGAAGAAAAATTTGATCTGGGACGAATGTTTGGATTTGCTTATGGCGAAAAAGAAAATGGTGCGGTTTTTTCTCATATGACGGTGATGTATGCAAATGCATTGTATCAGAGAGGTTTTGTAAAGGAAGGATACAAGGCATTGTATACCTTGTTCGAACAGGCAATGAATACACCGGTGAGCCTGATGTATCCTGGAATTCCGGAATATTTTGATGCGGACGGAAAAGGCAAATATCCGTATCTGACCGGGGCAGCCAGCTGGTATATGATGACAATGGTCACACAGATTTTTGGATTCCGCGGAGAATGGGGAGATCTGGTATTAGAACCCAAAATTCTGTTGCGGCAGTTTGACGAAAGTGGCAATTATTCGGCACAGTTCCCATTCCGTGGACAGACATACGCAGTGGTTTACCAGAATCCACAAAAGAAAGAATATGGGGATTACCGGATCACGGAAGTATGGCTGGATGGTCAGCGGTATGCCGGAGAAACAAATACAGGCATCTGCATTCCGTTTGCCGTACTTGAAGGAAAAGAAAACCATACACTTCGGATTGTTCTGGGATAGCAGAATTTTACCATGTGCTTTTGTACTTGGAACTGCGGTATTGTTTTGGGGTCATACCGACATAGTGCTGGAATGTCTGGATAAAATGACTCTGGGAAGAAAATGATAAATAGTTTGCAATCTGAATGTAGGTAAAATCGGAAAAGCGCAGAAGATTCTGCGCTTTTTCGATTTTTTTTTCGCGGATATAATCACTGATCGACACACCGACGTTCTGCTTAAACAACCGGGACAGATAGCTGGCAGACAAATTGGTGCAGATCGCAAGATCTTCCACGGTGATTCTTGCACTGATGTGGGCATAGATATAATCAATACACTGTGCAACCGGTTTGGATAATGCGGTATTCTTCTGCAGAAGGCGCATTTTTCCGGTGAAGTCAAGAGCCATCTCATGATGCAGATCTGATATTTCCTGAATGGTGCTGCAGGCATCCATGTGAATAATGTAAAAGTCGCTCAGACGGTAGGCCTGCTCTGTTTCCATGCCGCCGTCAATGCAATACCGTGTGACCAGTGCAACGGTAACAACAAAATGATATTTTAAGTTTGTCAGGGGATTTTTGGAAAGAATTCCCATGCCTTCGGGATTGGTAAACGCTTCTTCCTTTAAATTTTTACTGACTGCTTCGATGTTTCCGTCTTTTACGGCTTCAAAAAAGGAATATTCCTCGGAAAGCGCACGATGATGGATTTCGTATTCGCTGTCTTCGATTTCTTTTTTGCTCCATTGATTTTTCAGCATGACAAGACCTCCTATTTATATCTGTAGATTATGTCATGAATCTGATATATTTGCAAGCATTTTTGTATCAGAACAGGAGCAAAACACCTATAATAAAACCATGCTTAAGGCAGAAAAGAAAAGGAGGAAATTTACTATGAAAAAGAAAGCAGTCAGTGCATTATTATGTGCAGCCATGGTAGCAGGAATGCTTGCAGGTTGCGGAAAAGGAAGTGATTCCGGTACACCGTCAGATACATCCAAGGGGGATGCGTCAAACGCAACAGAAAGTGCTTCATCAAATCTGAAAGATGATGGAAAGGTATTAAATATTTACTGCTGGAACGAGGAGTTCAAGAGCCGTATTACCGCACACTATCCGGATTACAAGGAAGTGGATGCAACACACGGAAAAATCGGAGATGTGGATGTTGTATGGAACATCACACCGAGTGATGACAATGCATATCAGAACAACCTGGATGCAGCACTGTTAAATCAGCAGGATGCTCCGGCAGATGACAAGATTGATATTTTTCTGGTAGAAGCAGACAACGCATTAAAGTATGTAGATACGGATTACACAGCGCCGGTAAAAGATCTTGGAATTACCGATGCGGATCTTTCCAAGCAGTACCAGTACACAAAGGATATCGTAACCGATTCCAAGGGAGTGTTAAAAGGAGTTTCATGGCAGGGCTGTCCAGGCGTTCTTTTCTATAACAGAGAGGCTGCAAAGGATGTACTGGGAACCGATGATCCGGATGAAGTACAGAATTATGTATGTGACTGGGATACTTTCAATGATACTGCTGCAAAAATGCAGGCAAAAGGTTACAAGATGATTTCATCTGTAAATGATACATACCGTGTATACTCCAACAATGTCTCAAGCAAGTGGGTAGAAGACGGAAAAGTACAGGTAGATGACAATATCATGAAATGGGTGGACGATTCCAAGAAACTTGTAGATGCAAAAGAGGCAGGAACCTTTGATATGTGGTCCGATGACTGGTCAAAGGGATTCTATCCGGACGGAAAAGTATTCTGCTACTTTGGACCGGCATGGCTTGTAAACTTCTCTATGGCAGCTGATACCGAAGGATCTATCGGTTACAACGGCGGATGGGGTGCAGCCCAGGGACCACAGGGATTCTTCTGGGGCGGTACATGGATCTGCGCAGCACAGGATACAGATAATGCAAGTCTTGTAAAAGACATTATGTTAAAGATGACAACCGATGATGACATCATGAAAGACATTGTTTTAGATGATGATGATTTCGTAAACAACAACACCGTTATGAACGGACTGGCAGACGGATCGATTAAGGCAAAAGACGGAAAAGAATATAGCAGCAAGATCCTTGGAGGACAGAACCCACTGTCTATGTACTGCGCAGGTGTTGAGACATTGAATTTGAGCAATATTTCCGCATATGACCAGGGCTGCAACGAAGAATTCCAGAAAGCTATGAAGAACTACTTCGAAGGAAAGGCAACCAAAGACGAAGCATTAGAGTTATTCTACAAAGGTGTTACCGAGAAATATCCGGAGCTTACTTACTAAATTTTGTTACACATAAGGTCTGAAGCCGGAACCGGCTCTCCCATATTATGGCTCCGGTGGGACGACCGCCAATACCGCGGAGGTAGAAATATGAATAAGAGTAAAGGAAAGGTCGTTCGCTACAACAAATGGGGCTACATTTTTCTGATCCCGTTTATTGTTGTATATGTCGTTTTTCAGCTGATACCATTGATCAGCACAATTTATAACAGTTTTTTCGAAAATTATATGTCAGGTCTGAATCAGATTGGACCGACATTTGTAGGTTTAGAGAATTACAAAGTATTATTTCAGGGAGGAGATATCTGGATTTATTTAAAAAATACGATGATTCTCTGGATCATGTGTTTTATTCCACAGATCTTTTTATCTCTTTTGTTAGGAGCCTGGTTTTCAGATGTACGTCTGAGACTGAAAGGTTCACGGTTTTTTAAGACCGTCATTTATTTACCAAACCTGATTATGGCATCTGCATTTTCGATGTTATTTTTCACTTTGTTTTCGGATGCAGGTCCGATCAATTCCCTTTTGATGCAGATTGGATTTATCTCAGAGCCATATAAATTTTTGTCCCATACCGGAAGTGCCAGAGGACTTATTGCACTGATGAACTGTCTGATGTGGTTCGGAAATACGACCATTCTTCTGATGGCAGGAATGATGGGAATAGACACGTCTTTATTTGAGGCAGCAGAAGTGGATGGGGCAACTTCCACACAGGTATTTTTCAAGATTACACTGCCTCTGCTTCGCCCGATTCTGATTTATGTGGTGATTACTTCACTGATTGGTGGGTTGCAGCTATTTGATGTGCCACAGATTCTGACCAATGGAACCGGAAATCCAATGCGTTCCACAATGACATTGATTATGTATCTGAACAAGCATCTGTACAGCAAGAACTATGGTATGGCAGGAGCACTTTCTGTGGTACTGTTCATCATTACAGGACTTTTGAGCCTGCTTGTATTTAAAGTATCCGGAAACGATAAGAGAAAGGGGTGATTGTGATGGCAAAAAATAAGAAAGATGTCGAAGGAGGACTTGGCATTCATGCCAGACGTGCCATCGCGTATATTGTTTTAATTATAATTTCATTTTTCTGTCTGTTCTGGTTTTATATTATGTTTATCAACGCCACCCGTTCTAAGGGGGAGTTGAAAGCCGGGTTTACAGCACTCCCGAGTGATCATCTGCTGATAAACTGGAACAATCTGGTGCATGGAACACTGCCGATCTGGTCGGGGATGTTTAACAGCCTGATCATTGCAGCGGCAACTGCCGTTTTGTGTGTATATTTTTCTACTATGACAGCGTATGCCATCCATGCATATGATTTTAAATTAAAGAAATTTATTTATCCGTTTATCCTGATGATTATGATGATTCCGACACAGGTGACGGCACTTGGATTTATCAAACTGATTACAGGTATGGGGCTGATGGATTCTTTTATCCCATTGATCGTCCCGGCAATTGCATCTCCGGTTACCTTCTTTTATATGAAACAGTATATGGAGAGCGCACTGCCACTGTCACTGATTGAGGCTGCACGTATAGATGGCTCCGGGGAGTTTCGTACATTTAACAGCATCGTACTCCCACTGATGAAGCCGGCAATTGCAGTACAGGCAATCTTTGGTTTCGTCAGCAGCTGGAACAATTACTTTACACCAGCTCTGGTATTACATGATGACAAGAAAAAGACACTTCCGATTCTGATCGCGCAGCTGCGTGGTGCAGACTGGTTGAAGTTTGATATGGGGCAGGTATATGTCATGATTACATTTTCCATTCTGCCGGTTATCATTGTGTATCTGATTCTTTCGAAGCATATTGTACAGGGTGTTGCTTTGGGAAGTGTAAAAGGATAAAAATATTTCAGGGGGTTTTTACAATGAAAAACAAAAAGTTATGGAAACAGATGGGGGCGGCAGCGATTGCTGCTGCCATGGTGATGAGCACCATACCGGCAGAACCAGTACAGGCTGCAAGTGGTAAAACGCTTGTGGTTTCTACACAGAAGCAGCTGAATCAGGCGTTGAAAGCTGTAAAAGGAAAAAAAGCAGCTGTTATTACGGTAAAATCCGGGAAAAAAGTTACGATTACGATTCCAAAAGGTTCATATCAGGTTACCATTAAAGTAGTTGGGGAGAAAGCAACGGTTGTAAATAAGGGGACAGTAAAGGAAATTGTTGTAAACAGCAAGGGGACGGCTGCCATCAAAAACAATGGCACCATAAAGAAGGTGACGGTACAGAATGCCAAAAGTGTTTCCTTTTCCGGAAACGGAAAAAAGACCATACCAGTTGTCGTAAATGCAAAGGATGTTTCAGTGACAGCGGCAGTGCCGGTAGCGATCACTGCAAAGAAAGATATGAAGATTGTGTTCAAAGAAGGCGCGGAAAAATCAACTGTTACGTGTGAGAAAAAAGCGGAAGTACAGATAGATAACCGTACAAAGAAAAACATATCGGTAAAAATGGCAGATGGAACAAAAGAGAACATAACATCCGGGGAAGTGGCAACAATTACTCCGGATGGAAAGAAAGAAGACCGTTCGGATGAGGACAAGAATGATTCGAAGGATGAAACAAAAGAGAATCAGGACAGCGATACATCTGGTGGGAATTCCTCGGGTGGAAGTTCATCTGGTGGGACAATAGAAAATCCATCAAAACGGACAGAGGCAGAGCTCTTAAAAGAGGGATATCAACTGAAGTGGCAGGATAATTTTGACGGAGATACCTTAAACCGTGCCGACTGGAACGTGGAACTGCACAAAAAGGGCTGGGTCAATGAGGAATGGCAGGCATATGTGGACTCCGATAAAAATATTCAGGTAAAAGATGGAAAACTGCTGATCAAACCGGTGGAAACCGTAAATGAGGACGGAACCAAATCGTATACATCGGGACGTATCAATACGCAGGGCAAGCATGATTTTAAGTATGGATACTTTGAGTGCCGTGCAAAGGTTCCGACCGGAAAAGGCTATCTGCCGGCATTCTGGATGATGCCTACCGATGAAAATCTTTATGGACAGTGGCCGAAATGCGGCGAGATCGACATCATGGAAGTCATGGGACAAGAAACCAATAAAGCATATGGTACGATTCATTACGGTGAGCCGCATGACCAGAGCCAGGGAACCTATACCGTGGATGCAAAAGATAATTTTGCCGACCAGTATCACACCTATGCCTGTGACTGGGAACCAGGAAAAATCACCTGGTACATTGACGGCGTGAAATATCATGAGGAATCCGACTGGTTTTCTGCAAAAAGCGGACAGGGAGAAGTCACCTATCCGGCACCGTTTGACCAGCCATTTTATATGATCTTAAACCTTGCGGTCGGTGGAAGCTGGGTAGGATACCCGGATGAGAGCACCACATATGATGATCAGAAATTTGCCATTGATTATGTCAAAGTTTATCAGAAAGACAGCTATGATGAAAATGTAACCAAGCCGATAAAAGAGGTAACATTAAGAGATCCGGATGCAACTGGGAATTATATTAACAACGGAGATTTTTCGGTTGTAGAAGATTTAAGTGATACCAAAAACTGGCAATTTATGACAGCGCTTGGTGGTAAGGGAACTGCGGAAATTAAAAATAAAGAATTGGTAATTTCCACAACCAATGCAGGAACCGCAGATTACAGTATCCAGCTGGTACAGCCGGATATCCCGTTACAAAAAGGTGGAACGTACAAAGTGACGTTTGATGCCTACGCAGATGAGGCGCGCACGATGATTGCCGACATTTCCGGACCGGATCACAACTATACCCGGTACTGGAACGATACCAAAGTTTCGCTTGGAACAAACAAACAGACCTTTACCTACGAATTTCAGATGACCGGTTCGGATGATGCCAATGGCCGTCTCGAATTTAATCTGGGAAACACAGGTTCTACAGCAACGGTACACTTATCCAATGTCCGTATCGAAAAGACCGGATATGAGGAAATCAAAGAGGATACAACCAAAAAAGCACTGGCAGACGGAAACTATGTCTACAATGGTTCTTTCCAGGAGGGCAAAAACCGTCTTGGTTACTGGGAGATTACAAAGCCGGAACATGTGACCGCAGAAGTGACAGGGCTTGAGGATGGACGCAGATTAAAAGTGATAAGTCAAAAGGGAACCGAAAGCACAGCAGTAACTGTGGGACAAAAAGATCTGGCACTTGCACCAGATACAGACTATATCCTCAGTTTTACGGCGCAGGCACAGGAAGCAAAGACCATGACGGTACATGCTGCCGGACAGGATTTTCAGGCAGAACTTACCGGGGAAAAGAAAAATTACAGTTTTTCCTTTAAGACAGCAGCAGATCTGACCGATAAAAATATTTCCTTTGATCTGGGACTGGGAACGACCGTATATCTGGATGATGTCCGGATTGACGAGGACAGCCTGATCAAAAACGGAAGCTTTAATGCAGGTCTGGCAGGGTTTGATCCCTATTGCTATACACCATCAAATGTAACGTATGTGGTTGACTCCTTAAACGAAGACAATGCGGCAGATTTCACCATCAATGATACCGGAGATCAGGACTGGCACATCCAGTTGAAACAGACCGGTGTCCGACTCGAAAAAGGACAGTGGTATCGCCTCTCCCTTAAGATGAAATCTTCGACCAACCGCAAAGTTTCCTACGCACTGCAAAGAGATGGAAGCACGCACAAAGATGCTGCTGGCAATGAGGACTGGACACCATACTGCCAGGAAAAGGTTGCACTGACCAGCGAGTATCAGACCATTACCAAAGAGTTTCAGATGAAAGAGGACACTGATCCGGATACCATATTTAATATTGCGATGGGGGCGATTGACGGACAGCAGATCAAAGAGCAGCACAGAATCTGCATTGATGATATTGTGCTGGAAAAAATTGAAGCACCGGAAATCAAACCGGAGGAGACCGGTAAAAATCTGCTGGTCAATGGTGAATTTTCCGATGGAACGGATGGATGGGACATTGTAAAAAGAGATGATGCAATCGGCACAACCGTTGCCACAGAGGGTGGGATTGTGTTCAAGATTGCGGATGTAGGAACCGAAGACTGGCATGCACAGCTTAAACAGAGTGGAATTACACTGGAAAAGGGCTGTAAGTACCGGGTGAAGTTTAAGGTAACTTCTACCAAAGCAAGAACGATAAAACTTGGGTTTATGAGTGAAAGTTATGACTGGTACGGTGGAACCAATTTTGAACTTCCGGAAGCCGAAGAACAGGAAGTGGTTTATGAATTTACCATGGAAAAAGACACAGATCGTAATGCCGTGATGACGGTCTCCATGGGACAGATATACGAAAATGATGATAAAAATAAGCCGATAAATACACCGGCATCTGACATTATCCTGACGAATTTTTCTCTTGAAAAGATTGGTCAAAAGTAAAATAGAAAAACACCATGACAGAATCTGTTTTTGCAGCAGAGGATGTTATGGTGTTTTTTGTTATAGCTTGTTATATATGCAAAATGTACAAAATAGATTGCAAAATGTAGAAATGTTTTGTTAAAATTATTGACTAGCGAATGGTAGAAAGGTATAATGAAAATATCAGAGCATATATCAGAGGATATTTTTATGGAAACGAAGTGTGGTTATTTTCGGTAAAAGGCTACGAAGCAACAAGCATGGCACAGATTTCGGATGCGGTAGGTGTCAGAAGGGCTTCCCTGTACAGTCATTTTCATTCAAAAGAAGAAATTATGGAGCAGTTTCACAATCCAAAACTGGCGGCATTGCAGGATCAATGTGAGTTTGCAGATGCATTGGAGTTCCATAAAAAGCTTGTAAAATATCTAATCAAACACGAAGTTTTTATAAATGCGGGAGCAGATATTATGGCATATGAATTTTTCTCAACAACGTATGTTCAGGTAAACCGGATACAGCGGGGGATAGCAAAAGAGGAAGAGGCTATGGATATCATTCGTCAGCATATTGTGCATATGTGTGAATTGTATTGTAAATAGCCAGGCAGGAGGCGTACAAATGAAAAACTGGAAACTGAGCCGAAAATTGACAGTAGGGATCATGATGATTGTTCTGGTCTGTGTGACAATGCTCTATATGACGGCAAATAAGACTTTGCGTGGCGTAATGCAGAAATCCGAGCGTACAAATGAACAGAATACACTTTTGGCGCAGACGGAACTAATTAAAGAGTATGTGGCACAGCAGGAAAAGGTGTTGACATTATACAGTAAGACCCCGGCAATCCGGGAATTGCTTAAGGATGTAAATAACAAAGAAAAATTGGATACGGCACAGGCTTATACAGAGACTCTTTACAAAAGCCTGGATCAGTGGGAAGGAATTTACGTGGGTGAATGGAATACACATTGCATTGTGCATTCCAATCCGGAAGTGGTTGGTATTACCTTGCGGGAAGGGGAGTCTTTAAAAGCTTTGCAGGATGCGATGACTTCCAGAAATGGACTTTACGATGCAGGAATTATTGTATCACCGGCGACAGGAAAATTAATTTTGTCTATGTATTGTCCAGTTTTTGATACGGATGGAACTACGATTGTCGGTTATGTTGGTGGCGGTCCTTTTGTGGAAGATCTGGAGAGCCGGATAGCAGCATTAAAAAACGAAAACGATACGACAAAATATGTGATGATTAATGCAGAGACCGGCATGTATATTTTGTCAGAAAAGGAAGAACTGATTGCAACAGAGATTAAAGATGATATGCTGCTTGAGGTAATGAAACAAATCAAAAGTGGAAAAAATCAGGGCGAGATGACCTATAAAGGAAACCATTCCACGCAAATTGTTCATTATCAAAATATAGAAGAACATGGTTGGGCAGTGATTTCTTATGACAGTGAGAAAGATATTTACAGCGGTATTTCAAAAAATATGAAAATTTTGGGAGTACTTTGTCTGTTTTGCATAATTATCATTAGTGGACTGGCTTTCCTTATGATATATTACAGCGTCAAACCACTGAAATATATCGAAGAATCCATTATGGAATTCAGCCATCTGCATTTGCAAAACAACGAAAAACTTACCCCTTGGATTGGCAAAAAAAGTGAAGTGGGAAAAATTGCCACAGCATTGAAAATGTTGTATGAATCATTGCAGGAGAGTATAGTGACATTGGCGGATTGTTCGACATCGTTAAACGATTCTGCAGTATCTATGAAAGATTCCTCAAAAGTTCTGCTTTCCTGTGTGGAGGATAATTCCGCAGCAACGACAAGCCTTGCAGAGCATGCAGATGAAATCAACCAGACGGTGGGACAGGTGGATCAGGAGATTGTCAGCATTTCAAATGTGGTCACGGAAGTGGAAGAACGTATCCAGAAAGGAAATGAGCGAAGTAATGATCTGCTTGAAAAGGTACAACAGATGCAGGAACTTGCAGATCGTACGATGCAGGCAACCAATGTTCACGTAGAAGAAAACAAAAAGTCTATGGAACAGGCCATTCGGGAGCTTCAGACACTTACGAGGATTGACGATATGGCTTCTCAGATTTTAAGTATTACAAGCCAGACCAATTTATTGTCCTTAAATGCATCTATTGAAGCAGCCAGGGCAGGAGAGGCAGGAAAAGGATTTGCTGTGGTTGCCGGGGAAATTGGCGTGCTTGCAGGGAATTCTTCTGAGACCGCAACACAGATCCAGGCAATCTGTAATGAGACAAAGGATAATATCGCACATGTGAGAAGCTGTTTTGATCAGGTAATTGCCTTTTTGCAGGAAGATGTGCAATCACAATTTGCGGCATATGCCGAGGAAACAAAAGAGTATTATCAGTCTATATGTGAAGTACAAAAGATTATTGCAGAGATTGCGGAGTCATCCGGCATATTTGCGGAGACGGTTTTAAATATCCAGACACAGATCAGGGCAGTGTCAGATACCCCTGAGAAACAGACGGTAGATACCAGCCAGGTTCTTGAAAAGACAAAGAAAACAGAAGAAATGACGGAACAGATGACAAAGATCGTAAATGAAAACCGGAAAAATGCAAAAGCAATCAGTCAGATTGTAGAACGATTTTCTCTGACAGAAGAATAGTGGAAAAATGGGAACCAGATATCCGGTTCCCATTTTTTCTGAGATTGTTGCAAAAGCAGGAAAAATACCGTAAGATATAGGAATGAAGAAGGAAAACGGTATGTATTATTTAATGAATAAAAACGAAAAAATCGCAAAGTTTTCTGTGGATGAGATATTGGGAGAACCTGTAATAGAAGAACAATATGTAACACTTCCGTCATGGTATGGGGATCTCTCTGCGTTTATTGTCAATCGGAGAGCACCAAAACATCGGGAAAATATCGAAAAGCTGTTGGAAATGAGTGGATGTGATACGCTACAGGGTTTTTTGGATATCTCGCATGCACTGTCTTTGATTGATACATTCTGGGTCAAACCAGTAGAAAGTAAACTGGAATGGGAAGACTTATCTTTGTATACGCACCCGTTTAATGATGTGATTGCAAGGACAGCATTTGAAGGAGGCTTGCATGGACGTCATTTAAGCACGACTTCCCCGGAGTACGGTACGGATGGTTCGTTTGCCAAGTGCTGGATTCGGGAAGGCGGCACGATTAAAATGCTGAAAAGAGGAAGCTCTGGTGCCAGCAATGCAGGGTTGGAGCTGTATTCGGAGTTTTATGCCGGACAGGTCATTGAAAAATTTACAGACTGTTTTGTCCGCTACGGACTGCGGACACACAATAGTCGGATTTGCTCGGTATGTGATATTTTTACTTCAGAGGAATACGGATTTCTTCCATATGCTGCGGTGGATACTGGGAATACGACGATTTCCGGAATCTTGAAAAAATCACAGGAATTGGGCGTGGAAGCAGAAATCAAAAAAATGTTTGTCCTCGATGCGGTCATCATGAATACAGACCGGCACAAAAATAATTTTGGATTTTTAATTGACAACCGGACACTGGAAATCCAGGGAATGGCACCGTTATTTGACCACAATCTGGCATTGCTTCCCTATGCGGTGGAACCGGAGGAGTTTACCTATGGCGGCACCTATTACAAAGAACATGGTCCGAGCATTGGAGATGACTGGGTGAATATTGCGACCGCATGCCTGACTCCGGAGACGAGAAAAGTGTTGATTGAACTGCGGGAGTTTGCGTTTGAAAAACACCCGAAGTATAATCTGACGGACTGGAGGTTAGAGGCACTGACTGCTGAGATGCATGCGATCATAGATGCAATTCTGGAAAAGGATGCTTTAAGAACGAAACAGATTGCGGTAAAATAAAAGTAGTTTTCAGAAAGAGAGAATAGAACATGAAGAAGCGAATCATTTCCGTGCTGCTTGCAACAGTGTTTGCGCTGTCTGTGATTGGATGCGGAACGAAAGATACAAAGGAACAGGATGCCTACCGGCAGTATGGAATTACCTGCATGGAGAGTGGCAAGTATGAAGATGCGGTCAAGGCATTTCAGAATGCGCTTGGAGAGTCGATCGGACATATCGGGGAGAAAGAACTGGATATCTGTTTTTACAAGGCAAAAGCACAGGCACTGAACGGAAAGACAAAAGATGCACTTGCAACGTATGATGCCATTATCAAATATAATAAAGATGCACGCGCATACTATCTGCGTGGAGATCTTTATATGGATATGGGAGAAGAAAAAAAGGGCAAGGCAGATTTTGAGAGTGCTGTGCAGCATGGCAAAAAAAATTATGAAATCTACATTGGAATCTATGAGTCTTTGAGCCGGCATGAGAAAAAGGACGAGGGACAGAAATATCTGTCGGCTGCGATGGAGATCAAAGGGGATAAACCGGAAGACGAACTGTATAAAGGAAGAATCAGTTATCTGCTCGGTGAAAACAAAGATGCCATCAGTTATCTGGAAAAAGCAAAAGAACATAAGCAGATGCTGGCATCGTATTATCTGGGACTTGCATATGATGCCAATGGAGATTCGGACAAGGCAAAGAAATGTATCGCGGAGTATATAAAGAGTGGAGTGGCTACATCCTATGATTTGTATGAACTTGGCATGCAGGAGATGCAGGATGGAAATTATAAGAATGCATTGACGTATTTTAATTCCGGTCTGGAACTGGAGAAAGTGCCGAATAAGCAGAATCTGATGAAAAGTGCCATTGCGGCATATGAGTACAGTGGCGACTTTGATTCCGCGAAAAAGATGATGAAGGAATATTTAAAGGCTTATCCGGATGATGAGGAAGCAAAACACGAAAATACATTTTTGGAGACTAGATAATGGGTGAACCAATTGTTTTAGAAGATTTTAAAGAGAGAGTTATTCTGGTGGGTGTAAGTGAGCAGGATGGAGACGATGCAGAGGATTCGCTCGCTGAGCTTGCCGAACTGGTAAAGACTGCGGGGGCATCGGTTGCCGGTACGCTGATCCAGAAACGGGAGCTGATCCATCCGGGAACCTATGTGGGAACCGGAAAAGTAGCAGAGATTGCAGAACTTTTAGAGCACACGGGGGCAACGGGAATTGTCTGTGATGATGAATTGTCCCCTGCGCAGTTAAAAAATCTGGAGACGATGTTAAATACCAAGGTGATGGACCGGACGCTTATCATACTGGATATTTTTGCAGCCCGTGCAACAACCAGTGAGGGAAAAATTCAGGTGGAACTTGCTCAGCTGAAGTACCGCCTGAGCAGATTAACTGGACTTGGCAGATCCATGTCCCGTCTGGGTGGTGGAATCGGTACCCGTGGACCGGGAGAAAAAAAGCTTGAGATTGACCGCCGTCTGATCAATGACCGGATTGCACAGCTCAACCGGGAATTAAAAGAAGTGGTCAAACACCGCGAAATTGCCAGAGCAAAAAGAGAGCGCAATGCAGTTCCGGTTGTGGCAATTGTCGGATATACAAATGCCGGAAAATCCACCCTCCTGAATCATCTGACGGACGCAGAGGTTTTAGAGGAGGATAAACTGTTTGCAACGCTGGACCCGACGACACGGATGCTGGAGCTGGAAGGACACCAGCAGGTGCTGCTGACGGATACGGTAGGTTTTATACGGAAACTGCCGCATCATCTGATTGAGGCATTTAAAAGTACACTGGAAGAAGCAAAATATGCGGACTATATTATTCATGTAGTGGATGCTTCCAATCCGCAGCGCGACAAGCAGATGTATATCGTCTATGAGACACTTGATCATCTTGGAGTTAAAAATAAAAAAATTCTGACGCTTTTTAATAAGATCGATATCAGAACCGATGATGACCCACTGCAGGATTTTCGTGCGGATCATGTTCTTCAGATTTCCGCAACGGAAAATGTCGGACTGGATGCAGTAAAAGATGTGCTGCAGGAAATGTTAAGAGAAGATAAAATTTATATTGAACGCGTGATTCCCTATGCGCAGGCAGGTGTATTGCAGCTTGTACGAAATAAGGGAGAACTTGTCTCAGAAGAGTATGTGCCGGAAGGAATTTCCATTCGGGCATATGTCCCTATGGAGGTATACGGAAAACTGTAATCGCTGTGTGTGAAATTTTATAATCCTTTCTTTTGGCTATGGTTTTAATGGAAATAAATGAAAAAATAAGTAAATAACAGGAAATACAAGTCGGAACAGGTAACTTTTTGGAAAATTAATGGGAATAGGAAATTGTGGAATATGGGTGGATTTCCTAAAATATAGGCATCTAATGATAATATGATTTTACAGGAGGACAGTCAGGATGTCAGATGTTGTTGAAAAACAGCCGTTAACCGAAGATTACCTGAAGAAGATGGATGCCTACTGGCGCGCAGCCAATTACCTTGGTGCCGCACAGTTATATCTGCTGGATAATCCACTTCTTCGAGAGCCGCTTACCAGAGATCAGGTAAAGAAAAAGATTGTTGGTCACTGGGGAACCGTACCGGGACAGAACTTTGTCTATGTACATTTAAACCGTGTGATCAAAAAGTATGATCAGGATATGATTTTAATTTCCGGCCCGGGACACGGCGGAAACTTCTTTGTTGCCAATACTTATCTGGAAGGTACCTACAGCGAGGTATATCCAAATATCGGAGAAGATCTGGATGGACTGAAGAAACTGTGTAAGCAGTTCTCTTTCCCGGGAGGAATCTCCAGCCATGTAGCTCCGGAAACTCCGGGCTCCATCAACGAAGGTGGCGAGCTGGGATATTCCCTGGCACATTCGTTTGGTGCGGTATTTGATAACCCGGATCTGATTGCTGCCTGTATCGTGGGAGACGGTGAGTCCGAGACAGGACCTCTTGCAACTTCATGGCAGTGTAATAAGTTCTTAAATCCGGAGAGCGATGGAGCGGTTCTTCCGATCCTTCATCTGAATGGATATAAGATCAGTAATCCAACCATTCTTGCACGTATTTCTCATGAAGAACTTGAGCATTTCTTTGATGGATGCGGATGGAAACCATATTTTGTAGAGGGCGATGATCCAATGACCATGCACCGCAAGATGGCAGAGACGCTTGATACCGTTATGGACGAAATCAAGGCGATCCAGAAGAATGCAAGAGAAAACCACGATACCACAAGACCAAAGTGGCCAATGATTGTACTTCGTACTCCAAAGGGATGGACAGGACCAAAGGTTGTAGACGGAAAGCAGATCGAGGGATCTTTCCGTGCGCATCAGGTTCCGATCATGATGGACAAACCGGAGCATCTGGAAATGTTAAAAGAGTGGTTACTCAGCTACCATCCGGAAGAATTGTTTGATGAGAATGGAAAACTGATTCCGGAACTGAAAGCACTTGCACCGACCGGAGACCGCAGAATCGGTTCTAACCCACATGCAAACGGTGGTAAGCTCTTACGTGACTTAAGACTTCCGGATTTCCGTGATTATGCACTTGATGTTCCGGCGCCGGGAAGCGTTGAGGCACAGGATATGGTAGAACTTGGCGGATTTGTCCGTGATATCTTCAAACTGAATGAGGATTCCAAGAACTTCCGTATTTTCGGACCGGACGAGACAATGTCAAACCGTCTGATGAAAGTCTTTGAGGAGACAAACCGTGACTGGAACAATGAAAAACTGGATTCCGATGAATTCCTTGCTACAGATGGCCGTGTTATGGATTCTATGTTAAGTGAGCATATGTGTGAGGGATGGTTAGAGGGATATCTTCTGACAGGACGGCATGGATTCTTTGCAAGTTATGAAGCATTTATCCGTGTGGTAGATTCTATGTGTGCACAGCATGCAAAGTGGTTAAAGGTATGTAATCAGCTTCCGTGGAGACAGTCCATTGCTTCCCTGAACCTGATTCTTACATCCAATGTATGGCAGCAGGATCACAATGGATTTACCCATCAGGACCCGGGATTTTTAGATCATATTGCAAATAAGAAGGCAGATGTGGTACGTCTTTATCTGCCACCGGATACCAACTGTCTGCTGTCCTGCTTTGATCACTGCATCAGAAGCCGCGATTATGTGAATGTGCTTGTTACATCCAAGCATCCGAGACAGCAGTGGCTGACCATGGAACAGGCAGTAAAGCATTGCACACAGGGTATCGGCATCTGGGAGTGGGCAAGCAACGACCAGGGACAGGAGCCGGATGTGGTTATGGCATGCTGTGGAGATACTCCGACACTGGAGACATTAGCAGCAGTTACGATTTTAAGAAAGGCAATGCCGGAGATTAAGATTCGTGTGATCAATGTTGTCGATCTGATGAAACTTGAGCCAAGCACCAAGCATCCGCATGGTCTGACAGATGCAGAGTACGATGCACTGTTCACCAAAGATAAGCCAATCATCTTTGCATTCCATGGGTATCATACACTGATCCACGAGCTGACCTATCGTCGTACCAACAGAAATATTCATGTATACGGATATCAGGAGGAAGGAACCATCACAACACCATTCGATATGCGTGTACAGAATGAGATTGACCGTTTCCATCTGGTAAAGAGCGTAATTGAGCATCTTCCACAGTTAGGAAATCGTGGCGCTTATCTGACACAGAAAATGAATGACAAGCTTGTAGAACACAAGCAGTACATTCATGAGTATGGTGTTGATATGCCGGAGATCCGTGACTGGAAATGGGATTTATAAAATAAAATATCAACAGGATTCTTTGCGGAACTGTGCCGGAGTCATCCGGTGCCGTTTCGTAAATATTTTGTAGAAATATCCTTTGTTTTTGTAGCCGACTTCGGCAGCAATCGCATCGATTGTCAGTCTGGTGTGCAGCAACAGTTCTTCGGCTTTCTGCAGACGCAGATGCTGCAGATATTCCGTATAAGTCATTCCGGTTCGGTTTTTCAGTAACCGGTTGAAATAATCTTCCTGAAAATGGAATTCTTCACAGAGCATTCGTATGGAAATGTTTTTCATATGCTGCTTCATATAATCAGAAATTTCTTCATATAAAATCCAGTTCATTTTCTGTCGCAGTTTTTTTGACAGCGAAAATTCATATTGTGTACTTAAAATACGAAAAATGCGCAGGAGAAGTCCCCGACAGATGATCGGAGAAGCCTCATCATGACGCTGTAATTCCAAAAGAAGTGATGTCATGGTTTCATCCATCTGTGAGACTGCCTCCTCTGCCTGAGGGCGAAAATGCAGATATTGCTGGAGCGATTTCTGTTCCATCAGTGCCATCTTCAGGAACGAGCTGATACGCTCTGTTGTAATCTGCCGGTTCATAATGTCCTGAAACATCACATTGGTAATGCCAAGAAACAGAAGTGTGGCAGAAGTTCCTTCCATGATTTCCTGATGCAGACAGTTTTTGTCGATCAGGCAGACTTCACCCCGGTGAAAAGTAAATTCATTGCCCAGAATTTTCTGCCGGTATTCTCCGTCAATGATATAAAACAATTCCAGATATTCGTGTGAGTGCATCTGCGTGCGCATGCCGGGGGTAAACTCTTTTTCATAAAGGAACGAGGGCTGGGAGGGCAGAATCGTTGCAGAAAGCATATGTCCGTCATGAATATCCCACAGCAGGGAAAACAGATGTTCATTTTCCGGAAGCGGATAGGTTTTGACAACGCTTTCATGAGCCGAATATTCCGGATGGAGAATCTGAAACCGGCTGAAGTTATCCGGGATCTGTGTATTTGCACTCTGATAAATCAAATGTTTTGTAAAATTTTTCAAATCCATGGAACGTCCCCTGTAAAAAATTACTCCACCATGGAGGTGGAGTAATTGTAAGTGTATGTTTTTGCCTGTTATTTATTTCATGGCATTTTTCTTGGCGATGGAAGCACGCTTGCGCATCGTAGGATCCAGAATTCTCTTGCGGATACGCAGGCTTTCCGGAGTTACCTCAAGAAGCTCGTCGGTATCAATGAAGTCAAGAGCCTGCTCTAGGCTTAATTTGCGAGGCGGAACCAGAGTCAGTGCCTCATCAGCAGAAGAGGAACGTGTATTGGTCAGATGCTTTTTCTTGCAGACATTTAACTCAATATCTTCGGCTTTGGAACTCTGTCCGATGATCATACCGGAATATACTTTTTCGCCAGGTCCGATAAAGAGCGTACCACGCTCCTGTGCGGAGAACAGACCGTAAGTTACGGATTCACCAGTCTCAAACGCGATCAGGGAACCGGTAGAACGGTAGGCGATCTCTCCACGGAATGGCTCATAACCGTCGAACATGGTGTTGATGATGCCATTTCCTTTCGTATCGGTCATGAATTCTCCACGGTATCCGATCAATCCGCGGGAAGGAATCTTAAACTCCAGACGGGTGTAGCCACCGGCGATGGAACCCATATTCTGCAATTCGCCTTTCCGCTGCTGCAGTTTGGAGATAACAGCTCCGGTAAATTCATCCGGAACGTCAACATAAGCAAGCTCCATCGGCTCAAGTTTTTTGCCGTTTTCATCATAGTGATAGAGAACTTCGGCTTTGCTGACTGCAAATTCATATCCTTCACGGCGCATATTCTCGATCAGGACGGACAGATGCAGCTCACCACGGCCGGATACTTTTAAGCTGTCCGGGCTGTCGGTTTCTTCGACACGGAGAGAAACATCGGTATTTAACTCACGGAACAGTCTGTCGCGGATATGACGGGAAGTGACATATTTTCCTTCCTGACCGGCGAGAGGACTGTCGTTTACGATGAAATTCATGGAGATCGTCGGCTCGGAAATCTTCTGGAACGGAATAGCTACCGGATTTTCCGGAGAACAGATGGTATCTCCAATGTGAATGTCCGCAATACCGGAGATGGCTACGATGGAACCGATCTTTGCTTCACTGACATCTACTTTATTTAAACCATCGAACTCATACAGTTTGCTGATGCGGACTTTCTCAAGTTTGTCTGGATCGTGATGGTTGACAACGACTGCTTCCTGGTTGACTTTCAGGGAACCGTTGTCGACTTTACCGATACCGATACGGCCAACGTATTCGTTATAATCGATGGTACTGATTAAAACCTGTGTGTTGGCATCCGGATCTCCGGTCGGGGCAGGGATATAGTTTACGATCGTCTCGAAAAGAGGAGTCATGTCCTTCTTTTCATCGTCGAGATTGTACATAGCGTATCCGTCTCTTGCGGAAGCGTAGATGAACGGGCAGTCAAGCTGCTCATCGGAAGCATCCAGATCCATGAAAAGCTCTAACACCTCATCAATCACTTCTGCAGGGCGCGCTTCCGGACGGTCGATCTTGTTGATGCAGACAATAACCGGGAGATTTAAAGCAAGTGCTTTCATCAGTACGAATTTGGTCTGCGGCATGGTTCCCTCGAATGCGTCTACGACGAGGACTACACCATTTACCATCTTAAGAACACGCTCTACCTCACCACCGAAATCGGCATGGCCAGGCGTATCGATAATGTTGATTTTTGTATCCTTATAAAATACAGCGGTATTTTTGGACAGGATAGTGATACCACGCTCACGCTCGATATCGTTTGAATCCATGACACGTTCCTGTACTTCCTGATTGGCACGGAACACACCGCTTTGTTTTAACAGCTCATCGACCAATGTGGTTTTACCATGATCGACATGGGCGATGATTGCGATATTACGAATGTCGTCTCTTGTTGTTACCATAAATTTAACCTTCTTTTTAATATTGTTTAACTTTACATAAATAACCTATCCTATTTTATCATAAAAAGCTGATTTCGCAAGCTTTTTTCAACGTACACCGGCGATTTAAGCGTTTTAGATAGTTTTCGCCGGCCTTATCGACAAGGTTTGATGATTTCTACCAACCATTAAATGGTAAAACAGAAGCCTATCAAAAATTTCCACAAAAGGAAGGAGTATTCATGGCAGATAAAATGTGTGAAAACAATCAGGTCACTATTATGGGAGAAATTGTATCGGACTTTTCGTATAGTCACGAGGTATATGGGGAAGGATTTTATATGGTGGAAGTATCTGTCCACCGCCTGTCCAGTTTCGTCGATTATATTCCGGTGATGGTATCGGAGCGTCTGGTCAATGTGCAGGAGAGTGCGGAGGGAAAATGCGTCTATATTACAGGACAGTTCCGTTCATTCAACCGGCATGAGGAGCATAAAAACCGTCTGGTGTTATCGGTTTTTGCGAGGGAGTTTGAACTGGTCGAGCAGTTTGAGGAAGAAAATGCAGCCAACCAGATTTTTCTGGATGGATTTATCTGTAAGGAATCGGTATACCGAAAAACACCTCTGGGAAGGGAGATCGCGGATCTTCTGGTCGCAGTCAACCGGTCATATGGCAAATCGGACTATATTCCCTGCATCTGCTGGGGCAGAAATGCAAGATTTGCGTCCGGATTCGAGGTCGGATCACATGTGCAGATCTGGGGAAGAATCCAGAGCCGCGAGTATGTAAAGAAAGTCAGTGAGACACAGGTGGAGCAGAGGGTTGCTTACGAGGTATCCGTCAGCAAGATTGAATTCCTGGAGTAGACTTGATTATTTGACGCTTTTGTGTTATCTTACATAGGATTTCATTTGGTTAAGAGATATCATGGAGGCTGAAATGGACAGAGGAGTGATTCAGGTTTATTATGGAGAGGGACATGGTAAATCGACCGCGGCGATCGGAAATGCAATCAGGGTTGCCAGCGAGGGAAAAAGCGTCATTATCATTCAGTTCTTAAAGGGAAAAAATGAAAACGAACTGACATTTTTAAGCCGGCTGGAGCCGGAAATAAAAATATTCCGTTTTGCAAAATCGGATGAGTGTTTTGAGGCACTTTCCGAGGAGGCAAAACAGGAAGAAAGTATGAATCTGCGCAATGGATTCAATTACGGAAAGAAAGTCGTTACGACAGGTGCCTGTGATATGCTAATCTTAGACGAGGTACTTGGAATTGTGGACGAAAAGGTGATAAGCCCTGAAGAAATCGGTGAGCTGTTTGCCGCAAAGCCGGAAGAAATGACTCTGGTCTGCACAGGACGCGTTCTGGATGAAAAAATCCGTGAGGCAGCAGACGAGGTTTATAATATCGCACCGGAGAAATAGATTGACAGACTATGCCGGTGGTGGTAGAATGAAAGAAATACATGGGATAGAGGTCGCGTAATTCATGAGTAGCCTGTTGGATGTGGCAGACACAGTCGAATGCAGGTAAAAGGGGAAAGCGCCGAAAGAACCGGATGACTGCAGTCTGGTTTTTGGGCATGCGGTGAATAATCGTATGACTGTCAGAAGCGTATGAGCGTGGATGGAGAGCTATCAGATCTAAAAAAGGTTAGATTGACCAGCTCGTTTTGAGCTGGTTTTTTTATTTAGAAAGGAGAATAAAACAGTGGCAATTTTTAAGGGAGCCGGAGTCGCAATCGTGACACCAATGAAGAACAATGAGGAAGTTAATTATGATAAACTTGAGGAACTGATTAACCAGCAGATTGACGGTGGTACAGATGCCATCGTAATTGCAGGTACGACAGGAGAAAGCGCAACACTTACGATGGAAGAACACCGTGATGTGATCAAGGCAGCCATCGAGTTTACAAAACATCGTGTTCCGGTTGTGGCAGGTACCGGTTCAAACTGCACACGTACAGCCATTCAGCTTTCACAGGAGGCAGAAGAAGCGGGTGCAGACGGACTTCTTGTTGTGACACCATATTACAATAAGGCAACACAGGCGGGACTGATCAGTCACTATTCCCAGATTGCAGACAACACCAAGTGCCCGATCATCATGTACAACGTACCGGGGCGTACCGGATGCAATCTTCTTCCGGAGACCGTGGCAGAACTGGTTCGCACCAAGAGTAATCTCGTAGGATTAAAAGAGGCAACCGGAAATCTGGCACAGGCTTCCAAGACGATGGCACTTACCGACGGAAAACTGGATCTGTATTCCGGAGAAGATGGACTTGTCGTACCACTGATGTCCATCGGAGCTGTCGGTGTTATTTCGGTATGGAGCAATGTGGCACCGGGCAAAGTACATGCAATGTGCGACAGCTTCTTCAAGGGAGATATCGAAACTGCCAGAAAGCTGCAGCTTGAGGCACTTCCTCTGGTAGATGCACTGTTTTCCGAAGTAAATCCGATTCCGGTTAAGAAGGCATTAAACCTGATGGGTATGGAAGTAGGACCGCTTCGTTCCCCACTCTGTGAGATGAGCGAGGCTAATGCAAAGAAACTTGCAGAAGTAATGAAAAATTATGGAATTTTAGCATAGATCAGGGGGGCACAAAAGAAAATGACAAGAGCGATCATGAATGGCTGCAACGGGAAGATGGGACAGTGTATCACAGGAATCTGTGCGCAGGATGAGGACATTGAGATTGTTGCAGGAATTGATACTTATGATGGAATCAAAAATGATTATCCGGTATTTGCCAGTCTGAAAGAGTGTACGGTGGATGCGGATGTAATCATTGATTTTTCCAATGCAAAAGCAGTGGATGCGCTGCTTGCATATGGTGTGGAAAAACAGATTCCGATCGTGCTTTGTACGACAGGACTTTCCGAACAGCAGCTTGCCGATGTGGAAAAAGCATACGAAAAAGTTGCAATTTTAAAATCCGCAAATATGTCTCTCGGAATCAATACTCTGATGGAACTGCTCAAAAAAGCGGCACAGGTGTTCGCACCGGCAGGGTTTGATATGGAGATCGTAGAGAAACATCATAACCAGAAGCTGGATGCACCGAGCGGCACGGCACTGGCACTGGCGGATTCCATGAATGAGGCACTGGATGAGGCATATACCTATACCTATGACCGAAGCCAGAAGCGCCAGAAGAGGGATAAATACGAAATTGGAATATCTGCGGTTCGTGGAGGCAACATTGTCGGAGAGCATGAAGTGATTTTCGCCGGACAGGATGAGGTAATTGAATTTAAGCATACGGCATATTCCAAAGCAGTATTCGCAAAGGGTGCGGTGGAAGCAGCAAAATTCTTAAAAGGAAAGCCTGCAGGACATTACGATATGGCAGATGTCATTGCGGCAAAATAAACGGGAAGAGAGGCACTGATAATCAGTGCCTTTTTTGCGCAAAATGTTTGACAGTGCAGCTGGTTCATATTTATAATGGAAAGAAAAAACCTGACGATAAGAAAGAGGTAGAAAATGAAAAATAAAACCAGAAGGCTTGCAGCATTTTTGCTTTCTGCAGCAGTTGTCATAACTGCTGTTCCGGGAATGCAGGAACGGGTTTATGCCCAGAAAACCGGCGGATACACAGAGTCACCCAAAAGTGAAAATGTTCCGGTGGTAAAAGAAACAAAATCCAGGCTGAAAAAGGCAGAAGCAGTGCCGTCCGCCTATATGAACAAGTTGTCGGAACTTACGATCCGCTATCCTGGCGTGCGTGATCAGGGAAAATATGATACGTGCTGGGCATTTTCCGCAATCGGACTTGCGGAGTTTGATCTGATTGCAGACAATCAGACGGCAGACAAAAGTATTGATCTGAGTGAATTGCAGCTTGCCTATTTTACTTATAATAATGTAGAAGACCCGCTGGGTGGAACATTTGGCGACTCTTTAAATATTATGAACCATAAAAATTATCTGACCATGGGCGGAAATCTGGATTTCGCGAGCCGGACGCTTCTGCAGTGGGAAGGGGTGACGGACGAGAACCGTGTACCGTACGCTCTGGCACCGACCACCACGACACTGGCAAAAAGCTACGCTTTTGATCAGGATGTGGCACATCTGCAGAATGTATATATTATTAATATTCACAAAAATGCTACCCAGGTGAAACGTGAGATTATGCAGCACGGATCTGCCGGGCTGGGACTGTATATGGACGGAACGGCCAGTTATGCGGGATCGGCAGTCTATGCAGAGACCGGAGAGAATGTGGCAACCTATTACTGCCCGACAAGCAGTGTTGCATCGAACCATGCAGTAAATATTGTGGGCTGGGATGATAATTTTCCGGCATCTTCGTTTACAAATAAACCGGCAGGAGACGGAGCATGGCTTTGCAGGAACAGCTGGTCGGATAAGACAGAAAACAATATCAACAGTTATTTCTGGCTTTCTTATTATGATAAATCCGTCGAGGATGCTGCATGGATTTTTGATTTTGAGTCTGCGGATAATTATGATTATAATTATCAGTATGATGGTGGGGCAGATGTGGGAAAACTGCTTGGAATTTCGACTTCAGCGAATATTTTCAGGGCAAAAAAGGCAGATAATGAACTGGTGAAAGCAGTTTCAATTTCCCTTTCCAAAGATGCGAATGTTCCATATACGATCCGTGTATATACGAATCTGACAAACCTGCATAATCCTAAAAGTGGCATACTTGCAGCAAAGGTGTCCGGTACAACAACGTATGCCGGAACCCATACCATCAGGCTGAATAAAGCGGTATCCGTACCTCAGGGAACTTACTATGCGGTTGTGGTAGAACTGCAGAAAAGCGGTGCCGGACTCGATATGGAATATGCAGTCAGTGACAGCAGTTTAACCAGCCGGGTATATTGTGATTATAATCAGAGTTTCCTCTATCGCGGTGGCAGCTGGGAAGATGTGGCGGATGTAAGCACCAGTTACGGTGGAAGAATCGGAAACATCTGTATCAAGGCATATGCGGATAATGCAGGGACAAGTATCGGTGCGGTAGAGAATATAAAAGCGGTCCGCTGTGCAAAAAATGCAGTGCGTATTTCCTGGGGCAAAACGGCAGGTGCGAAAGGGTATGAAATTTATCAGGCATCCAGCAAGAACGGAACTTATAAAAAGATTGCAGCTACAACGTCCACAAAGTACAAAATTAAGACAACCTCAAAGAAGTCGGTATATTATAAAGTACGCGCTTATAAGACAACGCAGGGTATTCGGATCTGTGGGAATTTTTCGGGATCTGTTGCTGTGAAACGTTAAAAGAAAGGAAAAAGAATGACCATTTTAATTAAAGGGGGACATGTCATCAATCCGGCAACACAGATGGATGAGGTGGCAGATGTCCTGATCGAAGATCAGAAGATAAAAAAGATTGGAAAAGAACTTCCGGAAAAAGAAGCCGAACGTGTGATCAATGCGGACGGATGTTATGTGATGCCGGGATTTATTGATATGCATGTACATTTCCGCGATCCGGGATTTGAACAGAAAGAGGATATTTATACCGGGATGCAGGCCGCTGCGCATGGTGGATATACGACAGTGCTGACCATGCCGAATACAAAGCCGGTAGCAGACAATCCGGATATTGTCAATTATGTGCACAACAAAGCAAAATCCGGGAGCTGTATTCATGTCCTGCAGGTTGGTGCGGTGACAAAGGGACAGCAGGGAAAAGAACTTGCGGATATTGAAGGAATGGTTAAGGCAGGAAGTCCGGCAATCAGCGAGGACGGAAAATCTGTCATGGATGCCGCTTTGTATCGGGACGGTATGCTTGAAGCAGCGCGTCTGGGCATTCCGGTACTTGCCCATTGCGAAGATATCCATATGGTACGCGGAGGTGTCATGAATGCCGATGCAAAGGCAAAAGAACTGGGACTTCCGGGAATTACCAATTCCGTGGAGGATGTGATTGTTGCAAGAGATATTATTCTGGCAAAAGATACCGGGGCACAGCTTCATCTGTGTCATTGTTCCACAAAGGATTCCGTGCTCATGGTAAAAGTGGCAAAGGAAGAAGGTGTCCGGGTGTCGGCAGAAGTGTGTCCGCATCACTTTACGCTGTCCACAGACGATATGAAAGAAGCGGATACCAATTACAAGATGAATCCGCCACTCCGCACAAAGGAAGACGTGAAAGCACTGCGTGAGGGACTGCGGGATGGCATTATGGAAGTGATTTCCACAGACCATGCGCCACACACATTTGAAGATAAAAACCGTTCGATGCAGGAAGCACCGTTTGGAATTGTCGGACTGGAAACCGCCGCATGTCTTACGCATAATGAACTGGTACTCGGTGGATATCTGACGCCGATGCAGATGGCAGCGTGTATGAGTTACCATCCGGCACAGATTGTCGGTATTGATAAGGGAGATATCCAGCCGGGAAAAGCGGCAGATGTCGTGATCTTTGATCCAGAGGAAACCTACCGCATTGACAAAAACACATTTGCTTCCAAGGGAAGAAATACACCGTTTGACGGGAAAGAAGTTACGGGACGTGTAAAGTGCACGATCTGTGACGGCGAAGTTGTATTTAATGAATTAAATAAGTAATAAATTAAGAAGGGAAATCAATCACATGATCAACAAATTAGTAGAAAAAATTAAAAAGACCAACGCACCTATCGTTGTGGGACTCGATCCGATGCTTTCTTATGTGCCGGAGCACATACAAAAAGCAGCGTTCGCTCAGTTCGGTGAGACGTTAGAGGGAGCAGCAGAAGCCATCTGGCAGTACAATAAAGCTATTGTCGATGCAACATACGACCTGATTCCAGCAGTGAAGCCGCAGATCGCGATGTATGAGCAGTTTGGTGTGGCCGGTGTAGCGGCATTCCAGAAGACGGTAGATTACTGTCACGAGAAAGATCTGGTTGTGATCGGAGATGTAAAGCGTGGGGATATCGGTTCCACATCCGCAGCCTATGCGACCGGACATCTCGGAAAAGTACAGATCGGAAGCAAAACATATACCGGTTTTAATGAGGATTTTGCTACAGTAAATCCATATCTGGGAACCGATGGTATCAAGCCGTTTGTGGATGTATGCAAAGAAGAAAAGAAAGGAATCTTTATTCTCGTAAAGACCTCCAATCCATCCAGCGGAGAGTTCCAGGATCGTCTGATCGACGGTCGTCCGCTGTATGAACTGGTTGGTGAAAAGGTAGCAGAGTGGGGAAGCGAATGTATGGGAGATTCCTACAGCTATGTTGGAGCAGTTGTCGGAGCAACGTATCCGGAGCAGGGGGAAATCCTTCGTAAAGTGATGCCGAAATCGTTCATTTTGGTACCGGGTTATGGTGCACAGGGAGGACAGGGCAAGGATCTGGTACATTTCTTTAATGAGGATGGATTAGGAGCAATTGTAAACTCTTCCCGTGGTATCATCTGTGCTTACAAACAGGACAAGTATAAGGAACAGGGCATTACAGAGGAGAACTTTGCAGATGCCTCCCGTCTGGCAGTCAAAGATATGATCGCAGACATATCCGGAGCACTTGCACAGAGATAAAAATAAAGTCGTGATTTTACAAAAGGGAGACAGTTGGATTTTATGAGTGAAAAATTTCAGGAAAATGTTACGGTGCTGAAGCAGCAGTGCATCGGAAAAGATATCTATGACATGACAATCCAGACGAAGCATATTGCAGGACATGCAAAGGCAGGACAGTTTGTATCATTGTACAGTAATGATGCCAGCAAACTGCTGCCACGTCCGATCAGCCTGTGTGGGATTGATGCAGAGGCAGGAACACTTCGTCTGGTATACCGGGTAACGGGAGAAGGAACCGGAACGGAAGAATTCTCCCGGTTAAAAGCGGGCGATACGATCCGGGTACTGGGACCGCTTGGAAACGGATTTACCGTGGAGCCGGGAAAGAAAGCTTTCCTGATCGGCGGAGGAATCGGAATTCCTCCGATGCTTGAACTTGCAAAGAGCATCAAGGCTGCCGGCACCTGTGAATTTGTCAGTGTGATGGGATACCGGGATGCACAGACGTTTCTTCTGGATGAATTTAAAGAACAGGGAGACTGTTACGTGGCAACGGAAGATGGAAGTGTCGGTGCAAAGGGAAATGTGCTGGATGCCATCAAAGAATATAAATTAAATGCAGATGTAATATATGCGTGCGGACCGACACCGATGCTGCGGGCATTGAAAGCATATGCAGCAGAGCAGGGCATGACCTGTTATATTTCCATGGAAGAACGGATGGCATGCGGAATCGGTGCATGTCTGGCATGTGTGTGCGATTCCAAAGAAAAAGATGCACATTCCAATGTGAAAAACAAGAGAATCTGTAAAGAAGGGCCGGTATTTCTGGCTGAGGAGGTGGATCTGTAATGAATACAAGTGTGGAATTATGTGGTGTTACCTTAAAAAACCCGGTAATGACGGCATCCGGAACCTTTGGCTCCGGAGCAGAATACAGTGAATTTACAGACTTAAACCGGCTTGGTGCGGTGGTTACCAAAGGTGTGGCAAATGTACCGTGGCCGGGAAATCCGACTCCGCGTGTGGCAGAAGTCTATGGCGGGATGCTCAACGCCGTGGGATTGCAGAATCCGGGAATTGATTTGTTCTGTGAGAGAGATATTCCATTCCTGAAAAAATATGATACTAAAATTATTGTAAACGTATGCGGACACTCGACAGAGGAATATGTGGAAGTGGTAAAACGGCTGGCAGAAGAGCCGGTGGACATGCTGGAAATCAATATTTCCTGCCCGAACGTAAAAGAGGGTGGAATTGCTTTTGGACAGGATCCGAAAGCGGTAGAAGCAATCACAAAGGAAATGAAAAAGTATGCAAAACAGCCGGTGATCATGAAACTGAGTCCGAATGTCACAGACATCACAGAGATGGCGCGTGCAGCGGAAGCAGGTGGTGCGGATGCCCTGTCTTTGATTAACACGATCACGGGAATGAAGATTGACATTAACCGGAGAAAATTTGTTCTTGCAAACAAGACCGGTGGAATGTCCGGTCCGGCCATTCATCCGGTAGCCGTGCGTATGGTTTATCAGACGGCACAGGCAGTAAAGATTCCGATCATTGGAATGGGAGGAATTATGAATGCTGCAGATGCGATTGAGATGATACTGGCGGGTGCGACAGCTGTATCTGTCGGCACCGCCAATTTCCAGAATCCGGCAGTGACCATGGAAATTGTAGAAGGGATTGAGCGCTACATGGAAAAATATCATGTGAGCGATATCAAAGAACTAATCGGTGCCGTTTCGGAATAAAGATATGGTAACTGCTTACTGTTTTTGAATATATTGTACCAGGGATTTCATTTTGGCAGCAATGTTTTCCAGAATCTGTGTGTTTACGGTCTCTGCATCCATTGTTTCGGATGCATGGGCGGTCAGTTCTTCAGAAACTGCGGAAATTGTCTGTACGGAATCTGAAATTGCCTGATTAGAGTTACGCAGATCTGTGGTAATGCTGGTCAGTTCCTCGCAACACAGTAAAAGTAACCGTTAAATAACAGCCGGATCCGTATTTAAGAACAGCATCCGAAACTTTGCGGGGCGGATCGCCTCGCAGGGTTGGGGATGCTGTTTCTTTTTATGATTCGCGCATTGAAAACCCACCGGAAGTATGCTAAAATTTAATAGAAAACTGCGAAATAACAAGGGCAGAATGCCTTTTGATACAGGAGGAAAGTATACAATGGAAAGTTACAAGAGTGAGTTCATTGAGTTTATGGTAGAGAGTGATGTTCTCAAATTTGGCGATTTTACACTGAAGAGTGGAAGAAAATCGCCATTTTTTATGAATGCAGGTGCATACGTGACAGGTTCCCAGTTAAAGAAACTCGGAGAGTATTATGCAAAGGCGATCCACGCCAGTTACGGGGATGATTTTGATGTGTTATTCGGACCGGCATACAAGGGAATTCCACTGGCTGTTGTTACCGCAATTGCATTCAGTGAATTGTACGGAAAAGAGATCCGTTACTGCAGTGACCGCAAGGAAGCCAAGGATCACGGGGCAGACAAAGGCGGATTTTTAGGAAGCAGTTTAAAGGATGGAGATCGTGTCGTTATGATCGAAGATGTGACAACATCCGGCAAGTCCATGGAGGAAACGGTCCCAAAAGTACGCGGTGCTGCAGACGTGGAAATCGTTGGGCTTATGGTCAGCTTAAACCGTATGGAAGTCGGACAGGGCGGTGTCAAGAGTGCGCTCGACGAGATCCATGAGAAGTATGGATTTGAGGGAAAGGCCATTGTTACCATGGAAGAAGTGGTAGAACATTTATATAATCGGGAATGTCAGGGTAAAATTGTAATTGATGACACGATCAAGAAAGCCATTGATGCTTATTATGAGCAGTATGGATGCAAATAAGCAAAAAGGTTGTAGGAAAGAGAGACACATATGAGAAACCGGAGAAGACGTGGCTATAAGTTTACCGAGAAAAAACATTCCAGACAGGGAATACTGGCCACGGTATTAGCACTTGCTCTTCTGGTATGGTATCTTGTGTTCCTGAAGCTTGCTTTTCAGGGAGGCGGTTCGCTGTCTGCTTATTATGGGAGCGCAGGAGTCGTTGCGATGATCGCAACATTTGTTGTTTTTGTCATCGCAGCCAAAAGTCTGCGGGAAGAAGATTCCTTCCAGTTGTTTCCGAGACTGGGACTAGGACTGACCCTTTTGGATATGGTATGCTGGATCGGAACCTATATCTGGGGATTTTTGAGCTAAAAATTATAAGAAGGAAACAAACTATGAGCTTTAGAGAGATCAATCACAAAAATAACGAGGAATACTGGGAACGGCTGGAACTTGTGATGGAGCGCATTGAGGCGGTCAGCGAGGAGGAAGCCTCCAGTGTGGAAGAACTGTACCGGGGATATTTCTTTGAAATGTCGGAACTGTTTCTGGTTTTGTATAAATTAGCAGAAGCGTCCCTGAGTGGAAAACTGGCAGAAATTTCCACGCTGGAAGGGAAAAAGATCAATCGCCGTCTGTATCTGGATGTGCAGGAAGATTATGCGGACAGTTATGCAAACCCGGCATATGCCGTCAGTAAGATGGGCTGGGAATACGGACCGCTGCTCTCGGCATTGGATGCCAGACTGCATGGAATTTATACCAGCTGTATGGAAGGAAATATCCGTTATCTGTGTATTTATGCGGAACTGTTTGTGGAAATTTACAACTGTTTTGAGGATGCACAGAATCTGAATGTGCACGAGATCAGAAAATGCATTTATTCTTTTATGCATGATTACACAGAAATTTTTAATGCGGATGCGATCTGCAGACTGATCGATCCGGAATATGATTATTTCACCCAGATCGTGATGGAAGCGGAGCTGGATCATCCGGCATATCTGTACCGTTATGGTCTGTATATCGGAAAAGATGAGACGGAGTCCGCACATTTTCTGCATTCCTTGACAAAGCAGCAGATGCAGGCAATGGCGGATACATTTACCGAAGGATACCGGATCGGATTTGAAACAACCGGAAAAGATATTTCTAAAAAGTCGGTAGTGGAGATCCGTTATCCGCTGGGATTCGAGCGGATGGTACGCGCCGCCGTACACAATTTTAAAAAGATCGGATTGCAGCCGGTGCTGCGTCCGTACTCTATTTCCCTGAACAAGCAGTTTACTTACGATCACAAAGAGGACCGCGGGCTGTGGCTGGATAAGGCACTCATCGAGCGGGGACTCGAAGTTGACCGTACTGTCTGGGAAAAACACAAAGCGATTGCTCCAAATTACGGAGGACCGGCAGTGATCGAAATTTTCGGGACAAAGCCGTTTTCGCCGGAGCAGAAAGAGGAGCGCGTTACCTATACCGACAAACAGAGGGAAATCGATGTGTATGAGCGCAGCGAGAAGAGCCAGCTGATCAATCATTACATTCACGGGGAGGAACGCAGTTTTACGATTATTGCTTACCCGGTTCCGTCCATCGGAGAAAAATACGAAGAAATCTTTGCGGAAACGGTGAATATCAATACGCTTGATTATATGCTTTACCGCAATATGCAGCAGAAGATCATTGATGTGCTGGATACGGCGGACCGTGTGCACATCAAAGGCTGTAACGGAAACCGCACGGATCTGTATGTAAAGATTCATCCGCTTTCCGATCCTGCCAAAGAGACCGCATTTGAAAACTGTGTGGCAGATGTCAATATTCCGGTCGGGGAAGTGTTCACATCTCCGGTATTGCAGAAAACAGAAGGAAAGCTGCACGTCACACAGGTCTATCTGGGGGAATTCCTTTTCAAGAATCTGGAACTGGATTTTGAAAACGGAAGAATTACAGCTTATTCCTGTACAAATTTTGATTCTGAGGATGAAAACCACAAGTATATAGAGGACAATATTCTGTTCCATCACAAAACACTTCCGATGGGAGAGTTTGCAATCGGAACAAATACCACCGCATACCGGATGGCACGGAAATATCAGATCGCGGATAAGCTTCCGATTCTGATTGCGGAAAAGACAGGTCCGCATTTTGCGGTCGGAGACACCTGTTACACGTACGATGAGGACAACATGACATACAATCCGGATGGAAAAGCGATTGTAGCGCGGGAGAATACGGTATCGGCGCAGCGCCATGAGAATCCGGAAAAGGCATATTTAAACTGCCACACCGATATTACGATTCCGTACGACGAGCTGGATAAGATCACTGTGATCCGGAAGGACGGTACGACAGAGGATATCATCGCGGACGGACGTTTTGTGCTTGCCGGAACGGAAGCATTGAACGAGCCGCTGGACCGGTAGGAAGATGAGCCGGGCGGAACAGATACTTATATTAGCTATATTTATAAATCACATAAAAAGTGTTAATTGGACTTCTAAATGCGTGGACGCTATACTAAGAGCAGATTGAGAAACTGGCGCATGGGAAAGATTCGGGTCTGTGCGCAGGATTCGTGCCCCGGCGCACCCGGCACGAACCCGGTATGGCAGAATGTGCGCAGAAATGAGGAACAATATGGCAAAAGTAGGTATTGTGATGGGCAGTGATTCCGATATGCCGGTAATGGCAAAGGCTGCCGACATTTTAGAGAAGCTTGGAATTGACTATGAGATGACGATTATCTCGGCACACCGTGAGCCGGATGTATTTTTCGAGTATGCAAAGAGCGCAGAGGCGAAGGGCTTTAAGGTCATTATCGCAGGCGCGGGCATGGCGGCGCATCTTCCGGGAATGTGCGCGGCGATCTTCCCGATGCCGGTCATCGGTATCCCGATGCACACCACGTCCCTCGGCGGACGCGACTCCCTGTACTCCATCGTACAGATGCCGTCCGGCATTCCGGTTGCCACAGTGGCGATCAACGGCGGTGCAAATGCAGGATTACTTGCAGCAAAGATTCTGGCAACATCAGATGATGCAATTTTGCAAAAATTAAAAGAATATTCCAAAGAATTAAAAGAGCAGGTGCAGGCGAAGGATGCCAGACTGCAGGAAGTGGGATATCAGAATTACTAGGAACAGGAACGGATGATTTTGCAAAAAGTCGCCCGTGTTGCGTTGGATAGACAACAGACAAGCATATAGGAGGAAAATAGGATGGATTACAAGAATTCCGGTGTGGATATCGAGGCAGGATACAAGTCTGTAGAACTCATGAAAAAGTATGTAAAGGGAACCATGCGCCCGGAGGTGCTTGGCGGACTTGGCGGATTTTCCGGTGCGTTCTCCATGGAGAGCTTTAAGAATATGGAGAAGCCTACGTTAGTATCCGGCACAGACGGCTGCGGAACG